>Ga0335070_10008858_pt1 | contig 11816 bp, 12 predicted proteins | sample Lox_Sample_13_FD_206722 | JGI IMG/M metagenome (GOLD analysis project Ga0335070, IMG submission 206722) | Soil microbial communities from Loxahatchee National Wildlife Refuge, Florida, United States - Lox_Sample_1.3 | ecosystem: Environmental > Terrestrial > Soil > Wetlands | place: USA...
CCCGTCGTCTAGCCCGGCCTAGGACATCGCCCTTTCACGGCGGTAACACGGGTTCAAATCCCGTCGGGGACGCCAATCTTCCAAATACATTTCCGGCGCTTATCTGCTCTTAGCCGCGCTGTCGTAGTAACACCGTGAACCGCTCGTCTTCTGTTCTTCACTCAACGGGCAAGATTCAAAGGCCAGAAGATTGCGCGCGGAAGCTCACTCTGATAACGCCCTGCCTCGCGGATTCCGTCCAGGAATTACCTTCGTCATGTCGGACTACGTGCCTGTTATCTATGATTTTGCTCGGCCGTGTGACGACAATCACGTGGCGGAGTGTTCCCCGTTACGCGTCCGCGATGGCCTACATGGTGCAATCGATCCCGCGCTGCTTTCGAGTAGAGTGCCGATTTAAAGGGCGGTCTCCCGAACCCTGGCCGATCCGGCTGTACGCTCTCCTTGATGCCAATGTCGTTCAGGAAAGGACCGGCATAGCATGTCTTGGCCATTTTCGGTTGCCTTCCAGAATCCGGAACGTTCAGGCACTGACACAGATCTCCCCCTTCATAACACATCGCGCGAAGCCACGGAGCGATCGCAGGTGCGGCAGTCGTTGCGCTGGCTTGTTGTGGCCGCCTGCCTTCTTCTCGCATTTCAGATCGGCACGATTGCCGCCTTTGGGCACGGACGCATTGGTGTGATCTGCTCGGACGCCGTTCAAGAAACACTGGGCTTTGCTTGCGTCTTTGCCTATGTCAATGTATTTCACCGATCAACCGGAGACTCCCGATTCAGCTGGCTGTTACTCTGCTGCGCATCCGTCCTCTGGGTGGTCGCCCAATCCGTCAGCCTCATTGTTGATCTCAGCAACTGGCACTCCCTGGATACGCTGGGCGGACTGATCTTCTTCTTCTCTCTGATACCGATCGGCATCCTGCCCTTTCTTGATCTAACCAGCGACACACGCGCATTCGATCGCCTTCACTATCTCGATTTCACCCAGTTAGCGGTGACCTGGATTTCAGGCTCTCTTTACTTCTCGGCTAAGGTCTGGTCGCTGCACTCGGCGTTCCATATCGGACCATTTACCTGGTCCCGGGAGATAGCATTCGCTGGCCTGGTCGCGGTCATGATGCTGTGCAGGGGATTGCTCACCAGTTCACGTGCGATCCGATCCTTCTTCGTTCAGATGGCAGCTTTCCTGCTGCTTTCCGGTCTGGCCGATTCCTACATGCTCCGGCCGGAGGGCGATGTGCAACCGGGGGGTTGGTTTGATGTGGTCTGGTGCGGGCTGCTGCTGCTCCCCATCATGATTGCGTCGCGCTGGCACGAGCAAGGCGATCACGCCCCGGAGACCCCCTCAAAGCTGCAGTTTCTCGCAACTGATCAACTCTTCCCCGTCATTTACCCGATCATAAGCGTCTTTCTGCTGGATCGTGTCGATCACTTCTATCCCGTCGTGGGTCCGGCGCTCATGGCGACAGCCCTGGTGATCTTTGCGACAAGAAGCGTAGTCATTCAATCGCGCCATGCCCGCACCGAGGCCGCGCTCAAGATCGACGTGGAACAACGCATCAAAGCGGAGCAAGGCCTTCGGATATCCGAAACCAAGTACCGGGAACTTTTCGAACATTCGCCTTATGGGATATATCTCTCCAGCTCCGAGGGGCGCTTACTGGAGGCAAACTCGGCCTTGGTGACAATGCTGGGCTATGGCTCCCGTGAGGAACTGCTGAGCGAAGACTTGAACAAGGTCTACGAGTGCGCGGAAGACCGCCAGGAGGCTCGCAGGAGGTGCGAACGGCCCGGCGGTGTCGATGTCGTCCAGGTGAACTTCCGGCGGAAGAACGGCGACAGGATTGTGGTTCAACTCAACGGAAGGTGCATCCGCGATGCCGATGGCGCGACTGTCGGTTTCGAAGTCATTGTCGAGGACATCACGGAACGCCAGAAACTGGAACGTCAATTCCTTCAGGCGCAAAAAATGGATGCGGTCGGCCGGCTCGCCGGCGGAGTAGCGCACGATTTCAATAATGTGCTGGGCGTGATTTTGGGATACACCGAACTTCTGAAGCCGACCTTCCCTGCAGAGGATGCACGTTCGAAACAGCTCCGCGAGATTGAAAAGGCGGGTAAACGCGCTGCCTCGCTGACTCGGCAGTTGCTCGCGTTCAGCAGGCAGCAGGTCATCCAGCCCGTCGTCCTGAACCTGAACTCAGTCGTTATGGAAATGGAAAGAATGCTTCGCCGGCTGATCGGCGAGGACATTGATCTCACCATCGCGCTGGAACCCGCCCTGGGAAGCGTCCGCGCCGACCGAGGTCAAGTTGAACAGGTTCTCATGAATCTCGCTGTAAATTCCCGTGACGCGATGCCGAAGGGTGGCTCGCTGGTCATTTCTACCAACAACGCAGAGCTTGACGAAGCATATACAAGTCAGCACAGTTTTGCGAAGCCCGGAAAATATATCAGTTTGAGCGTGAGCGATAATGGATGCGGCATTCCAAAGGAACTTCAATCTCACATCTTCGAACCGTTCTTCACCACCAAGCAACCTGGCCAGGGGACAGGCCTGGGACTGTCGACGGTGTACGGAATCATAAAGCAGAGTCAAGGTCACGTGTCGCTCTATAGCGAACCGGGAACCGGAACGACGTTCAAGATATACCTGCCCCTGGTCGAGGAACGTGCGGAGCCCGTCACCGCGGCAGAAAACGTCACATCGTTGTCTCGTGGGACAGAAACCGTCCTTCTGGTGGAAGATCAGCCTGATCTTCTGGAACTGACGCAGACATGCCTGACGCGACAAGGGTACCGCGTATTCTCCGCCAGAAATGGCGAGTCAGCGCTCGAACTCGCCGGCAAACATCCTGGTGAAGTGAACCTCCTCCTTACCGACCTCGTGATGCCCGGAATGAGTGGCCGAGATTTGGCACAAATGCTCTTGCGAACGCAAGCCGGGATGAAGGTGCTGTACATGTCTGGGTACACACGTGACCTGATCACCAAACATGGTGTCCTGGATGCGGACGTCTTCTTGCTGGAGAAGCCATTCACCATCGACTCCTTGTGCAGGCGGGTAAGGCAGGTACTGGACCCAATGCCAAAGCACCAGGGCGCGATTGCGGGGGCATGATCACCATCCATCCGGCTCATCGGAAAACCGCAACGAGAGCGAACAGAAAAGTCGGGCTCGGCACAACAACGCTCAGGAATCTGGAGGTCAAACTTTAGCGCTACGGGCAAGGTCTACAGTGTGTAACTCCTGGCCCTCGCAATCGCGTAATTCCCAATATTCCTGGAACCTCCACCGCCCCCGCGCATCGAAGGCCTGAGGCCCTCATGCGAGCTGACATCGTTCCCGGATCGATCTTCCCCGATTACGAGCTTTCCGATCACACCGCCAAGCGGCGCAAGTTGTCCGAACTGCAAGGCCGCGATCCCCTCATCCTTATCCTGAGCCGCGGCAGCTTCTGCCCCAAGGACCGCCGCCAGGCCGAAGGTCTAGTCCAACTCCATCGTGAGATGGAAGTCGGATACTGCCGCCTTGTCACCATCAGCACCGACAACATCACCGAAAGCAACGAATATCGCGCCGGGGTCGGCGCCCACTGGCCGTTCCTGTCCGATCCGGGCCGCACGGTTCAAAAGGATCTCGACATCGCCGAATACACCGATCCTGGCCACAACCCGATGATCCCCCATACGATTGTTCTTGAGCCGGGCCTGGTCGTTTTCAAGATCTACAATGGTTACTGGTTTTTCGGCCGGCCCACCGTGGAAGAGCTTCGCCAGGACCTGCGCGCCGTGCTCCGCAAGTGCCGCCCCGACTGGGACATCACGGCCCCGGAGATGAAGGCCGCGTGGCAGCAAGGCCGCAAGGAACGTTTCTATCCCTACGGCAAAACCTACGTCGAAACTCTTGCCGAGCAGGATTAGGATTAGATTAAGTACGAGAAACGCCGTACCGGACTGGAACCAGGCGTGGGCAGCCGTTGAATCTCATGGGGAGCGCGTACACAATTCCAAGCATCGATGAATACTTGCGCGAGCGCCTGATGCCCGTGGAAGGTGCGATCCCGCACATTCCCGGCATCGAGATGTTCGGCAACTCGATCCCCGCCGGAACCGTCGGCGGCGACCTTTTCGAGTACATCAACTTTCAGCAGCGCTACGACATCGAGGCGCGCATCCACCAGGCCGAGCGCCTCTCGAAGCAATTCCTCGAATCGCTGCGGCCCGGTGATCCAGTGCGCAATTCTGTCGACGATCACGTCCGCTGGCTGAAAGGAACTCCCGGATACCGGCCTGAAATGGAGGCCGAGTATCGCTTCGCGAAAAGTTCCGAGCAGGCGCGCGTGGCGCAGGACCTGGGCGAACTCTGTTTCACGGCGGGCGTTCTCCTCGTCGATGCCCAGGGACACGGGATCATCTCGGCCAAGATCGCGTCCACGGTTCACGACACGTTCCACGCCTTGATGCTCACCGAGTTGGACCGGTACGGAAAGGTAACGCCCGAACTCCTTGAGAACCTCAACCTGCGCCTTGCGCAATCCGTGACTGCCCGCAACGCCCTGGGGATCTCTGAGAAAGAGCGTGCGCGTGAAATCGCGACCATGCTCTACGGCGAAGTCCGCCCCGGCGGCCACTTTCGCTTCGCCAATTTCGGCCATCCTCCGCCGCTGGTGTTCTCGGCCGAACAGGGAAAGTTCGTAAACATCGACCAGAGCAGAATGGTGCAGTTCCTCGCGCTCGGATTGCAGATCCCCGCCGATCACCCCGACCGCAAGAAATATTATTCGCTGAACTTCCGGCAGAAAGAGTTCGACTACTCAGATGTCGCCGAGATCACCCTGATGAGCCCGGGAGACATTCTCGTTCTCTACACCGACGGCGTGTACGACGGTACCGACGAGCAAACCCGCGAACTGCTGGAAGCAGTGGTGCGCGAGCATTGCCGCGAGTCGGCCAGGCAAATCTGCAGTGCCCTGCTCGATTACGCAGTCCGGCAGGATGAAATCTATCGGCACCGCGGGGACGAAGACTTGATCGATGACAAGACTGTTTTCATCGTGAAGCGGACTTGAATCTACCCTGGAGTCCTGGAACACACGTCAGCAAAGGAGCCGAAGGTCATGGCCAACAAGAAAGCGAAGAAGAAGTCAGTTGCGAAATCGAAGCCTGCCAAATCGAAAAAATCGAAGCCTGCAAAACCCAGAAAAGCAGACACTGCCAGAAAACCGCGCAAGAGCACCCAAAAGAAAACTTCTTCCGGTCGGCGCCGTACCGGGTCGGGGTCCATCACGCAATCCGGCGACTTGCAGGGACTGCGCAACACCGGAACTGCCGACTCCGAGAGCGTTGAAGAATTACTCGAAGAAGGAAACGCGTTCGAGGCCGACGTCGTCGCAGGCGTCGAAGAAGCGGACGACGATGAGGAACGCGAGGTTCACACCCGCGAGGTCCCGGAAGATGATGTGCCGGAAGAATACCTCGACAAGGACTGATTGAATCGTTCCGTCACCACTGGCGCCGAGCGCTTCCAGAGTGGCGCGGAGAAGTATGCCACCTACCTGGAATCCCCTGAAGGACGGCTGCGTCTCGACCTGGCCTTCGCCAACCTGCAGGAGTTCTTGCCGAAAGCCGCGCAGCCGCTCCGCGCTCTCGACCTCGGCTGCGGGACCGGCGCGCTCGGGGTTCGGCTGGCACAGCGAGGATTCCACGTCACCTTGATGGATGTGTCGCCAGAGATGCTGGAACTGGCCCGAAATGCGTCGCGAACGGCGGGTGTCACAGAAAAGATCGCGTTCACCCTTGCCGACGCCTCAAAGGTCGCGGCGCTCTTTGATCCCCAATCGTTCGATGTGATCCTCTGTCACAATGTTCTGGAATTCGTCGATGCACCGCTTTCCGTGTTGCGCGGCGTAACCCGGGCTCTGCGAAACTCCGCAAGTATCTTCTCCCTCTTGGTACGCAACCAGCCGGGCGAGGTCCTGAAGGCGGCACTTCTAACCGGCGACTTGGCTGCGGCCGAGCAGACTCTCACATCCGAGTGGGGGGATGAGTCGCTATACGGTGGGAAAGTTCGGCTGTTCAAAACCGACGATCTGCGCTCCATGCTGGAGCAGGCTTCTCTCGCAATCGACGCCACTCGCGGAGTCCGGATCCTCTCCGATTACCTGCCGGCGAAGATCTCCAGAACTGACAACTATGCCGAGATTTACGAACTCGAGCGCAAACTGGGCACGCGCCCGGACTTCACCGCCGTAGCTCGCTACACCCAATGTCTCGCCCACCCGATTCCACATTCGAAGGACGCTGCATGAACAGCGCAGCCCAGCCTTCATTCTCCTCGGACGCCGGAATCTCCCTCGGTCTCGGCCTAACCAACGAATGCAACCTCACCTGCTCCTTCTGTTACCGCGATCCCACGCGCGCCGACCGTCTTTCGCTCGATCAAGTGAAAGCCGTCATGGAGCGCTTGCCCGTCCGTTCAGTAAATCTCGGCACCGGCGAAAACGGCATGCACCCCGGCTTCAAAGCCATACTGGCCTACCTGCGGACGAAGCCGATCAAGCTCACCATCACTTCCAATGGCCACAGTGTTGAGGTTCTGGAAGACGAGGAACTGCAAGCCTTCCACGATATCGAGTTCTCTCTCGACTATCCGACGGAAGCCGGGCAGGACGCCCAGCGCGGCCCCGGCAATTGGGCGCTCATCCACCGGCAGGCAGAGCGCTGCCGCAAGCTGAATATTCCGGTGACGGTCATCGCCGTCATGATGAAGTCCAACCATGTTCGGCTTGCTGATGTAGCCAGTGTCGCCAAAAAGTTCGACGCGCCGCTGCGGGTGAACGTTTACCAGTCCGTGCGATCCGATCTCTACGCGCTCACCTATGAGGAGTACTGGGAAGGCTTCCGCCGCCTTTTCGACCAGACCGAAGTGATCGCCATCGGCGAGCCGCTCGTGCGCGCCATGGCCGGGCTCCCACCATCTATAGGCGGCTGTGGCGTCAGCACAATCCGTGTTACCCCAAGAGCGACCACGCAGCCGTGCGTCTATTGGCCCGGATCAGGACAGCCGCTGAACGACTTGCTCTCGGCAGGCATGGACATTCTGAACTCAAGCCCATTCGAGCAAGCACGCACGCTTCCGGAAGCCTGCACCGACTGCGAGTTTCGCGAATCCTGCCATGGCGGCTGCGCCGGACGCCGGCAATTACAAGGCGCGCTTCGAGAGCCCGATCTCTATTGCCCCATCATCCGCGGCGACCGACCGAAGCTCGAGATCCGCATGGCCCCCAATCGCGACCTCCCCAAGCTCAGCAGTTCCTGCACCACGGTTGTGATTGCCCGAGACTAACCGCGCTGCAAAGCTACTGAGCCGGGGTCCACTTATCCGAGCCACTCAGTTTCACAGCCAGATTCGAAATCGACACGTGAAGTGGCTTGCCATCGGCCGTGCCCCGGTGCTCGGTGGAAATCAATAGCGGACCGGCCTTCTTGTACCCTGCCCACGACGCAATGACAAGGCTGGGCTTCTGCGGCCCGCCGCGGTGATACACCATTGCTTGCACGCGCTTGTCCTTGCCGACGTAGAGCTCCCAGGTATCGCCCGGCGTATAACCACCAGCCTCGGCCGGGTATTTGATGACCACCTTTTCCGCCGTACCGGCGCCGACCGGCAGCTTCTGCATCCCCTCGTCGGTGACGGTGGCGCTGGTGTCCCAATAAGCATGCAATGGGAACAGAAGCCAATAATTGTCGTTGACGAAAGACGGCTCGACCTGATTCTTCACCTGGTCGGACTGGCTGCCCAGCTGCGAACTGTCATACGAAACTTTGACCGGCTTGCCATCCTTGTCCTTCCCCTCGTACGAAACCTTGCCCGTCTTCGGCTCCCACTCCCACGCATGCGAGAGCTTGAACAACCCGGGGATCTCCCCGTTCCACGTATACCGGATCGCCTCTACCTGCCCGTACGAATCAAGGCCATAGGCTTTTGCAATCTCATTGATAATCGGCGCGCGCTGCGCGAACGAAGTTGAAGTGAGCACAAGAATGAAACCAGCAAGAGCAGCAAGCAGAATTACGCGGGCACTTCTCATAGAGCACTCCTAGTGACGAATTGAAGGGACACGAGACAGATGACAGGGGTAGGCGGAAAGATACATCAATTCAACCGCAGATGTAGCCGCGGACCCATTGGTCCGCGGTTGCGCGCGAAAGCGCGCAATGAAACTGCCAGCCTCTGTTATCCACCGAGACGTTGTTTGTGCCGAATCCGACGCAATCCAATGATGCAGCCGGCAATCCCCACGCACCCGTATTCCACTACCATAGTCCAAACCGGCAGCGCTCCCCACGGATGACCAAGCGTCCGCAAATGCCACTGCACATAGGCAGGAATAATGCTCGCCGTCCACACGAGGATGAGCAGCGTCGACGTCGACGTCAGAAACGGCAGCAGCCATAGCAGATACCACGGAAATACGGCCGGCGCGCAGAAAAGCGCAGCGGCCAAAGGCCAGGCAAACTGCTCGTGTGGAGTGTCCGACTGCTTGCTTCTGCGTCGCATCCACAGTGCCGTTGCCAGCCCAACCAGCACAGCCAGCGCCGCCGCGACCCGGGGAGACGCCAGATGCGTAACAGCCGCGAACACCGGACCATTGAATCGGAAGTTTTGCACATACGTCCCAAGCGATCCCGTCGGGACACGCCCGTGATTCAAGAACGGCAAGTACAGCGCTCCCACTGCGACTGCCGTCAACGCGGCATCGCGGATGCGGACTCTCTTCCAGTACAGTGGCAGCAACACGATCGGCAGAAACTTCACCGCGATTGCCAGCCCGAAACTCAGGGCCGCGATCGCACGCCAGCGCCGCACGAGAGCCACCGACGACAGTACCAGCAACAGCGCTCCAACAATGTCGATGTGCCCGCTTCCCGCAACTTCAACCGCCAGCAGCGGATTCCAGGCGAACACCAGAACCAGGTGCTCCGGACGCCCCGTATACCGGAGCAGGTTCAGCAACAAAGCGGCAATAGCGAAGTCGCAAAGCACAAACGCCAGTTTCAACGCAAACGTAGACTCCCGAATCGCAGTCACCGTCCGAAAGAACAGCTGCGCCCCCGGTGGATACGGGCTGGCAAGGTCCGGATTGTTCAGGCTGCGCGTTTCCGGGGTATGCAAACCCCGAACGCCCGGATCGCCCGGCACCACGAGATAAGGGTTATAACCGAGCCTCTGCAGGCGTCCATCCCAGACGTAGCGATGGATATCGTCATCAAAGCCCGCCGGAAGCCGCAGGAATACCACCTGCCACGCGGCGCCCAGCACCAGGCCAAGAACCACCACGCGGCGCCGAAATTTCGGCGTAGCGAAAAACTCACGGACCGAGAGCAGGTACCCGACACACGCGAACGCCAGCGACGCCATGAAGTACGGCCCGCCGCGATCCGTGAAGTGACGGGCACAGACGATCAGCCCCGCGGTCATGGCGCCGCCGAGTATGTACACTCTCCACGCGGCGCCAGTCTTCACAATTTTCCCGTACCCATCCGCGACGCCGCCGCACGCTCCCACTCCGCGAGCCACTGCGCCGTTCGCGGAGCCCGCGCCGGGGCGAGACGCAGTTCCCCCGCCAGCCGGGTCAGGTCGTCCACCACGTCGATATCGTAGAAGGGAGCTGCGAAGCCCACGGAAAGATCAAGCGATCGCGTGCGCGAGAGAAGCCTTTCCAGCGCGCTGCTGGTTCCCATGCCATCGTTCGCAAAAAGCGTAGGGTGCGCAGCTTTCGCCCCGACCAAATAGTAGCCTCCATCGTGCGTCGGTCCGACGACCACGTCATGGGCCACGAGCGTATCAAACGCGCCTTCGAGAACAGTCTGCGGCAAATGTGGACTATCGCTGTTAAAGGCAATCGTGAGCCGCGAATGATTCCCGGCAAAGTACGCAAACACTGAATTAAGTCCTGAGGCCAGGCCATCGCCTTTTTGTGCAACAACCATCGTCTCGGGACCTGCCAGTTGCGCAAGTTCCCTGACGTCCGTCGCCGGGCACATCATGGCAACCTCCACGTCGCGCAACGATCGCGCCAGCGCCAGCGTATCTTCCAGAAGGCACCGATAAAATCCGGTCACCGCTTCCGCAGAAAGTCCGGAAGTGAGCCGGGTCTTGACCGCGCCGGGCCGGGGCGCCTTCGCCATGATGACCAATACTCGATCGCTCAAGAAGGCACCGCCGCAGGCTTTGAAGATTTCGGAGAGTTCTCGCGCATGCTACACCGGACCCGCACTCGTCGCCCGTCGGTGCCGGAAATGATAGCGCAGGATCAGGCTGAGAATGAACCAGGCCGCGCCAAGCGTGCCCTTCACCGTCCCGCTGATCTTTGACTTCCCGATCCGCGGATAGTAGCTCACCGGCACCTCGACCACGCGGTAGCCAGCCAGCGCGCCTTTCAAGATCATCTCTACCGCCCAGCCATAGGTGATCTCTTCGAGAGCGAGCGCCCGCAGGATCTCCGCTCGTCCCGCCCGAAAAGGCCCCAGGTCCGTGATTTCGAGTCCATACAAAAGGCGGATCATCCCCGCGGCCAGGCGATTCCCAAAAGCCTGATGCCAGGGCAGCGCCCCGGTGGAATGCTGACTCTTCAACCGCGAACCCAGCGTGATATCCGCCCGTCCCTCGAGGATGGGCGCCAATAGCAGCGGTAGTTCCGATGGCCGGTCGCTGTAGTCACCGTCGAGGAATACAACAATGTCAGGAGAATTCGCCGCCGCCATCCCGGTAAGGCACGCCCTTCCATAACCGCGCCGGGGTTCTGAGATAACGCGCGCACCAGACCGTGCGGCAATCTCGGGCGTCCCGTCACTCGAATTGCTGTCGACAACGATCCCTTCCGTGACCAGATCGGAAGGCAGATCCGCAACCACGCGGCCGATCGCCTGCGCCTCATTATGAGTAGGAATGATGACGGACACTCGCACGGGTTGTTGGTCCAATCACCACAACAGCGAGGAAGGCCAGCGTTGCGCGAGCCATGCGTCGACGCCCCATTTTCGGCCGGCGCTTCCCAGGGCAAGCCCGAGCGATGCCATCACCGGCACCAGCAGTTCCCAGATCCAGGCAGTGCCCCACTCCGAAACCCATAGACTGCCCAGATACAGAAACGCCACGAACGCAGCCGGCCGCGTAAGCAACCCGATGATGAGCAAGACTCCGAGCGAGATCTCGGTCATCGCCTGCAGCGGCGCCGCCATCGCGGCGTGACTTGCCGCCAGTCCCATCACGGCCTTCCACGCAGCTGGCGCGTGCCCCTGCTTGATGTAGTAATCGATAAGGCTGGCATACCCTGTGGGCCGGTAGAGCCCCTTGCCGAGATTCTCGAAGAATACCCACACGAACATCGCGCCGATGGTCACGCGCACAATCGCCAGGCCGTTCGCCGCGTTTTGCCGAGTGATTGTTCTCTCAGTGCGCAGTAAGGTTGCGTTCGTCGCCATATTGGACCTCGCCCAGTGGATGCTATACCAGCCGAAGGGTTTCAACACGCTGAAATCTTTTCGCCAGCAAGCGTTTCGGCATTGTCACGGAAAAATAATTTGCTCCGCCACGGCCGTTCACGCATCTGCTGGTAGAATCGCGAAACACTTCCTCCCGCAAGGAGCTTTCCGTGAAGCTGCACGTTCTCGCATCCCTACTGCTGCTGTCTGGTTCCGTTTCCCAGTTGCCGGCCCAAACCACCTCCAAGGCCGAACACAAGTTCAGCCCGCCCAGCCGCACCTTCCATTTCACCTATCACTTTTCGGTAGACGATATCCCCGCCGGC
>Ga0335070_10008860_pt1 | contig 11815 bp, 11 predicted proteins | sample Lox_Sample_13_FD_206722 | JGI IMG/M metagenome (GOLD analysis project Ga0335070, IMG submission 206722) | Soil microbial communities from Loxahatchee National Wildlife Refuge, Florida, United States - Lox_Sample_1.3 | ecosystem: Environmental > Terrestrial > Soil > Wetlands | place: USA...
TGTCTTTTCAGTGGAGTCACCTGTGCAATCCGTGAAACCTCTGCGTCAATCCGTGGTCCGGTTCTCCTATTTCCGTTTTTTATGCTAGAATTCTCCATATTTTTCAGATCCAACGAGAGGTGAAGACTGAAACCGATTGAGCTAGCCCGCGCAGTAGTCGACGCCCTGGAGGAAAAAAAGGGCGAAGACATTGTTCTGCTGGATATCCACGAAATCGCCTCTTTTACTGATTTTTTTGTAATTTGCACCGGCACCAGCGACCGAATGCTGGATAGCCTGGCCAGAGGCGTGGTGGAAAGCATCAAAGCAGAGTTCGATTTAAAGGGTCACATCGAGGGCCAACCCAAAGATGGCTGGCTGGTTGTCGATTTTGGCGACGTGGTCGTTCACCTGCTTTCTCCCGACCAGCGCGATTATTATGACCTCGAAGGGCTATGGGTCGAGGGAAAAACTCTCTTGCGCTTGCAGTAGTAGAAAACTCAGACGAGGACATCCAGCACCAGCGCCAGAAAGATGAGCGCCAGGTACATGCTGGAATAACGGTACATCATCCAGGCCGTCTTATTCCCACCTTTTTTGAACACCCTCCAGGCCTGGTAGATCAAGGCTCCGCCTAACATCACCGCAGAAACCAGGTACAGGCTCCCCGCCATGTGCAAGATGGGCAATAGAAGCGTCAGCCCGACCAGCTCCAGGGTGTAGATGAAAATCTGGGTGCGAGTGGCCCGTTCCCCCTTCACTACCGGCAGCATCGGTACCCCGGCGCGGGCGTAATCTTTGCGGCGAACGAGCGCCAGCGCCCAAAAATGCGGTGGGGTCCAGAGAAAAACAATCGCGAACAAGAACAACGCCGGGATGCCCAGGTTCCCAGCCGCGGCCGCCCATCCGACCAGCGGAGGAATTGCCCCCGCGCCTCCTCCGATGACAATGTTTTGCACGGTTGCTTTCTTCAAAAAGATGCTGTACAACAGAATGTAATAAATCATCCCTGCCAGGCAAAGCAGCGCGGCGAGCAGGTTGACGAACCCCGCCATCAAGAAATAGGATAGGACCAGAATTCCCAGGCCGAATGCCAGCCCTTCCGCGGCAGTCAGCCGGCCGGCGGCCAGGGGTCGTTTCGCCGTGCGCTGCATGTGCGTATCCAGTTCGCGGTCGATATACTGGTTGATCGCTCCAGATCCCCCTGCGGCCAGCCCTCCTGCCAGCAGAGTCCAGAAGGTCAGCTCCAGATCGGGCAGTTCATGCCCTCCCAGGACCATTCCGGCATAGGTGGTGACCAGCAACAAGAGGACAATGACCGGTTTGGTCAGGGCCAGCATGTCCTTGGCGTGTTGGCGGCGATCGACCGGAACGTGCATCTCAGCCTGTTCTTCACTGGCGCTGCGCCCAATCAGGCCCACCGCGGCGACCAGGATCGCTTCTGCCGCCCAGACCGCCGCCGAAGCAGCGGCGTGCAGCCCCACCAGGTCCACCGGGTAACCTCGCATGACCTTGAGCGCTCCGACCAGCACCTGGCCAAAAAAGAGGACTGCGGTCAGGGTGGCCGCCGGGAGGATCACCGGTTGCGACCGCTGCGACCGCCAGGCCCTGACGAGCACCGCCAGCGCCAGCACGCTTGCCAGCAGGGTCAGAAGGCGATGAGTCAGATCCACCCAACCAATCGCGGATGCCGGAAGAATTTGCCCCGAGCACAGCGGCCATCCGGTGCAACCCGCGCCGGCCTGTATTTCCGCCAGGTAGATGCCGCTGACCATCACCAGGAAAGTGGTCGCGGCCAGAGCAAGAGTCAGTCGGGCAAATGGCGAGCGGAACACCAACTTTTGGGCAGACCCTCGCTCCTCACCTGATGATTGGGCAAAGAACGCAGCAACTGCGGCTGCGGTCACCAGCCCCAGGATGGCCAGAGCGATCCCCATGTGCAAGGCGTTGATTGCGCCAGGCGATCCGGCCGAGAAAATCCGTCCAGCCCCCAGCCCGGTTTCGACCAGGAACAGCCCCAAGGCCATCCCGGTTGGGATCAAAATCCAGAGCTTCTCGCGATGATTTCGTACAGCGAACCAAAGGCTTAAACCAGTGAGACAGCCAGAAATCAACGTGAGCGCGCGATGAACATACTGGATCTGAGCGGTCAGGTCATCTGGCAGCCCCCACTGGCCGAAGCAGGTCGGCCAATCCGGGCAGCCCTGCGCGCCTCCGCTCACCCGGACCACGGTTCCGGCCACGATGGCCAGGGTCGTCACGATCGCCGCGGCCAGCAGCAGGAAGCGCAGTCCTTCCACACGTTTACCGGTTGAAAATCCCCACTGACTCGAACTCATCCACCACCTCTATTTCTTAATCAGGGTCTTCTGGTTGAGCCCTGGATGTGTTGTTTTTCTAGCCGGTTTCCCTGCCAGCCGGCTGCGCACGTAAAACGGGTAGCCGGCGGCCAGGATTGCGGCGAACGTAAACCACTGGATGGCGTAGCCCTCGTGCGGGCCTTCGCTCAGATCGAAAACCGGTTCGGTGCGAGCCGGCAGACCCCCATCGGCCGGCTTTCCGCCGCTCGTTTGCTGGATGTACATTGGCAGCAGCGGCAGGTCGACCTGTTTCTGGATCCGCTCCAGGTTGGCAAAAATGAACGCGTCGAGACGACCTTCTTTCGGATCTGTTTGGCCAAGGGGGTTGGATGCGGTCTGGCTGCTTCGAAAAATCCCGGTCAGTGTGATCAGGCCCGGCTCATCGTATTTCTTCCACTGCTCTCGCGCCAGGTCTTCCAGCGGGATCCAGCCGCGGTCGACCAGGACAGCCTGGTCAGTACCCTCAATTCTTAAAGGCGTTAGCAAATCCATCCCCGCCTGGCCGTTATACACCTGGTTTCGCAGGATGACCTGTTGAGAAAAGTCATACGTCCCCCTGGCGGTAACGCGGCGGTATTCTATGTTGGTCAAATTGGGATCGGAAGCATGGGCGTTTAAATCCAGCGGGGCCCTTTCGATTTGGACGCGCACGCTGGCGTTGTACTCCCGGCGCTGTTCCAGCCGGTCGAGCTGCCAGAAACCGAGTCTCACCATCGCCAGCACCGCCGTAATCGCCAGCAGTGTCGTTAGCACCCAACGCCAGGTTAGCAGTTGTCTCCAGACCGGGTTCTTGTTCATTGTCCGCCTCCTGCGGATTTCGGCTGGTAGAGGACGAAGCTGTAAACCAGGAACAGGCCGATGGTTGGTAGGCCAAGCGTCAGGATCGCCGTCAGGCGTGTTAGCCAGGTAACCTGTGGGCGAACGTCGACCCCGAGATAGCGGCTGAGTTCAAAACTGCATTCGTAGCTGTATTGGTTCGCGGTATCTAGTAACAGAGATCCACTTGTCCCCGCTGGAACCCAGATCGGGCCCAACTGGTGGCTGGAGGTATCCTCATTTTTCACTACCAGGAGATCCCCCTGGACGAAGCGCATCTCCGCCGGCAGGGACGGATCCGGTTCGCCGGCTGCCACCCGGTCGGCAGTTCCGCGGGGGATCAACAGCTCGATCGTCTGGGGCCCGCGTTCAAGCCGGTCTGGTGAGAATAGGTAAGCTCCTTCGCTGATCAGAAACGCCAACACCAGGCCCGCGATAACGGAAATCAATACTCTCCTGAACAGGCTGTTGGTATCGATTTTCATGGTCAGCCCTCCTTGACCAGCGCCCGCACGTCCTGGAGCATATCGTCCGTCGGCGTGCCGTAGGTGTAGGTCAGGCGCAGGTTTCCCCGCCGGTCGATTGCGTACACCACATTGGAGTGCGCCACCTGAGAAGGCGGAGAGCTGTAGCCCCATTCCGGGACCTCGACGTAGACGCCGTACGCTTTCCAAACCGCCGTCAGCTCTTCCGGCGACCCGGTCAGGCCGATCATATTGGACTTGAATTGCGTCAGGTACGATCCCAACTGCTGCGGCGTATCGTGGATAGGATCAACCGTGACGAATAGCATCTGGACCTGGTCCGCCTGATTTCCAAGGTCCGAATAGATCTGCCTGAACTGCGCCAGGGTCGTTGGGCATTCCTCCGGGCAGTTGGTATATCCGAAAAAGAGCAGAACCACCTTCCCACGCGCCTCAGAAAGCTGGAATAGTTTTCCTTTTTGATCCACCAGATGGAGCTGTGGCGCAGAGAGGGCCGGCTCGATCACAGAACCGCGGAAGTGATAAGGCCGGTTGAGAATGCTGGCCCCCAGCAGGAATACCCCTGCCAGCGCGGCGAGCCCTATTGTCAACCAGATCCCTTTATATCCGAACATCACATCCAATCCTTTAAGAAATTTATCTGGCGATTACCGTGCCAATCAGATACAGAGCCGGGTAGAAGAAGACCCAGACCAAATCGACAAAGTGCCAGTACACCGCTCCTGCTTCAACGGCCCAATGCCTTTCAGCCGAGTACACTCCACGCCGCCCATTGAAGTACAGGATGAGGAGGAGAACGACGCCGGTAAGAACGTGGAAACCATGCATCCCGGTCATCATGAAGAATACCGCCCCCTGGGCTCCATCGCTAACTGAGAAAGGCGCGGTGCGCCATTCGACCCCAACCACTCCCAGAAGGAACGTAATCCCCAGGGCGATCGTCGCCAGAATGTTGGAAAGAAAACCCTTCCGGTCCCCGTACGCCATGCTGGTCTCGGCCCGGTTCATGAAGAAGCTGCTGGTCAACAGAACCGAGGTGACCACCAGGCCCAGAGGCTGGTTCAGCTCGGGACGGTGCAATCCCAGCAGGTAAAAACGTGTGACCAGCAGCGCGCCAAAAATAAAGCTGTCTGAGACCAGGAAGAGCCACAATCCCAACCGGTTGGTCTGCGTCTTATACTGGTATTCCCCTTCCGCCCCATGGGCGGCGGTGATTTCTGCGCTCATTCTTCACCTCCGGTAAAAACTTTGCGGATGTGCATGTAATACCAGAGCACCAGCCCGGCCTTGACCAGCGCCATCAATACCATTGCGGGCAAAAAAGCCCCGTTCGTCCCCACGAAATATTCAATTCCTGTGATTACTGCCAGGGCGATGAAGACCAACAAACCCTGGCGGAGAAGCTGTGATTTTTTGGTATCCATATCTTTCTCCCAAATTGATTTCAATCCCCGGCCTGGCTAGGGTTGAGATCGAGCGGACGCGGGCCGGCTGGACCGGTAGCTTTGGACTGGCCCGGTTGGCCTCCTTCTTTTGGATCCATCACAACGTAGACAGATCCTTCCAGGCCGTAATCGTATGGCTCGCCAACTACCTCGAATGGATGAGCGTAGTTATGCAAAGGCATCGGGGAGGGTACCTGCCACTCGGGGGAGCGCGATGCCCACACGTTGCCGGTGGCAACCTCGCCGTGCCGCGCGCTGCGGATAATGTTGATGAAGAAGATCAGGACGGAGAGGCCGATCAAAAATCCGGCGATCGTGATCGCGATGTGGATCGGCTGGATCCCAAGCGCGGGGTCATAATCCGCGATGCGGCGGCGCATCCCCAGCAAACCCGCCCACATCTGGCCCAGAGACATCACGAAAAAGGCGGGCGTCATCAGCCAGAACTGGAGCTTGCCCAGGGTTTCGTTCATCCTCCGCCCGGTAATCTTGGGGAACCAGTAATGGATGGCGGCGATCACAGGGAAGATGTACCCGCCAAACATCGTCGCGTGGAAATGTCCGACCACAAAATACGTATCGGTCAGGTGCAGGTCCGTGGAGATCGTCCCCAGCACCGGGCCGGTTAGTCCGCCGAGGAGGAAGACCAGGACTCCGCCCAGCACGAACAGCATCGGCGTGGGGAAGGAGATCTTCCCTTCCCAAATGGTGCCCACCCAACTGAAGAACTTGACCCCGGTTGGAACCGCTACCAGCAGCGTGCTGTACATGAACGGGACGCGCAGGTAAGGATCCATTCCAGAGGCATACATGTGGTGCGCGAAAACCAGGAACCCGGTGATGGCTATCCCCATGGAGGAGAGCGCTACCCAGCGGTAGCCGAACAGAGGCTTGCGCGCGAACACCGGCAGCAGCTCGCTGATCACCCCCAGGCCCGGGAGGACGAAGATGTACACCGCCGGGTGGGAATAAAACCAGAACAGGTATTGGAAGAGAATGGGATTCCCTCCGTTCGCCGGGTCGAAGAAGCCCATCCCAAACAGGCGCTCGAAACTCACCATCTGGAAAGATAGACCAATGAGCTGGGTTGCCGTCAGGGCGATGAACGAGGTCGCCAGGATCCCCCAGACAAAGATGGGTATCCGGAACAGGTTCATGCCTTTGGTGCGCAGGCGCATGATGGTGACAATGAAGTTGAGCGAGCCTACGATCGAGGAAAGACCGTTCAGGAATACGCCGACGAAAAAGGTCTGCATCCCCAGGGGAGCTCGGATGCTCAGGGGCGGATAAGCAGTCCAACCGGTATCGAACCCCCCCAACACCAGGCTGTTTAGAAAAATGATCGAGCCGGCCGCGGCGATCCAGAAACCAAACGCGTTCAGGCGGGGAAAAGCCATATCCTTCGCCCCGATCAGCAGTGGCACGAGATAGTTGCCCATCGCGGCGAACCCCAGCAGGATCGAAATGATCAGGCCCATGCCGTGCATTCCGATCAACGTATTGAACTGCTGCAGGGCCAGCATCTGCGAGCCGGGCACGACCAGCTTCGAGCGGAAGATCAACGCAAACGTGCCGCCAAGACCGAGGAGGATCAAAGAGAGCGTCCCGTACTGGATCCCGATCACTTTGTGGTCAGTGCTGGGACCGAGGTAGCGGTCATACCATTTCAGTTGGTCTTCTTGGCCCTCGTCCTCGCTTTCTTCAGGAGTTGAGCGCCCCATCGCCCACTCGAACCAATCGTGGAATACCCCCACCCCGGCGACAAATGAGAGCGCCCCGATAAACGCGCCCAGGACCAGAGCCGGTTCCGTTTTCCAGGGCAGGCCCATTAACGCCCGGATTCCGCCGACGATACCCATCCCTACCGCCGTCCCTATGATTTGCGCCAGCAGGCCGCGAACCAGCCCAACCGATAAGATTTTTTTCAATTCATCCTCTCCTTTTCACCGCGCTGACTACCTGAGGCTCCTGATAAATTCAACCAGGTCCTGGATTTGCTGGTCGTTGAGCTTCTTGCCAAAATCCGTCGGCATCACGTTCGCCTTGCTTTCAAAGCCCTTGACGATCTGGAACCTCGGGTCGATGATCGATGTCTTGATGTAATTTTCGTCCGCGGTGCGAGTGGAACCATCGCTCAAGATGACCTGGCTGCCATACAGGCCTTTGAAGGACGGCCCAATCTTGATCGTTCCATCCGTGGAATGGCAGGAAAGGCAGCCGTTTACAGTGGCAAGAACCTGCCCGCGCGCTACCGGGTCTTTCGAAGCAGCTGCCTGTTGCTGCTGGAGCCAGGCGGAAAATTCAGTCTGCGAAACCACCACTACCAGGCTCTCCATGTATGCGTGGGAAACGCCGCACATTTCCGCGCAGCGTACTTTGAATTTTCCCGTCTGGTCCGGGGTCAACCGCAGCTCACGCACCAGGTTGGCGCCGGGTAATGCGTCCTGTTTGATGCGGAATTCCGGCACCCAGAACGAGTGGATGACGTCTTTGGAGGTCAACCGGAACAGGATCTGTTTATTGACCGGCAGATAGAGCGTACTGGAGGTCACCCCGGTACCGGGATACTCGAAGGACCAGAACCACTGTCCCCCGGTCACGTTGACCACCATGGCCTGGGGATCGATCTGGCGAGTTTCCGCCAGGTTCTGCGCGCCGATTGTGGCTACCGCCAGAACGGTGATCAGCGGAATAATCGTCCAGGTCAGTTCGAGGCGGGTGTTGCCAGAGATGTGCCGTCCATCTCCGGTTTCACCAGGTCTGCGGCGGAATGCGATCATGCTGTAGACCATGAACACAAAAATCAGCGAGAACAGGAACGCGATCGCGGCGAAGTGGAAATGAAAAAACCAATCAATCGGTACAGCCTGCAGGCTGGCTTCCACGGGCAAAATCCGCGCGTTGACCAGCCCGGCGTAGACCAGGATGGAAAGGAGGATAACCAGGATTCCCAAAAATACAAAACGCCTCATCTCGTTTCTCCTCGGGGGAATTTGTTTTTCGGCTGGAGCATGAGCAATGTTGGGCAGGTTCAGCCAATCCTCTGCCTCTGATGGGGTGAGTGCCTGCCGGTCGTAAACCACAGCCGCCCCTCCGCCGCGCAGTGATACGAGCATTACCTGCATGGGCCGGTCTCCCGCCATAAAATGGTTGAGAAACTCGGCGCGGTTCAAAATCTTGTCGTCGTAATCTACGATCACCAGGTCCGGCTGCAGCGACTCCATCGCCGCCAGTGTTTCTGCCATGCTGCTGGTCAGCCCAACGACTACGGCCTGTTTCCCCCACCGCTCTATGAATATCTTCTGTAACCCTTTTCCAAATAACGGGTTAGCCGAAGCGATCAAAACCCGGCGTGGCCGCCCCGTTTTTCCATCAGCCATGATATTCACCGTTCAAAGAAGGATAATCCCGGACACAATGCATCGATTTACTCCAAATTCTTTCCCCTACAATTTAACAAACCTTTTCCATTGATGCATCAACCAGGGTGGGAAGGATGGGGTGAAATGTAAAGCACGGATGGGTGATTTCCCAATCACCCATCCGTGCTTGATCGAAACAAAATAGTCCTACTCTTTTTTCTGGATCAGGCCCATCTGGATGGCCTTACTGACCGCTTCCGTGCGGTTCGAGGCTTCTAATTTCTCCAGGATGTGGCGAATGTGGGTTTTCACAGTGTTTTCTGAGATAAACAATTGCGCTGCGATCTGCGTCGTCGTCTGGCCTTCCATCAGGCAGTTCAGCACTTCGAGCTCGCGATCGCTGAGTGGGCCGCTGCTGTTGTTGGACTGTCCCCTCGCCAGGGCCTTCAAAACCGTGGAGGTCACGTCGGGCGAAAGGACTGCTTTCCCTTCAGCCAGGTGGATGATTGCCTGGCGCAGCTCGTCCGGCTCGGTGTTCTTCAGGAGATAGCCGTTCGCCCCGGCCATCAGGGCGCCTAGCAGATCTTCATCCTGGTTTGAAATCGTCAACATCAGGATCTGGACTTTATTCTTCTGATCCCGGAGAGTCTGCACCGTCTGGATCCCATCCATCCGGGGCATATTTACATCCAGAAGGACCACGTCGGGTTCCGTCCGTTGGATCACCTTAAGCGCCTGCTCACCGTCCTCAGCCTCCCCAACGACCTGGAACTCTGGGATGTCTGCCAGTAAGCTAACCAGCCCGCGCCGAAACAGGGTATGGTCATCCACGACTACCATGCGAACTCTTTTGCTCATACCGGAGTCTCCTCGTAAGGATATGGCAGGCGCAGTCGGACGGTTGTCCCCAGGTTTGGCTGGCTGACGACCTGGAAATCGGCGCCAATCAGCTCGGCCCGTTCGCGCATACCACGCAGTCCATATTGAGATCCCTCAGGAATGTCCTCGGGGGCATATCCCTGGCCATTATCCGATATTTCCAGAATCAAGTCATTCTGCCATTCACGCAGCGAGATGACCACCCGTGTTGCCCTGGCGTGCTTGCGTATGTTGCTCAAAGCCTCCTGTACGACGCGGATCAGTTGGGCCTGGACCTCGGAAGAAAGCTCGATCCGGTCCATTTTGATCTCCAGGCTGACATCCAGATCTGATGAGGATTGCAGGTCAGTGGCGGTTTGGTCCAACCAGCGCAGCAGTCCCTCCTCCGCGGTGACCCGCAGATAATCGATCGCCTGGCGCGCGTCGAGATAGGCGTCTGAAAGGGTGCGGTAATTGGTGCGCAGGACTTCACCCAGGCGGGGCAGATCCTCGCGGGCAAGGTAATTTTGCATCTGGGCTACCTGCATCTTCAAAAAGGCCAGGGTCTGCGCCAGGCCATCGTGAATTTCGCGGGCCAGGCGGCTGCGTTCTTCCATAACCGCCCGGTATTCCATCTCCTGGATGTGCCGATCATCCTCGATCAACAGGACTATCTGGGAAACCATCGTTTCCACCAGACGGAGCTGGAGCGGGTTCTGGCCATCAATCTGCGTCCCACCCACCAGCAGCGCCCCAAGCGGCCGGCTTTCTCTATTGAAAATCGGCGCCCCAAGAAATGTCAACTCAACCGGATTTCCTTCCCCCAAAAACAGGGAAAACGTTCGGATCTGGGGTAAATTGGATTGCATAGTCTGTTCGATCAGGTTTTCAACCGCTGCCCGATCGATTTTCACTTCGCCAGTGGGGCGGCTCTCGATCAGGGTTGTCTTCTCAAGGCTTTGCAGCGCCAGATAAGCGTAATCCGCTTCGAGCGCCCGCTGGAACTCCCGGAGCAAGCCGTTTAAGCGAGCGGAAAGCTCCATTTTTGGATCGCGCGCCAGTTGCAATTGGCGGAGCGTTGCCAGCTCCTGCTGCTGAATGCGGATGGCCTCGATCGCTATTGCCATCTGGCCCAGGATCCCGGATAAAAATCCGCGGACGTCCTCCTCCAGGGCATTCGGAGACGGGCGGTAGAAATTCAGAACCCCCAGAAAGCGGTCGCCGCGTTTGAGCTGAAAACAGGTGATCCCCTGGCAGTTGGAAAACGGGTGTTCTCCCAGCGGGCAGCCCCCCCCGGTCGCGGCCTGCAGCGCCTGGCACACCCTGCATCGCTCCCGCGTCTGGGGAGAATCGAACCGCTCCAGCCAGGATTCCAATTCTGCTTCTGGGACGCTCCCCACGCTGACAGTAGCCAGCGGCTGGCCCCATTCATCCAGGGGGATATAGGTGGCTCCCGCTGCTCCCAGATAGTCTCCGATCACCTTTAACAGCGAGACCATCAAGGTTTTTTCATTTCCTGCGGTGGCTAGCTGGCGATTGATCTCCAGCACCGTGACCAGTTGTTTCTGTGCGCAGGCCAGTTTTCCCTTATTTTCAGCTTCTTCAACCCTGGATGAATCCGCCCAGGCACCCAGCATCCACTGGTTGATCAACACGAATGCCAGCGCGCCTGCCAACAGGGCCACCAGAACCCATAACACCTGGGCCGCCAGGCTTTGGGAGTGATTGGGAAGCAGCAAGTACAAAGATAGGAAAAATAACTCTGTCAGTGCCACTGCTCCCCAACCCATCATCCGGGTGGAAAGGAGGGGAGAATTTTTCGGCGTCTTCACAATATAATTTTACCCTAATCCGGTCTAAATATCGCCAATGGAACGCGATTGGCTCTCCCCACGAATTGAATAAATGTAATGCCTGTGGTATGATATCAAAAATCAAAACAATGACAAAAAAGAGTTTTTTATATTATATACGTCACTTTTATGGCAATCATGAATCGTTTATCCTATTATCGATGCAATTAATTCACTATTAACCCTATCCAAGTTAGTTAAAGGTAAAGAGGTGCAACATGTTTCGTGTCAGCCGACGTGTCGATTATGGTCTTCGCCTGTTAATTGCGCTGGCATCTAATTCCGATGCGGGTCCCCAATCCACAGCCAATCTTGCAGAGAAATTGGACATCCCCCTCGCCTTTCTGCATCAGATTGGCCGCAGCCTGATCCAGGCCGGAATTCTCAAGGCTTCTCCTGGACCGGGCGGTGGTCTCCGCTTGAACCGCTCTCCCGAGTCGATTACCCTGCGCCAGGTTCTGGAAGTCCTGGAAGGACCGATCCGCTTGAACGGCGAAGAGGCCGGAGAGATACCCTGCTCAACCCAGGTTGTTTGGGAGAAAGTGCAGGCTCAGTTGGTCAGCGAGTTGGATGGTATCCACTTGAACGGCCTCGCTGAATCTGCCCAAGGTAAAGGAGGGCATAGTTTTTACTCCCTTCCCCAGTACGACTCTCAGA
>Ga0335070_10008861_pt1 | contig 11815 bp, 11 predicted proteins | sample Lox_Sample_13_FD_206722 | JGI IMG/M metagenome (GOLD analysis project Ga0335070, IMG submission 206722) | Soil microbial communities from Loxahatchee National Wildlife Refuge, Florida, United States - Lox_Sample_1.3 | ecosystem: Environmental > Terrestrial > Soil > Wetlands | place: USA...
GCCTCGATGCGCGACAGGTCGAGAATGTCGTTGACGACGGCGAGGAGGTGCTCGCCGCTCTGGCGGATATCGCGGGCATAGTCGGCATAGGTCGCCACGCCCAGGGGGCCGAACATTTCTTTCTCGAGGATCTCGGAGAAGCCGATGATCGCGTTCAGCGGCGTGCGCAGCTCGTGGCTCATATTGGCGAGGAACTGCGACTTGGCACGGTTGGCGGCGACCGCGCCCTCCTTGGCGAGACGCAGCGTGTTGTCGGCCTCGCGGCGGGCCGAGATGTCGCGCAAGGTGCCGATCATCAACTGACGATCGCCCAGCCGCACCCGGCCGACCGCGAGCTCGACCGGGAACTGCGAGCCGTCCTTTCGCCGCGCCGTCATTTCGTTCAGCGGGATGGTGTGATGTTCGCCTTCCGGTGCCGCGAGGCGGCGCAGCAGCTGCATGCCGCCGGCCCCGCCGGGACTGTCGGGCAGCAGCATCGAGACATCGGAGCCGGTGACCTCCGTGGCCGAGTAGCCGAAGCCGCGTTCCGCCGCGGGATTGAAGGATTCGATCCGGCCCCACCCGTCGACCGTGATCACCATGTCGGCGACATTCTCGAGGATGCCGCGGATTCGCGCCTCGGTTTCGCGCAAGGCCGATTCGGACTGCGCCAGCTCGCGCGCACGCGCCTCGGCGATGGCGGTTCGTTCGGCAACGCGCCGTTCGAGCGTCGCGTTGAACTCCTCGAGCGCGCCCATATGCTCGCGCAGGCTGCGCAACATCGGCCGAAACACCAGGAGCGCGATCGCCAGCACGACCGCCGCGAACAGGACCAGCTCCAGCATCTGCATCCGGCCCAGCTCGCGATGCAGCCGCTCTTCATACTGCTGCCACGCGTCGGTCTCGGCATCCAGCGCCGCGAGCAGGCGCGGATAGCTGTCGGCGATGGCCTGGACCTCGATCCGGCCCGGCTTCAACATCACCGGGGGCAGCAGGGCGAGGGTATGAGCCTGGGTGATGAAGCGCTGCAGGGTGAACTCCAGCGCCACCTCGTCGGTATTGTAGAAGGCGGCCAGTTCGCGTGCGGCCGGACCCAGGGTCTGGACCCGCTCGACCAGGCGGTGATGAATCTCGGAGAGCCGATCCGCAGCGATCCGCATGCGGGCCTGATACTGGCTGTCGGCGGTACGCGCGATGTCCTGCGCCAGGAGGGCGATCTGCAGCGCCAATCGGCTCTGCTGCGCGCTGCCATTGACGGTGGCGATCTGTTCTTCCGCCTTGCGCCGCTGCAATTCCGCCACGGTGGTCGCGGCCGCCGCCACGCCCAGAAGCAGGGCCAGCGCCAGGCCCAAAAGCCAGAACCAGCGACGGATGACAGGGTGCGACGGAGTCATGGCGCTATGCGGGACTTCGCTCCTCCGTCCGGCTGACGACCAAAAGGCAGCAATTCCGCGTCCTTTCCGAGAACCTCCGGACCGGCGCGGCAGGCGGCGACAGGGCGCCCGGATTCATTCTCCCTTCCAATTCGTTAATAATTTGTCGCTTTTTCAAAGCTGGTTTACGCCCGGATACCGCCCTCCGGGCCTGTCCGTTGCCGACATGGCCAGAACCCCCGATCCGGGTTAGGCTGCGCCGCCCGAGACGAGTTTTTTTTCGCGATTTCCGAAGGTTGTGCCATGCTTTACGTCGCCTATTGCCTGGATAAGCCAGGCCATGAAGCGGTGCGGGCCGAGAACCGGCCGGCCCACCTCGAATTCCTCAAGAGCCATGCCGCCGAGATCGTCATCGCCGGGCCGGTGCTCAGCGACGATGGGCAGCAGGCGATTGGCAGCCTGTTGATCCTGGAGTTCGAGCACCGCGCCGAGGTCGACCGCTTTCTCAAGAGCGACCCCTATGCCAAGGCCGGCCTGTTCGCCTCGGTCGATCTGCGCCCCTGGCGCAAGACCGTCGGGCGCGGCTGAGGGTTGGCGAGGGTCCCCTCGGGGACAGGTGAAGGACAAGGAGACGGCCGATGGCCTATTGGCTGGTGAAGTCGGAGCCCTCGAGCTACGCCTGGGAGCGCCTGGTGAAGGAGGGCCGCGCCCATTGGGACGGCGTGCGCAACCATCAGGCTGCCGCCAACCTCAAGGCCATGAAGCTCGGCGATCGCGCCTTCTTCTACCATTCGGGCGAGGGACTGGCGGTGGTGGGCATCGCCGAGATCACCAAGACCGCCTATCCCGACCCGTCGGACAAGACCGGCAAGTTCGTGATGGTGGATCTGAAGCCGGTGACGGCGCTGAAGCAGCCGGTGTCGCTGGCCGACATCAAGGCCGAGCCCAGACTCAAGGAGATCGCGCTCATCCGCCAGTCGCGGCTTTCGGTCATGCCGATCGAGGCTGCCGCCTGGAAGCTCATCTGCAAGATGGGCGGCACGAAGCCCGAATGATCCGGCCATGTGCTCAGCTTTTCAGATCCGCCGCGCGACCCTGCAAGACGCCGATCTCGTCGGCGATCTCGTCACGGCCCTGTTCGATGAGCTCTACGACCCTGAATATGGTGCGCAGCGCCGCCCGATCTATCGCCGGACCGCGGCCGAGCTGATCGCCGCGCCGGAAATCTACGCCGCGTTCCTGGCAGTGGCGCCAGAGAACGAGGCGCTCGGCATTCTCACCGTATCGCAATGCGTCTCGATCTATGCCGGCGGCCGGTTCGGCGAGATCAACGAGTTCTATGTCGTGCCAGCCGTGCGCAAGCTGGGATTGGGACGCGCGCTGATCGTGGCGGCGGCCGAGGAAGCCGCGCGACGCGGCTGGCCCCATCTCGAGGTCTGCACGGCCGACCTGCCACGTTGGCAACGGAGCGTCGACTTCTATAGAAGCTGTGGTTTCACCGAGGTCGGCCTGCGGCTCGAGCTGGAGATCGATCCGGGCTGACCTCGAGGCAAAGGAGCGGGCCATTATCCCCGACGTTCCGTCGCAAGACCGACGCGGCCTGCGTCTCTGCCGCCTCGACGAGATTCCCGACGGCACGGCGCGCGGATTCGTGTTCGGCCGGGGCGCGGCGCGGCTTGATTTCTTCGTCTATCGGCGCGGCGATCGCCTGCATGCCTATCGCAATGCCTGTCCGCATCAGGGCACGCCGCTGGAGCTCTTTCCCGATCGCTTCCTGACCCGCGACGGCAGTCGCTTCCTTTGCAGCACGCATGGCGCGCAGTTCCGCACCGAGGACGGCTATTGCCTCAAGGGTCCTTGCAAGGGCAAGTCGCTCCAGCCCTTCGCCGTCGAGATCGATGCCGGTTGGATCCTGTTGCCGTCGCCATTAGCGGAGTAGCGCTGGAGCCCGCGCACACATCCTCGCGGACGGCCTTCGAACGGACAACCTCTCCCCCTCGGACAAGCGCTTGTTCCAAGCCGCCGGTTTCGTCAATATTCCTTCCTGCAAGCCCTTGGCGGGTCGACGGAAACCGCCCGGCATCCGGAAATCCCTTGTCTTTCCCGGAGCCGAACCGAGCGTAGTGGGGGCGGATCCTCGAGGGAGAAGCGTGCGCCATGACCAGCCCGACCCTGTTCCCCGTGCCCGACGAATTGGCGCGGACCGCCTGGATCGACGAGGGCAAATACAACCGCCTCTATGATCAATCGATCAACGATCCCGAGAGCTTCTGGGGCGAGCAGGGCAAGCGCATCACCTGGATCAAACCCTTCACCAAAGTAAAGGATGTGGACTACACGGGCGATGTGCGGATCCGCTGGTACTATGACGGCACCCTCAATGTCTCGGCCAACTGTATCGACCGGCATCTGGCGCTGAGGGCCGACCAGACGGCGATCCTCTGGGAGGGCGACAGCCCGACCGAGCACAAGCATGTCTCCTATGCGGAGATGCATGAGAACGTCTGCCGGCTCGCCAACGTGCTGAAGAAGCACGGCATCAAGAAGGGCGACCGGGTCACGATCTACATGCCGATGATTCCGGAGACCGCCTACGCGATGCTGGCCTGCGCGCGCATCGGCGCGATCCATTCGGTGGTGTTCGGCGGCTTCTCGCCCGAGAGCCTGGTGGGCCGCATCCAGGACTGCGATTCCAACTGCATCATCACTGCCGACGAGGGTTTGCGCGGCAGCCGCAAGGTTCCGCTCAAGGCCAATGTCGATGAGGCGCTGACCCGCTGCCCGTCGGTGAAGACCTGTATCGTCATCAAGCGCACCGGCGGCTCGATCAAATGGGTCGAGGGCCGCGACCACTGGTATCACGAGGAGCTGGCGAAGGTGGCCCGCGACTGCGCGCCGGTCGAGATGAATGCCGAGGATCCCCTCTTCATCCTCTATACCTCGGGCTCCACCGGCAAGCCCAAGGGCGTGCTCCACACCACCGGCGGCTATCTGGTCTATGCCGCCATGACCCACCAGTATGTGTTCGACTATCACGACGGCGATATCTACTGGTGCACAGCCGATGTGGGCTGGGTCACCGGCCACAGCTACATCCTCTACGGTCCCCTCGCCAACGGCGCGACCAGCCTGATGTTCGAGGGCGTGCCGAACTATCCGGACGCCTCGCGCTTCTGGCAGGTGGTCGACAAGCACAAGGTCAACATCTTTTATACGGCGCCGACCGCGATCCGCGCGCTGATGCGCGAGGGCGAGGCGCCGGTGAAAAAGGCGAGCCGCAAATCGCTGCGCCTGCTGGGCTCGGTCGGCGAGCCGATCAACCCCGAGGCCTGGCTCTGGTATCACCGCGTCGTGGGCGATGGCCGCTGCCCGATCGTCGATACCTGGTGGCAGACCGAGACCGGCGGCATCCTGATCTCGCCGCTGCCCGGCGCCACGGCCTTGAAGCCGGGTTCCGCCACGAAGCCCTTGTTCGGGATCAGGCCCGAGATCGTCGATGCCAACGGCAACATCCTCGAGGGTGCGGCCGAGGGCAATCTCTGCATCGCCGATTCCTGGCCGGGCCAGATGCGCACGGTCTATGGCGATCATAAGCGCTTCGCCGCGACCTACTTCTCCGCCTACAAGGGCAAATATTTCACCGGCGACGGCTGCCGGCGCGATGCGGACGGCTATTACTGGATCACGGGGCGCGTCGACGACGTGATCAACGTCTCTGGCCACCGCCTCGGCACCGCCGAGGTCGAGAGCGCGCTGGTGGCGCATCAGAAGGTGGCCGAGGCCGCGGTCGTGGGCTATCCGCACGACATCAAAGGCCAGGGCATCTATGCCTATGTCACGCTCAATGCCGGCGAGCAACCGAGCGAGGCCTTGCGCAAGGAGCTGGTCGGCTGGGTGCGCAAGGAGATCGGTCCGATCGCCTCGCCCGATCTGTTGCAGTTCGCGCCCAGCCTGCCCAAGACGCGCTCCGGCAAGATCATGCGCCGGATCCTGCGCAAGATCGCCGAGAACGATTACGGCAATCTCGGCGACATCTCGACGCTGGCTGACCCCGCGGTGGTGAAGGACCTCATCGACAACCGGATGAATCGCGGCTGAGGTAACGCTAGAGCAAGATCGGATCAGCTTGAATCAAGCCGATCCGTGAATCTTGCTCTGATTCAAATAACTAGAGACTGATTCACGTCTCAATTCGCTTCGACTTGAGACGATCAGGCTCTAGCCGCGCAGCGCCGTCGCGAGCCTTTTCACGGCGGGCTCGATCTGCGGTTCGGGCACGCCGGCATAGCCCAGCAGCAATCCCTGGCGGCGGGGATTCGTCATATGGAAGGCCGAGAGCGGCGCCACCGCGATGCCATGCGCCGCGGCGCGCGCGGTCGCTTCGCGATCATCCATGCGCGCGATCAGGCGCGGCGCCAACCGGGCCAGCAGATGCATGCCGGCCGACGCGGGCGTCAGCTCGAGCAATCCCGTCAAATGCCGCTCCGCCGCCGTCAGCAGCGCCGACTGGCGCGCCGCATAGAGCTTGCGGGTGCGCCGGATATGCGCGGCGAAATGCCCCTCGGCGATGAAGGCGGCCAGCGCCGGCTGGGCCGTCATCGCCGCGTGATCGTCGAGCGTCGCGCGCGCCGCGGTGAAGCCGTCGACCAGTGCCGGCGGCGCCACCAGATAGCCCAAGCGCAGTGACGGGAAGAGAACCTTCGAGAAGCTGCCGACATAGATGACGCGGCCATCCGCGTCGAGACCCTGGAGCGCCGCCAGCGGCCGGCCGGCATAGCGGAACTCGCTGTCGTAATCGTCCTCGATGATCCAAGCGCCGGCACCGCGCGCCCAGGCCAGCAGCTCCAGCCTCCGTCCGAGGCTCATGACCGTGCCCAGCGGGTATTGGTGCGAGGGCGCGACGCAGGCGAGCCGCGCGTCCGGCGCCTGCTTGGCGCCGGCCTTGACCGACAGGCCCTCGCCATCCACCGGCACCGGCACCAGGGTGGCACCGGCCGCGCGCAAGACCTCGCGCACCCCCGCATAGCCGGGCTCCTCCAGCCAGACGCGGTCGCCCGCATCGAGCAGCAGCCGCACGGCGAGATCGACCGCCTGACGGATGCCGGAGAGCACGATGATCTGCTCGGGCTCGCAGCGCACCGCGCGCACGCGGCGCAGATAATCGGCGATGGCCGCACGCAGAGGCGGATAGCCGGCCGGATCGCGGCCCAACGCCATGTCGGGGTCGGGGCGGCGCCAGCCCCTGGCCAGGAGCCGCGACCAGAGCTCGAAGGGGAAGATCTCGAGATCGGGAACGGCGGGCGCGAATGCACCCTGGCCGCGGGCCGCGCGTGCGGAGAAGGCAGCCGTCAGAGCGAGGCCGCGGCGAGAAAGGCCAGGTTTCGCCGCGTCGGGCTCCGGTTTCGCCGGGCGCAGGCGCCGCGATGCCGGGCTGCCGGCTGCGACCGGCGCCGGGGGATCCGGTAACATCGCCGCGACGCGACTACCGGAACCCTGGCGCGCCTCGAGATAGCCTTCGCCCGCCAGCTGCTCGAAGGCCGAGAGCACGGTGTTGCGGGAGATCCCAAGTTCGGCCGCCAGTGCGCGGCTCGAGGGCAGTCGGCCGCGCGGCGCCAGCCGGCCGGCCAGGATCGCCTTGCGCAGGCCCTCATAGAGCTGGCGATGGAGCGGGCTCGACCCCTCGGCGTCGATATCGAGATGGAGCAACGGCATCCGGTCGGCGCGCCGCGGCATCCTGGTCCACCTCGCCTCGTGTAAGTGGTACCACTAAATACTGGAAACCGGACCTTTTGAAGAGGCCAGTTTCCAGCCATGAAGAGGGATCGGAAACGAGCGTCTGCCCGAGGGAGATCCTATGACCACCGGCAAATCCAGCTATGGCGAGACAAGGACGGCATCGGCCGAGGACAGCTTCGAGCCGACGGCGCGTTCACGGGTCAAGCGGCTGCCCAAGCGCGGCCATTACGATCGCGAGACGGTCTATGCCGTACTCGATGCCGGCTTGATCGCCCATATCGGCTATGTAATCGACGGGCAGCCCTACGTCACGCCGACGGCCTATTGGCGCGAAGGGGACATGCTCTATTGGCACGGCTCGGCCGCCAGCCGGATGCTCGAGCATGTCGGCGAGGGTATCCCCGTCTCGGTGACGGTGACGCATCTCGACGGACTCGTGCTGGCGCGCTCCGGCTTCCATCACTCGATCAACTATCGCTCGGTGATGGCCTTCGGCCGCGCGCATTTCGTCGAGGATCCGGCGGCGAAGATGGCGGCCTTCGAGGCCTTCGTCGAGCGCATCTATCCCGGCCGCTGGGCCGAACTCAGGCCCGCGACGGCGCAGGAAGTGAAAGGCACCAGCGTGCTCGGCATGAAGCTCGAGGAAGCCTCGGCCAAGATTCGCACTGGCGGCCCGGTCGATGACGATGAGGATTACGCCTTGCCGATCTGGGCCGGCGTGCTGCCGATCCGCACCGTGATCGGCGCCGCGGTGCCGGACGAGAAGCTGATGCCCGGCATCGAGCGGCCCGCACATCTCTCGATCTTCCGCGCGGAGACCCAGTTCGACGCGCTCATGGCTCGCACGGCGAAGTTGCCGAAGGCGGCGGAATAGACCGCGTTTTTCATCCTCCCCCACGAAGTGGGGGAGAGGAAAGAATTCGCTCTCACCGATAACGGTTGAAGCAATCCTCGACGGCGGCGATCGCCGCGTTGGTGCCGTAGAGCGTGTACCAATGGTCCCAATCCTCAAGGACCAGCTTCACGCCCTTGCGCAGCGCGCTGATACCTTTGCGGTCGTCATAGAAATCGAGTTCCAGCTGGTCGGTGTCATAGGCGAAGGCCTTGACCTTCGCCCTGTAAGTCTTGTCGACGCTCACGACGGTTTCGAAATTCTCCAAAGCATCCATCTTGAGCGTGTTGGGATCGGTGACCATCAGGTAGAACCCGTTCTGGTCCCAGCCGACCAGCATGCTCACGCCGCTGCCGTAATCGTCGGAGAGTTCGCAATAGATGCCGCCATTGGACAGGCGATAGGCACCGCCATCCCAGCCCTCGACCGACATCGGCGCGAAAGGCGGCGCGTCGTCGGAATTGCTGCTGTCAGCGCTTCCCGAAGAGCTGGCGCCGTCGCTGCTGCCCGACATGCTGCCATGCCCGATTTGGCTGTCGGCGGGCGCGCTCGCCGCCCAGCCCACGATCATAACGGCCGCAACCAGGATTGCGGCAATGCCATTGCGCATCCCCACCCCCTCCGGCAAGAGTCCCCAAACCCCCGCCGATTATGAGGCGGGAAGCGGTCGGTTTGTCTATCGGCGAACGAGAATTTGATCCTCGATCCGCAGCCGCGCGGTGTCAGAAATCGCTGCAGCGGCCGCCCACTTCCCAGTCGCCATAGCGGGTCGGCTCGGGTCCTTTCGGGCCGCCGATTTCGCGGGGGCGCGGCGCGGTGCAGGGCCCTTCCGGTGCTTTCCTCGGCGCGCTTGGGACCGAGGAAGCGGGTGCCCCGGCGGAGGTCGCTTCCGGCAGCGTGCCTTCGAGAGCCGGTCTTGCCGGCGATTCCTGTGCGGAGGACTTCGTCATGGCGATGTCAAAGCTAAGAGGTGGCATCCCGGCCCGCAAGGTCGCGTTCGAACGGCGCAAGCAACCGCTTGAACCCACAGGGCATAATCCATAATTGATGGGGGTCGGCGGCTGGCCTGGCCAAGCCGGCCGAAGTTCCAACCGGAGTCACGGACCGACGATGCCCTATTTCCGCACCGCTCTCCTGCTCGCCGTCATGACCGCGCTCTTCGTGGGCGTGGGCTGGCTGATCGGCGGCAGCCAGGGCATGTTGGTCGCCTTCTTTCTGGCGCTGGGCATGAATCTGTTCGCGCTCTGGAACAGCGACCGGATGGTGCTGAGCCTCTACCGCGCGCGCGAGGTCGATGATCGGTCGGCGCCCGAGTTCGTCGGTATCGTGCGCGAATTGGCTGAGCGCGCGGGCCTGCCGATGCCGCGCACCTATGTCGTCGAGAATCCCCAGCCCAACGCCTTCGCCACCGGCCGCAGCCCCAGCAAGGCCGCCGTCTGCGCCACCACCGGGCTGCTGCAACTGCTCGACCGGCGGGAAATCGCGGGCGTCATGGCGCATGAGCTGTCCCACGTTCAGCATCGCGACACCTTGATCATGACCGTGACGGCGACGCTGGCCGGCGCCATCGGCATGCTGGCCAACTTCGCTTTTTTCTTCGGGCGGAGCCGCGACAACCAGCTGGGCGCGCTCGGCACCATCGTGGTGATGATCGTGGCGCCCTTGGCCGCGACGCTGGTGCAGCTCGGCATCAGCCGCTCGCGCGAATACGAGGCGGACCGTCGCGGCGCCGAGATCTGCGGCCAGCCGCACTGGCTGGCGAGCGCGCTCGGCAAGCTGGGCCAGGCGAGCCGACGCATTCCCAACATGCAGGCCGAGATGCATCCGGCCACCGCGCCACTCTTCATCGTCAATCCGCTGCACCAGAAGGCGGTGGACAATCTGTTCGCGACCCATCCGAGCCTCGAAAACCGCATCGCGCGCCTCGAGGAGATGGCGCAGCGGATGGGCAGCGCCTCATCCGGGATCGGCTCACCGCCGGGCCGCAGCGCCGGCCCTTGGGGAGCGCCGACGATGGCGACCGCCCTCGACGAGACGACCGGAAAGCGCGGCCATGGCTCCGTGCCCTCCGCCGGTTCTGCACCCTCCGATCGCCGCGGCCCCTGGGGCTGAGTGCCCGGTCGGCCCTAGTCCGCCGCGGCAACCCTTTCCCGGAGGCTGACGAACCAGTCAAGTTCCGGCATAAAACTGCCGCTCATGCCAATGCCCACGCGAAATCTCAGACCTCGTCCCACCGGAAAATCGCAGACCGCTGCGCGGTCGGCGACAGCCGCCGCGGATCGGCCGCCCGGCAGCTCGGCGCGGCGCGTCGCCCTCGAGCTGCTGCACTCGGTCCTCCGCCGCCACCGGCCGCTCGACGAGGCCCTGGCCGGACATGCCGGCTGGGTGCGGCTGGCGCCGCGCGACCGCGCCTTCGTCCGGCTGCTGGTGGCGACCTGCCTGCGCCGCCTGGGCCAGATCGATGCGGTCCTGGCGCAATGTCTGGAGCGGCCGCTGACGCCCAAGGCCAGCGCCGCCGAAGGCGCGCTGCGGCTGGGCGCATGCCAGCTCCTGTTCCTGGAGACGCCGCCGCACGCGGCCGTGACGGAGACGATCGACGCACTGCCGCGGAGCGCTGCGGCCTATCATGGACTGGTGAATGCGGTTTTGAGACGGATCGCGCGGGAAGGATCCGTCCTGCTTGCGGCTGCGCCCGAGATTCCGACCAACCTGCCGGCCTGGCTATGGGAAGGCTGGAGCCGGGCCTATGGCGAGGCCACCGCGGGCGCCATCGCCGCGCAGCTTTTGCATGAGGCACCGCTGGATCTGACCCTCCGCAATCCGGATCAAGGTTCCAGCTGGGCCGAGCGCCTCGGCGCGCAGATCTTGCCGAACGGTAGCTTGCGCCTGCGCGAGGCCGGCGCCATCGAAGCACTGCCGGGCTTCGCCGAGGGCGCCTGGTGGGTCCAGGATGCGGCCGCCGCCTTGCCGGCGCGCCTGCTGGGCGATGTCCGGGGCAAGCAGGTGATCGACCTTTGCGCCGCACCGGGCGGAAAGACGCTCCAGCTCGCCGCCGCAGGTGCGCAGGTGACGGCGCTCGATCGCTCGGCCGAGCGGCTCGCGCGGGTCACGCAAAATCTCGAACGCACCGGCTTGAAGGCGCTCTGCGTTACCGCCGACGCCTTCAATTGGCGTCCGCCGGCCCCGGTGGATGCGGTGCTGCTGGACGCGCCCTGTTCGGCGACCGGCACCATCCGCCGGCATCCCGATCTCCCCTGGATCAAGCGGCAGGCCGAGCTGGCCGAATTGCCGGCGTTGCAGCGCCGACTGCTGAATGCCGCGATCGCGATGACGCGGCCGGGCGGCCTGATCGTCTATGCGGTCTGCTCGCTCGAGCCTGCCGAAGGCGAGGATCTGATCGCCGCGGCGATCGAGCAGGGGGCGCCGATCGAGCGGATCCGGATCGGCGAGGTCATCCCTGAGGAGCAAGCCCGGCTCGGTGTGCCCGCCGAGGCCATCACGCGGGCCGGAGCGCTGCGCACCCTGCCCTGCCACTGGGCGGAGCTGGGGGGCATGGACGGATTCTATGCGGTCAGGCTGAGACGGCGCTGAACGGCGTCCGGCAACATCCACTCGAGGCTTGCGGCACGAACCGTCGCCGGCGGCCGCGTTCCTGCGACCTGCGGATTCGCAGCCTTCCCAATCTGCGCCGCGCCTGCTAGTTGAGAATGGTCTCAGAGGAACCCATGCGCCAGCCCACACGCATCGCTCCATCCATCCTGTCCGCCGATTTCGCCAGGCTCGGCGAGGAAGTCCGGGCGATCGACGCCGCCGGCGCGGACTATATTCATGTCGA
>Ga0335070_10008862_pt1 | contig 11814 bp, 11 predicted proteins | sample Lox_Sample_13_FD_206722 | JGI IMG/M metagenome (GOLD analysis project Ga0335070, IMG submission 206722) | Soil microbial communities from Loxahatchee National Wildlife Refuge, Florida, United States - Lox_Sample_1.3 | ecosystem: Environmental > Terrestrial > Soil > Wetlands | place: USA...
CGCCACGCCGCCGATCCGCACTCTCGGGACGTCCGAGCAAAAGCGCCGCTTCCTTCCAAAAGTGATCAGCGGTGAGTGGGTCGCCGCACTCGGAATCACTGAGCCGGGTGCCGGCTCGGATGTGGCAGCGATCCGGACGCGCGCCCAGCGCGACGGCGACTTCTACGTCGTCAACGGCGCGAAGACGTTCATCACGTGCGGAGCCGAAGCGGACTACGTCACCACGGCCGTGCGCACCGGGCCCGACGGGCATCGCGGCATTTCGCTGCTCGTGATTCCAACCGACACCCCGGGCTTCTCCGTCGTGCGCAGGCTCGACAAGATGGGCTGGCGGTGCTCCGATACTGCCGAGTTGGCCTTCGTCGACTGCCGCGTGCCGGTGGCGAACCTGCTCGGTCGTGAGAACGAAGGCTTCAAGGCCATCATGGCCAACTTCCAAACCGAGCGCTTGATGCTGGCAACGATGGCAGCAGCGAGCGCGGAACTGGCGCTGCACCAGGCGGTCGACTACGCAAAGACACGGCAGGCGTTCGGCGGGCCGTTGAGCGACAAGCAGGTCATCCAGCACAAGCTGGCATCGATGGCGACGCAGGTCGACGTGGCCCGCGAGTACGTGCGCCGCGTCGCCTATCGCTTCAAGCACGGCGACGATTGCACCACCGAGGTCTCGATGGCGAAGAATTTCGCCTACGATGTCGCCGCGCACGTCATCGATGCCGCCGTGCAGATCCACGGCGGCAGCGGCTTCATGACCGGCACCGTGGTCGAACGGCTGTACCGCGACAATCGCGTCCTCGGCATCGGCGGCGGCGCCAAGGAAATCATGAACGAGATCATCGCCAAGCGCCTGGGCTTGTAGCCAGATCTGGCCGCGGCGCCCTTGGACCTATTGTCTGTGCTCTGTGTTCTGTGCTCTGTGTTCTTCCCATGGACCTCTTTGAAGCCATCAACACAACGCGCTCCGTGCGCCGCTTCTCGCGCGAACCGGTGACCGACACCGAGATTCTGGCGTGCATCCGCGCGGCGACGCAGGGGCCGAGTGGTGGCAACATCCAGCCGTGGCAGTTCCTGGTCGTCACCGACCCGGAGGCCAAACGCGCGCTCGCCGCTGTCTACAGCCGTGCTTACGATCGCTACGAGCCCGCCTTGCTGAAGTCGCTGCCGCCGTTCCGTTCTGCAGAGCACCAGGCCAGCTTCGAACGCATGATGGGCGCCTCGCGGCATCTTGCCGAGCACCTCGCTGAGGCACCCGCGCTGGTGCTGTTCCTCATGCCCAACATCTCGATGACGTTGCAGGACGAGCACGGCGTTCTGGACGTGGGCACACCCTTCGCCTCGGTCTATCCGGCGGTGCAGAACTTCATGCTCGCCGCGCGCGGCCTTGGCATTGGGACGACGCTCACGACGGTCTACCGCATCTATCAGGACGAGGTGCGGACCATCTGCGCGATCCCGGACCGTTACGAGGTCATCGCACTCGTGCCGATGGGGCGCCCGCGCAAGCCGTTCCGCGTCGGGCGGCGGCGCCCGGCGGAGGAGATCACGCACTGGAATCGCTTCGGCAGCAAGCGGCAAAGACAGATGTCGGAACAGAAGGGAGAGAACAGATGGTGACGGTGATTGCGACACTGAAAGTGAAGCCCGGTAACGAAGCCACATTGGAAAAGGCCGCCCGCGAGATGATCGCCTATGTCAAGGCGAATGAGCCGGGGACGCTGACCTACGTTCTGCACCGCTCGACGGCCGATCCGACGGAGTTCGTCTTCTACGAGGTCTACACCGACCAGGGCGCCTTGGCGACCCACGGCGGGAGTGAGCAGATGCAGAAGTTCTTCGGCCTCGCCGGCGGCCTGCTCGATGGGCGGCCGGAGATCAAGATGTACGAACAGATCGACGGAAAGAAGTAGGGGGGCTGCAGTCAGCGGCGGCGTGACTTCCGATCGGCAGGGAGAAGATCCGGCAGCGGCATACGCCCAGCGGCTGGCGGCACGGCAGACGGCGGCGGCGCGGCTCGCGCAGCTCGAGCGCCGCATCTCTCTGGCGCGCCTCGGCGTCTTCGTTGCCGGCGGCGTGCTGGCATTCGTCGCCCTGGATCATCATGCGGTGTCGCCGTGGTGGCTCGCCGCCCCGGTAGCGGCGTTCGTCGGCCTCGTTCTGGTGCACGACCGCGTCATCAGGCAACGCCAGCGTGCGGACCGTGCCGTCGCCTTCTACGAGCACGGCATCGCCCGGCTGGAACATCGTTGGGCAGGAAGCGGCGAGCGCGGCGAGCGCTTCGCGGATCCATCGCACCCTTACGCCGCCGATCTCGACCTCTTCGGCCGCGGCTCCCTCTTCGAGTTGCTGTGCACGGCACGGACGCGTGCCGGCGAAGACACGCTCGCCGGCTGGCTATGCAGGCCGGCACTGGCCGATGTCGTGCTGGCACGTCAAGCTGCGGTGGCCGAACTCCGCCCGCAACTCGATCTCCGCGAAGACCTGGCGCTGCTGGGTACCGACGTGCGCGCCGGGCTGGACCCAGAGGCGCTGGCCGCGTGGGCCGCGGCGGCGCCGGTGCAATCGCCGGCGCTGCTTCGGAAGGGCGCCGCAGGGCTCGTCGGTGCGCTGATCTTCGCGGCTGGCGCTTGGCTCACAGGCCTCGTCGGACCGCTGCCTCTGGGTGCGGTACTGCTGGCCGAGGCGGCGCTGGCGCTTCGCCTGCGGACCCGCGTCGTGCACGTGATTCGGAGGGTGCAGCGGCCGGGGCGCGACCTGCGGCTGTTGGCGGATGTGCTGGCACGTCTGGAGCGTGAGCAGTTCGCGTCAGCGCGCCTCGTCGAGTTGCGTGCCGCGCTCGACACACAGGGCGAGCCGCCGTCGGTCCGCATCGCGCGCCTGCACCGCCTCATCCATCTCCTCGACGCACGCCAGAACCAGTTCTTTGCACCGCTCGCCGCGCTGCTACTCTGGAGCACGCAGCTGGCGCTGGCGATCGACGCGTGGCACGCCACCAGTGGCGCCAGTGTCCTCCGCTGGCTCACCGCGGTGGGCGAGATCGAGGCGTTCGGCGCGTTGGCAGGATATGCGTACGAGCACCCATACGACCCGTTCCCGGAAATGGTGGAGCGCTCACCCGCCTTCGACGGGGAAGGGCTGGGACATCCGTTGATCCCGGAGGACCGCTGCGTCCGCAACGATATCTGCCTCGGCACCGATGTTCGGCTGCTCATCGTGAGCGGCTCCAACATGTCCGGCAAGAGCACCTTGCTGCGCGCCGTCGGGACGAACACCGTCCTCGCCTTGGCAGGCGCGCCGGTGCGTGCCCGGCGTTTGCGGCTCTCACCACTGGCGGTCGGGGCCTCGATCCGGATCAACGACTCGTTACAGAACGGCACGTCGCGCTTCTACGCCGAGATCACGCGCCTGCGGCAGCTCATGGATTTGGCGAGCGGGCCACCGCCGTTGCTCTTCCTGCTCGACGAGATCCTGCACGGCACCAACTCGCACGACCGCGGCATCGGTGCCAGGGCCGTCGTCCAGGGTTTCCTCGAACGTGGCGCGATCGGGCTGGTGACCACCCATGATCTGGCGCTCGCCCACATCGCGGATATGCCCGACCGACACGCCGTCAACGTCCACTTTGAGGACCACCTCGAAGACAGCAAGATGATCTTCGACTACCGCATGCGCCCCGGCGTTGTGGAGAAGAGCAACGCCGTGGCACTGATGCGCGCCGTCGGTCTCGAAGTGTGAAGACCATGCGCGCGCGCCGGCACCGGGACAATGACGGTAACGTGAGGACCGTCCGGCCTAGCTGGCGCCCTTCGCGACGGCCGCAAGAAGATGCGGCCTCCTCAGGGCGAGCGGAAAATAGTTCGAAAATGAATCAGACAACCGCTCCTCCTGAGGAGGCGCCGTCCCTTCAGGCGCCGTCTCGAAGGATGCTCGCAGTGCTCGAACGACGCGCGCCGCGACCGCTGTCGATTGCGGAGATCGCGCGCGGTCTCGATCTCGAACAGTACGACCCCAAGCAGCTGAGAACAGCGCTGGAAGCACTGGTTGCAAATCAGCAACTGCGACGCATCGGCAAGACGCGCTACCAATGGCGGCGCGAAGTCGACACGTCCCGCGGCGCTGCGGGGGCGCGCAACCGCAGGCACACAAGGGTTGAGGGACACTACTCACGCGTGCGCGCCGGCTATGGCTTCGTCGAAGTGCTCGGCCGCGCCGCCGAGCGCTTCCCGCGCGACATCCTCATTCCCGCCGGCATGGAGGGGGCAGCGCTGCACGGCGATCGGGTGGCAGTCGAGATCGTCCGTCGGGACCTGCGGGCGCGGCGCTTCGTCGGGCGTATCACCGCCGTAACGGGCAGCGTGCACGAACAGATCATCGGCACGCTGCAGCGCGGCCGCAGCGGCTGGCTCCTCGTTCCTGAGAACGAGCTCTTGCCAGCGGTCGAGGTGATTGGAGACCATGTCGCCCGACGCGAGGACGCCGGGCGGGTCGCGCTGCTGCGCCTGACGCGCGCGCCGACGCCGACGCGTGCCCCCGGCGGCGAGATCGCCGAGGTCCTCGGCGCAGCCGACGATCCCGCAGTGCAGTTCCTCTGCATCGCCTTGGAGCACGGATTGCGCACCGAGTTTCCACACGAGGTGCGTGCTGAAGCGGAACGGTTACCGGAGAACCCGTCGCCGGCGGACTGTGCAGGCCGCGAGGATCTCCGGCATCTGCCCTTCGTCACCATCGACGGCGAGACGGCGCGCGACTTCGACGACGCCGTGTGTCTGGAGATGTTGTCAGGAGGCGGACAGCGCTTGTGGGTGGCGATCGCCGACGTCGTGCACTACGTGCGCGAGGGGTCGGCGCTCGACACCGAGGCGGCGCGGCGCGGCACCAGCGTTTATTTCCCGGATCGGGCCATCCCGATGCTGCCCGCGCAGCTTTCGAACCAGCTGTGTTCGCTGAATCCCGGATGCGAACGCCTGGTGTTGGTCGCCGAGCTGGCCTACGACCACCGCGGCCACCGCCAAGATGCACGCTTCTACCGTGCCGTGATCAAGAGTCGGGCGCGCCTGACGTACACCAAGGTCGCGGCGGTGCTCTCCGAGGCTGACACCACGGACATCCGCGTGTGGCGTGCCGAGCTGGCGCCGCTCATTCCACAGCTCCGGGCCATGCTCGCATTGATGCGCGTGCTCTACGGCAACCGCGTCGCCGCCGGCTCGCTGGACCTCGATCTCCCTGAGGCGCTGGTCGACCTGTCGGAGGAGGGGCGCAGCATCGGCGTGCGCCTGCTCGAGCGCAACGATGCGCATCGCCTCATCGAAGAGTTCATGTTGGAGGCCAACCGCGCAGTCGCCACGTTTCTGCGGGACCAACGCCTCCCCCTGCCCTACCGCATTCACGAGCCGCCTGATCCGGACGACGTCGATGAGCTCAACCAGTTCCTGCAGGCCTTCGGCGTCACCGTCCGCTACGACGGCCGCGTCGAGCCGCGCGACGTGCAACGCCTCCTCGATCAATTGCAGGAACACCGGCTGGCCCGCGTGCTCTCCCGCCAGGTGCTGCGCTCGTTGAAACAGGCACAATACAGCACCACCAACGTCGGGCACTTCGGTCTGGCTTTCCCGATCTACTGCCACTTCACATCGCCGATTCGGCGGTATCCGGATCTGCTCGTGCATCGGCAGCTCGGCCGACTGTTCGACGGGCGCATCGATGCCGCGCGCGGCGCAGCCGAAGCCCTCGAGGCGGCCAGCGTGCAGAGCTCGCAGTGCGAACGCGAGGCCATGGAGGCCGAACGGGCCATGCTCGATTTGAAGAAGGCCGAGTTCATGCTGCACCATCTGCTCGAGCCGCTGCCAGGGACCATTGTCTCAGTCGTATCGTTCGGTTTCTTTGTCGAACTCGACGCCTTCCCGGTCGAAGGCTTGGTACGTGCCGACACGCTGACCGGCGACCGCTACTACCTCATCGAAGCGGAACGCGCACTCAAGGGCATGCGTACGAAGCGGCGCTTTCGCCTGGGTGATCGCGTCTTGGTCGAGGCGACGAACGTCTCCCTGCGTCGCCGTGAGATCGACTTCGCGCTGCTGGAGTGCCTGGAGGGCGATACGGCTGACCGCAGTGCGGTTGACTCAAGACAGAAGAAGCGTGACACGAAACGGCCGCGGCGTGCAGGACGCAAGTCCGGGACCCCATGACGGTCACAACCGCCGGCGCCCTGGCTCACAGCGACCGGAGTGTTCAGAACTGCTTCGGCAACCCGGCTTGCTTGAGCACGATGTTTGCCCAGTACCGGGACTTGATCTTGCCGTCGACGGGAAAGCGGTGATTGCTGATCGGGCTGTACCAGATTTCGTGATCACCCTTGCCCGGACGTTCGAAGCGGCAGCCGGCCTCCCGCAAGATGCGCTTCAGTTCGGGCGTATAGTTGGCCACTACGCGACAGCTCGGGGGTGCTCGGTTCGCTGAGCAATCACCGTGAAGGCAGCCTGCGCCGCCGCTTCGGGAGAGAGCACAGCGTTGGCTTCCAACATCTCCGGTACCATCACCCGCAGCTTCCGAATCAGCTCTTCCAGCGTGTCAGCCCCTGTGACCAGCCCCGGCACTTCATCGCTCGTGGCCACCCACACCTCAGCTTCATCGTCCCACTCAGCGTGCACCACGTAGGCTTCTCCCGCAGCTTTCGCCATGGTCAGGGATTCTACGCACTCCCGATCTTCCCATGCAAGCGCAACGACACAGGTCGGGACGTGCGGCTCACTTGGTAGGAGAAGGCCCGTAAGACCGTCGACCTCCTCCATGACGATCCGCTCCGGAGGCGGCTGAACGGCGCGCGGTTGCGCCATCCACAAGCCGCACCGCGCGCCATCGGCGACAAACGATGCCTGCGGCACCCCTCAAGCCCTGGCACCTGAAGACGCCCAACTGCACCCGGACGTCCTCTCCGAGCATTCTCGGAGGCCATTTTCGTCTTGCACGTGAGGGCGTTGGCACACGCTGCTCGCCGTGAGTCTTCACCTTCGCACCCCTCCGGCTCTCTCTGAACTTCTAAACGGCCGCGCCCGACTCTCGCTGACATGGCGTTGTCGATCGTGATACCACGCAAATGCTCCGGTTAATCGAACATCCTCACCATTACAGACACGCGACACTCGTCCGGTGAGCGTCCGGCACTGCTGATTTGCTGCGTTGTACCCACCGTGGCGAAGCCACCCGCCGCCCGCAACGAGGCCCGCCTTACTCTACGGTAGTGTGGGGGGCCACGTTGCCACGGGTGCAGCGGGACAGCCTGCGCCGACGCATCGGCGATCACCCGTTCGAGCGTCATCCTCGGACGAGCTCAGCCGTCCGTGCGACCTTGCATCCCAAAGAGCAGCAGAGCAGCCCACCGGCCGCCGCGAGCGTAGTTCGCATGGCCCGCTGAGTAACTGGCGGCACCGTTGCTGGCAACCGCCGCGCGGCGGTACGGCGGCGAGCACAGCGGTACGCACGGCTCGCTCGTCCCTGACGGTTGATCGCCGCGCCTGTCGTGCCAGACAACGCAGCGGCTCTGGCCTCGATGTTGCACCGACGCGACCGCATGCGACGTGCGTCGGACTTGTTGCTGGCCTATCGGGCGGAGGTCGAAGCGCTCACGGCGGAGCGGTTTGGACCATCGGCGGGCCTGTTTCTGCTGTGCGCCGCGGGCTTTGGGATCTTCGAGTATGTCAACGACGCCGCATCGCTGCGCAGCTTCCTCGTTCTGTTCATCCTGCAAATTCTGGTGACCCTCCCCCCCGCATTGGCCTCTGGCTGGCTGCTGCGGCAGCGCTGGATGATGCGCAGCAGCGTTGCCGTCGGGCTGCTGCTCTCCGTGCTGCCACATGCGCAGACGGTGTTGGCCGGTCTCCCGAGCGAACTGATGGGCATCGCAACCGTCTGCACTGTGACTGGCATGTGCTTGGTCATGCCATGGGGCGCACGCGGGCAAGCGGTGGTTGTCGCCGGCAACCTCATCGCCTACGGCATGACGCTGCGCATCAACGGCGCGGTCTCCACCGACCCTGCGTTCCTGTTTTTCGCCGTGTGCACCGGCGGTGCCCTCTCGGTTTTGGGTGCACGGCATCTCGACTTGCATCGCTTCACAATCTTTCGCGAGGCGACGGCGCGGGACGAAGAAGGGGCGGTCAACCGCAACCTGGTGGCCATTGCCAAGGAGATCAACGCCGTGTTGGGCCGCCCCGACGCGCTCGATCGGATCTGCGAATCGACGCGGGCGGCGCTGGCGTGCGACTGGAGTCTCATCCTCCTCAGGGACGAGACGGACGCGGCCTTTCGCGTCGCCGGCGCGGTGAGCCCGCACACCGACGCGCTGCAAGAAATCATGGCCTTTCAATTCACGCCCGAGAGCTTTCCGCTCATCGGCGTCATTTTGCGCAGCGAGTTGGTCGAGATCCCGAGACCGTCAGCGGCTGACCCCGTCACCGTCGGCTTCATGCATCGCTGGCACACACGCTATGCACTGGCCACGAAGCTCACCCGCAACGGGCAAGTGGTGGGCATTCTCGCGGTTGGCGGAGACGAGGCGCTCGACCGCATCTCCGGGCGCGTGCGCCAGCTCTTCCGCGGCATCGCGCCGCACGCGGCCATCGCGCTGAGCAACGTCCGGCTGGTCGACGACCTGCGCCACGCCAATCAGCTCAAGACCGAATTCCTTTCAACCATGTCGCACGAGCTGCGCACGCCGCTCAACGTCATCCTGGGATACACCGAACTACTGCGTGAGGACGCCTTCGGCCCCTTAGCGGACGAGCAACGCGAAACGCTGGGTCGCGTACACGAGAGCGCGCACGCGCTCCTGGAACTCATCAACGCCACGCTCGACGCCAATCGCATTGAGGCCGGCCGCCTGCCGCTGCACCTCGACGAGGTGAGCCTACGCACCTTGTTCGACGAACTGCACGAGGACTTGCAGCAGCTCCCGCGGCGGCGGGGTGTCCTGTTGCGGTGGGACGTCATCGTCGGCGACAAACGCGTGCGCACGGATGCCAGCAAGCTGAAGATCATCCTGAAGAACCTGGTCGGCAACGGGCTCAAGTTCACCGAGTCGGGTGAGGTCGCCGTGCAGGCCAGCTACGACATCCAGACCGCGCGCTTGCACCTCTCGGTCGCCGACACCGGAGCCGGCATCTCGGCAGACGACCAGGCACACATCTTTGACATGTTCCGGCAGGCCGGCAACGGCCATCACCTCGGCGGCGTCGGCCTTGGCCTCTACATCGTCAAACGCTTCGTGGAGCAGCTGAACGGCGAGGTCAGCCTCGCCAGCACACCCGGTCACGGCTCGATCTTCACCGTGTCCGTTCCGGCCGTGATGGTCGCGGATGAACTGACCGTTCAGCAGCACGCTGCGTAGCGCACCCGGCGCCGTCATGCCACGGGTTTGATGTCGACAGCGAGCACGGTTGCGTACGGATCGACTTCGGATTCCGGGACCGTGACCGTCAGTTCACCCAGCGGATCGGCGTTGAACAACTCGTCGATGATCGCGCAGCGGCTCGCAAATGCCAGCGCGTTACCGGAAGCCACGGCACGCACCGCCGCGATCCGTCGAATCGGCACGCCGCGAACAGATAGGGTGTCGTACGGCTTCATCAGTGCCTGCAGATAGATGCGCTCGCCGCGGCGGGTCGAGGGTCCATAGAACTGCCAGGGCGCCAGGCCCGGGGTCGTCCCCACGATGCTCTCGCCGTTGCGCGCCATCCATTGCGCGACCACCTCGAGGCGCTCGACCTGTTCCTCCGGCAAGCTGCCGTCACCCTTCGGGCTGACGTTGAGGAGCAAGTTGCCGCCGCGTCCGGCGACCTCACACAAGCTGTGAATCAGCTGCCGCGGCGACTTGTAGTGCGTGTCCTGCGGGCTGTAGCCCCAGCTGTCGTTCATCGTCATGCACGTTTCCCACGCCGCCGCCGGAGGCTGCGCCGGGATGAATTGCTCCGGGGTGTCGAAGTCGCCGCAGCCGGGCAGCCGATCGTTGATCAGAATGTCGGGCTGCAGCGATTTGATCATGGCGCGCAACGCCTCCGCCCGCCACTTCTCGGGCGGCCGTTCCCACCCGCCGTCGAACCAGATGACGTCCATGCGGCCGTAGTTGGTGAGCAGTTCACGCACCTGGCCAAACAGGAACTCGGTGTAGCGCGCCCACTGGGCGGCGGTCGGCTGCGGCAGCGCAAAGAAATTGTACGGCTTGTCACGTTCGGTGAACGCCGGATAGTCGGCGTGGTGCCAGTCGCTCAGCGAGAAGTACGTACCGATACGCAGGCCCACGGCGCGGAACGCGTCGACGTAGGCGCGTACGACATCCTTGCCGTACGGCGCGTGCATGATCGAGAAGTCGGAGAGCTTGGTGTCGAACATCGCGAAGCCGTCGTGATGCTTCGCCGTGAGAATGGCGTACTGCATGCCCAGACGCTTCGCCAGGCTGGCCCAGGCGTGCGGGTCGTAGCGCTGCGGATTGAAGACGTTGGCATTGGCGTAGTACGCATCGATGGCGACGCTCTGGCAGCGTGGCAAGCTGGCGGTGCCGCCCACCAACGGCCACGACAGCTCCCACCCCGGGACGCTACTCAGTCCCCAGTGGATGAACATGCCGAACCGAGCCGTATCGAACCACGTGCCCATGCCGTCGCAGCCGGGCGCCTACTTCTTTGCTTCGAAATCGAGTGAGGCGGAATTGAGGCAGTAGCGCAGACCCGTGGGCCGCGGGCCGTCCGGGAACACATGGCCGAGGTGCGAGCCGCAGGCCGCGCAATGCACTTCGGTGCGCCGCATGAATAGACTCTTGTCCTCTTCGGTCTCGACGCTCTGCGCATCGATCGGCTCGTAGAAGCTCGGCCAGCCGGTGCCGGACTCGTACTTGGTCTCGGAACTGAACAACGGCGCGCCGCAGGCGACGCAGTTGTACGTGCCGGATGCGTGGTTGTCCCAATATTTCCCGGTAAACGCCCGTTCGGTGCCCTTCTCCCGGCAGACAGCGAACTGCTCGGGTGTCAGCTGTTGGCGCCATTCCGTTTCCGACTTCTCGACCTTTCGTGGCATGGACCGCAAGCTACTTACGCCACCGTTCTGGTGCAAGCGCAGCAGATTCTAGCTGTCGGACGTGGGGGCTCTCAGTCTTGTTGACCGCGCGTCCGTTAAGCCTCGCCCTCCCCTGCTCGCTTACACCACCGCCGCCGGCGGTCGCTTCTCCACCGCAGTCGCGCTAGGCTGAACGCACGCGATCGAGAGGAGACTCGCCATGCAAACCGCTCTTGTCATCCGCGGCACACTGAAGGATGCGAAGACCATCGAGCTCGATGAACCCGTTGACCAACTCGAAGGTCCGGTAGAGGTCACACTGCGGCCGATCGAGGCCGAGCGCAAGGTGCCTCTGTACGAGTCCCTGAGCGCAGAGGAATGGATCACACAGTTTCACGAGTGGCTCGATGCGCACGATCCAAATCTCCCGGTGCTGCCCGCCGAAGCCTTGCGGAGGGAAAACATCTACGAGGATCGGCTGTGAGCCGCTACCTCATCGACACCAACATCCTCGTGCGTCTCGTCTCTCCGCGCGATCCACTCAAACCGGTCGCCCTGACCGCGGTCGATCAAGCTCAGACGGCAGCAGGACCAGCTTTCCATTGCCCCACAGACCTTGATGGAGTTCTGGGCCGTCGCCACGCGCCCGCCCATCTAGCCCCCTGCCCTGGCCGCAGGCCCCCGGCGTCCGGCTCTGGCATCCGAGGCAAACTCCTGGTTATTAGGACGGCTGAGGAGAATGGAATCATGGCGAACGACCTGCCCGACGATCTG
>Ga0335070_10008863_pt1 | contig 11814 bp, 9 predicted proteins | sample Lox_Sample_13_FD_206722 | JGI IMG/M metagenome (GOLD analysis project Ga0335070, IMG submission 206722) | Soil microbial communities from Loxahatchee National Wildlife Refuge, Florida, United States - Lox_Sample_1.3 | ecosystem: Environmental > Terrestrial > Soil > Wetlands | place: USA: Florida...
GGTCGCCTCATTCCGTGAGTTTGCCTTTCCGGGCCGGCTGTACCGGCATCCGTCGACGGTGCTCGATTGCCGTTTTTGCGCGATCGATCTTGTTCTGTTTTTCCTCCTGTATGTACCGATCATTACCGGGATCAATCTGCTTGGGTGTAAGGCCATGGGCGCCGTAATCTTAGGGCTCTCGTCCTGGGAGCCGCCGAGCACCCTGTCTCCTGGATCTGCCATCGGCGCGGCCATTGGTTTTCTTGCGCTGCACGATTTCCTGACCTATTGGGGCCATGTGCTATTCCACAAGGTTCCACTCCTCTGGTCGTTTCATCAAGTGCATCATTCTGCGGAGGTGCTGACGCCTGCAACCGCCTATCGGGTGCATCCAGTGGAACTTATCGGGTTTGCTGTGGTGAACGCTCCAGCCGTTGGGTTAGCTGCGGTGTTCTATCAGAACCTGATTGGACCGCCCATGCAAGTTGCCACAATCTTCGGCATCGGCGTCTTTGGTCTTCTTGGATCCCACTTGCGTCATTCCCATATCATGTTTTCCTTCGGCCCGCTGTTCAGCCGGATTATCCTCAGCCCAGCCCAGCATGTGATCCACCACAGCATCGATACGCAACATTGGAACAAGAACTTCGGGGTGAAACTAGCTATATGGGATGCGCTGTTCGGCACGCTCTACGTGCCCAAGGGAACAGAAATTCTTCGATTTGGTCTTCCGGATGCAAATACTCGTGACTTCACGACTATGGGGAAACTTTATTTCCAGCCGTTTGCAAAGGCGGCGAGAGTATTCGTTCCACTGCCTCATAAGGGAGCAGAAGCGGGTGCAGACATGTCTGCACGGGTTAGTCAGACCGATGCTCGCGAGTGTGTTGTAGAGTAATTCCGTTGATAGTGGATCCTTTCGCTCCCTGGACAGCGTGCTCCAGCTATTCGTAGGTGATTGGCCTGCCTTCCTAACCGGCCTCCCTTAACCGGATCCGACCTGTATGTGAGAGTTGGGCCGAAAGGAGGAGCCTATGCCTCCAACCGTCGCCCCGTCGAACAGATCATCACCAAGCGGCATGAAGCTGAAGACGCTTTGAGCAAAGACCAGCCCGTCGGTCGGTGGCGACCTATGTACCAGGTCGTCTCTCCCACAATACTCAACCAACAGGTTTCGGCCGATGAGGTCCGGCAAACTCGAACAGTGCTTGAGACGATCATACCCAGACACCAGGGCACAGGGGTCAAATTTGACGGCAGCGATGAGATCGCCAAGGTTCTCAAGGAGGGCAAGCCGCCGCACTGCAGGGCGATACACATCAGGCGGGCGGTGACGTTGGACAGGCTGATCAATTCTGAGGAGCAGTCCGGACCTTTGACGCACAGAAAGACTTCGGCGGGGCGGGCATGATACACATCGATGTAGAGCGTGCGCAAGCCCGCGATTTTGACCGTTTCTGTCGTACGGTTACAACGGTAGGGGAGGGCCAGTTGGTGTGTCAGGCGGCCTCAACCAGCCCGTGGAACGGGATTCCCCATGAGGGGGCGTCATGGCAAATCCCCTCGAATCCCGTTGGGGACACCATCGTTTGTTCCTCCGACCTCCTTCGCCACATAGGTTACCGTGACCGTTTCCTCTCACTCGCAGCAATTGGTCTCTTCAACATATGGGCGGAGGGAAGGCAGCTGGACTGAGGAGATGGAGTTGAGTTTGCTTGGAGGGCGGGCTACACTCAACGCGGGTTTCTGCAATCTTTGCAATGATTTTAATTCCTCAGAGAGATTCTCGCGAGGGTCAAGGAGGAGATGATGAGGGATAGACAAACTCTTGGATGGGTCTTGGCCGTACTCATGGGCGGAATGTTTGCGCTCGGCGTGGGTGAGCCGCAGGTTGGGAAGGATGGAGACAAAGACAAGAAAGACCAGGAGGAGGTGGTTTTTCCCAAGTCTGAACCGAAAGGGACCGATGGGGCCCCGATGGTGTTCATTCCTGCAGGTTGCTTCACTATGGGAACCAACAACATCGGATCGGAAGCGAACCAGGGGTTTCCCAATGAAGGTCCCGAACATGAAGTCTGCTTGAAGGACTACTTTTTCGATCAATTTGAAGTCACAGTCGAGCGCTATACCAAATTTGTGGAAGCCACGAAGCATGATCCTCCATCTCTTTTGGATGATGAGGCGGTGACGGCAGCGGCCGATCGTCCTGTGGTGGATGTCTCCTGGCACGATGCGGAGGCGTATTGCAAATGGGCTGGCAAGCGGGTACCTAGTGAAGCGGAATGGGAAAAGGCTGCGCGCGGGAATGAGGCGCGACGTTTCCCGTGGGGATTCATGACTCCCTTCCCTGACCTGGCTAATTACAATCGTGGGGACTGGGTCAGCTATCCGGTGACCCTTGCGCCAGTCACCTATGGCACTGTCGGCCTCAACGTCCGGTTAGGCATTCAGAAGGGAGGGGGCCGGAGCGCGTATGGCATCTATAATATGGCGGGGAATGCGAATGAATGGGTCGCCGACTGGTACGATCGTGAGTACTATAAGAAAAACCCGTCGAAGGATAATCCCACGGGGCCGGACAGCGGCTCCAAAAAGGTCTACCGAGGCGGAAGTTGGATTGATCCGCCACGCTATCTTCGTGCCACGGCCCGCTTCTCGGCTGAACCAGACTTCCACGATCGCACGATAGGCTTCCGTTGTGGCATGAGCGCCACCAAATAGATCATAGGTCCTGCCGACTAGAGTCAGTACAGGCTCGTTGAAGGTCCCTCGAATTGATTCGTCAGTCTCTCTCGCATGTCTGAACGGTCTGTCACTGCCTTGATTATTGGCATGATTGGGCTGGGAGTGGTCATAGCCCTACTTCGTCCACCACCGCGCTCGTTCCTAACTCCTAGTTCACTAGTGGCCCCACCGGTGCCCGTGATTGCGCCTGAGACTGTTCCGTTGGTAAGTGGTGACGAACCACTTGCGACCATCTTTATTCGAGCCGGCTGTCCGGTCTGCCATACCATTCCTGGAATTTCGGGAGCCGATGGACGAGTGGGACCGCCTTTGTGGTTGGGGACGACAGGTTCGGAGCGCTTGGTCGATCCAGCCTATCGAGGTAGAGCGAAAACAATCCGCGAATATGTGATTGAGTCGGTCGTCGAACCTGGCGTCTACGTCGTACCTGGGTATCCAGTTAGCATCATGCCGACATGGTATGGAACTAAACTGAGTGCACTGGCACTTGAGAAAATCTCGGCGTATCTCGAGCATCTCCAGGCACCGGCCGTACCGTAAAGGCCCGCACACAAACCTGAACCTGCATGGCAGCGGTGGGCAGAGGGAACTAGCGCTTGCGGATGGGTGTGACGTTGCCGGAGTTTCCACCCTGGATTCGGAACGCACTCTCGCTCAAATCGCCTGATTTCTTGTCGAGAAGCGCGTTGATCGCGTCGTCTCCTCTCAACCCTTCGATCTTGATCTTCAGACGAAGGTTGTTTGCGCTGTCGGCATTAATCAATGCCTGCTCCAACGTGATCTTCTCTTCCTTGTACAGTTGAAACAGCACATGGTCGAAGGTCTGGCAGCCTTCCTCGATACCTTGTTCCATCGCCTCTTTGAGCGTGTCGACCTCGGCTTTCTTGATCAGATCCTTGATGCGCGGGGTGTCGAGCAAGATCTCGAGCGCGGGGACGCGCTTGCCGTCCGTGGAAGGGATCAGCCGTTGGGAAATGATGGCACGCAGGTTCAGCGACAATTGCAGATAGATCTGTGCGTGGCGTTCTACCGGGAAGAAGTTCATGATGCGCTCGATCGCTTGGTTGGCGTTGTTCGAGTGCAAGGTGCCGATGCACAGGTGTCCGGTTTCAGCAAAGGTGATGGCGGCCTCCATGGTTTCGGTGTCTCGAACTTCGCCGATCAGGATGACGTCTGGGGCCTGCCGCAACGTATTCCTCAGCGCATTTTGGAATGAGAGGGTATCGAATCCGACCTCACGCTGCGTAATCAACGATTTCTTATGGCTGTGGACGAACTCGATCGGATCTTCCACCGTGACGATGTGGCCGGGGTGAATTGAGTTACGATGATCGATCATCGCGGCCAGCGTGGTCGATTTACCGGATCCCGTCGCTCCGACTACCAACACCAAACCCCGCTTCGTCATCGCGATGTCTTTGATAATTTGAGGCAGCCTCAGTTGCTCGACGGTTTCAATCTCAGCTTTGATATGCCGGAAAACCAATCCGACATTTCCTCGTTGGCGGAAGATGTTGACACGAAACCGGCCCAACTCCTTGTAATAGAGGGCGAGATTCATTTCCATTTTTTCTTCGAACTCGCCACGTTGTTGCCCACGCATGAGCGCGAGCGCGAGGGCCTCGAGCTGCTCGTTGGTAAAGGGTGGGGCGTCGGTCTGTTGGGTCGACCCGTGAAGACGATAGATAGGTGGAGCGTCGACGGTCAGATACATGTCAGAAGCTTCCTGATCGACCATGACTTTCAACAGAGTGCGAATATCCATATTGTGTCCGCTTCCTTCCGTCGACGTTGCTATGCAGCCCCACCCACGACTGCCGCGAACAGATTCGGGTTCATGCTGCGTGATTGTGCCTCAGCTTTGGTTACGATCCCTCGTGTCGCCAAATCAATCAGTGCCATGTCCATCGTCTGCATACCGTCCTTCTGACTGGCTTGCATAATCCCGGGGATTTGATGGAGTTTGGCTTCGCGAATCAAATTCCGAATTGCCGTGGTCGCCACCATGATCTCAAGTGCCGCGACACGGCCGCCGGCCTTTTTCTTGAGCAGTGTCTGTGTGATCACTGACTCCAAGGCTTCTGAAAGCTGTGTGCGAATCTGAGCCTGTTGGGCCGGGGGAAATGCGTCAATGATACGGTCAATAGTCTTGGGAGCGCTTGAGGTGTGGAGTGTTCCGAATACTAGGTGGCCGGTTTCTGCCGCAGTCAGAGCCAATTGAATGGTCTCCAAATCGCGCATTTCACCCACGAGGATGATGTCCGGATCTTCTCGGAGTGCGGATCTGAGTGCATTGGCGAATGAGAGCGTATGGACACCCAGTTCCCGCTGGTTGACAAGACACTTCTTCGACTTATGCACGAACTCGATAGGGTCCTCGATCGTGATGATGTGGCCTTCGAAGGTGTTATTCAAATAGTCGACCATCGAGGCCAGCGTGGTGGATTTACCTGAACCGGTCGGGCCCGTCACCAGTATTAATCCTTTCTCTCGGTCACACAGCTGGCGTACGATGGGCGGTAAGCCGAGTTTTTCCATCGGAATGATCTCGGTGGGAATGTTTCGGAAAACAGCCCCCAGTCCACGATTCTGTACGAACACGTTCACGCGGAAGCGGGCGATGTCGCCCAACTCGAACGAAAAGTCACACTCGCGCTTTTCTTCGAAGTTTTTCCGTTGTGCGTCGCTCATCATGTCGTACACAAGCGCGTGCGTTTCCTCGGAAGTAAGCGGCGGGTGATCGAGTTTCTTGAGGTCCCCATGAAGGCGGATCATAGGAGGCTCGCCGGCACTGATGTGGCAATCAGACGCACCTTCCTTGGCCGCAAAAGTCAACAGTTTCGAAATATCCATGAAGATGACTCCTCAATGAAATGGAATGATCAGCGCCGCTGTGTCGCCGAGTACTCTGTGAGCATGATGCCACATCGAAGTTTGAAAGCAAGAAAATCGCCGGAAGCTGACGCTCGTTCGGTCGGGTCGGGGGCGTATTGTCCAATGGATCAGAGCAGGCGTGCCGTCTTCCCTGCCCGTTCGAATGCACCGAGGGCTTGCTCAATGTGAGTCGGGGTGTGTTCCGACGTGATGGTCACGCGGATCCGGCTCGTCGATTCAGGGACGGTTGGTGGGCGGATGGCCGGGGCATATACTCCTTCCTTGAAGAGTTGTTCGGCAAAGGTCACGGCTTTCTGTGTCTCACCCACGAGGATTGGCATGATGGGGCTGACGCTTGCCGTCAATTGAAATCCAAGGTCCTTTAACCCTGATGCCAGTCGCTCCCGGTTAGCCCACAGACGGGTTCGTCGGTCAGGATCGCGTTGGAGGACCTTCAGAGCTGAGGCGGCTGCGGCCGCGGATGCCGGAGGAGGTGCCGTTGTAAAGATGAAGGAGCGGCTGGTATTCATGAGGTAGTCGATGAAGGTCACAGGTCCTACCACATAGGCTCCGATGCTTCCAAGAGCTTTTCCCAACGTGCCCATGTGGAATGGAATGCGTGATTCAAGACCGAAATGTTCGATGGTGCCACGTCCAGTCGAACCCATGATGCCGGTGCCATGGGCGTCGTCGACATAGAGCTCGGCTTCATACCGGTGTGCTAATCCCACGAGATCGGGGAGTGGGGCCAGGTCTCCATCCATGCTGAATAGTCCGTCGGTGACGATCAGCGTGCGTCGTCCGTTTGGTCTCCGTGCGAGAAGGGCCTGCAGGTGTTCAACGTCGCGATGGCGATACACCCGCAAGTCGGCTCCGCTCAGCTTGCAGCCATCAAGCAGACTCGCATGACACAAACGATCGGCAAGGACCAGCCCACCGCGGCCGATTAGAGTGGGAATCGTGCCGAGATTGGCAAGATACCCGGAGCCAAATGTGAGCGCTGCGCCGGTTCCCTTGAATTGTGCCAGAGCCAGTTCAAGATTCTGGTGAGGAGGGAGCGTTCCGGAAATCAATCGTGCAGAGCCGGCGCCGGTCCCGTATTGCTGCGTAGCTTGAACGGCGGCTCGGATGACATCCGGATGGGTGGCAAGGCCGAGATAGTCGTTCGAAGCGAGCAACAGAACACGTTGTCCTTCGAGCTCAACGACCGGGCCGGTGGCAGAACCGAGCACACGCAGGTGTCTGCTTAGATGTTGTGCGGCCAATTTGTTCAGCCGTTGTTGGAACATGCAGGTTTTTTTAACACAGTGACGAATTTATAATTCAATTGCTTCCGGAAGGCGCGCCGTCACAACGTTGACAACTTCGCGACATCCTTAGTATAAGGCCCAAAGCAAGCCGGAGGGAACAGGCTTACTGTCTGTTGCGGTGGTGTCGTAGCCAATGACCTATCGGATCAAAGTGCCAGCTAAAACGCTTCCTGTTGACGAGGCACATCTGGTAAGTGGCCTTGAGCACGTCCTTCTGCGGCTTCAAGACTACCGGCGCCCGATCCTCGTGGGGCTTGGAGTGTTTCTCCTTGCCGGTGCGGTGATGGGAGGGGTGCTCTGGGTCGATCGACAAGCTGTCCAGAAAGCTCAGGAACTGGAGCGAGAAGCGATGCTTCATGTTCTGGCTGCTACGAACAGTCCTCAGAAGGCGGAGGCATCGCTCAAACAAGCCATAGCCACGTATCGTCAGATCGTGGACCAATATCCACGAACACCAACCGCTCCGTTGGCGCTGTTTCAGGCGGGCAATGCCTTAGTCGTGGCCAATGATCCGGGAGGTGCGATCGAGGCCTATCAGCGATTTATCGCGCTGTACGGCTCGAACCCAGGTTTTGCCGGACTGGTGCAGCAGCGACTTGCCTACGCCTATCTCTTAAAGGGTGATCGTGAACAAGCGGTAAAGGCCTTGACGAGCATTCTTGAGATGCCGGGTGCACTCAACCGGGACCAGGCTTTGTTTGAATTGGCCCGGATAGAAGAATCCCAATCCCGTCCGGAAGGGGCGTTAGCCCATTATCAGGAGCTGATCAAGACCCATCCGAACTCTCCGTTTGCCAGCGAGGCGACAATTCGTACCAAGATCCTGGATGTGAAGAAGGCTCCGGATCCTTCCCCTGCGTCCAGCCCGGCATCACAGACGCTTCCCGTTCCTCCTTCCGCAACAGGCGAGAAAAAACCGTAACCCTTCGCGGGCGTGATGTTCTCATCGAGGATGCTGCCCAAGGTGGCGGCGTGGCTTTTGTCAGTGGCTGATGATGAGGAAGTCCCCCGGTCTGATCACGGGGCTCGAAAGGTTATTCTTGGCTTTGAGGGTCTTCAGCGGGATGCGGAACCGTTTCGCAACTTTCTCAAGTGAGTCGCCGACGCGAACTTTATACCATCGGGAACTCCCAACGTCGGCGAACTTTGTTTTGCTCGAACGAAGAGCGGGGAATTTGAAGGTGGGGATTCGATCGAGCAGCTGTTCAACTTTGCCTTTCGATCCCACCGGTACCTTGAGGTGATAGGCGGTGTCGCCAGGTGGTGTCGCATCACGTCGTAGCTCAGGGTTCAAAAGCCGGAGTTCTTCATAGGGCACACCGGTGACATTTGCGATGGCGCGGAAATGGATCGGTCGATCCACGACGACTTCCTCAAACCGGTGGGGGGTGACGGTCTCCTGGCTAAACCCGTACCGGTCTGGATTCTTTGCAATGATCGTCGCAGCCATGAAGCGTGGGACATATTCCTTCGTTTCTCGCCGGATGAGCCGAGTCTTGGAAATCTCGGAAAAGCTCTCAGCTTGGGCTTTCTGCAGTGCCCGCAATACTTTCCCTTCTCCAGCGTTATAGGCCGCCATTGCGAGCGGCCAGGCGCCAAATAGATCGTACAGATCTCGAAGATATCGCGCGGCGGCCACCGTAGACTTAATAGGGTCGCGCCGTTCATCGACGTACTGATCAACGCGCAACCCGTACAGCTTTGCCGTCCCTTTCATGAACTGCCATGGCCCCGTTGCGCGGGCCCGCGAGTATGCATACGGATTGAATCCACTCTCCACCAGCGAGAGATACACCAGGTCGCTGGGTAAGTGAAACTCTGTGAAGATTGTTTCCACAAGGGGGCGATATCGGCTGAGACGAAGCAGCCATTGTTCAAACCTTCCCCGAATCGCCGTATTGAAGTAACGGATATGCCCCTGTACCGAAGAATCGACAACAATAGGAACGTTATAGGCAGTCGGCTCTTCTGTGTCCGTCGAGCTGGGCTGGGATTGTGTGGTCTCCGCTGGAGGGCTCAAGACGCCCGAAAACCGAGTGGTTGCTGCGCTTGTGGCCGGATCGAGTTGCAGGAGCTCTTCAGACCTCGGGACTTGAGTCTGGGTGGTGACGTCAGTGGCAGCTGATGAGTTATCCGCCGGCTCCGGTGCGGGAAGTTCCGTATCGACCGGGACCAAATTCGCGTCTGGCTCGTCTTCAGCGATGACTTGGGCAGCCGCCTCGTCTGTAACCGCTGCAGGTTCCTCGGCTGGTTGGGCAGAGGGACTCGCCCAAGCCAATTGGGTCATTGAACCAAGTAAAAATCCAAGAATCACGGCCAATGGCCAAGCTGACCCACCGAGTCCAGGTGATGCATGACCGTATCCTAGCGCCGTCCTCATACGTCAGGGTAGACTATCGAGTAGGATCGAGGATGTCAAGGAATTGCAAGCACTAGTGCCCCCCCGCGTTCGTATCACGGCGCTCTGTTCTTGTGTCAGGCTTCACTAGGTGACGTGGTCGTTGGAATAACAGGTGGGTCGGCGATAAGTCTCTAGCATTCATGCCGCGTTGCGTCGTCCCTTGCCTTGACACCCTTCAAAGGGCAGTGGTATCGTACGCCCCTTCCTGACGCAGATTTCCCTATCACGACCCATTCGGAGGAGGAGTCGTCGATGTTGAAGCGGTATTTGCTGGCTCCGGGTCCCACGCCTGTTCCGCCAGAGGTACTTTTGGCGATGGCGAGGCCCATGATTCATCACCGTGCTCCTGAATTTGACAAGCTTTTTGCGGAAGTTCGGGACGGCTTGAAGTGGCTGTTTCAGACCAGGAACGATGTCTTGATGTTAGCGGCCTCCGGCACAGGCGGGATGGAAGGCTCGGTATCAAATTTTCTCTCTCCCGGCGACAAGGCTCTTACGATTAACGGTGGAAAGTTCGGGGAGCGCTGGACCAAACTCTGTAAAACTTTCGGGGCCCAGGTGACGGAAATTAAGGTTGAATGGGGACATGCCGTGAATCCCCAGATGATAGCCGATGCGCTAAAGAAGGATCCCGGGATCAAGGCCGTTTATGTGCAGGCCAGTGAAACATCGACGGGAGTGGCCCACGACGTCAAGACTCTGGCACAGATCGTCAGGGCCCATGGGGATACCATCCTCGTTGTCGACGCGATCACGGCCTTGGGGGTCTTCGATCTCAAGGTGGATGACTGGGGGATCGACGTGGTAATCACGGGATCCCAAAAAGCTTTGATGTTGCCGCCGGGCCTTGCGTTCGTCAGCGTGAGCGAGAAGGCCTGGCAGGTAGCGGACAAGGCGAAAAACGCGGCCTTTTACTTCAACTTCAAAAAGGAACGAGAAAATCAGCAGAAGAATCAGACGGCCTTTACCCCCGCGGTTTCCTTGATCATTGGCCTGCAGGAAGTCCTTAAGATGCTCAAAGCCGAAGGGCTCGACGCCTTGTTTGGTCGTCAGGCTGCCATGGCCCGTGCTATGCGGGAAGGTGTCAAGGCGGCTGGCCTCGCTCTTTTCCCAAAAGAATCACCCAGCGATGCCTTGACAGCCATTTCCGCTCCTGATGGAATCGATGGGCAGACGGTCTATAAGAACCTACGCGTCCAATATGGCATCACGGCTGCGGGTGGACAGGATCACCTAAAGGGAAAGATTTTTCGAGTGTCCCATATGGGGTACATGGATCGTTTCGATGTGATTACGGCCGTCGCAGCGATCGAGATGGTACTCAAAGGACTGGGGCATCCCATAAAACTCGGCAGCGGTGTGGCCAAGGCGCAGGAACTCCTCATGGTAAAGTCCTGACCGGACTGCCGGCTCCCGCACTTGAGCAGGAACAGCATGAAAATTCTCGTCAGCGACAGCCTTTCGAAGCAAGGGGTGGAGTTACTGGAAAAAGCCGGGTTCACCGTCGTGGTGAAGACCAAGCTGAGTAAAGATGAACTGTTCAAGGAGATCAAAGATGCGGATGGGTTGATCGTCCGGTCGGGGACGAAGGTCACCGCAGAATTGATCGAGGCGGCCGAACGATTGAAAGTGGTTGGGCGAGCCGGCTCAGGGCTCGATAATGTCGATACGCCAGCGGCCACTCGACGCGGCATCGTAGTGATGAACACCCCAGGCGGTAATACGGTGACAACGGCCGAACATACGATGTCGATGATCTGTGCCATGAGTCGGCGGATCCCCCAAGCCACGGCGTCGGTCAAAGCCGGCAAGTGGGAGAAAGAGAAGTTCATGGGGGTCGAGCTCTATAACAAGGTGCTGGGCATCATCGGTGTCGGGCAGATTGGAGGACATCTCACGAAGTTGGCTCAGGGTATTGGGATGCGCGTCGTGGCCTATGATCCCTATCTGTCGGAAGAGCGGGCTCAAAAGATGGGCATAACAATTCTGGAACTAGACGAACTCTTTCGGCGTGCCGATATCATTTCCATCCATACGCCGCTGACCCCTGAGACTCGAGGGATTATCAACGCACAAGCGATTGCGAAGATGAAACCAGGAGTGATGATTGTCAATTGCGCCCGAGGCGGGATCGTGCACGAAAGCGATTTGGTCGAAGCCTTGAAAAGTAAGCGGGTTGCCGCAGCGGCGTTCGATGTGTTTGAAGAAGAGCCGGTTAAGCCAGATCATCCGCTCCTCTCTGTGGAAAACTTCATCTGTACACCGCACATTGGAGCGTCCACGACAGAAGCGCAGGAAAATGTGGCCGTGGGCATCGCCGAACAAATCGTCGATTATTTCACGAAGGGTATTGCTCGGGGGGCGGTCAACATCCCGTCGGTTCCTCCCGACGTGCTTCCAAGGCTGCAGCCATATCTCGCGCTTTCCGAGCAGCTCGGTTTGTTGCAGACGCAACTCTGTGAAGGAGGACTCGAGCGAGTGACGGTTGAGTATAGTGGGGAAGTT
>Ga0335070_10008864_pt1 | contig 11813 bp, 8 predicted proteins | sample Lox_Sample_13_FD_206722 | JGI IMG/M metagenome (GOLD analysis project Ga0335070, IMG submission 206722) | Soil microbial communities from Loxahatchee National Wildlife Refuge, Florida, United States - Lox_Sample_1.3 | ecosystem: Environmental > Terrestrial > Soil > Wetlands | place: USA: Florida...
CGCGTTCGAGGTTGCCGATCGCGAGCCACTCGCCGTTAGCCAGTCCATCGACTTCGCTGGCGATATTACCGCTCTGTGGTCGAGTGCAGACGGTGCCGGCGTGACCGCAATCTCGCACAACTTTCATACGGGTGACTATGAGGCCTATCGCATTCTCGTTACTTGTAATCAGTAGCCTGTGGATAGGCGCCGCGGCTCACGCGGCGACCCGCCCACACTACGGCGGAACCTTGCACATTTCGATGCAATCCGCTCCCGCATCGCTGGATCCAGGCCAGGCGAATGATCTTGCGCAGTTTGAAATTCTTCCTCTGATCATGGACTCCCTGATCGTGCTCGATGACCAGGGTCAGCCCCGCCCCGCATTAGCCAGAGCCTGGAACTCCGAAGCCGGGGATCAGCGCTGGCATTTCACATTGCGCTCGGGTGTCACGTTCAGTGACGGCCTGCCGCTGAGTCCGGAAACCGTCGCCGTGTCGCTCCGTGCTGTGAATCCAGGTTGGAAGATCGTGTCTATGAGCGACAGCATCGTCATTGAACGTGACACTCCCTCGCCCGATCTTCCGGCGGAGCTGGCTCTGCCACGCAATGCGATTGCTAGGCGTGACGGCGGAAAAATTCTCGGATCGGGCCCCTTCGTCGTCTCCCAATGGCTGCCGCGAAAGTCGTTGATTCTTGCCGCGCGCAGTGACTACTGGGCGGGGCAGCCCTTTGTCGGATCGATTGAGATCTCTTTCGGCCAAAATCTCCGCGATCAACTCGTCGCTCTCGATCTCGGCAAGGTTGAACTTGCGACCGTAGCTCCCGAACAGGCCCATCTGCTGGCAAGCGAAGGCCGTCCACTACGAACTTCGCCTCCTGCGGAATTCGTCGCTTTGGTGTTTGCCCATGACTCTCAATCCCCCGAAGAAGTAAAGCTGCGCGGCGCTCTCTCTTTGAGCATCGATCGTAGCCTGCTGAACCGTGTTGTGTTGCAGAATGGGGGTGAGCCTGCCGGAAGCCTGTTGCCACCTTGGATGACCGGCTACGGCTTCCTTTTCTCTACGGAGCAGAATCTGACTCGCGCGCAGCAAGAGCGCGCTGATGTGCAACAGTCGCCCTTGTGGAAACTCGGGTTTGATCCCAACGACGCCATCGCCCGTCTTCTGTCGGAGCGCATCGTGCTCAACGCGCGTGACGCCGGGCTGCGCGTTCAGGCGACTTCTTCTGAACCAGGCGACGTTAAACTGCTTCGCTTGCCGCTATCGTCGTCCGATCCCTGGGCTGCTTTGAAAGAAATCGCGGCAGCCTTCGGCCTGCCTCAACCCGTTGTTCGTGGCCAGTCGCTTGATGATCTCTATACCGCAGAAAACGAAATGTTAGAAGGGCATCGTATTATTCCCTTGCTTCACCTTCGCTCGGCTTGCGTGGTGTCTAAGACAGTGAAGAACTGGAGCGAGGCTCCCGACGGAAGATGGCGATTGGCGGACGTGTGGCTGTCGGTGGAGCAGCCATGAGCTTCCAGCGAAAGCTGCTCCTCTTGTTCGCGCTTACCATCGTTCTATCCGTGACCACCGTGGCTTGGCTGGTTTCATATTTCGCCCGCCGCAGCTTTGAGCAAGCCAGCGACAAGCGAACTGCTGCTCTCATCGCGCAATTTACCCACGAATTCGGCCGCCGCGGTTCCGGAGTAGAACGTCGCGTGGAGACGGCCGCTTCCAGCGATGTGGCCTCCCGTATGGCAGCCTCTCTCGCTTCCGGATCGGTCGACTACGCGGTGTATCTGAACTCGGCCAAGACTCTGGCGGAAGCCGAGCAACTCGATTTCCTCGAATTTCTCGACAGCGATGGCACCATTCTGTCTTCCGCGCAGCGGCCTGCACAGTTTGGTTACAAGACGGCCCTGCCTTCCAACCTCTCGGGCGATTTCCTCCAACGTCAGGAGTTGCCCGACGGCGTTGTATTGGCGCTGTGTGCAGCCCGAACCATTTCATCTGGCGACAAAGCCCTCATCGTGATCGGCGGCCAGCGCATCGATCGGAATTTTGTCGCCAGCCTCGACCTGCCGGCCGGAATGCGGGCACTCCTTTATCAAAATCTCGGTAGCTCGGACGCGAACACTCTTATCAACCCTTTCGGGGCCGCTCCGCCGCTCGGCCCGATTTCGTCCCTCATCGACAAACTTCAGCATCAACCTGTCGAGACCTCGGCCCTCGTCCACTGGTCCTCCAATCCCGAAGCCGATGAAGTTGTCCACGCAATTCCTCTCGTCGGAACCGACCACCAGCTTCTGGGCGCACTGCTTGTGACCGATTCACGTCAGCCTTATGTTGATCTCCGCCGCCACATTCGTGCCGCCGCCCTCCTGACGGGTAGCGCGGGAATTTTGCTGGCCGTCTTGATCAGTGGCTGGGCGGCAGCTCGCGTTACTCGGCCCGTCTCGCAACTCGCCGATGCCGCTCGCCGCGTCGCACACGGTGATTGGACATCCACCGTGCCAGTAAAATCGTCAGATGAGCTCGGCGCTCTGGCAGAAGCGTTCAACCGCATGACGCAAGAGTTGCTCCAGCAGCAAGAACGATTGTTGCAAGCTGAGCGTGTCGCGGCATGGCGTGAATTGGCCCGGCGCTTGGCCCATGAACTCAAGAACCCGCTGTTTCCCCTACAGTTAACGGTCGAGAATTTGATTCGTGCCCGCCACCAAAAGCCGGAAGAATTTGATGAAATGTTCCAAGAGGGCTCATCCACTCTGCTGGCAGAGATCGCGAATTTGAAGACGATCATCTCCCGCTTTAGCGATTTCTCTAGGATGCCGCAGCCGCAGCTCAAGACCATTCAACTGAACGATGTCGCACGTCAGGCAACGCGCCTGTTTCAGGACGAGAAGTCACAGAACGCTCCGTCCGTAGACTTCAAGCTGGAGCTAGCCGAGCCCCTGTCTCCGCTCGTCGCCGATCCCGAATTACTTCATCGCGCAATTTGGAATCTGGTCCTCAATGCCAAGGATGCGATGCCTCAAGGCGGTACACTGACTCTTCGCACGCGTGAGGACGCGACGCGCAGCTATATCGAAGTGTCCGACACCGGTGTCGGCTTAACGCCGGAGGAGTGCGATCGCATTTTCACTCCTTATTACACCAGCAAGTCGCACGGTACCGGGCTTGGTTTGGCGATCGTACAATCGATTATCAGCGATCACCGCGGCCGCATTACCGTCCGCAGCGAGTCCGGACGTGGTACAACGTTCGTGATTGAACTGCCTCGAGACATTGAAGAACAGGCGAATCCGCCGATTGCTTAGGGAGAAATCTTGGCACACAGAGCCAATCTTTTAATTGTCGACGACGAGGCCAACACACTGGCGTCGCTCTCTCGTGCTTTTCGTCTCGCTGGGCACGAAGCCTCGGTATGCGACAACGCCGCGAAAGCCCTTGAGTTGGCTCGTACCCAGGATTACGACCTGATCTTTTCTGATGTGGTCATGCCCGGCAAAGATGGCTTGGCATTCCTCGAAGATTTGCGCGCGCAGGGGATCAACACTCCCGTTGTCATGATGTCCGGCCAGGCGCACATCGAAATGGCGGTGCGCGCGACAAAACTGGGCGCTCTGGATTTTCTCGAAAAGCCCGTTTCAACTGACCGCTTACTTCTCACCGTAGAAAACGTCATCAAACTGCAGCGGCTGGAAAATGAAAATCGTCAACTCCGGCAAAGTTTAGGCAAGCACGAAATCGTCTGGGCCGGCGAAGTGATGAAGAAGCTGATGGCTCAGGTTGAGCGGGTTGCCGCCAGCGAATCCCGAGTTTGCATTCTGGGCGAGACCGGTACGGGCAAAGAACTGGTCGCGCGCACACTGCATGACCGCAGTCCGCGTGCCTCTGGCCCATTTGTCACCCTGAATTGCGCTGCCGTGCCCGCTGAGTTAATCGAGTCGGAACTCTTCGGCCATGAGAAAGGATCGTTCACTGGTGCGGCCGCACGCCACGTCGGTAAATTCGAGCAAGCGGAACACGGGACCATCTTCCTCGATGAGATCGGCGACATGCCTCTACCCATGCAGGCCAAACTGCTGCGTGTCCTTGAAGAAGGAGAAATTGAGCGCATCGGTGGAGACAAACCGATTCGTGTGGACGTTCGCGTTCTCGTCGCAACCCACCGCGACCTTGAAACCCTGGTTCGGGAAGGGAAGTTTCGTCAGGATTTGTTTCATCGTGTCTATGTTTTCCCGCTAGTCCTGCCGCCTTTGCGCGAGCGTCGCGAAGATATTCCCAAGCTGGTCGAACACTTCGCCCGCCAGGTTTGCGCACAAAATAATTGGAAGCCGATTCCGTTTGCGGCAGAAGCTATCGATGCGTTGACAGCTTACGCTTGGCCGGGAAACGTGCGCGAACTCCGCAACGTGGTCGAGCGCCTGATGTTGTTGGCAAATGATGATGGAGTGACCGAAGACACAGTTCAAGCCGCTTTGCCGGCTTCGGCGCAGCCGAATCTAGCCATACACGGTTCAGGTCCGCTGGCCGCTCGAGTGCAAACATTCGAACGGGAAACCATCTTGGCTGAACTCAAACGCACCAACTATCACATGACGAATGCCGCGAAGTCTCTCGGCCTGGAACGCAGCCACCTATATAAGAAGATGGAACAGTTAGGCATCGATCTGCAGAAAGCCCGGCACGAACCCGAGCAGTAGCCCAACTACGCGACTTCAGATTTTTCCTTCTCCAAGGTTTGTTCTTGCGGCTTCACCGCTGACGCCGCGCTGCTCCTTCCACACAATTCGTCATACACCCGTCCGATCTGCCGGCTGATGCCGGGCCACAAGTACTCCTGTTCGACTCGCTGCCTCGCCCTTCGAGCGCTGATCTCCCGCATTTGCCGGTCCGACATCAGCAGTTCCAGCATTCGCGATAGATCTTCCACCTCTCCCGCGCGGAATGTGAATCCCACGTCATCGACCACCTCACGATTTTCCGGTATATCGCTCGTCAACACGCATACTCCTGCTCCCATCGCATCGAGCAAAGCCAGCGAGAGACCTTCAAGATCGGAAGGAAGCACGAACAGAGCCGCATTTGTGAGCAGTTCATCGAGTTCCGCGCCCGACACCCAATCCAGCATCAGAACTCGTTCACTCTGTTGTGCGCGCAGCTGCTTGGCGTACTCATCGGTATGACTCGACCCGCCGGCCAGTACGAGCTTCCCGGGAGCCTGGGATCGTCCAAACGCTTCTATCAGTAAATGGCAGTTTTTCTCCGGCGAAAATCTGCCGAGGAATAATGCGTATTCGTTCGGCGTCAGTCCCCAATCCAGAATCCTTCCGGGTGCCCGCCTTTCTCGAACAAAGGTTCCGTTGGGGATATAAAACGTTTCTGCGTCGTATTGCCAGCGGTAATAATCGCGCAGCGTTTTGGAAACCACCATCGTGGCATTCGGCAGCCGTACCGCCGCATGCTCCCCCAATCGCAAAACCCATGACGCTAACTTGCCCCACTTCCTTCTTTGCCAATCGAGTCCCTGCACTGTCACGACTGTTTTCTTGCCTGCTAACCGCGGCAAAAACGAAAACAGCGCCGGCCCGAGGGCATGATAGTGAACAATATCCGCATCACTGCAAGACGCATGAATTGTGGAGAGAAGCGTATGCAGCACCGTCTCAAAATGCTTCGAACGCACGGTGGGAATACGAACCACTCGCATCCCGTTGTGCGCCGCAAGACGCGGCGTGAAATAGTTCCGGCAATAAGCCGTGATCTGATATCCGAGGCTCGCCAGGTTCTTCCCCGCCTCCTCGTAATAACTCTCGATCCCGCTATACTTCGACACCAAGCCACGCCCGCCAATGAAGGCAACGCGTGCCTTCTTGTCGTTCACGACCTCTTTTCGCGAAGCGCGGCTCTTAAGCAGAAGCTCTTCGTACAAGCCCATCAGTGACTCGTAGTGGCATTCAGGCGAATGATTCGCCTGCACCCATCGCCGCCCCGTCGCTCCCATCTCCGCCGCCAATTCTGGATACTGCGAGAGATGTACTATCCGCTCGCGTAGCTGCCCGACATCTCCGGGTGGATAAAGAAGTCCAGTTACCCCATCTTGAATAGTTCACGTCGCGATCCCAGGTCACTCCCTATGACCGGCCTTCCCACAGCGAAAGATTCGAGAATGCTCTTGCCCAACGTTTCGTAGGCGCGGGATGGCAGCACAGTGAAGCTTGCTCTAGCAAGCAGTGCTTGCAATTCGTCTTCGGTACATTGACCGGCAAACTGCACATTGCTCAATCCCAGTTTTCTAGCCAAACTCTCCAGTTCTTCTCGTTGCGGTCCCGCACCTGCGATGGTTAACTTTATTTGCGGCAGACCCTCCATCGCCCGCACCAGGTCGTCGACACCCTTCTCTGATGACAGGCGCCCGAAATAGAGGATCGACCCATGGTCTGGAGGTTTCGGTTCTGCCCCCACCTCCTGGAAGTGCGAAAGAACAGAAATTCTGCCCGAATCAAAGCCCTGTTCGATTAAGGTTTGTCTTACAAACTCACTTGGCGCAATAAAATGGTCGACGCACTTGCGATACGTCTTCAACCAATAATGCAAATACGCCTCCGCCACCAGCACAGCGGTTGATGCAGCCGGTAAAGACGAACACCTGCTGCCGAACATCTTCCAGAATTGTCCCGTACATGGCCGCTCGCAAGCGTGACCGTTCGCCACCAGGTTGTATGTCGGACACAAAACTTTGAAGTCGTTGAGATGAAAAACAACTGGAACGCCTTGCGCCCGTAACTCCCAAAGAATCGACGGCGACAGATGATGGTAAATATTGCGAACATGGGCCACATCCGGCCGGAAATCCTTCAGCATCTGCCGTAGCCGCCGCCGCGCTTCAATCGAATAGATCGCGTGTCCGGCAAGCTTAAGGCGACCCAAGAAGCTCTGCTCCGGTTCCTTAAAATCGACGTGGGGAACGAAGCAGGAATCGTAAGCCGTCGGCTCTCCGCGATCATCTTGCATGGAGAACAGTGCGACTTCGTGCCCATGCTTTCGTAACAACCGCATGAGCGAAAACATGTACACTTCCGTACCGCTAAAAGAAAAGTTGTACTTATTGCAAAACAGGATCTTCATACCACGCTCTTTGTCCAACAGATTCGATCATCTTCTCTGATCGTGTATCCAACTGCTCGATTAGCAAATCGCAAAACACCGTCAGATTCTTTTCCTGATTGAACTTGCGAACAACATGCGCGCGGGCGGCCCGGCGCAGCGATCCCAGCACCGGTCCGGCCTTCTGCACCAACTCCACTTGGGCTACGAAGTCGTGCAACGACCCCGGCCGGTAAAGAAGTCCGGTCTTGCCATCAACAACCAGCTCTGGAATACCGGTGATTGCTGGCGCCAGCACGATTTTCTCGCGCACCATGGCTTCCATGAGCGTCAACGGAATTCCCTCGCTCCGGCTGGTAAGCACCACCAGATCGGCCGCTTCGTAGTAGCGGCCGATTTCGCTGTGCGGCACATGGCCCACAAGACGAACTTCATCTCCTAGCCCTAACGCGAATATCAAGCGTTCAAGTTTCCCCCATTCCGGACCATCGCCCGCAATCGTGCACTTGAATGCCAGCCCCCGACTCTTCAACCAGAAGCAGGAACGAATTAAGAACCCGTGGTCCTTTACCGGATGTAGTCGACCAACGCACAAAATCTGCAGCGCATTCGAGTCCTGCTGCGGTGCGAAATCACGCGAATCAACCTCGCAATTCACTCCCATTCGATTTACATAAATCTTCTCGGCGGATACCCGCGGATAATGGTGAAGGATGTGCCATCGATTAAATTCCGAAACCGTTGTGCAGAAGCAGCACCGTTCGAGCTTGATGTCGAGATACGCCGGATCGACCAGCAAATCCGAGCCGTGGAGCGTCATGCTGAACCGGATGCCCAGCAGGTGAGCCGCCACCATCGCTACCCACGACCCGAAGTATCCGTGATGCACGTGAATGTGTTCGATGGCGCGGTTCGCCAGCAGCGCCGCGTAGCAAGCTCCCAGCCAGGTGTGCACAAGCGCCCGGATCCGCCGTGCTGCCGATTCTTGCCGCGTAAACAAAATGCGCCGTAGAAATGGCCACAACTGCCGAGGTCGTTGGAACGCGAATCGTAGGCCGTCAATCAGCAGTGGCAAGCCGAATGTTTGCAGACATAATGTCTCATCTCGCAAAGAATCAAACGTCACGTCGCCACTGGGCAGCGTCCTTCTAATGCTGCATGGAACTACTTCAATCCCATGCCGCCGTAGCTCTTTGATCTCATCGACTACGTACGGCTCGACTGCCGTTGGAAATGAATTCGCAAGATACGCGATTCTTTTACTCACTGGAAAGCTCCATAGACCGTCGGCACCAGAAACAGAATCGCGATGAATCCTGCCGTCAGCGGCGCTAACCTCCGGTAGGAAGGCGAAAAGCTCTTTTCTGTGCCCGAGTGGATGATCCAGTACCCGCCGCACGCCCCCAGTTCCGCCCAGCCGTATCCGGCAATTCTGAGCTTCGGTACAAGCAGCCACGTGATACCCGCCAGCAGCGCCACATGGACCGCGAAGGCACTGGTCACAATCCATTGCTTACCCCTCACGAAGAGTCCGGAAGCTTGCAGGTTGTAAACAGAGTTGACCAACACTCCGGCAGCAACGAACGGATACACTGCCAGGCTCGGCATCCAGCGCACCCCAATGACATGCTTCATCACCAACGATCCGGACAAAGCGAATGCACAAAGGAGGGGCCCGAGCGTCAGCACCTGCACATGCAATGCCTGCTCCAAGGCAGACCTGAACTGGTCGGTTTTCTGCTGTAAACGTGCCAATACTGCGATTGCGATCCGGCCAGCCGCCAGTCGCAGCGCCCCCAGCGACTCGGCAATGCGCAAGGCGAGCGCCACGTACGCGACCGCTTCCGCGCCGGCGAATCGCCCTACCAGCATGGGATTTACCAGCGTGCGTGCTTGCCAGGCGCGGAGCGAGACAGTTAGCCCTATTCCGTAGCGCAGCATCTTTCGAGCCTCATCGATCCGAAACCGAAAATTCCACCTCTCAGAAGACGCATAGAACGTGGATATCAGTACGAACACCTGCCATGCACTCTGTCCCGCCAACGGTGCCCACACGCCGGACCCTAATCGCGCCAGGGTCACGGATGCAATCAGCCCGGTAAATTGACCGGCCAATTCGATGCCAGCAACGCGCGTGAATTCCAAGCCTCGCTCCAACTTTGCTGTCGGAATTCCCGCCAACGCCGACACCGGAACCGTCATCAGCAACACAAGATAAGGAGCGACGAACTCTCTGCTCCCATACCAGCGAATCAGCAGCGGCGTCATCGCTGCAGCCAAGCCTGCCAATATCGCGGAGGAAATCAAAATCACAAATATGGCTGTCGAGTACATCGTCTCGTCCGGTACAACCGGGCTGCGAACCAAATATGTGTCGGTTCCGACGCGACCCACAGCTGCAAGGAACGACACAATTCCGATCGCCGTTACGAAAATCCCATATGCATGCGGACCGATCCACCAGGTCAGGACCAGCATGTTGGCCAGACTGATGAAGATTCCGATCCCGTATCGCGCCGCCAGCAAAGCTCCCCCGCGAAACGCCTGGCTGGATAGTTCGCTCGTGCCGTCAATGCCTGCGGATCGCCAAAGCCTGCGCAGTTCAGATCGCATTGCGTACTCCCGTCAGGCTGCGGTTCTGAGCCGAGAGCATTCCGCCCAAAGAGAAAATCATTCCGTTTACAAACTGATAGTTCATCACCACAAAACTGCCATTGACCAGGTAAACCCCGAGCAAGATCGGCCATAACGACCGAAACTCGCCATCTAGAAACTCGCCCTCATATATACCCGAAGCGCTTCTTCGCCCTATTCGGAAGAGTTTGCCCACGATCCACGCATACAACGCGAGTCCAACGACTCCGTACTGCACCAGAATCTCGAGATATGTGTTGTGAAAGTAGAATTCTTCTTGATGAAAGTCGCTGACCTGGTTCGCCAACTCCGCCTGCATCGCCTTGCGGTTCCACCCCAGCCATGGTTTTTCCAGGAACATGTTCCAGCCAGCTTGATAAACTGCCATGCGGAATTTCACCTGGCTGGTTTCCTCCATGCGGTCACTCAAGGAATGCTGGCGATCGCAGGCGGACAGTACAAGTGCGAGACCTGCAATTCCTGCGAGCAAGAGCGCAGTGCATGTGCGGCGCAACCTCCGATTTGCGGACAGAAACAGCAGCACCACGATCGACGCCCCGAACGACAGCCAAACTGCCCTGGTTTTGGTTGCGACAATCGCGATCGGCAAAAACACAAGCAGGTAAATTGCCGGCAGTCCGCGTAAGCGCTTTCGGCGGAACGAATCCAGTGCGATCAACCCGAGCAAATTCAGCGTCACCCCGTTCGCCACCGCCTGAAGAAATGGGCCCCGCGCTCGGTCCGCGTGAATTCCAAAACTTTCGTCAAGAATGTATCGGGGAAAGACGAGCTGTTTTGCGCCCAGCAAGAACGCAACTGAGATAAAAACCAGATAAGCCAGCGTGAGTAAGGAAAATCCCTCGAACCGCTTAAGAGCCCTTGCGTCCCGAAAAACATAGCCGGCGATCCAGAACAAGCTGAAGGGGACGATCCACTTGGATGCGAGCCCGCTCCAGGTCTCCGGGTCGTATGGTTCTGATAGCGCGCTCGCGACTGCCAGAATCACCATCCCGAGCATCGGCCATTTGATGGAATCATGCAGGCTGATCCGTTCGCGAAGGGTCACGCAACGCAGGAAAATGATCGCGACGAGCAGCACAAATGCGAACCGGTCGTACGAGTGAAAACGATAGTCGGGTACTCGAAACAGCATCACCGTCATCGCTCCAAGAAAAATCAGCGATGGCTCGCAGAGCATTGCCTGCAACGGTCGGACGCAGACCCCGGATATCCCGGCTAGAAAATCTTCCCGTCGCGGGTGCACAAGAGTCGCAGCCATTCCCGATGCGTTACGCACCTTCGCCTCGCAACGCCACACTCACGGTGCGGAACAGTATTTTGAGATCGAGCCCCAGGTTCCAGTTGGTAATGTATTCACGGTCAAGCGCCATGGCACGTTCAAAGGAAGGGTCAGTCCGTGCGGTGACCTGCCAAAGACCGGTGAGACCGGGCAAGACCTCAAGCCGCTGCCAATCTTCCAGTTCGTAGCGTTCGAAATCATCCACTGGGTGCGGACGCGGTCCAACCAGGCTCATCTCACCGCGCAAGACATTCCACAGCTGCGGTAGCTCGTCTAGGCTGTATTTACGAAGAAATCGGCCGACTCGAGTAATGCGCGGATCATTGTGCAGCTTGAAGAAAGCCCCATTTCGCTCGTTTCGCGCGCGCAATCCATCTTTCAGATCTGCTGCGTTCGCCACCATGGTTCGAAATTTGAAACAAGCAAATTGCCGCCCTTTGCGCCCGAGCCGAGGTGCACAGTGCAGCACCGGCCCTGGCGATTCCATCCGGATGGCTGCGGCGATCAGTGCAAGTACGGGCGCGACGGCCACTAGCGCCACCGCAGAAGCCGCAATATCCAGGGCCCGCTTGCATTGCAAACCGACGGTAGGAACTTTTTCTTCAAACAAACTCAGGACCGGCACATCGCCCAGTCTCTCCAGTCTCACGGTGCACGGGTCGCTGCCCAGTAAATCCGGCACCACCTTCAAATCGAGTTGATTTCGCCGGGCGTCCCAGATGACAGTGCGGGCTCGGTCATCGTTTAGAGGAATCGCGAGAATAACTTCGTCGATGAATTCGCTTCGCGCGATGCGAACCAGTTCC
>Ga0335070_10008865_pt1 | contig 11811 bp, 13 predicted proteins | sample Lox_Sample_13_FD_206722 | JGI IMG/M metagenome (GOLD analysis project Ga0335070, IMG submission 206722) | Soil microbial communities from Loxahatchee National Wildlife Refuge, Florida, United States - Lox_Sample_1.3 | ecosystem: Environmental > Terrestrial > Soil > Wetlands | place: USA...
ATCGACGTACGGCAAACCCTTGAGCAGAGGAATGAGGTTCACCACGTCATCCACATCGGCTCCGCCGAACTCGTCGAAACCCTCGCTCCCACAGGCGCCGCGATACTGCGAACCGACCGCCACAAACCCTGCTTCGACAAATGCGATAAGGTGCTGGCCCCACAGCTCACCGAACTCCCCATGTCCCCCTCTGTTGAAGATGATGGCCGGCACTCCAGTCCCTTTGGTCGGGCGTCCGAGAAAGCCCTTCACACGCAGTCCATCGCTCCAGTAGGTGAGCGCGTAGTACTCGGAATGTGCCGTCCTGACGATCAGGTCCAGTGATGCAATGGCGCCGTTAGCACCGGGAGTCCGAGTCGCCGTGGCCATAGGTCTCGCTACGGCACGTGAGGGGGCAGCCTCAGTCGTTTGTGGCCAGGCGTTCTGAATGCCAATCCAGCACATCACCAGCGGTAGCGCGAGACGCCCTGTCCTCCACACCAGTTTGCCGGGAGCGCCGGAGGCACGACTGTTTGGTGTCAAGGCATTCCTCCCAGGTCTACGATCAGGTACCGGCCCGAAGCTCCGACCTGTAGCGCCAGTTGAGCAGGAAGAGCGCACCGGTGAGGATGGGCGGCCCCGCGATTATCAGGAACACGTACAACCTGCCGAAAGGCTTGTTCCATGCCCAGACGATGTACAGCAGCCCGAGGGCGATGAACAGAATCCCCCCGATCCACTCCCGGCGCCAGGAGACGATGAGCACGGCGACGATGAGAAACGTCGGAATGAGGTGCATCAGGAGGGCAATGAGCGTCCGCCAGAAACCTGCGCCGTGGCCGAAGACATCGGCGGCGAAGATGCTGATGAACGCGGCAAACACAATGCACAGCACTCTCGGTGTCCAGTACAGCAGTCGCTGCACGGATCCTGTCATTGTCGTCCTGTCTCCTTTGGTCGACTGCCCACTTTACCTCAGGGGCGCCCCGCGCGGACTCGAGGCAGAAAACGAGGAACCTGCCTCATGTACTCGCGGTAGGCTGACAGGCGCTGGAGCAGATCCGTTTCCTCACACCTCGGCTGGATGTGAACCCAGCCAACGCCGATGGCGCACGCCAGAACGGTGGCCCGCGTCGGCCTCAGGAGAACCAGGCCGGCAAACTCCAGGAGCAACCCCGCCATCGCTCGGGTGGCGGACCCGACGTGTGCGGTCCGGCCGATGCTTCGGCGCGGGAGCGCTCACACGACCCAGGACAGCGCCGACTACTGTGGTGTGTTGGCCGGGGGCGTGCCGGAGGGCTTGGGCTTGAGCGACCGCATGAAGCGAAGCGTCTGCACCGTCGCGATCAGGGGAGGGAATGCCATCACGACAATCGTCGCAGGGACGAAGAACTCCTGTGGCACGACCTGCCCCGAGTAGATCACAAGGACCGCTGCTGCCGAAACCAGACTGAACGCGATGAGGCGGCGGCCGAAGTAGGCATTGGCCTCGAACCAGACATGGTCGTCGGACAGCGTCGCCAAGGTGCGAAAACCGTACACGACGTTGCGAGGCACCTTGCGCAGGATCAGCGGGATCGAGAGGGCAACCATGAGCGCATCCACGGCCAGCACCGTGATGAGTCCCTTGAAGAACATGCCACCCCCTCTCCGATTACTGGCGATGGGGCCTTCGCACGCCCCCCGCACCTATCTGCGGGACCTGACGGCCCGGGTAGGGCGCCGTTGCGTCCACGCGCCACACCTACTCATCATACCGGTACGAGATCGCGGTCACGCGGCCGCGCCAGTAGACCTCCGCGCCCTCGGGGAGGATCCACTCGACCTCGCCGCGTGCGGGGATGCACATCCCGTCGTGGACCTCGTACTCGAACCAGCGTCCCTGCCACGGCGTCGGAACGCCACGGCCTTTGACATCGCGGGCGCGCTCGGGGGTGAACACGCCCCGCACCATCCCGTCCTCGCCGAATTGAAAGTCCAGCCACACCGTCGTGTTCCCAGAGGTCAACGTGGCGCGCCCGTGCGACTCGTCGATCGGCGTCCAGATCACACCCTGCGATGGCAGGAGCGCGGTCGGAAACCAGACCGCTTCGGCGAGGTAGCGGTGCAGGGCCCCAGCGGTGATCTCGGGCGTTCCGTGCACGTCGAGCATCGTGTACAGCCCGAGAACGCTGGCGCGCATGGAGCCGCTCCCCTCGATGAAGGCATCACGAACGCGGACGTCGACGCCCGGCGCCATGCGGATCCGCGCGTCCCAGAGGAAGCCGGCGGGGCAAGCTCTGAAGTGCTGTGTGGCGCTGAACGGGCGCCAGCCGTCGGGTGTCGGGCGGAGGAGGAACTCACCCTCCTGGACCAGGCGGCCGCTCCGGATCAGCGGCTGCCCGTCGCGGAGGACCGCGCGGAAGAAGCGGAGCACCGGCGCCGGGAGACCGTCGAGATCGACCGCGGAAAAAGACGCCGGGCGCGCCTCGGCGCTAAACAGGAGCCGCTCGACCAGGGCGCCGCTTGTTATCCGCCAGCGGACGTCGGCGATCGCGAGGACGGCAACGGCGGCAAGCACGAGCAGCGCTAGGACGAGCACGAAGGTTCTCATTCGCCCTCCGTCGTGAGATTAGCGCGGCCGGGTGGCGCCGGGGAATGCGGGGGTCGTCAGGGCCTTGTGGGAGAGGTAACCTCTGCGGCAGGCATCGCGGTCGGTGCGGAAAGGCGGGAGAAGGCGATGAGCAAGGGCAGACTCGAGGCGTTCAGCGACGGCGTGATCGCGATCCTGATAACCATTTTGGTCCTCGAGCTTAAGGTCCCGCGCGGCGCGGACTGGCAGGCGCTGCGTCCGCTCCTGCCCGTTTTCCTGACGTACGTGCTCAGCTTCGTGTACCTCGGTATCTACTGGAACAACCACCACCACATGCTTCACACGGCGGACCGGATCAACGGCAAGATCCTGTGGGCAAACCTGCACCTCCTGTTCTGGCTCTCGCTGGTCCCGTTCGTGACCGGCTGGATGGGGGAGAACCACTTCGCCTCGGTGCCCGCGGCCGTCTACGGCAGCGTGATGCTGATGGCCGCAATCGCGTACACGATTCTCAAGAACGCAATCGTTGCGGAGCACGGTCCGGAGTCCAAGCTCGCGGCGGCGGTGGGCACCGACCTGAAGGGCAAGGTCTCGGTTGCGATGTACGCGTCGGCGATCGTCCTGGCCTTCGTCAACCAGTGGTTCTCGGACATTCTCTACATCTTCGTGGCGCTGATGTGGTTGGTCCCGGACCGCCGGATCGAGTCGAAAGTGGCCGCGTGATTCGGGAGCCAGGGACCCGCGCCTCAGACTGGAACGAGGGCGGCGATCTTGAGCACCGTGTTCCAGTTGCGGCCCGTGCACCGCGTGCCGAGCTTGTTGTCAATCAGGCCAGTGGTCAGACGTGAACGGGCGAAACCCTCCGGGTAGGTGATGTAAGCCTGCCTGCCGACCACGCGCACGACCTCCGGCCCGGTAATGGCGGCCTGCAACGCCCGCACTCCGACTCTTCCGGGCACATCCTTGAAGAACATGACGGCAAGATGGGCCGGATCTCGCTGGGCTTCCTCGCGAAACGGGTTTTGCGCAACGACAGCGTTCCACTCCGCCGCCGTGCGAACGAAGAAGTCAGTCCGCAGGCCGAGGCGCTTTTCGGTCTCCTTCTCGAGCAGACGCTCGAGATGGCCACCTGTCCGCGCACTGCCTTGGATCACGAGATTGCCGCTCTGGAGCAGCGATCGTACGTAGGCAAAGCCCAGGTCTGTGAGGAGATCGCGGAGGTCCTGCATCGCGACCTTCTTGTGACCGCCGATGTTGATGCCTCTGAGCAATGCGACAAAGGTGGTCATGGTCGATCACGGTGCCGCAGGAAGCGCAGTTCAAGCGGTCGAATCGCCGTCCCCGACCGGATCGTCACATCCTCCCGACCATCGCGTCGAGGCGGGCGATGCGCTTCTCCATCGGCGGATGGGTGGCGAACAGTGACGCGATGCCGCCGCCGGAGAACGGGTTGGCGATCATCATGTGCGCGGTTGTGGGCTGAGCGGTCTGCATCGGGATGCGCTGCGTGTAGGCCCCGAGCTTGCGCAGCGCAGAGGACAGCCCCATCGGGTTTCCGGCCAGTTTGGCGCCGCCCTCGTCGGCGCCGTACTCCCGTGAACGGGAGATCGCGAGCTGGATGAGGAGCGCTGCGATCGGCGCCACGATGATGAAGAACAGACCGCCGAGGCCGCCGCCGCGATCGTCGCGGTCGCCCCGCCCGGCGAACATCATTGCGTAGCCGGCCATGCGCGCCACCATCGCCAGTGCGCCGGCAATCGTTGCCGCGATCGAGGAGATGAGGATGTCGCGGTGGAGCACGTGCGTCATCTCGTGTGCCAGGACGCCCTTGAGCTCCTCCCTGTCCATCGTCCGCAGCAGACCCTCGGTGACCGCGACCGCCGCGTGATTGGGCGAGCGGCCGGTCGCGAATGCGTTTGGCTGCGCCTCGGGGATGACGTACAGGCGGGGCATCGGGATGTGGGCGCGCTGGGCGAGCTCGGCCACCGCTGCGTAAAGCTGAGGCGCGCTCGCCTCGTCTACGGGCTGTGCCCGGTGCATCGCGAGGGCGATCTTGTCCGAGAAGAAGTACGCCACGAAGTTCATCACGCCGGCGAAGACCAGGGCCATCACCATGCCCTGCTGGCCGCCGAGCATCTCGCCGACCCACAGCAGCAGCCCGGTGAGGACTGCCAGAAGCAACGTTGTTTTCATCCAGTTACCCATGTCTCTCCTCCAGCGCCGGGGCGCGCACAAGGGCCACGGCTTCTACAGCGCGGCCCGGAGAGCGGGGCCCCCGGCCGTCCGATTATATGCAATCCGGTTGCCAGTGGTTAGGCCGCGTGTGGCGTGGGTGGAGCGTCACGGCTGCGCGGTGGGGATTGGAGTGGGGCGCGGGGCGCTGGGTTGGATCCCGACCTCGGGGGAGATGCGGAAACGGCAGGAGCCCGACGTCGCGATGAGCGCCACGACGAAAACGATGATCGCCAGGCCAACGGCGGCGATGAAGTACTCGGCCAGGGAGCGGCTTCGGCGACGACGGCTCATGGCCCGATCTTACAGCAAGGAGAGCGCGGCGCCCTGATCCGGTCAGACCGGTTGGGCCTCGCGGCGGGCGAGCTCCTGGAGGCCGTCCGCGACCAGACCGGCCCCTATCACGGTGAGCGCCACCAGCGCGACGGGGAGAAACGTCAGCCACCAGGCGTTGGCGAGCACGGCCTGTCCCTCGGCCACCATGTTGCCCCACGACGCCGTGGGCGGCTGCACGCCCAGGCCGAGGAAGGAGAGCGAAGCCTCCACGAGGATGAGGTCCCCGAGACGGAGGGCGCCGTCCTGGGCGATAGGTGTGAGCGCGTTGGGGAGGAGGTGGACGAACGCGATGCGCCACGGGCTCGCGCCGATTGCGCGCGCTGCCAGCACGAAATCGCGCTCCTTGAGCGAGAGCACCTGGCCGCGCACGAGGCGAGCCACCCCCATCCACGATGAGAACCCGAGCACGGCCACCAGAGCGCCGAGCGAAGGTCGGAACACCGCTGCAAGGAAGAGCAGGAGGAAGAGCATCGGGACCGCCAGCAGGGCGTCCACGATCCGCATCAGAACCGCGTCCGCGACACCGCCGGTCCAGCCGGCGGCGAGTCCCGCGCCGACTCCAATCAACAGCGCGACGAGCAGCGCCAGCGAGCCGACCGCGAGCGAAACCCGTGCGCCGGAGAGCAAACGGGCGAGGACGTCCCTGCCCACGGTGTCGGTGCCGAGCCAGAACCGGCGCGTTGAAACGTTGACCACGTCAGCTGCCGGGACCTGTTCTTCTCTGCCGTTTCGTTTGATCAGCCAGAGGTTGTTGACCTTCCGTGCCGTCTCGGCGCTCAGGCTCGTCCCGTCGCGGAGCGCGAGCACCGTGCGCGATGAGCCGGGCGGCAGCAGCGCGGTCGCCCGGGGATCCACAATCGCAGCCGGGTCGCCGGCGAACCAGGGCCCACACACCGCGACAATCGCGAGGCCAGCCAGGATGCAGGCGCCGACGCGCAGTCGTCGCGGCCAACGGGCCATAGGCGCACGGAGGATCACAGGCGCACCCGGGGGTCGGCGACTGCGTACGCGGCGTCAGCGAGGAGGTTGCCAACGACCACCGCGGCCGTGGCCACGATCGTGCCTCCGAGAAGCAGCGGGAGGTCGCGGCCAAGGGCGGCGTTGTACATCACCTGACCCATGCCGGGCCACGAGAAAACCACCTCGACGATCAACGAGCCGGAAACCAGGAACGGGAGCGACATCCCCGCCATCGTGATGAGCGGCAGCAGCGCATTGGGGAGCGCGTGCGCGACCAGCGCGCGCCGGGGGGAGCAGCCGCGGGCGCGGGCGGCCAGGACGTAGTGTTCCAGGCGCTCGTCGAGCAGAGAGCCGCGGAGGTAGCGGGCCACCGCGCCGACCCCGGTCACACCGATGGCGGTCACGGGTAGGACGAGGTGCTTGAGGAGATCGGCGAAGCGCGCCCAACCGTGCGCCGTCTCGCCCGCGACCGAGAGCATGTGCGACGGGGGAAAGAGTCCCAGACGGTACGAGAAGAGACTGATCAAACCAAGCCCGACCCCGAAAGTGGGGAGGGCGAAGGCGGTGAGGGTGGCCAGCGTGATCAGTCGGTCACCGGTGCCGTGGGCCCGGCGAAGCTGCACGAGGGCGAGCGCGATGCCGCCCGCCAGCTCGAGTGCCAGGCCCAGCGAAGTGAGCAGCAGGGTGTTTGGCAGTACTTCACCGATCACGGCGACGACCTTCCGCTTGTAGTACCAGGAAGTGCCGAGGTCGCCGGTGACGGCGGAACCCAGCCAGCTCGCATAGCGGGCAGGGAGGGGTCGGTCGAGGCCGAAGTCCCGCCTCCAGCGCTCGCGTGCGGCCGGCGGGATGCGCGGGTCAGTGAGGCGGCTGGCGGCGTCGCCCGGGGCGAGGCTGACGAGCGCAAACGTCGCGGTTGCAACCACCCACACGAGCAGCAGGCCCGCGCCGATCCGGAGAAGCGCCCACCGCATCATCGCGGATCCCAGTACCAGTCGGTGACGTTGAAAAAGACACTCGCCGGGTTGATGTCGGCGCCGCGCACGTGACGGCTCACGCCCGCGAGCTGGTTGGCCTCGTACAGGAAGGTGACCGGCTGATCCTCCACGATCAGCGCCTGGGCCCGATCCAGGAGCGCCTTCGCTCCGGCGAGGTCGGTCTCCTGCCGGGCGGCGGCGATCACGCGGTCGAGCTCGGGGTTGGAGTATCCGAGATAGTTGTCGGTGCCCTCGGTCTGGCCCGGGGTGGCCCACAGCGCGGTGAGATCCACCTTGGTGGCCTCCGTCCACGCCCAGATGACGGCCTCGTAGTGCCCGCTCTCGAGGCGTGCGATCAGCGACGTGAACTCCACCTGCACCGGGCGCACCTGCACTCCGATGCGGGCCAGATCGGACTGGATGAGAACCGCCATCTGCTGGCGCATGGTGTTGCCCGCCGGGTACAGCAGGTCGAAAGCGAAGCGCTCCTCTCCGCGCCGCAGGGTCGCGTCATTCCCGGCCGGCCGCCAGCCGGCCTGGGCCAACAGGTCGGTCGCCTGTCCGGGGTCATAGGGAAGCTGCGGCAGCGTCGCGTTGTACGCCCACATCGAGGACAGGACCGGTCCGTTGGAGAGCCTCGCATGGCCCTGAAAGGCGGTCTCCACGAGCGCCTTCCGGTTGATCGCGAGGGAGAGGGCGCGGCGCACCCGGCCGTCGGCGAACAGCGGGTCACGGTTGTTCCAGAAGACGAGCCCATAGGTGCGGGAGGGAAACTCGACCAGGCGGACATCCGGGCTTCCCTGGATACGGGTTGCCTCCGCCGGAGGGACCACCGGCACGAGCTGAACCTCGCCGGCCAGGAGTTGTCCGAGTTGGCTGCCGATCTCCGGCAGGACCCGGAACACCAGGCGGTCGAGGTAGGGGCGAGGCGCAACCCAGTAGTTGGGGTCGCGCTCGAGGATGATTGTCTGCTGGGGCGTGTGGCCGGCGAGACGGAACGGCCCGCCCGTCACGAGGCCGGGCTCGAAATCCGCCGTTCGCCAGGTCTCGAAAGGGACCTTGCCGAAAGCATGGGCTGGAACGATGTGCCCATCGTTGGCGTCCATGAGCTGGTAAGGATAGGCGGAAGAGAAGACGAAACGTACGGTCAGCGGGTCGACCACCTGGACGTCGGTGATGAAGTCCTTGAGTTCCATGTCGGTCCAGCCTACCCGCGGGTCCTTCTGGGCCGTGAACGTGAAGCGCACGTCGTCGGCGGTGATCGGGACACCGTCGGACCAGTGCGCGTCCGGCCTCAGGTGGAAGGTGAGCGCGCGCCCGTCCCGGGAGAACTCCCACGAGGTGGCCAGGCGAGGAGCGAAAGACGGGGGGTGCAGGCGGTAGTCCGGCTGCTCCACCATCAGCGTGGGGTAGAGCAGGTCGATGATCTCGCTCTCGATGACCTCCCCGGCGGACTGGTAGTCGTTGAACGTGGTCACGTCGGCAAACGTGGCGACTACCACGCTCCCGCCCTGCAGGGGGGTGTCGGCGGGAGGCGGCAGCGTTGGGGTCGGCGGCTCGCGACGGCAGCCAAACGCCACCAGCACCACCGTGAGCGCAGCGAGCCTCCGAAGTCTGGTTTTCATGCGGGCTCCCGCCTCATTATCGCGCGCCTTGTGGACGTGAGCCAGGCCTGCGGGACTTAAAGGAAGTAGAATGCGCGGCGTGCGCGGAGAAAACGGGAAGCTCCGGCGGCAGTACCTGGTGGCGGCGGCGATTTTCGCCGTGCTGCTGGTGGTGAGTTTCGTCTCCTTCGCGCGCCTCCTCAATGAGCAGCTCTCCCGCTCGTACCTCGAGGACACCTTGCTGTCGGGGAAGGCGCAGGCCGAGGAGCTGGCGAAGCAGCTCAAGGGCAGCGGCAACCTTTACAAGGTGATCGAGACTCGCCGGGAGGCCCTCGCGAAGCTCTCCGCGGCGCTCGCCCGACAGAACGTCGTGGACTCCGTGCAGGTGTTTGACGACCGCGGCAAGCTCGTCTACCAGACGACCACGAAGACCGAGGGCTACACCGGCGGATTTCCCGAGGGAAACGTCGAGCTCCTCGTCCCGACCGCCCCCGAGAACGTCACCGAGACCACCAAGTCGTACGAGATCCGCGTGCCGCTCGAGGATGTCGGTACCGTTGTGGTGGGGATCTCAAAGAGCGCGATGGCGACTCGCATCGCGATTCTCCGCAAGCAGCTGCTCTGGCACACGGCGGTTTCGGGCGGCGTCGCGCTTGCGGTGCTCCTGGGCGCGGTCGCGTTCATCTTGCACCTGGTGAAGCGCAACGCGCAGCTCGACGAGAAGCGCCGCCTGCACGAGGAACTCGCCGCACTGGGCAGCCTGGCCGCAAATCTGGCCCACGAGATCCGCAACCCCCTGAATGCGCTCTCCATCAACCTGGAGCTGCTGGAGGAGGACCTCGCGGGGCGCCGTACACCGGTGGACACGGTTGGGCTCGCGCGGCGGGAGGTGGGGCGCCTCTCGCGCCTTGTCAATGACTTCCTCGTGTACGCGCGGCCGACCTCGCCCTCGATGGAGGATTTCGACGGAGGCGAGCTGCTGGCGGACGTCTCCGTGCTCCTCGCGCCGACCTGCGAGCGATCCGGTGTGGAGCTGACGGTGGAGGGCTTCGGCGTCCGTCTGCACGGCGATCGGGGCCAGTTGGGTCAGGTGCTGGTCAACCTTGCCCTTAACGCCGTGCAGGCGATGGATGGCTCCCCGTTGAGCAAGGTCGGTCTGCGTTCGTACGCCGAGGGCGACTCCGCAGTCCTCGAGGTCGCCGACAACGGTCCGGGTATCCCTGAGGGGGAGCTTAGGCGTGTGCGAGAAGCGTTCTACACGCGGCGCAAGGGCGGCACCGGGCTCGGCCTTGCCATCGCCGACCGCATCGTCGCCGCGCACGGGGGACACCTGGAACTCGCCAACAGGCAGGAGGGCGGGCTGGCGGCGAGGGTGATCCTTCCTCGGCCGAGCCGGGAAGCAGTGTAAACTCTGCGCGGAGGTGCGAATGAGGTGGGGTCGGACTCTTGTGGGTCTCGGACTCAGCATGCTGGTTTGCTCCGGGGCCTTGGCGGCGTTCCGGGTGGGCAACCTGGTCGTGGTTCCCACTGCGGCGTCCACACCCGGTCTCTACGGCTCTAACTGGCACACGGACCTGGAGATCATGAACGTCGACTCGGTGGATGTGGACGTTCAGGTCGTGCTGCTGCAGTGCTGTGGGGTGTCAAACGTCACGTGGTTCGAGGACATCAAGAACTCGCTGGGGGGACGCGAGAGTGACGGCTTTGGCAAGATCGACACGAAGCTCGCGGGCATCAAGCCGGGACAGGCGGTGTACCTCAACGACGTCGTCAACTTCGCCTGGGGGGAGAACGTCAAGGGCACCCTACTAATTTTCGGGTACGAGGCGGGGACCCTCACGACGACGACGCCCCAGGGTGGAAAACCCAAGCTGATCCTGGTGAACTCCCGCACCTACTCGCTCGGCACCAATGCGGACAACGCCAGGACGACCTTCGGCACCCAGGTCCCGGGCGTGCCGTGGTACGACTACATCGACCCCGCGCAGAAGACCAACGGGTACGATTCGGCGACGTTCACCGGCCTGACCGAAACCACCGAGTACCGGACCGCGATCGGGATCATCAACGTCTCAGACAAGCTGACTTACCTGACCGTTTCGCTGACGCTGAACGCAGCCGACGGCACGGAGATCGGAACCCAGTACGTTCAGCTGTACCCCCTCGCCATGGACCAGTACGACAACGCAATCATCAGCCTCTTCGGAAAGACGAGGGATGACGCGATCACCGGTGCGACACTTAAGGTGTCGGTTCTCTCCTACACGACTGGCGCCCTGATCCCGGCCCCGGCCCTCATGGCCTACGTCACACGCATGGACAACACCACGAATGACCCGGTGTTCGTCGAGCAGGCGTACACGAAGGAGTTGCCCTGGGATTGCGTGTACAACGGCAAGTGCACGGCAACGGCAACCAGTCTTGCACTGGGTTCCGTCCCGGCCGCCCGATCGTACCTTCGACCGCCCGTGCCTGGGGCCGTGAAGTAGCACCCTGAGCGTGTGATAGGATTTGCTGCCAGACGGGCGCACGGCGCTCGTGCAAGAGGGGGGTATTCCACATGGCGAACAAGGACGACCGGCTTCCCGACAACGCGCCCGGGAAGTGGTACGTGGATTCAAGCTGCATCGACTGCGACGTCTGCCGCACGACGGCTCCGAACAACTTCAAGGCCAACGAGGACGAAGGCTACTCGTTCGTCTTCAAACAACCCGAGAACGCGGAGGAGCAAGGGCAGTGCGATGAGGCGAAGGCGTCTTGCCCGGTGGAGGCGATCGGCGACGACGGCGCCTGAACGGAAGCCTCTGATACCACCGCGGCCGGCCTCGCGCCGGCCCTTTCTTTTTGTGTTTCACTGCGTGACGCTGTTGTTTTGCCGGTGCCGCGGTGGCCGTGGTGCGGCCTTGCGTCTCCCCAGCCGCTGCGGCCGCACGCTCCTCCGCCCGCGACCGGAGGGCGCGATCCGCACCGGGGCCCCTCGGCGTTCCCAAGAGACAGGGCCGCCGTCTCCCCAGCACGGCTCGCGCGTCCGGTGCCCGTGGGCTCCGGAGTGATTGGCCACCCGCGGCACCGGCGGATTGAAAACCCACCCTCCCAGGCAACCTGCCTCTCCTTCTGGGTGGGGGGTATTCAATCCGCCTGGCGGGTGGGG
>Ga0335070_10008866_pt1 | contig 11811 bp, 12 predicted proteins | sample Lox_Sample_13_FD_206722 | JGI IMG/M metagenome (GOLD analysis project Ga0335070, IMG submission 206722) | Soil microbial communities from Loxahatchee National Wildlife Refuge, Florida, United States - Lox_Sample_1.3 | ecosystem: Environmental > Terrestrial > Soil > Wetlands | place: USA...
GGCCACCCCGCGGGCGCCGCGCTACGGGGACCGGTACCAGCCGTACGCCGATGCGTCGGTCGCAGGCAACCCGGGCGGGTTCAACTACAAGCAGCTCCACACCAACGTGGTGTTCCGGTGGGAGTATCGGCCGGGCTCGACGCTGTTCCTGGTCTGGAGCCAGGGCCGCCAAGGCCAGCAACCGAATGCGGGCACGAGTTCCTGGGACAGGGACATCGGCGACCTGTTCCGGCTCCGGCCCGACAACACGTTTCTGGTGAAGATGTCGTACTGGCTGAACCGCTGAAGCGGCCCGGCGCGCGGCCTTGCGCTGCGGCCGGTCCGCGCTGCTGATTGGACGGCGCGACCATGCCGGAAACGACCCGCGCCATCCTGATCGAACGCCTCGGCGCGCCGGAAGTCCTCGTCGAGCGCGAGGTGCCCCTGCGCGACCTCGGGCCTTCGGACCTGCACCTGCGTGTGTCGGCGGCGGGCGTCAACTTCGCCGACCTGATGATGCGCGCCGGGCTCTACGGAACGGTTCCGCCACGTCCGTTCAGCCCCGGCTTCGAAGTCGCAGGTGAAGTAGTGCGCGCAGGCGGCGAGGCGGCCGGCTGGCGCGCGGGCGACCGCGCGGTGGCGCTGCTGCGCCACGGCGGCTACGCCCGCGACGTCGTCGTGGCCGCAGCGCAGGCATTCCATTGCCCGCCCTCGCTCTCACCCGTCCAGGCGGCCGCGGTCCCCGTGGTGTTTCTCACGGCGCGGGTGGCGCTGTTCGAGGCGGCGCGTGCCCGCCCCGGCGAAACGGCGCTGATTCTCGGAGCCGGCGGCGGCGTCGGAACGGCCGCGGTGCAGCTGGCGGTGCACGCCGGCCTCAGGGCGATCGGCACCGCAGGCAGTTCGCGCAAGCGCGACTTCGTCACGAAGGAGCTGGGTGCGGCGGCCTGCTTCGACTCGGCCGGCGGCTGGGAAGGCGAGGTTCGACGACTGGCAGGCCCTCGCGGAATCGACGTCGCGCTCGACCCGGTCGGCGGCCGCGCGACCGCCTCGTGCCGGCGACTGCTCGCCCCGCTCGGCCGCCTCGTGTTCTACGGGCTCAGCGATTCTCTCCCCGGCGGCAGGCGAAACTGGCTCCGAGCTGCCCTCGCCTGGTGGCGCACCCCACGCTTCCATCCCCTCTCGCTGGTCGAGCCGAACGTGGGAGTGTTCGGCGTTCACCTCCTGCATCTCGGCGAGCGCGAAGCGATCCTGCGCCGGGCGCTGGAGGAGACGTTCGAGCGCATCGTCTCGGGCGAGCTCAGGCCGATCGTCGACCGCACGTTCCCGCTCGACCGCGATGGCGCGGTGGCGGCCCACCGCCACCTTCATTCGCGCGCAAACCTCGGCAAGGTCGTTCTGGAGGCACGTTGAGGCGGGGAGGCACAGTGGCAGGACGGCGCATCGCGCTGCGGGCCGCAGCCGCATGCCTGGTGTCGCTGGCGGCCGGCTGCGGCACGGGGCACCTCGAGCCCGGACGCCCCGCAACGCCCGCGGCCGGCCGCGTACTCCTGCCCCGGGGCTACGACGACTCGCGCCGCTACCCGGTGGTGGTGATGCTGCCGGCGTCGAACGGCCGCGCCGATCAGTTGCTGCGCTACTACCAGGCGCCGCGCGACGCGATCGTCGTGCTCGCCGCCGGCATCGGCACACCGGAGGACTACCGCACCGGGGAGCGCTGGACGCGCACCATCGAGCGCTACGAGCGCCAGCTGAGGGCGGACCTCGAGGCGCTGGAGCACGAGCGGCGCGTGGACGACGATCACGTGGTGCTGGTCGGCTTCTCGATGGGGGGCGACCTCGCCTGGGCCCTGGCGCTGCGCAACCCGTCGCTGGTGAGCGGGGCCGTGATCATGGCGAGCCGCGCGAGCTACCGCGGCCGGCAGAGCGAACTGAGGGCGCTGGCCGACCGCGGGGCGCGCTTCTACTTCACGATGGGCGAGGACGAGGAGCGCTCGCGCATCGCCGGCAACGAGGCCGCCCGCCACCTGCTCGACTCGGAGGGCGTGGAGCACCGCTACCGGCGCGTCCCCGGCGGTCACGTCCGCGCGCCGGCCGATGTGTTCGCGGAGGCGCTGGACTACGTGCTGCGCCGCTAGTCACGCCCCCCGGATGGCCGCCAGCACGCGCTCCGCCGTCATCGGCAGCCGCAGCAGCCGCGCCCCGGTGGCGTCGTAGATCGCGTTGGCGATCACCGCGCCCATGTTGATGATCGCCGGCTCGCCCCCGCCCTGCGGCGCCAGGTCGTCGTTGGGCACCAGCACCGTCTCGATCGCCGGCACCCAGGAAAACCGCGGCAGCTGGTAGGTGTCGAAGTTGGTCTCCAGGATCTTCCCGCCCTGGAACCGCACCTCCTCACCGAGCGCGTAGCCAAGCCCCATCGTGATCCCGCCCTCGATCTGCATCCGGGCCCCATCCGGGTTGACCACGATGCCCATGTCCTGCGCACAGATCACGCGCTCGACCTTCACCGCGCCGGTCGTGCGGTCCACCGTCACGTCGGCGATGTGCGCGACGCAGGACCCCGCGTCCATCCCGCATGCGAGCCCGCGACCGCGGCCGGTGCGGCGCGGGTGGACGGCACTCGTCCACCCGTAAGCCTGCGCCACGGCCCGGAGCACGCCCAGCACCCGCGGATCGGCCGTGTTGCGCAGGCGGAACTCCAGCGGGTCCACGCCCGCCGCCGCGGCCATGACGTCCGTCTGCTGCTCGGCCGCGAAACGGTTGGTGTTCGCCGCGGGCGCGCGCCAGGGGCCCACCGCGAAGGGGTGGTACCCGCTCGGGCCGCTGCGCGTGTCGTTCCACTCGCCGTAGGTCCGCACCCGCCGGTTCGGCACGGCGTAGAAGACGTCCGACCCGCGCGAGCCGGCCCCGTACACCTGGTAGTCCCACAGCGTGAGCCTGCCGCCGGCGTCGTACCCGGAGGCGATCTTCACCACCGCCGCCGGCCGGAAGGTGTCGTAGAAGAACTCCTCGGAGCGCGTCCAGGCGACCTGCACCGGCCGGCCCGTGATCTTCGCGAGCCGCGCGGCTTCGACGGCCTGCGGTCCGGGCGTCTTGCCGCCGAACCCGCCGCCGACGTACGGCGTGATCACGCGCACGTCCTCAGGGCGGAACGCGATCGCCCGCGCGATGGCGCCCTGCTGCGCGAACGGCGCCTGGGTGGACGACCACACGGTCGCCTTGCCGTCCCGGATCTCGGCCACGGCTGTGTGCGGCTCGATGGGCGCGTGGGCGACGTAGCTGTTGGTGTAGGTGAGATCGAAGGTGCGCGCGGCCTGGCTGCGGCCGGCGTCGAGGTCGCCCGCCGAGTCGCGGGTGTCGCCCGCGGGCGCGGCCGAGACGAGGTGATCGAAGATCTTCTCGGTGTCCACCGTGGGCACGGGCACGTCCCACTCCGCCCGGACGGCATCCAGCGCACGGGCCGCCGTCTCCGGGTCGGCCGCGAGCACGGCCACGATCCCTTCCTGGTTCACGACGGTGACGCCGGCCATCGCCTGGGCCGCGCTCGTGTCCACGCTGCTCGGCGTGGCGCCGTGCGCGGGCGGCCGCAGGATCCGGGCGTACAGCATGCCCGGGCGCCGGATGTCGCCGGCATACTTCGCCGCACCCGTGACCTTCTCCGGGCCGTCCAGCCGCTTTGGCGAGCGGCCCATCACGGTGAACTCGCGCGCCGAGCGCAGTACCGCCCGCTCGTCCACGGTGTGGGTGATCTGCTGGCCCTGCGCCAGCTCTCCGTAGGTGACGCGCCGGTTCCGGTTGGCGGTCACGAACACCGCGCCGCCCTCGGCCGTGAGCGATGCGCGCGGAACGTGCAGCCGCTGCGCGGCCAGATCGGTGAGGACGAGCCTCGCCTGCGCCGCCGCCGCCCGGACCGCCGGGCCGAACACCCTCGTCGTGAGCGAGCCGAAGGTCCCGGCGTCCCACGGACACGACGCCGTGTCCCCCATCACGATGTGGATCGCGTCCATCGCGACCCGCAGCTCCTCGGCCGCCATCTGCGTGAGCGACGTCATCACGCCCTGCCCCATCTCGATCTTGCCCGAGAACAGCGTGACCTTCCCGTCCGCGGCGATGTGGAGGTAGGCGTTGATGTCGGTGGGGTAGCCGCGCTGCTGCGCCTCCTCGAGCACGCCGGCGAGGCCGCGCGAGGGGAGGTTGACCAGGATCAGGACCCCGCCGCCCAGGGCCTTTACGAAGTCGCGGCGGCGCATCCGGCCGAGGGTGGCGTCAGTCATGGGTCCCTCCCCCCTGGCCGGCGGCGGTTTCGATGGCCGCGACGACACGCCGGTGCGCACCGCACCGGCACAGGTTGCCCTCCATGCCCTGCACGATCTGCTCTCGGGTCGGGTGCGGCGTCCCGCGCAGCAGCGCGTAGGCGTGCATCAGCATGCCGGAGGTGCAGTAGCCGCACTGGTAGGCGCCGTGGTCGATGAAGGCCTGCTGCAGCGGGTGGAGCCTGCCGCCGCGGGCGAGGCCCTCGATGGTGACGACGTCCTTGCCCTGGACCGACGCGAGATCCGTCAGGCAGCTCGGGACCGCGCGGCCGTTCACGACCACCGTGCACGCCCGGCACATCCCCATGCCGCAGCCGTACTTGGTACCCGTCAGCTCGAGGTCGGTCCGGAGCGCCCAGAGCAGCGTGCGCGAGGCGTCCGTCTGGAGGCTCACCGGCCGGCCGTTGAGGGTGAAATGGATGGTCTCGGCCATGGTCATGCCTCCCTGAAGCCCTGGACATGCGTCGTTCCGTGCCGGGGAGGCACGTGGGCGCGGCCGTCGGTGCGGGGCGGTCCTGATATGAAGCGGGCAGCGCCCGGGGGTGTCAAGGTGGACAGGCGCCCCGGCGCGGACCATCGTCTGTGGCGTGATCACGTTCATGGGGAGCTTCATCGCGGACCTCACCGTGCGCGCCCCGCAGCTGCCGGCGTGGGGCGAGACGGTCTTCGGCTCCGGCTTCCGCATCGGGCCGGGAGGCAAGGGCTCGAACCAGGCGGTCGCCGCCGCGCGGCTGGGTGCGCAGGTGAGCTTCATCGGCAAGGTCGGCCGCGACGCCTTCGCCGACATGGCCCGTCGCACCTGGCTGGCGGAGGGCATCGACACCTCGTTCTGCGCTGATGCGGCGGATCTCGGTACGGGCGCCGCCGCGGTGATCGTGCACGCCGACCACGGCGAGAACGCCATTGTCGTGGACCCCGGCTCGGGGCTCCTGCTCACGGTGGAGGACGTGGAGCGCGCGGCGCAGCGCATCGCGGGCTCCGCCGTGTTCGTCACCCAGCTCGAGATCGCGTTGCCGGTGGTGACGCGCGGGCTCGCCATCGCGCGGACGGGTGGCGCGATCACGATCCTGAACCCCGCTCCCGCGCGGCCGCTCGCCGCCGAGGTCTATCCGCTGTGCGACTACCTGACGCCGAACGAGAGCGAGGCCGCGGGCCTGGTCGGCGTCCCCGTCAGGACCGAGCGCGATGCCGTGCAGGCGGCGCAGGCGCTGCTGGAGCGTGGCGCCGGGAACGTCGTGGTCACGATGGGAGCGCGCGGGGCGCTGGTGAAGACGCCGCAGCTCACCGAGCGCGTGCCGGCCGTCCACGCCGGAGCGCCCGTGGAGACCACGGGTGCGGGCGACGCGTTCAACGGGGCCCTCGCCGTGGCGCTCCGTGAAGGTCTGGACATCCTGGCGGCGACGCGTTTCGCGTGCGCGGCGGCGGGGATCTCGGTGACGCGGCCCGGCACGTCGGCCTCCATGCCGACGCGTGCCGAGGTGGATGCGCTGCTGAAGGCTCCCGCGCACCGGGCGCCCTAGCGCCGGCCGGGGACGCCGAACTGGCAGTGCGCTCGCCGCGCCGATAAACTAGCGGCGCGCCATGCGACCTTCGACCCCGTGGAGACGCCTCCGATGGCCCCGGTGAACTTCCATATCGGCATCATGGGCAACCTGTTCTCGGGCAAGACGACGCTCATGAACGCCCTGGCGGGCGAGCCCTACCGCACGGACCTCGAGAAGCTCCTCGGCAACGCCGAGACGCACTCGTTTTCCGAGCGCGTGGAGAAGGGCTCGCTCACCGACCAGTGCCTGGCGCTGTTCTACCAGGACCGCGTGGCCAACATCTTCCCCACCGAGACCGCGTTCCTGCACATGCGCGTGCTCCAGCAGCGGGAGATCCGCCACCTGATGACGCGCGAATCGAAGACGGGGGTGCTGATCCTCGAGGACCGGCCGTTCCTGGACGGACCGGAAGTGTTCGTGCGGCGCATGATCGAGTCGGGCGAGATGCCGCCCGCGCACGCGAAGCTCTACTGGACGCTCCTGTACCAGACGCTCCACAACGAGCGGATCCGCCTGCCGGACCTCACGGTCTACCTGCGCACCGAGCCGGACCTGCTCGAGAAGCGGCGGGCCGCGCGCGCCGCGGCGGGGGACGCCTACGCGAAGACGATCTCCGCGGAGTACCTCCGCGAGATCCACGCGAGCTACGAGCGGCTCGTGGCCAACTGGCGCGCGACGCTGCGCAAGTACCAGGAGTTCGCGATCGTGCCGGCCGACTCGGACATGGTGATCCTCCCCGCCGAGATCGACATGTTCGAGCACCCGGACTACGTGCACGTGGCGGCCGGGACCATCCGCGAGAAGGTGCGCCGGATGCTGGCGGCGAGGCTCCAGGCGTCGTGAACGACACGGCGATGCTCGAGGTCCGCGAGGACGAGGCGATCCGGCGCCACCAGATCGCCAGCCGCCTCACCAACGTCGAGCGGCGACTGCTCGAGTACCTCGCGAAGCACCAGACGCTGGTCGCGTGCGTCGGCAACATCGGCGCGGGCAAGAGCTCGCTGGTCAAGCTGCTGGCGTACAGCACCGGGATGAACGCCCTCTTCGAGCTGCCGGACGAGGGGTTCGAGGACCACATCGCGCTGAACCCCTCGCTGTTCCCGCTGCTGGCGACGGCCAAGAACTCGGCGAAGCGGACGCTGGGGCGCTACTACGGCGCCATCAACGAGTTCATCGCCGTGCAGTCGCGGGCGAAGCCGGAGAGCGCCGAGTGGCTGGCGGCCAAGCGCAACCTCGAGCACGCCGCGCTCGACATCCAGCACGCCTACCTCGACCTGCGGAAGATGCAGCTCCAGGCGGTGCCGCACCTCCAGGCCTCCACCTGCATCGACGGCTCGCCGCTCGCCGACCGCTTCGCGTTCTGTGAGGTCCTGCACCGCGACATGGACGTGCCGTATCTCACGGCCGAGTCGCTCGGCGTCATCGATGGGCGGCTGGAGGGGGAGTTCCGGCCGCTGGTGCGGCCCGGCCTGCTGGTCCTGCTCAAGAGCCCGGTCGAGTACCTGCTGCGCAACATCCGCGACCGGCGGCGCGACGAGGAGCAGGCGCACGCCGACGAGGTCCCCGAGGGCCTGACGCGCCTGGTCCGCGCGCTCAACCACCGCTACAACGAGATCGTCCCGAAGCTGCGCGAGAGCGGCTGGTACACCGGCCCCGTGCTGGTGATCGACGTCTCGAAGATCGACTTCGTCTCCAACGTCCGGCACCTCATCGCCGTGTACGAGGGGATCGAGTCGCTCCTCGTGCCGCGGGACTTCCGGGCCTGACCGCTACTTCCCCGGCGCCTCCTTCCACAGCTCGCGGATCATCCCGACCGACGACAGCGCGGCGCTGGCGTCGAACGGCAGGAACACGATCTTCTGCGCCTGGTCCGCGATCTTGGTGAGCGACTCGAGGTAGCTCTTCGCGATCAGGTACTGGGCGGCGCTCCCTGCCCCGAGCGCCTCCGTGACCATGGCGATCGCCTTCGCCTCCGCCTCGGCGACCTTCAGCCGCGCCTCCGCCTGGCCCTCGGAGGCGAGGATCGCGGACTGCTTGGCGCCCTCGGCCGTCACGATGGCCGACTGCTTCACGCCCTCCGCCCGCAGCACCGCCGAGGACTTGTCCCCCTCCGCCGTGGTGACGACCGCGCGCCGGCTCCGCTCGGCGGTCATCTGCTTCTCCATCGTGAGGCGGATCTCCTCGGGCGGCGTGATCTCCTTCAGCTCGACGCGCACCACCTTTACGCCCCACTGCTCCGTCGCCGCGTCCAGCGCCTGGCGCAGCTGCGTGTTGATGGCGTCGCGCGAGGTGAGGGTGTGGTCGAGGTCGAGCGCGCCGATGACGTTGCGCAGGGCCGACAGCGTGAGCTGGTTGAGGCCCCAGTCGAGCCGCTGGACCTCGTACGTGGCGCGGACCGGATCCACGATGAGGAAGTAGATCACCGCGTCCACCGACATCGTCACGTTGTCGCGCGTGATCACCGGCTGCGGCTCGATGTTGGTGATCTGCTCGCGCAGGTCGTGGCGCGCGCGCACCGAGTCGAAAAACGGCACGATCAGGTTCACGCCGGCGTCGGCGCGCTGGTGGAAGCGGCCCAGCCGCTCGATGATCAGCACCTGCTTCTGCGGGACGATCTTGATGCCGCTGGCGAGCACGAGGAACGCCACCACGACGACGATTGCGATGACGACACCCATCGGTCTTCTCCTGGTGAGCTGGTCTAGGCGAAAGGATCCTGCGGCAGCGCCGTCGCGGGCGCGACGAGCAGCGTGATGCCGTCGGCGCCGGTCACGCGCACCGTGGAGCCGGCGGCGACCGGCACGGCCGAGCGCGCGGCCCAGTCCTGGCCCCCCGCCAGGACCCTGCCGGTGCCGAGGACCGGATCGAGCGGCTCGGTGACGCGCGCCTCCACGCCGATGAGCGAGTCCGTCCGCGAGAGCACGCCGCGCCCGCTGATGCGCTCGAGCAGGCGCTGGCGCAGCAGCACCGGCAGCAGGAGCGACAACGCCGCGAACACGACGATCTGGACGGGGAGCGGCGCGCCGATCTGCACGAGGGCCGCGGCGACGAGCGCCGCCACGGCGGCGAACAGCAGGATGAAGCTCACGGACGCCAGCTCGACCACCAGCGCGAGGAGCGCCACGCCAAGCCAGATGAGGGTCATTCGCACAGCATCACTGACTAACCCGCGGCGGGCGGGGCCGCAAGAGCCGCGGCCCCGCGCGGAACTACGGCCGGCTCGGCCCCAGGAACCAGGTCATCGCCTCGTCCAGGATCTCGGGCGGGGCGCGATGCGGCCCGTCGAACTCCCGGTAGGTGACGTCGTATCCGCGGCCCCGCAGCTCGGGCACGGTCACCTCGCGGCTGACCGAGACCGGGATGATCGTGTCGCGCGTGCCGTGCGACACGAAGATGCGCGGCTTGCCGACGCCGGGGCCATCGGGGTTGAAGAACCCCGGCGAACAGGCGACGAGGTGCGTGAACAGGTCCCCGTTGGAGACGCCGAGCGACAGCGCGTACGACGCCCCGTCGGAGAACCCGCCCAGCGCGACGCGCGCCGGATCGATGCGGCACCGCTCGAAGACGAACCGCAGCGCGCGGTCGAGGAACTCGACGTCGGGACCGAAGCCGCCCAGCACCAGGTCCCAGGTCTCGCGGCGCGAGTCCGGGGCCAGCACGATCAGCCCGTGCCGGTCGGCGAGCGCGGGCAGGCTGCGCCAGTTCGCGCCCGACCCGCCCGCTCCGTGGAGCGCCACGAGCAGGGGCGCCGGGCGATCCGGGGAGTAGGACGCCGGGACGTACATCAGACCGTCGCGATCAGCCCCGAGGCCCAGCCGGCTCGCCAGAGGCGCGGGAGCCATGGTGGGCGCGGCGGGCCGCACGGTGAGGCGCGACGTCGCGGCGCCGGGGCAGGACCCGGCGTAGGCCGAGAGCGCCGGCGAGGCGAGCGCCCCGAGAGCGATCCTCACGAAGTGGCGACGGTGCATCGCGTGTAACCTAAGCCGAAGTTGCGCCGCACGGCGGCGACGTCCACCATCATGTCATGGGAATGCGGCGCGTCGTCGGACTCGCGGTCCTCGCCGCCTCGCTCGGCGCTGCGGCCGCCACCTGCGCCCCCGGCCGTGGCGCCATCGATGCGCCGATCCCCTGCCCCGGCCCCGCGGCCCTCGTGATCGAGAACACGACGGGCACGACCTACGAGGCGTGGTGGTTCGACCAGCGCGTGGGCTCGGCGCCGCCGGGAAGCTCCCGCCTGATGGCGCCGACCGGCTTTCCGTGCCGCTCGGGAGGTGACTGTCGCGGCATCGAGTTTCGTGACCGCCAGGGCCAGCCGCCGCACGGCGCGTACCGGGGGACGATCGAGTACCAGGTCGAATGCGGGCGGGGCCGATAGGCCGTGCCTTCCGCCGCTCCCCCGCGCCTCTCCAAGTCCCGCTTCGTGGCGGGATGGCAGTGCCCGAAGCTCCTGTGGTGGACGGTGCACGAGCCGGACGCCACCGAGCTCCAGCCCGGCATCGTCCTCCAGGACCTCTTCGACCAGGGGCACCTCGTGGGCGAGCGGGCCCGCGAGGAGTGGCCGGGCGGACTCCTCGTCGAGGGCGGCTACCGCGACCCCGCGCGCGTTCCGCGCACGCTGGGCGCCATCGAGTCCGGCGCCGACGTGCTCTTCGAGGCGTGCTTCGAGCAGGACCACGTGTTCTGCGCGGTGGACGTCCTCGAGAAGCACGAGGACGGCTGGACCCTCATCGAGGTGAAGTCGTCCACCGAGGTCAAGGACTACCACATCCCCGACCTCGCCGTGCAGACGCACGTGGCGCGGCAGGCCGGCCTGCCCGTGCGCCGCATGGAGGTGATGCACCTCAACAAGGGGTACCGCCGCGGCGAAGCTGCGCCGCTGTTCCTGCGCAGCGACGTCACCGAGCGCGTCGAGGCCGCGCTGCTCGAGGTCCCCGGCCGCATCGAGGAGCAGCTCGATGTCCTCCAGGGGCCGCTGCCCGACTCGCCGGTCGGGCCGCACTGCTGGTACCGCGGTCAGGAATGCGCGTTCATGGACCGCTGCTGGCCGCAGGACCGCGACCACATCCGGCGCCTCTACCGCGCGGGCCCCACCGGCGCGTGGCAGTGGATGCAGCAGGGCGTTCACAGCCTCGCGGAGATCCCGCCCGACGCGAAGCTCGGCGAGAAGCAGCGGCGCCAGGTGCGGGCCGTGCGCGAGAACCGGCTCATCGTCGAGCCCACGCTCGGCGCGGCGATCGCCCCGGCGCTCGCCGCCCGGCGGCTCGGCTTCCTCGATTTCGAAACCGTCGCGCGCGCCCTCCCGCCATGGGACGGCCTCGGCCCCTGGCGCGCCACCGCCGCGCAGTTCAGCTACCACGAGCGCGGGCCGGACGGCTCGGTCAGCCACGCCGAGTTCCTCGCCGAGGGGCCCGAGGACCCGAGCCGGCCGCCCGACGACCCGCGCGAGCCGCTCGCGCGCGCCATGCTCGAGGCCACGATGGACGCCGAGCTGGTGGTGGTCTACACGGCCTTCGAGAGCACGCGAATCAAGGAGCTGGCGGAGTTCCTGCGCCGCCTCGCGGGGCCGCTGGCCGCGCTGCGCGCGAAGCTGTGGGACCTGAATCCGGTGGTCGAGAAGAACGTCTACCACCCCGACTTCCGGGGCAGCTTCTCGCTCAAGCGGATCCTGACGCCGCTGGTGCCCGACCTCGGCTACGACGATCTCTTCATCGTGGACGGCATGGTGGCGAGCGTGGAGATCGCGCGGCTGCTGTTCGTCTCGGGGCGGATCCCGCGCGCGGAGCGCGACAAGACGCGCCGCGACCTGCTCGACTACTGCGAGCGGGACACGTTCGCGACGGTGCGGCTCGTGGAGCGGCTCGGCGAGCTGGCGGGCTTCCCTGCGCGCGGACGCACCTGAAGCCGCGGGAGCCGCCTCTCGGAAGTCGGCTCCACGCCTGGACCGCGGCAATTGCAGGAGCTCGGGTCGGAGATCC
>Ga0335070_10008867_pt1 | contig 11810 bp, 14 predicted proteins | sample Lox_Sample_13_FD_206722 | JGI IMG/M metagenome (GOLD analysis project Ga0335070, IMG submission 206722) | Soil microbial communities from Loxahatchee National Wildlife Refuge, Florida, United States - Lox_Sample_1.3 | ecosystem: Environmental > Terrestrial > Soil > Wetlands | place: USA...
GGCCCGTCGGCTCGGCCGTGGCGGGGCGAGCGCTACGCCGCGTCGGGCTCGCCGGTCTCGCTCGTGCTCTCGAGGAGCCTGCCCAGGGTCGCGACCGCCGTCTCCGCGTCGTCGCCCACCGCCCGCACGCGCAGCCGGGTGCCCTGGGAGGCCGCGAGCGAGAGGAGCGAGAGGACGCTCCGTCCGCTCACCCACTCCTCGCCCCGTCCCACGAGGATCTCCGAGCGGAAGCGCCCGGCGATGGAGACGAAGCGCCCGGCCGGCCTGGCGTGGAGGCCGAGGGAGCTCTGCACCGTGAACTCGCGCTCGACCGTCGCGTTCACGACCCGCCGCGCCCTTCCGGCAGGAGCTCGCTCGCGACCGAGATGTTGCGCTGGCCGTAGCTCTTGATGAACGGCGCGAGCTCCTCGAGGGGCTTCCGCTCGGAGAGCGTCGCGAGCTTGATCAGCATCGGCAGGTTCACGCCGGTCACCACCTCGACGCGCCGGTCGCGCAGGAACGAGAGGCTGATGTTCGACGGGGTGCCGCCGAACATGTCGGTCAGCACGAGCACGCCCTCCCCTTCGTCCGCCGCGGCGAGGGCCTCGGAGACGGCGCGTCGCATCTCGTCCACCGTCTGCTTCGGGTCGATCGAGACCGCGTGGAAGCGCTGTCCGTCCGGCACGATGAGCTGGAGGGCCTGGAGGAACTCCTCCCCGAGCCGGTAGTGGGTCACGATCACGACGCCGACTCGGCTGCTCATGCATCCCGCTCCATGTCCCGATGCGACACGTTGACCTCGCGCCCGGCGCCGCGCAGCTCGCGCGCGAGCGTCTCCGCGATCGCCACCGAGCGGTGCTTCCCGCCGGTGCACCCGATCGCAATCGTGACATAGGCCTTGCCCTCCTGGTCGTACAGGGGGACGAGGAACGCGAGGAGGTCGCGCAGCCGGTGCAGGAACGCCTGCGCCGTCGGGCTCTTCGTCGCGTACTCGGCGACCTCCGGATCGAGCCCCGTGCGCGGGCGCAGGCTCGCCTCGAAGTGCGGGTTCGGCAGGAAGCGCACGTCGAACAGGAGCTCGGCGGCGTTCGGCGGACCGAAGCGGAAGCCGAACGAGATCAGGTTCACGATCGTCGGGCGGGCGCCTCCCGCCACGTGCCGCACGACCGCCTGGCGCAGCTCGTGGACGTTCATGCGCGAGGTGTCGAGGACGAAGTCCGCGAGCCGCGCGACCTCGTGGAGCAGCCGACGCTCGCGCGCGATCCCCTCCTCGACCGAGCCGCCCGGCGAGAGCGGATGGACGCGGCGCGTCTCGCGGTAGCGGTTCACGAGCACCTCGTCGGCGCAGTCGAGGTAGATGACGTCGACCTCCGCGCCGTCGGCTCGGAGCTGGCGCACCGCGGCCGGCACGCCTTCGAGGAAGCGCTCCTCCCGGGCGTCGATCGCGAGGGCGATCTTCTGGATGGGCGGCGTGGCGCTCGCGCAGAGCCGGACGAACTGCTGGATCAGGGGCGGAGGAAGGTTGTCGACGCAGTAGAAGGCGTGGTCCTCGAGGGCGGCCATGGCCGTGCTCTTGCCACTGCCCGAGAGCCCGCTCACGAACACGATGCGAGGCCCCGCGCTGGTCACGACCGGGGCTCGGGTTGCTCCGACGCCCCACGGCGTCGGAGCCGCTCGTCGAGGCGCACGGCGGCGCTCGAGCGGGTGCGGCGCAGCCGCGTGTCGCGGGCCGCGACCTCGACCAGGGTCGCCATGCTTCCGGCGGGCCGCACGGGAAGCACGACCAGGGGGAGCGGCACGTCGAGCCACGTCTCGACGGGCCGCTCGAGGCCGACGCGCTCGTACTCCTGGTCTTCGCGCCAGCGCTCGAGCCGGCACACCAGGTCGACGCGGCACTCGTCGCGCACCGCGCCCGGACCGAAGAGGTCGGGCACGTAGAGCAGCCCGAGCCCCCGGATCTCCATGTAGTGGCGCACGACCTCGGGAGCGGCGCCGACGAGCCCGCCGTCGGGTCCGCGCGTGAGGCGCACCACGTCGTCGGCGACGAGCCGGTGGCCGCGCGCGACGAGCTCGAGGCCGCACTCGCTCTTGCCGACGCCGCTCGGGCCCACGATCAGCACGCCGAGCCCCAGCACCTCCACGAGCACGCCGTGGGCCTGCTGGTGCTCCATGCCCGGCGCCTCCTCTCCGGCATCCCTAGAACTTGGCGTCCTCGGACTCGATCGCCTGGAACACGTCCTCGCGTCGCTCGGCCTCGAGCAGCTGCTTGCGGAAGGAAGCGTCCCGGAAGAAGCGCGAGATGCGCGCGAGCGCCTTCAAGTGCTGCCCGCCCGAGTGCTCGGGCACGACCAGCAGGAAGAAGAGGTAGGTCGGCTGGCCGTCGATCGACTCGAAGTCCACGCCCCGGCTCGAGCGCGCGAAGCTCGCGACCAGCCGCTTCAGCCCGGGGAGCTTGCCGTGGGGGATCGCGACGCCCTCGCCGATCCCGGTGCTCTGCAGCTTCTCGCGCTCGAGCAGCACCTCGAGCAGGCGAGCCTCGTCGATGCCCGGCTCGGCCTGCACCAGGGCATGCGCCATCTCCGACAGCACGTCCCGCTTGGAGCCGGAGGCGAGCTCCAGGATGACGGCATCCCGCACGAGGATATCGGTGATCTTCATGGCCCCCCGCGCTCCCCGTTCAGCCCACCTCGCGCCGCTGCGTCGAGGAGAGGATGTTCATCGCCTCTCGGTACTTCGTGACGGTCCGCCGCGCGATGTCGATGTTCGCCGCCTTCAGCATCTCCGCAATGCGCTGGTCCGAGAGCGGTCGCCTCGGATCCTCGGCCGAGATGATGCGACGAATGTGCTCCTTCACCGCCTCGCTGGCCATCGCGTCGCCGTCGAAGCGGGCGATGCTCGAGTTGAAGAAGTACTTCAGCTCGAAGATGCCCTGGGGCGTGTGCACGTACTTGTTCGTCGTCACGCGCGACACCGTCGACTCGTGCATCTCGATGTCGTCGGCGACGTCGCGCAGGTTCAGCGGCTTCAGGTAGCGCACGCCGCGCTCGAAGAAGTCGCCCTGATGCTTGATGATGCTCTGCATCACCTTGTAGATCGTGCGCTGGCGCTGGTGGATCGACTTGATCAGCCAGAGCGCCGAGCGGACCTTGTCCTGCACGTACTCCTTGGTGTCCTTCTCCGCGCCCGAGCCGCGGGCGAGCACGTCGCGGTACAGGTTGTTGATGCGGAGCTTCGGCAGGCCGTCCTCGTTCAGCACGATGTGGAAGTCGTCGCCGAGCTTGTAGACGAAGATGTCGGGCGTGATGTAGATCGGGTCGTCGCCGCCGAACGAGCGGCCCGGGCGCGGCTCGAGCCGCGCGATCACCCGCGCCGCCGCCGCGACCTCCTCCACGCTGATCCCGAGCACCCGGGAGATCCCCCGGAAGTCGCGCTTCTGCAGGCTCGGAAGGTGCTCGTCGATCAGCAGGCGGACGAGCGGGTCGTCGATGCCGAGCGGCGCGAGCTGGAGCAGCAGGCACTCGCGCAGGTCGCGGGCCGCGACGCCCGGCGGGTCGAAGCCCTGGATCTTCGCGAGGGCGCGCTCGACCGCCGCGACCGCGAGGCCGGACTCCTCCGCGATCGCCTCGACCGGCTCCTGCAGGTAGCCGTCGTCGTCGAGGTTGCCGAGCACGTGCTCCGCCGCCTGCCGCTCCTCGTCGTCGAAGCTCGAGAGCTGGAGCTGCCACTCGAGGTGCTCCTGGAGGGACGGCCGCCGCGTGAGCGTGGCCTCGAGGGAGCGGCGCTCGTCGTCCTCCCGCGCCTCCGAGAAGCCGGTCTGCGGGTAGGCGTCCATGTAGTTCTGCCAGTCGAGGTCGGCGACCTTCTCCGCCTCCGTCGGCTCGCGCTCGGCGGGAACCTGGCTCGCCTCCGCGACCACGGGCTCCACGGGCTCGCTCTCGGTCTGCATCTCCGAGGACGGAGTCGCGACCTCCTCGGTCTCGAGCCCTTCCTCGAGCACCGGGTTTTCCTGGAGCTCCTGCTGGACGAGGTTCACGAGCTCGAGGCGCGAGAGCTGCAGCAGCTTGATGGCCTGCTGCAGCTGGGGCGTCATCACCAGCTGCTGGCTCAGTCGAAGCTGCTGCTTGATCTCGATCGCCATCGTCGCCGCTCCGCTCTGGCTGCGATCCCGCTCGCTTCCCGATCCTATTGCGGCCCTTCGCGAGGCGGGCTCAAGCCCGGCTCACCCCCGCCCCGCCCCGGCCGCCGGGTGGAGCTGGAAGTTTTCCCCGAGATAGATCTGTCGGACCCTCGGGTCCGCCGCGATCTCCGCCGGGCTGCCCTCCCGCACGATCCCGCCGTCCTTGATGATGTACGCGTGGTCGCAGATCGAGAGCGTCTCACGGACGTTGTGGTCCGTGATGATGATCCCGATCCCGCGCGCCTTCAGCTGCTCGATGATCTTCTGGATGTCGATCACTGCAATCGGGTCGATGCCCGAGAACGGCTCGTCGAGAAGCATGAACTTCGGGTCGAGGACGAGCGCGCGCGTGATCTCGACGCGCCGGCGCTCGCCGCCGGAGAGCGCGTCGCCCCGCAGCCCCGCCTTGCCCTGGAGGCCGAGCTCCGACAGCAGGGCGAGCAAGCGCTCGCGCCGGCGGGCGCGATCGGGCTCCACCGTCTCCAGGATCGCCGCCACGTTCTCCGCCACCGTGAGCCGCCGGAAGATCGAGGGCTCCTGGGGCAGATAGGTGATCCCGAGACGTGCCCGGCGGTACATCGGGAGCTCCGCGATGTCCCGGTCGCCGAAGAGCACGCGCCCCGAGGTGGGCCGGATGCGGCCCACCATCATGTTGAAGGTCGTGGTCTTCCCGGCGCCGTTCGGCCCGAGGAGGCCGATCACCTCGCCGGCGCGCACCTGGAGCGAGAGGCCGTGCACGACCTCGCGATCGCCGTAGCGCTTCGCGAGCCCTTCGGCGGCGAGCGTGGGACGCGCGTCGCTCATGGCGCCTCCGCCGCCGCCGTCGGGGTCGCCTTCGTCGCCGCGGGCTTCTCCGCGTCCGGCTTCGGCGTGATGCGGACCTGGGCGCCGCCGCGGATGAACATGCGCTGGCTGTCGAGCAGGAGCTCGATCTCCTTGCCCTCGGCGTGGTCGTCGCCCTGCTGGAGCGCCGCATTCCCCTGGCAGAGCACGCGCTGCTCCGTATTGAGGAACGTGGCCTGGTCGCAGCTCGCGCGCTTGTCGGCCTGCGTGATCACCACGTTGCCCGTGGCGACGAGCCGGTCGGGCTGGCTCGCGTTCGGCGGATAGTACGCCTCGAGCTTGGTCGAGGTAAGCCGAACGTTGTCCTGCTCGACCTCGACGTTCCCCGTGAAGAGGAACTTCCGGCCGCCGCTGTCGAGGTCGACCGCCTCGAGCTCCTTCGAGTGGATCGAGATCGGCGCCTTGCTGTTGAAGCCCTCGAGACCGAGGCCCTTCCCCGTCTTGGCGCCCTTGGCCGCGCCGGCCGCCGCGCCTTCCTTCGACGATGCCTCCCGCCCCTGGGACGACGCGTTCCAGCTCGCCACGACCTGCTCGGCGAGACGGTTCACTGCGCCGCTCAGGTCCTCGGGGCGCGGCACGTCGGCCACGAAGGTTCCGAGCGTCGCACCGCCGCCCACGGCGCGGAGCCGGACGTCGAGCGAGAGGCGCTGGCCCAGGCGGGTCGTGCGGCCGACCACGATCGAGCTCACGCCCGCGCGACCGCCCCACTCCGCGATCTGCTCCGCCGCCGGCTCTCCGGAGGCCTGGGCACCGAGCTGCGACGGTCCGACGACCTTGCGCGCGCCGAGGACACCGAGACGATCGGCGAGGAGCGACGCCACGTCGGGTACGTCGCTGCCCGAGGCCGCCACCGCTTCGAACGGCGCCACGCCGACCTCGAGCGAGCTCGCGGCCGCCGCCTTGTGCGTCGTCGATTCCGTCTCGGCGAGCGCGGGCCCCGCGAGCGCGAGCATCGCGCCCAGGGCGAGCGCGAGCGATCCGGCGCGCCGCACCATCACTCGCGCACCAGGCTCGCGCCGCCGACGAATCGGAAGCGCTGCTCGCGCACGAGGTAGCGGAAGCCTCCGCCCTTGTAGGTGCCGCCCGGCTCCTTGACGGTCACCGGAGCGTCGGTGTAGGCGAGCCCGCGCTTGTCGTCGTAGCGCACCCAGGTGGTCGAGAAGTTGCGCCCGTCGCCGGTGCGCCCATGGACGTTGCCCGTCGCGTAGAAGTTGCTCGTGCTGGTGTCGAGCTCACCGCGATCGCAATCCATCTCGAAGCCCACGCTGCCGTCGTGCTGGGTCAGCTCCGAGTGCACGTTCTCGAGATGGGCGACCTGCTCCGAGGGCTGGAAGTTCGCTCGGTCGGCCTGTACGACCATCTCGCGCGCGGAGTCGCGGCTGCCGACGAAGGTCATGCCTTCGAGGCGCAGCGTCGCAGACTCGCCGTCGGCCACGGCGGTCGCGGGCAGGCATACCGCGCAAAGGGCCGCGAGCAGCACGGGTCTCACGCCGGGCCTGAGCCGGCGCGCCGCGGGGCCCGCGGAAAGGTCGTCGTCATGGCCATAAGCAAAAACCATACCGCCAGGCAAACACGCCCACAACGAGTCCGCGGCGCGATTGCACGGAAAGACGCGACGATTTCAGTGCGGGGGCTCGTCCGCCGGCTCGTCGCCGTCGTAGAGATCCCCCGTCTCGTGGCCGAAGATCGCGGAGAAGGGCTCGTGGGACACGACCCAGTGCGCGGGCCGCATCACCAGCCACTCGAATGCGAAGCCGATCGGATGGAGGATGTAGGCCACGATCCGGACGGGATTCCCGGCCCGCCGCGGATCGAACTCGTCCGCGCGCGCGCCCGCCGCGCCCGCGAGGAGCGCGGCGAGCGCAAGGGCGGCGAAGGACCGGCGCCACGCCGACGCGACACGCTCCCGCTCCATCGCCTCCCCCACCCGCCGGAACGGCGGCTCACTCGACCAGGACGTCGTAGCTCGTGCTGACCGAGATCAGGACGGGCGCGCCCTTGGCGGCCGTTCCGCTCAGCAGATCGACTCGCACCTGTCCCGAGGCCGGGTCGCGCCACACGAGATCGGGCCGTCCGTCCCCATCGTAGTCGCCCGCACCCAGGAAAGTCCACGAGGACGGCGGGCCGGAGAAGACCACGCACGCCGGCGCGCCCGTCGCGTCCCGCGGACAGAGCATCGTGAGGCCGAGCTTGGGAACGCGGACCAGGAGATCGGCCCGGTGGTCGCCGTTCAGGTCCGGGAGGGCACGGACGCGCGTGGCCTCGTCGAGGTCCAGCGCGCCGAAGCAGATCGCGATCGTCGTGCCGCTCACCTTGCACGTGAGGAACACCGACGAGCTCACGAGCTCGACCAGGAGGTCGTCCTTGCCGTCGCCGTCCGCGTCGCCTCCCGCGTGGACGCGCCACGTCGGGAGCCCGAGGCCGAGCGAGCCGCACGACGAGACGTAGGGACCGAACCCGAGGCAGAGGAGCGTCGGCAGTCCGTTGCCCTCGATCACGACGTCCCGCTTGCCGTCTCCGTTCACGTCGCCCACGGCCGTGACCACGTACTGCGGGTCGAGCGTCGCGACGCTGCGACAGTCGTCGGCGGCGCTCCGGTTCCCGCGGCAGATCACGAGCTCTCCGCTCGTCGTCTTCCGCCACAGGAGGTCCACGATCCCATCGCCGTCGTAGTCCCCGACGTCCACCAGCTTCGTTCCCTGCGACGCCGGCGTGCTCGTGACGCTCCGGAGCGTCGACGACGTGAGGGTGCGCGCGAAGATCGCCCCGGACGACACCGTGCGCAGCACGAGATCGGAGGCGCCGTTGCCGTCCAGGTCGAACGCGGGGATCGCCGCGGCCGTCGGCGGCGGCGGAGTCGTCGGCGCGACGAAGCGCACGTCGTCGGACGACGCCGAGTACGGGCCCTGTACGCCGGCGCTGCTCGCCGCGGCGAGCCTCACCTTGATGCGGTGGCCGTAGCTGCTGCCGAGCGTCACGCGCAGCGTGCTCGCCGAGACGGTCGTCTCGGGCGACGTCGGGAACGTGTCGGTGTCGCGCGCGACGAAGACGCGGTAGCTCGCGACGGGTCCGCTCGCGGCGGCCCAGCTGAAGGTCGCAGACGTCACGCCGACGAGATCCACCGCCGACGCCGGCGCGGCGCCGAGCAGCATCGCGACCGTCGCGAGAAGCGCTCCGGGCAGGGGTCGGACGAATCGGAGAACGCCGGCAGGCCGGCGCTCCGCGCACGCAGTCGTATCCACGATGAGCGAGCCTCCGTTCAGTGAAGCGAGCGGCAGCTGCTGGGGGATGACCGCGCGCGGAGCCCGCAAGGCGGGCGTCGATCGGCTCGCACTCTAGTCCGAAGTCATCGTCGGTGGAACGAAGAATCGACGAAAAAAACCCTCGTTCGAACGAACGAAGGCACGGAGTGATGCGGATCACGCACTCCGAATCCGCGCAGCGTGGAATCGCGTACGCGCGAGGTGACCTACGTCACGCTTTCACTCTTCACCGAGAGCACCGAGCACGGCGCGAGGCGAAGCGTGCGCTCGGCGACGCTCCCGAGGAGAACGTGCTTCAGGCCCGTGAGCCCGCGCGTTCCCATCACGATCAGGTCCGCGCCGACCTCGCGCGCGACGTCGAGGATCGCGTCGGACGGATTCGCGTCGCGCAGGTGCGCGACGGCGCGCACCCCGCCCGCGCGCACGTCGGAGAGCGTCTTCTCGAGTCGCGAGCCCGCCGCCTCCTTGACGCCGCTCCAGAACGACGGCGGCAAGGCCACCTCGTCGGGCATCCCGACGAGCACCGGCATGTGGTAGGCGTGCACGATGTGCAGGGCCGCGCCGTAGCGCTTCGCGAGCTCGACCGCGGCCTCGAGCGCACGATTCGCGTGCTCCGAGAAATCCGTCGCCACGACGATCTGCTGGATCTTCACGATGCCTCCTCCACGTCCGCGTCCTCGCCTCCGAACACCGCCATCGCCGCGCGGCCGGCGGCCCGCTCGCCGCGCCGGTAGAGCGTGCGCCGGTTGATCCCCAGGATCTTCGCCGCCTGCACCTTGTTCCCGCCCGTGAGCTCGAGCACCTGCTCGATGTAGCGATCCACGAGCTCGTGCACCGTGAGACGCTTCGAGAGCGCGCCACGCAGCAGCGTGCTCTCGGACGCCGGGGCCTCGGCGGGCTTCTCCTCCGAGCCGCCGAGCGGCAGGTCTTCGGGGCCGATCTCGCGGCTGTCGGTGAGCGCGAGGGCGCGCTCGATCACGTTCTCGAGCTCGCGCGCGTTCCCCTCCCAGCGGCAGCGCTGCAGGCGTTCGATCGCCGCGGGAGAGAGGGACCGGGTCGCGTCGCCGGCGTGCTTGCGGAGGAACGCCTCGGCCAGCATCGCGACGTCCTCGGGCCGCTCGCGCAGGGGCGGAATGCCGATCGGGATCACGTTCAGGCGATAGAAGAGGTCGCGACGGAACCGCCCCGAGTCCATCTCCTCGCGCAGGTCCTTGTTGGTCGCGGCGATGATCCGGACGTCCACGCGGACCGAGCTCGTCGCGCCCACCGCCCGGATCTCCCGGTCCTGCAGGACGCGCAGGAGCTTGCCCTGGAGGCCGAGCCCCATGTCGCCGATCTCGTCGAGGAAGAGCGTCCCGCCGTTGGCCTTCTCGAACAGGCCGCGCTTCGACGTGACGGCTCCCGTGAACGCGCCGCGGACGTGGCCGAAGAGCTCGCTCTCGAGCAGGCCTTCGGGGATCGCGGTGCAGTTGATCGGGAGGAAGGGCGCGTTGCGTCGCGCGCCCATGAAGTGGATCGTCCGCGCGACGACCTCCTTGCCCGTCCCGCTCTCGCCGGTGATCAGCACCGAGCTGCGGTTGTCGGCGATCTTCCGGATCAGGGCGAAGATCTCGCGCATCGCGGGGCTGCAGCCGATGAGATCGCCGAGACTGCTCGTCTGGTCGACCGCGCGCCGCAGCCGCGCATTCTCCTCCTCGAGGGCCTGTCGCTCGAACGCCCGCTCGAGCACGACCATCACCTCGTCGCGCTTGAAGGGCTTCGTCACGTAGTCGAACGCGCCGGCGCGCATCGCCTCGACCGCGGAGTCGAGCGTCCCGAACGCGGTCATCAGGATCACGGGTGTGTCGGGCCGGAGCTCCCGGAGCTCGCCGACCATCTCGATCCCGCTCTTGCCGGGCATCCGGATGTCCGAGAGCACCGCCGCGAACTCCTCGTTGCGAAGGCATTCGAGGGCTTCGTCCGCATCGCAGGCCGCGACGGCGCGCAGGCCCTGCTCCTCGAGCAGCGAGATCAGCATCTCGCGCATGGCGGCATCGTCGTCGACGACCAGGACGGATCGGGGCTTCATCATGACCTCTCCTAGAGCAGGAGCCGTGCCAGCCCGATCGGGCGCGGGGCACGCTCGGAGCCGTCCTCGGCTCGTCCCCCGACCGAGCCGATGAGACATTTGAGCGCAGATTGCGTAAAAGCGCCCCAGGATGCCGGCCCGGGCGCCGCACGGGCCCCCGGCACATGCCGTGCAAGCCGACCGTCGAGATGATGCCGTCAGCCCGACCCGACGTGGGCCAGGCCCCGGTCGGGGCCTGGATGCAGCGCCACTTCGTGTACCTGGCGCCGACCGACACGGTGGCAGAGGCGACCGAGCTCATGCGTTTCGTCCGGGCCCGGCACCTGCTCGTCGTCCAGGAGGGGATCCTGGTCGGCCTCCTGACCTACAGGGACCTGCTCGAGGCGCAGAGCGAGGCCGGCGCGCCTCGCGCGAGCCGCGTCGCCGTCGCGCTGGCCGGCGCCGGGAGCGGGGTCACGGTCGCCGAGCTCATGGTCCGCGCGCCCGCGACGATCGTCGCCTCGGCCACGCTACGCGAGGCCGCCTCGCGCATGTTGACGCTCCATCTCGGCTGCCTGCCGGTGGTCGAGCCCTCTCCCGCGGGCCCGAGGCTGATCGGAATCGTGACGGAGGCAGATCTCCTCCGCGCGGCCTACGCCTCGGCCGGGCGGGGCGTCTGAGCAGCGTCCTCCGGCCGCCACTTCCCCGTGGCGGACGCGGCCGGGAACTCGATCCGGAACTCCGTCCCCTGCCCCAGCTCGCTCGTCACCTCGATCGTGGCGTCGTGGTCGGAGACGATGCCCCGCGCGACCACGAGGCCGAGGCCGCTGCCCTGCCCCGCCGGCTTCGTGCTGAAGAAGGGATCGAAGATGCGGCCCAGCTTGTCGGGCGGGATGCCGGTGCCGGAGTCGAGCACGCGGACCTCCGCGCCTCCCGCCGGCGTGGCGGAAAGCGTCAGGGTGATGGTCCCACCCTGGGGCATGGCGTCCGCCGCATTCAAGAGCAGGTTCAGGAAGAGCTGCTGGAGCTTCTCGCCGTCGCCCAGGATGGGCGGCGCGCTCGCGAACCGCCGCTCCACGCGGATCCCGCGACGCCGGAACTTCTCCACCAGGAACGAGACGCTGGTCTCGAGCACCGGCTCGAGGGACAGGGGAACCCGATCGGTGTCGCGCGGCCGGGCGCTGCTCAGGAGCGTCTGGATGATCCGCGTGATGCGATCGATCTGCTCGCGGATCGTGCGCAGGCGCCAGCGCCCACGCTCGTCGCCGACGGAGGATTCGAGCAGCTCCGCGTGTCCCTGGATCACGCCCATCGGCGTCCCGATCTCGTGGGCGAGGCCCGCGACGAGCGTCGCCACCGAGGCCAGGTCCTCCGCCGCGCGGGCCCGGCGCACGGTCGCGCGCAGCTCGGTCCGGGTGTTGCGCATCTCCTCCGAGAGCTCGCGTCCGGCGGCGGCGAGCTCGCGGTTCAGGTACTCGAGCTCGCGCTGGTGGCGATCGAT
>Ga0335070_10008868_pt1 | contig 11810 bp, 14 predicted proteins | sample Lox_Sample_13_FD_206722 | JGI IMG/M metagenome (GOLD analysis project Ga0335070, IMG submission 206722) | Soil microbial communities from Loxahatchee National Wildlife Refuge, Florida, United States - Lox_Sample_1.3 | ecosystem: Environmental > Terrestrial > Soil > Wetlands | place: USA...
CAGGTTGACTACCACCGTATCAGGACGAATACTATTGACAGGAACCCTCTCTTAAGGTATATCTTAATCATCATTTTTCGTTACGGCAGGCTGGGATGAAAGAGAGCAGTGATCTGAGTTTGCTTGTTGAGGAGGCTGTTAGAGACCACGGAAAACTCCGGAACATCATATCCCTTCTCTATGATGACGATATGGCACGGCGCTTTGCAGCGGCAAAGGCATTGGGAGAGATCGCGAGAAGAGAACCGGAGCTCATGAAACAGAGATGGGAACGCATCTTCAGGGCCTTTGACGACACCATGAGCTGCTGGGGAGCGGCCGAGGCCCTGGGAGAGGTGGCAAGGAACCTGCCGCACCTCAGAGGGAAGATCATCCTTTTTCTGAGGGGATTCAGGAGAGACGAGTGCAGTTGTCAGGGGTATATATGGGCGATGTGCAGAATCTGTCAGGTCGACAGGGGCAGGACCGGCGACTTCATCCCTGAGCTGGAAGAGTTCCTGAATTCGCCGAATGTCTGCATGACAGGACAGGCTCTCTGGGCATTGGGCGAACTTCAGATAAAAGAATTGGCGGGAAGGATGAAAGGCTTCCTCGGGGATCAAAGGGAGATATGGTTCTATGAGAACGATTCCGTCTCAAGAAAACATATCGGCACAATCGCGGAAGAAGCGCTCAAGAAGATGGGAATTGAGTGATCATGCTTTGGGGCGCCATACCTGTTGCATTACAACCAGATCTCATCGGAAGGAAAGCGGAAATGAAGCCCCTTGAACCCTATGTTTTTCTGAAACAGAAAAGGTATTGGATATTTTCCTCTGTCATTTTCATCCTGATGGCTGCTCGCACACTCACCGGCATCTGGTTAGGCGATTTTTGGGAGCATGCTGCAGTTATCCGGGAGCTTACCACAAACCTCCTCTCGCCAAGGCACCCCCAACTTCTCGTGGACGCCCCTCACGCCTTTTTTTCGCCATACAGCGTCGGGGTCGCACTCATCTCAAGGTTGATGAATCTTGACTCTGTATCCTCACTTGCCCTCGTAGGGCTGGCGAATCTCGTCTTATTTCTCATCGCATTCCGGTGGTTCATTGTCCGCCTCTTTGAGAGTGATGGTGAGGCGATATCTTTTTATGCTCTTTTCTTTGTCCTAGTCCTCTGGGGAGGGGACCCGTGGTTCTGGAGCGCATTTTTCCATATAGCTGTCCTTGGCTTCGTCCTGCCATATCCCTCAACTTTTGCCTCCGCACTCATGCTCGCCTCGTTCGCGCTTTACTTGAGTTACCTGAAGAATGGGAAGAAGGTCTATTATGTGCTGCTCATCCCGGTTATGAGCGTGGTCTTTCTCTCTCACCCCACCACTGCAATCGTGATGTGCGTTGCCTTGGTTTCTTTTTCTCTTGGCTATTTGGAGAGGGTTTCGTTGCGGAACATTATAACCCTCTTCGCCGCTTTCGCTATGTCTTTCTGCTTGGCCTCTGTCTGGCCGTATTACAGCTTTCTCGGTCTCATCACGGGCCAGGCGCCCGATTTTCACAGGCAAAGCAGGTTGCTGTATCAGCAGGTCCTCGAGAGAACATTTCCTGCCCTCGTCGGTATCCCTATTCTTACTATCAGGCTGAAGAAGAATATCCTTGACCCCATAGCCGTAACCTTTTTTGGCTTGGCCATGGTTTATTTCTACGGGTATGTCTCGAACCAATGGGGGTATGGCAGAGTCATATCACACATGATGATGATGCTTCAAATCTCCCTTGCCTGTCTTGCGGCCCAGTTCGAGTCCAGGTGGTTATCGCGCACAGTCGTGAAGCTGAGTTATGCAGGCATGTTCTTGCTCTCCCTTATTTTTATTCTCAATATTCTTGCGTACAAAAGGGATGATAGCCGGAAATACTCGTTCCTTTCCCACTATGTAAGACAGTATGACCTTGTCTTGTCAGACCTGGAAACGAGCAGGTATGTCCCTGCCTTTGGAGGCAAGGTTATTGCGAACCCCTATCCGTTCTACTTCGTTCCAGATTATGCGGCTAGGAAGAGGGACCTCGTGCATTTTTTTGATCAGGCAACCACCAATCAGGAGAGGATGGAGATTATCAGGAAATATCAGCCGGCTTTTCTGCTCTACAAGAGGGCTTTTTCAAGGACAAGCCTCTCGCTATATGATTCTCTGGGGCAGTTCGGCAAGGTCATCTATTCAGACGGGGATTTTATATTGCTGTCTTTGAAGAAAATATCAGATTGATCCTTGGGCTAAATGCTCTGCTTTTCTCATTTTGAAGTAATAGGGACTCAAGGCGAAGTTCGCATCACAAAGTCATGTCAGGTGAAGGATAAAAAACCTCTTCGGCCACAAAAAAGCGTCTTGAACGCCGGTAAGGTATTTCCTCAGAGCTAGGCAGCAACTGTTCACCGTAGACGTGTTCATAAGGCACGGAAAATCAGTCTGCAACATGTGTTTTCAGCGAAACCAAGAATGCTTCAAGCCTCTCTTTCTTTTCAGGGCTCATGGCGAGAAACTTAACGGCAATCTTTATCCTTTCGCTGTCGAGAACTGCCTCCGCTGCCTGTATCCTGATCGTGAATCCCTCGATCCCGGAAACTTGCTGCTGACCCTCGTCGTCTTTGAGATCGATCACGATCTTTTCGAGGATTTGGGGAAGAGTGTTCTTTCTGCTGAAATAACTGGAAAGCCCGCCAAGACTGATGTCAATGAGATTCCCGCGAACCTGGTTCGATCTAAACCTCAGGGAAACCGGAGTACTTGCGGTGATCCGCTCATGTTCCCTCATGTTACCTACTCTCGAACTTATTCGTAACCGCGTTCATTTTTTGAATAAGCACATCGGTCGTGAAGGGTTTGATGATATATCCATTCCGGCCTAACTGAATTGCCTTCATGACATTTGCTTTATCGTCGACCGCTGTGAGCATTATTAATGCGCAGTAAGAGTTTAGCCGATTAAACTCTCGTATAGCCATCCGCAAAAGACTTGTCAATAATAGGCGCTCCAGAGGGTCACTATCGTATTAATGATGGCCCTATCTCGTCTAGGAAGTATTTACGCTCAGCTTTCCTCACTTCCTCCGCTTCAAAATATTATACGCTCCGGATATGCCCAAGCCTAGAGCTGTCAGAAGCGCACCCCAAGGAGTAAAGAACGGGACGTCTACTAGTAAATGATCATCTGGCTGAGCCAAAGCATTGCTCGATAATAAAAGAACCAAGACAACAGAGGACAGGATATAACTCTTTTTCATTCTTGACACCTCCTTTCATGGAAGCAGCTTACTGCAAAGATTTGAATTCAATGGAAAGCCACCAGTTAGCTACCTTGCGGGAAGAATGGCTTTGTCGACAGCCTCCATTTCATAAAGTGTATCACGGAGCATCTTGACTGTCAATGTGAACTTTCCGAACTGTGAACTTTCCGAACTTTCAATGGCTAAATGAATAGAGACAATTCTGTATCGAGAGTTACTAGGGCAAAAGCCTACCCTAGTGTAGTGAGTCTAACGCTTCTTTACATATGTTTGACTGCATTTGGTGTCATTCCCGCGTAGGCGGGAATCCAGGCGCCCTTGTTTTCCAAAGAAAATGGATTCCCGATTACTACATCGGGAATGACGGGCAAGGAACTTTACGACGTTTCTTATGTAAAGGGACTTCTGAATCATTACACTAGTTGTTTAATGACAGATGTACTCGGAAAATTCAATCGTGATCTTGTTGCGAGAACTTCTATCGGTAACTGTTATTATCTCAAAACACCAACCTCTCAAGATTGTAGCCATCGAAATATGTGATGCTCTCGATAGTCGGGGATCGTCACGACTGAGAAGATCCTCAATAAGATATTCAGTGAGTTCTGCATAGGCAAGTGGGAGAGCCTTCGTCCTTACTTGCGGAACCTCAGGAAAAGAAAGAGACCGATGAGAAAAGGCTCAAACCGTATCACCATATTGTCGGTAAAGCTCCAGAGAAACTGATAGAGGAGGGTGGTCGGTGTCCCAGATTTTTGGATAGCCCTGTCAGTCAGAACATCCGTCAGTTCCTTAGCCTCGAGGGAGAAGAGATAGAGAAGGTGGACGGAGAGGAGGAGCGAGAGCGCCTCTCCATACGCCCTGGGTTTCCTGCGCAGAAAAGGGTAGAGTGAAGCCATGATCGCAAAGGTCAAAGGGGCATTGAAGGTATAGGAGGATATCTTCACCGGAATGTCGATAAGGATATCTGACCCATGTCCCAGAGGGGCGAAGGTCACCTCGACCCCATCCCTTTCATGGGTCATCTCCTGAAACTTTACATCCTTGATACCGGCAACGAGCTTGGATGCAGCATAGATGGTTCCTCTTCCGTAGGAATCCTTCACGGTTATCCAAAAGATGAGGAAGAGGAGATAGGAGATAAGAAAGACACCGATCGCCTTGAGGATGACGCGCCTATGCTGTCTTATCATTTCTTGCATAATCGAGGTAGAGAAAGAAGAGTCCGAGTGAGACGGCGATCATCATCCCCTGAGCCACATAGATATGGAGGTATTCAAAGAGGCCTTTGAAGTGGAGAGCGGCATATGCCAGCGATGCTATCCTCAGGATGTTTATCACCTGGATAACGAAAAAGCCTAATGCAATGCCGATGATCTTCTTCTTCGCCGTTGACGGAAATGCTATTACAGCGACTGAGTAAATCATCACCGCTTCAAGACCGTTGCATCCGAACTTGACATCAAGGGATATTGACGGCAGACGGATCACAGAGCCCTGATAACTGCAGGGAATGCTCATAAAGCGAAGAAGATCGGAGGTGGTTCGCACCACGCCCTGCGTGTAGATACCGTTCAGATCGATCATGTCCTGTATTGGTTTGAGCCCTATAAGAAGAAAGAACCCGCCCATGAGGGCAAGGTATGTTGTCGCAAAGCGGCCGATGCTCGGACGACCGGTCTTCTTCTCCTTACCGCCCTTGGCAGCCTTATCGGTTCTTTTCTTCTGCATGCCATTTCGAGAAAGCTAAAATAACGTCTACTACTATACCATACCGCCGTCATCCTCTATCTTTTCCGTCGCCTCAGTGGCAACGAGAGGGTAATTACAATTCCTTAATTTGTTTCTTTATGCCGCCTATGAATCCTGTCCAAACAATTCCTGCCCAATAGGTGGCAAAAAAAAGGATGACACCCAAAAGAAAAGAGGTGACTACTACGGCAATGTCCAGAACCCCAGCACCATCGGAAAAAAAAGTTGCTCGATAAGTTTCAAAAGATCGTCGCTTCGCCACCGAATGGGATCTATCATCGAGAATAGCAAAATCAATGTGATTTCTGTTTAGATATGGTTTATTTTAAGCGTCATTCTGTTGCAATATGTTGAGGAAGGATATTTATTAGAAGTGTTCTCTTCGACTTTGGTAGAATCAGGGCCAACCAATCACGTTTCGCGATAAAATAGAGAGACAGAAGCTGAGTGCATTTGCTAAGAGACTCCAGCTGAAATAGCGCCTAAGCCCAAAAATACGCATATATGCCGCTTCGACCATGACAGCAAATGTCTCGCAGGCGATAACCATCTTCACATATGAATCAGGAATCAAAGCAGGAAATACGAACCAGACTATCGGATGTGTAATTGTGCTGGCGCCAAACGCGACAGCGACTCTTTTTGATCTTGAGAAGTTTACTTCATTAAGAGCATAGGTATAGAGGGGGACTTCAATCAGTTGTGTAAATGCAAATGCCGACAGCCAGCCCAACATTAATAGCTTCCTCTCAGCGGCCTTTGTTAGTTATGATGCAGGCCGAGGAGTTGATGCAACTATGGTGACACGCTGGAAAGCATAGTCCTACCTTTGCAATAAACTGAAATAATAATTATTTTTCCTTCTTCAGAATTTTGTATGTCGCGCCAAGTCCCAAACCCAGCGCGGTCACAATCATGCCCCATTCACTAAGGGTCGGAACAGACTTCGCAACGGGCACGTCAGCGAATGCAACCTCCGCTACAACAAAGACTGTGGTAATGAGGCTGAAAACAAAATAAAATGGATGCTTTTTCATTTCTTTCCTCCTTGTTTAATTCGCTGCAAATAAGAAATTTATTTTACACGATTAACGCAAATATTATCAAAGAACCTTTAGTGTAGCGGCCTTCTGCTCGCTGTGGATGCCTAGCCCGACAACTCTGTCGGCCGCAAGCGCTTTTGGGAAAGGACCTTCCTCTTTGCCCAGACACCGAGCGCAGGTCGACCTTGCCATTATCTTCTGAGTCTTCTGAAGAGCTTGCCAAGAAGAGGCTCCTCAATGCGGAGCGCAGCATGGGGGCAGACTTCTATGCAGCAATAGCATCGTATGCATTTGTCGTAATCGACGCGGACCTCATGACCCTTTTGTGAGATTGCCCTTGCTGGACAGTATTTCCAGCATTCCCCGCAGAGCTTGCATTCGGAGATGTCCTGCATCGGCCTCTGCACGAGATTCCGCCTGATGAAACCGTGTAGCATTTCGGGGCCAAAAACGACCGGTGAGATGTCAGGGAACTTGAAGTTGTCAACGACCGGCACCTCGCCGATCACCTCAATCTCGCCGCCAGTATATCCCATTTCACGGGCAGCATTGTTTGTAAAGACATCGTGGGGATCGATCCCGAGCATCCTGCATATGGAGATATCAAGAGCATAGGTATCATCGCTGGCTGCTATGATTCCCAGCTTTCTCGGCGTCCCGCTTTTGCCCGGCCCCTGCCCCTCCATCGCGAGTATCCCGTCCAGAACGGTGACGGCTGGTTTCAGTGCATGATGGACCTTTACCAGCAGGGCTGAAAAGAGATCTCTGTTTACTCCCGTCCTGAGGTGCCATTCGGGCTTTCTCAACCCGACGATGCATCCGAATAGGTTCTTCACACCGAGAGTCATGCGCATCTGGGCATGGGTCTTTAGCTTGGGGACATTGATGAGAAGATCAGCTTCGAGCGCATCTTTTGCAATCTCGATCTTTTTGAATGGCTCGCCGGTATCAAACGTGACAGATTCCCTGAATTCCCGAAATTCGACTTCCAGACCGTTAAGCACGTCTCTGATGCCGCTTTCGTTCAGCACCTTCTCGAAGCCTCCCATCGCCGGACTGTCGGATATCTGTGGCCGTGCGCCCTTTTGGATGACCCATTCCACGACCGCTTTCACGACCATCGGGTGTGTGACCATCGCCCTTTCAGGCCGGGCTGGGGCGAGCAGATTCGGTTTGATCAACACACGGCTGCCCTTCTTGACTGTGCGCCCACAAAAAAAATCGATCATCTCGAAGACAAGGGGTCTGAGCGTCCCGTAATCGTAGGAGGCGGATCGTATAGTCACTCGTGATTTTTTCATCCCATGTAGTGTATCTCATTTCTCCTAAAGGGGCCAAGAGCGCATGCAAGATCAAGAAGCTAATGTTCGAATCATGATAACGTGCAGGCTATGAAGATCAGGGAGATAAAAGCGAAGAATATTCTCTCCAAGTCCGAGGTCTATGATTATGCATTCGGGTAAGGCCCTCGGGCCGTCTCCGCCGAGACGTGAGCCCGAGGGCGGATACCTATCCAGCCTGCTCTTTCAGAGCCGACCGATAATGAAAACTAACATTCCGGGGGCTTCGGTAAGCCTGCAAGCTTATACGCGCTCTTGTGACCTGCCATAGGGAAGAGTGCATAGACTGCCTGCTTCGTGAATCCCGTATCCTTCAGAACGTCCCGGCAGAGGGGGGAGACACCGTTCTTTTCGTAAGAGAACCTGATCGCCGCGATAAGCTTCCAGTGATCAGCGGTCAGTTTTTTTATCCCCTCCTTCTCCGCATACTGCTCCACGAAATGGATATTCCACTCATCGATATTGCGGATATACCCATCCTCATCAAGATCGAGTTTTTTCACATCAGATTCTGCCATCGTTGCCATAATTACACCTCCTGTTGCGCCGGGGACATTGCCCCGCCTGAGTTAATAAAAAAACGGCCTTTTCTCGTTCCTTTACCTGACAAAACTGAAGTCTGAACAGCCAAATTCTGCGCCCTACGCGCGCTCCCTTCATTAACAGGGAACCTCCGCGCACTTGCGGGAATAGAACCACCACGTAATGAGGATGCAGCTGACATAGAATGCAAGAAAACCGTACAGGGCCGCCTGCGGGCCTCCCGTCATCGTGATGGATGTCCCGAAGCTCTTGGGAATAAAGAATGCGCCGTAGGCTGCAAGGGCTGAGCTGAACCCGAGCACCGCTGCAGATTCCTTGGCCGCTTCCTTGAGGCGTGCGAGCTGGTCAGGTGTACAGGATTCCGTGTCCTCGCACTTGTGGTGAGTCATGAAGATGATCGGGATCATTCGGAATGTGGAACCATTGCCAATGCCGGTCGTAGTGAACAGGAGCAGGAACATGGCCAGGAAGCCCCAGAAATTCCCGCCCGTCCCGCCTTGGGGAAGAAAATAAAGGACTCCAAAGACAGCTCCAGCCATTACGATGAAGTTCCAGAACGTGACCTTCGCCCCTCCCAGTTTGTCGGCAAGAATGCCGCCGACGGGACGAATCGCGGCACCTACGAGAGGGCCGAGAAAGGCATACTTCACGGGGTCGATTACCGGGAACTGGGACTTGATCAAAAGCGGCAACCCTGCTGAATAGCCTATGAACGAGCCGAAGGTGCCGAGATAGAGCCAGCACATGATCCAGTTATGCTTGCGCCTGAAGATGACCGCCTGATCCCTGAAGGAAGCCTTCGCACTGGCTATGTCGTTCATCCCGAGCCATGCAGCGATGGTGGAGGCCAGGATAAAGGGCACCCAGATGAAACCTGCATTCTGAAGCCACATCTGTTTTGTCGCAGAGCCCTTCGCCCATAGTTGCGGATCACCGCCGAGGCCTCCGAAGGCTGCTGCAGTTATGACGATCGGTACGATGAACTGCATTGTGCTGACGCCCAGATTGCCGAGTCCCGCATTCAATCCGAGGGCCGTTCCCTTTTGCGCCTTGGGAAAGAAGAAACTGATATTTGCCATGCTCGATGCGAAATTGCCGCCGCCGAATCCGCATAACAGCGCCAGGATGAGGAATGTCGTATAGCTCGTGCTTGAATCGCGTACGGCAAGACCTATGCCTACGGCCGGTATGAGGAGTGATGCGGTACTGATGGTTGTCCATTTGCGACCGCCGAAGATCGGCACCATGAAGGAGTAGAATATCCTCAGTGTAGCGCCTGACAGGCCCGGAAGCGCGGCAAGCCAGAACAACTGGTTGGTGTCGAACTTGAAACCGATATTGGGGAGGTTTACTACAACGACGCTCCAGACCATCCAGACCGCGAATGCAAGGAGAAGGGCCGGGATGGAGATCCAGAGGTTTCTCCGGGCAATAGCCTTGCCCTCAGACTCCCAGAAGGCCTTGTCTTCCGGGTTCCATGTCGTGAGCACTCGACTTGAAGTCTTCCTTGTAGCCGTTACTGCTGGTTCCATTTCCATGTTCTTCTCCTTTTCTTAAGAAATAATTCGTGAAAACTCAACTCAAGAGAACGCAGATTCTTGCCGTCTCACCTCCCCTTCGGACTCGAAAGCCAGCGATAGAGTATCGGCGGATCTTTTAAGAAGCCCACGGGGAGATAGAGGAGATGAACGAGCTTGGTGAAGGGGAGAACGCCGAGGATAAGAAAGGCCCCTGCCACGTGGACTTTAAAGAGGATCGGGAAATCGCTCACGTACTCGATCTGGGGATGGAAGCTCAGGAGTGAATAGAGATAGGGGACCGCCGTATAGTGATACCATTGATATCCCCATCTCACATAGATGCTGATATACACGCCTGTGGCAGCCTGGCAAATGAGAAGGATGATGATCAACCAATCCGCAATTCCGCTTACAGCCTTTATCCTCTCTGCCGTCATCCTCCGGAAAAACAGGACGCTGCTCCCGAAGAGGGCAAGGAGTCCGAGCCCCAGACTGACATTCTCGAGGGCGAGGAAAAAGGTCTGGTTCGAGAGGAAGGCCTCGATCACGCGCGGCACGAGAAATCCTGTCAGGTGGGCGAGGAGAACGATGATGATGCCGAAGTGCCAAGCCATGGCGCCCCAGTAAAGGGTCTTGCTCTCCAGGAACTGGCTCGAAAAGGGCGTCCAGGTCAGGCGGTTCGCGAAATACCGGTAGGGCACCACGCAGAGAAAAAGCGCCAGCGCACTGTAGGGAAGGACGATGAAGATGAGATTGTCTAACATGTTGTTACCTCCTCGCAGTCTGCCGCACAGATCATGCAGGCAGCGGTTATCAGATCTCTCCAAAGCATCTCAGGCTTGCTCCCCGCAACACTGCGCATCTTGTTCATGCCCTCAAGCATGTGTGCGGAAAGGAAATCTCTCCGTTCCTCATCCATCGCCTCCCTGCGCATGTGAGCAAGAAAGTCAAAGAGCACCGAGAGGTGGTCGGGGAGTTCGCTGTCAGGAGGGTAATAGCCGTGCTCGCGGTAGATCCCCTTGAGCTTGATCATATACTCTCCCTTCTTGTGGGTGTCACCGAAGAGATGATACCCCACGTAGGGGGCGCATGCCGGACTCAGATCAAAGGCGACGGTATACTCCTCCTGGATGCGCGCAAGGTCAGACCGCGAAATGAATTCCCTAAGCCCGGCGAGGGGATCTTCGCCGCAGCTCTCCAGACTTCCTCTTAACTGCTCTACTGACCAGAGCAAGGTCTCCCTGTTCCAGGGATAGGAGAAGGCCTGCGCCAAGGCTTGGTAGGTCTCGATGCGGTTCATACTCCCCCCCTTGGCTTCACGAGAAGGCCGAAGCCCCTGCCGCCCTTCCGTAAAGCAGCTGCCTGCTCTTCCCGTTGTTGTGGAGGGATCACATTTCGTTCGGTGTATCCTCCGATGGCGAAGAGACGGTGTATACGCGCTGCGGCCTCTCTGTCGAGTGAGACATCCATAAGGACCTTCTCATCGGGCTTCTCGCCCAGGTTCTCCTGCCGCATATACTGCCTCAGCGCGATCAGCTTCTTCATCACGTCGGCGACTACTTCACGGTTGCCTCCGGAAAACATGCTCGCCATGTAACTGATCGGAACCCTGAGGGTATCGATCGTCGGTATCGACTCGTGGTCGGCTATCGCATACGATCCTGTCCGGGATGCGAGGACCGGCGACAGCGGCGGAATGTAGTAGGTCATCGGCATAGTCCTGAACTCCGGATGAAGCGGGAGAGCGAGGTCGTATTTCTTGACAAGGGCATAGACCGGCGAATGGACGGCAGCCTTCAGCCAGGCGTCGCTTATACCGTTGGCCCTGGCGCCTTCCTGCACCGCCCTGTCCCGGGGGTCGAGAATAAGTTCACGCTGGGCCTGCACCAACTCCGTGTCGCTCTTGACGAGGGCACTGCCGACCTGTGAGGCATCGTAAAGAAGGACACCGACATAGCGAATCCTGCCGACGCAGCTATGGGCGCAGGCATTGCACTGTCCCGTTTCGACGCGGGGATAGCAGAAGATGCACTTCTCCGATTTGCCGGTCTTCCAATTGTAGTAGGTCTTCTTGTAGGGACAGGCAGAGTTGCAGAAGCGCCACCCCTTGCAGACGTTCTGATCGATGAGGACGATACCGTCCTCCCCCCGCTTGTAGATCGCCTTGGACGGGCATGATGCCATACAGGCCGGGTGGAGACAGTGGTTGCAGATGCGCGGGAGGTAGAGCATGAAGATCTTCCCGTACTCTTCGATGATCTTCCTGTCCTCCAGGTTGAGGTCCTCGGCAGCGTAGAGGGGTGAGCCTGAGAGGTCATCATCCCAATTGGGCCCCCCGCTGATCGTCTCCATCC
>Ga0335070_10008869_pt1 | contig 11810 bp, 8 predicted proteins | sample Lox_Sample_13_FD_206722 | JGI IMG/M metagenome (GOLD analysis project Ga0335070, IMG submission 206722) | Soil microbial communities from Loxahatchee National Wildlife Refuge, Florida, United States - Lox_Sample_1.3 | ecosystem: Environmental > Terrestrial > Soil > Wetlands | place: USA: Florida...
CGGGCTGTGCGGGTTGGACAGGACCTGCGCGCGCAGCGCGCCGTCACGGTGACGTTCGCGCCAGCTCTGCGCATAGGCGATGAAGAAGCGCTGATCGCCGGTCAGACCGTTCAGCACCGGCGCGGGTTTGCCGCCGAGCGAGAGGTGATAGGCCTTGAGCGCGACGACCAGGCCGGCGATGTCGGCGAGGTTCTCGCCGAGCGTCAGCCTGCCGTTGATGTGCAGGCCCGGCAGCGGCTCATACTGGTTGTACTGCGCCACGATCGCATCGCCGCGCGCCTTGAAATTCTTCAGGTCGTCCGGCGTGAACCAGTTGTGCAGGTTGCCGCGCGCGTCGTATTTGGAACCCTGATCGTCGAAGGCGTGGCTGGTCTCGTGGCCGATCGCCGCTCCGATCTCGCCGTAATTGACCGCGTCGTCGGCGTTGGGATCGAAGTAGGGCGGCTGAAGAATGCCCGCCGGAAAGACGATCTCGTTGAAGTTGAAATTGTCGTAGGCGTTGTTGGTCGGCGGCGTCATCCCCCATTCGGACCGGTCGACGGGACCATCGACGCGGCGAAGCTGGCGCTGCCACTCGAACACCGTCGTATTCTTCACGCTGGCGAGGAGATCGGACCGGTCGATGGCGAGCGCGGAATAGTCGCGGAACTTGTCGGGATAACCGATCTTGAGCGCCATCGCGTGCAGCTTTTCGAGCGCCTTGTTGCGCGTCGGCGGCGTCATCCAGGCGAGCGTGCGGATATCGGCGTCGTAGGCCTTGAGAAGGTTCTGCACCAGGACGAGCGCCTTGGCCTTCGCTTCGGGCGGAAAATACTTCGCGACGTACAGTTTGCCGAGCGCCTCGCCCATTTCGTTGTCGAGCAGGTTCACGCCGCGAATTGCGCGGTCGAGTTGCGCGGTCTTTCCGTCGAGGGCGATGCCGTAGAACGCGAAGTCGGTGTCGTCGACCTTCTTGGGCAAATAGGCGGACCAACTGTGCAGGTAGCGCACCGTCAGATAGTCCCGCCAGACGTCGACGGGCGTGGCGGCATACACTTTCGCCAGATTGGGGAAGGCGGACTTCTCCGCCACGATCACCTTGCGCGACCCCTTGGGCGACGTCGTCGAGATGCCGGCCGCCTTGAACAGGGCATTCCAGTCGAAGGCGGGTGCCAGTTTCTGCAGGTCCGCGAACGTCATGGCATTGTAGATCTTGTCTTCGTCGCGGCGGTCGGCTGCGGGCCAGCTCGCCTGGGCGATGGCCAGCTCGAGCGCGTAGACTTTCTGCGCGCGGGCATCGGCGTCCTTGACCCCGGCGATGGCGAGCATCTGGGCGACGTATTTCTTGTACGCCTCGCGCGTCTTCACGATGTCCTTGTCGTTCGACAGGTAGTAGTCGCGGTCCGGCATGCCGAGGCCGGATTGCGAAAGATTGACCGAGTAGAGGTCCGAGTCCTTGTCGTCGACGGCGATTGCGCACGAGAACGGACCGTCGACGCCGAGCGAAGGATCGCCGATGATCCGCGCCACGTCGCTCAACGTCTTGATGCCGGCGATTTCCGCGAGATCCTTTTGCGCGGGCTGCAGACCGGCAGCTTCGATCTGCTTGGTGTCCATGAAGGCGTTGTACAGATCGCGCAACTTGCGCTCTTCCGCCGTCAACTTGGCATCCGGTTCGGCGGCGAGCTGGCTCACGACCGCCTTGAGCCGCGCTTCGTTGGCCATGTTGATCTCGAGATTGACGCCGGAATACGTCCGGTCGGCGGGGATGGTGTCGTGCTTGACCCAGTTACCGTTGGAATAAAGGAAGAAGTCGTCGCCGGGCTTGACGCTCTTGTCCAGGTACGTGAGTTCTACGCCCCAGGGCGGCACGGCCGGGCGCCCGGTCGGTGCGACGCTGTCCGCGCCCTGCGCCACTTGCAGGCAGAAACCGATCGCACATGCGCCAGCCAACAGAAAGGTTCTGCGCTTCATCAACGTCGCTCCATGTCAAAATGGGGTCCTGTAAGGCGAACCTACCCCCAAACGCGACGGCAATACGTCAGCGTTTCGCAGCCGCTAGCAAATCACGGACGCGCGAGCATTCGGGATCCAGCAAGGCGCGACCGGTTATTTGCCTTTGAATTTGGCCTGACGCTTTTGCAAAAAGGCTGAAACGCCTTCCATGAAATCTTCGGTCTTTCCGGCCCGTTCCTGGCTGACGCGCTCCAGGTCGAGTTGTTCTTCGTACGTGTTCAGCGGGCTCTGCCAATAAAGACTGCGGGTGACCGAAAGCGAGGAGGGGCCGTTGGCCAGCTGCTCCGCAAGCTTCAGGGCCTCGGCCATCAACGCGCCATCGTCGGCGACACGGTTGATCAGCCCCCATTCCAGCGCCTTTTCGGCCGGAAGACGCTCGGCCAGGAGCGACAATTCCTTCGCCCGCGCAAGCCCGATCAGGCGCGGCAGAAGCCAGGTCGAGCCGCCGTCGGGCACAAGGCCGATACGCGTAAAGGCTTGCAGGAAATACGCCGACCGACCCGCGATTACGATGTCACCCATAAGCGCGATGCTCATGCCGACACCGGCGGCGGCGCCGTTCACGGCCGTGACGATGGGGAGGGACAGATCGCGCAGCCGCCGAAGGAACGGGTGGTAGACGGTCTCGAGAGCGTGCCCGACTCCGGTGTCTTCGCTGCCGCGCTCCGCGAGGTTGGCGCCGGAGCAGAAGCCGCGCCCTTCGCCGGTGAGGATCATCGCGCGGAATCCGCTGTCCTTCTTCTCGATGAAGTTCAACGCAGCGGCGGCGCCCTTCACCAGCTTGGTGCCGGCCGCGTTCATCGCTTCGGGATGGTTCAGCGTCAGGACCGCGACATTGCCGTGCGCCGTCACATAGGCCCGATCGAAATCCGTACGCATGGTCCGCTCCCGCGATTTTTCAGCGGCGCAGCATACGCGGTTCGGCAGTGATGGGAAGGGCGCGGTAAGCCCTGTTACGCGGCGTCAATTTCCACTTCGACGGCACGCGGATCATTGTCGCCGATCACGCAGTTCCGGCCCGCATGCTTCGCGCGATAGAGGCAGGCGTCGGCGCGCTGGATCAAGGAGGCGGCGCCTTCGCTGTCGGCGAGTTCGGCGACGCCGATGGAAATCGTGATGGAGCCGAGAACGTCGCCGGTCGATTTCTTGATCAGGCGCTTACTCTGGACCTTCTGGCGGATCTGATCGGCGAGCTTGACGGCGTCGTCGACGCCGGCGTTGCGCACGATGACCGCGAATTCCTCGCCGCCGTAACGCGCCGCCGTGTCGTAGCCCTTGGTGTTCTCTGAAAGGCATGTCGCCACCAGCCGCAGGACCTGATCGCCCGTCTGATGTCCCCAGGTGTCGTTGAACAGCTTGAAGCGGTCGATGTCGCACATGAAGAGCGACAGTGGCGTGCCGGCCGACTGCGCGTCCTCGATGGCGGCGAGCAGGTTGGTGTCGAACGCCTTGCGGTTCGCGATTCCGGTCAACGGATCGGTGAGCGCTTCCTGCCGCACATTGTCGAGCTGGGTCTTGAGTTCGTTCACCTGCTGCGAAGATTTCTGGAGCTCGGATTCCAGCGCCCTGGAGCGCTGTTCCATCGCCGTCGTGGCGGACATCAGCCCGCCGACCAGGCGGCGCAAATCGTCCGGCGTGCGCTCGCCGCCGAGCTGGCCGCTGGCGGCCGAAAGTGTCTGGCCATAGTCGAAGGCCTGCTTGCTCGCGGTGTCCAATTTCTCGAGCACGTCGTTCAAGGATGCCGAAACGCCGTCGCCGATGGCGTTCACCGCACGCTCGGTACGGTCGCGCGAAAAGCAGCGGTCGCGCAGGTCCTGCAGGATCGTCACGGTGAAGGGTCGCCGGGCGGCGATCATGTCGCCGATGATGCGGCCGACCGCGGGGTTCTCGCCGGCGGCGTAGTGATAAAAGAGCTCGAAATTCTCCGGAACCGGCGAGACGTTGCACTCCGCCATCAGGGCCAGAGTGGTCTTCGCGAGCGCCTGTTCCCGTTCGTTACGCAACGCCAACTCCCAGATATGAACCGTGCCGGAACCCGGCCCGGCATAGTGACGGTGCGGTTCGTAACAAACTCTTAAGCACGGCCATTGAAGCCGGCCGCGGGCGCTGATTAACTTGACAAAATATCAGCCGGCAGCCGCGAGAGGACACAAAATGAGCGCACAGGCCAAGCCTAGCCAGAGTGGAGATGTCGGCACCGCCATGCGGGCCGTGTTGGATCGCCAGCGCCAGGCCCATCTGAAGGACGGTCCTCTCAGCGCCGAGCGGCGCATCGACTGGCTCGACCGCGCCATCGGCCTGTTGGTCGGGCACAAGGATGCCATCGCGGACGCGCTGCGCGAGGACTTCGGGCACCGCTCCGTGCACGCGACCTTGCTCACCGACGTCTCGGGCTCGATCGCGCCGCTGAAGCACGCCAAGGAAAATCTGCGCAAGTGGATGAAGCGCGAGAAGCGCAAGGTCAGTCCGGCGATCCTCGGCCTGTTCGGGGCCAAGGCCTATATCGAATATCAGCCGAAGGGCACGGTCGGAATCATCTCGCCGTGGAACTTCCCGGTGAACCTCACCTTCACGCCGCTCGCCGGTGTCTTCGCGGCCGGCAACCGCGCGATGATCAAGCCGAGCGAGTTCACGCCGCGGACCTCCGAACTCATGGCCCGGATGTTCGCATCGGCGTTCGACGAGACCGAAGTCGCCGTGTTCACCGGCGGACCGGAGGTGGGCGGCGCGTTCTCGCGGCTGCCGTTCGATCATCTGCTGTTCACGGGCGCCACGTCGATCGCCTACCATGTGATGAAGGCGGCGGCGGAGAATCTGGTTCCGACCACACTGGAACTGGGCGGCAAGTCGCCGGTGATCGTCAGCGAATCCGCGGACATGGATCTCACGGCCAAACGCGTGATGATGGGCAAGACTCTCAACGCCGGCCAGATCTGCCTAGCGCCCGACTATGTCATGGTACCGCAGGCCCGGGCGCGCGAATTCGTCGGCGCGGCCGCGAATGCGATCGGCGCGATGTTCCCGACCTTGAAGGACAATCCCGACTACACCTCGGTCATCAACCAGCGGCACTACGACCGCCTCAATGGCTATATCGACGATGCGAAGGCCAAGGGCGCGGAAATCGTCGAGCTGAATCCGGCCAAGGAGGATTTTCGCCAGCAGCCCTATCACAAGATCCCGCCCACGCTCGTCCTCAATCCGACGGACGACATGGCGATCATGAAGGACGAGATCTTCGGGCCGCTTCTGCCGGTCAAGACCTACACCAACGTCGATGAGGCCATCGGCTACGTGAATTCGCACGACCGGCCGCTCGGTCTCTACTATTTCGGCAAGGACGGCGCGGAGCAGGAGAAGGTGCTGACGCGTACCACCTCCGGCGGCGTCTCGGTCAACGATGTGGTGATGCACGTCTCGATGGAAGACCTGCCGTTCGGCGGCATCGGTCCGTCCGGAATGGGCGCCTATCACGGCATCGACGGCTTCCGCACGTTCAGCCATGCCAAGGCGGTGTTCCAGCAGGTCGGGCGCGACCTCACGGCGATGATGCGCCCGCCCTATGGCGCGGCGATCCAGAAGATGCTGGACGGCGGGATCAAGCGCTAGGCCGCGGTCCAGCCGCCGTCCACGGACAGGTTTGCGCCGGTGATCTGCTTGGCGGCGTCCGAGCACAGGAACACCGCGATTGCCGCCACTTCGTCCACCGTGACGAACTGCTTGGTGGGCTGCGCCTCCAGCAGCACGTCGTTGATGACCTGCTCCTTGGTCATGTTGCGGGCCTTCATGGTGTCGGGAATCTGCTTCTCGACCAGCGGCGTCCAGACATAACCCGGGCTGATACAGTTGACGGTTATGCCGAACTCCGCCGTCTCGAGGGCGATGGTCTTGGTCAGGCCGGCGATGCCGTGCTTCGCGGATACGTAGGCCGATTTGAAAGGACTCGCGACGAGCGAATGGGCCGACGCGGTGGAAATGATGCGTCCCCACTTTCTCTTCTTCATGCCGGGCACGGCGGCACGCATGCAGAGGAACGCCGAGGTCAGATTGATGGCGATGATCTGGTTCCACTTTTCGATGGGAAACTCTTCGACCGGCGAGACGAACTGAATGCCGGCATTGCAGATCAGGATGTCGCAGGCGTCGAACGTCTTCTCGGCGAGGGCGATCATGCCGGCGACTTCTTCCGGCTTCGTCATGTCGGCCGGCGAGTAGATCGCCTTTACGCCGAAGTCGGCTTCGATGGAGGCGCGTTCCTTCTCGATGGCGGCGGCATCGCCGAACCCGTTGATGAGGACGTTGGCGCCCTCCTTGGCGAGCGCGCGGGCATAGGCGAGGCCGATGCCGCTGGTGGACCCGGTGACGACGGCGGATTTCGATTTGAGAGACATTGACATACTCCTTTTAGTCGCGGGCGGGGGAAACGGTTTCGATTTCGACGGCCTCGACAACCTCGATAACCGTCGTCGCACCTTTCTTGCGGTCGCAGACCATGTGCTCGCGGCGGGTCATGGTCCGGCAAATGTCCTGGTGTCCGGAGGTCCAGTGCTCCAGCATGCTCTGGCGCGAAAATTCGAAGTCCTTGCTCGAACCTTCGTATGGCTTGTCGCGGTAGACGAGCTGCACGACCGTCACCGCATTCTCGCGCGCCAGTGCGCCGACGCGGCGTGCGACTTCGGCCTCCGCCAGGTCGGCCGGCAGTGCGTCGAGCAGCGCGCGCACGGCCATTTTGGCGTCGTGCTTCTGCAGGATCGCCTCCGTGTTGCGACGCGTGCGGCTGGAATAGCGGATGTCCTTCTCGCGCTCGATCGCTTCCAGGACCGTGTTCGGCAGCGGACCGTGCGCACTGAAGAGATCGACCTGGAAGACGAGAAGATCGTCGTCCATGTCCTCATCGAGCACATATTGCAGCGGCGTGTTCGAGACGACGCCGCCATCCCAGTAGAACTGGCCGTCGATCTCGACCGGCGGAAATCCCGGCGGCAACGCGCCGGACGCCATGACGTGTTCGGGGCCGAGCGCGTGCCGCTCGTTGTCGAAGTAGACGAGCTCGCCGGTGCGCACGTTCACGGCGCCGAGACTGAGGCGGATCTCGCGGGCGTTGATGCGGTCGAAGTCGACCAGCGCTGCGAGCGTGTCGCGCAGCGGCGCGGTGTCGTAGAGGCTCCGCGCCTGCGGCGCGCCCGACGGATAGAAGATCGCCGGCGGAATCCGGGGCCGGAAGAATCCCGCGACGCCCGCAGTCGCTATCCACGCGGCCGCCGCTTCGTTGACCAGGCCGCGGGTCTGCGGATCGAGGGGACCGAAGTGAAGCGGCAGGCTCGAACTCGCCGTTTCCCAGAACTGACGGAGCCTGGAGAGGCGCGCCTCGGCGGGATTGCCCGCGATGATCGCGGCGTTGATCGCGCCGATCGAGGTGCCAGCGATCCAGTCGGGACGGAAGTCGGCTTCGCCGAGTCCTTGATAGACGCCGGCCTGGTAAGCGCCGAGCGCGCCGCCGCCCTGGAGGACGAGCACGCGCCGGGGCTGGGTCGGGAGCCTTTGCTGCATTGCAGCAAACTAGCCTGTTTTGGTGCCCGCTGACCATGAAGTTTTGTTGATGTGGTCAGTGGATCGGCCGCTGCCCCAACACGTCCAATGCTGCGTTGGCAGCGTCGATTCCACCGGCCGGGTCGAACACCGGTTCCTCTATCGACCAAACCGCGCTCAGCACGCCGTGCGCAAAGCACCAGCGGATCAGGCGTTCCGCGGACAGCCCGAGCCGGTCGGCGATGATCTCGACGCGACGTTCGAGGTAAGTCGCCCGGCAATAGTCTCGTGTCGGATTGTGAAGAAAAGCGGCGGCTTCGTACGCCAGCTCGCCGACATAGCCTTTCGGATCGATCACGAGCCATCCTCGCCGCGCATCACGCAGGATGTTGGCGTGATGCAGATCGGTGTGAAGGAGGAATCGTGCGTCGCTCTGGCTGTCGAGCAGCGCCTGGAACGCGCGCTTGCCGGCATCGAAGAGTTCGGGCGTCAACAAAGGATGGCTGGGACAGGGCTGCGCGATCAGGCTCCGTCCGCAGCGGACGAGATCGTCGAAGCCCGCCGGCGCCGGGCGCACATGCAGCTTCTCGATCACGTCGCACCAGATGTGCGTCGCCCGGTCGTCGTCCTGCGCCACGATCTCGGTCAGTTCGGTTCCGGGCGCGACGCGCTCGAGCACGATCGCGGCCCGATCGCCTTCATAGACGCGAACCGCGCCTTCGCCCCAGTGCCGCAGGATGTCGGCGCTTGCGGTCTCGTCGCTTCCCGGCTTCAAGACTTTCAGCAGCGCCGGCCGGCCGGCATGGCGCACAAAGCGCAGCCACGAGCCGGGCGTCTCGAACGGTTCGCCGTCGGGGGTCAGCTTCCAGCGGGCGGCGTGGGCGTCGAGATGCGATGCGTCCATCGTCTCCAGTTCGATCGCCGCTAGTAGAGGTCCATCACGATGCTGAAGGCGCGCGGATCGCCCGTCGTCGTGCCGACCATGCGGTTCATCGCGTATCCGAAGGTCGTTCGCTTGTCGAAGTCGATGATGGCGAGCGAGCCGCCATAGCCGCCCCAGAACATGCTGTTGGCGCTGGGCAGCGGCAGCATTCCGCCGGGCAGCCCGAATCCGAGACCGAACGTCACCGGCACGTTGAGGACCAGATCGGTTCCCGAAATCTGCGGTTCGAGTGCCTTGCGACAGCCCGCTTCCGACATGATGCGCTTGCCCTTGGCGACGCCGCCATTGGCGAGGATCGCGTGGATCTCGGCGATCGAACGCGCATTGCCGGTACCGCCGGCCGCGGGAATCTCCGCGCCGCGCCAGGCGCGCGTGCGCGTCGCGCCGACATCGACGCCGGGATTGGTCGCCATGTTCCGCTGGATCTCGCTCTGCGCGGTGTCGGCGACGGCCGTTCCCGCTTCCGGCGGGATGAGGTCGGCGACGCGGGCATCTTCGGAAGCCGGCAGCCCGATGTGGAAATCGGCGCCGATGGGTCGCGCGATCTCGTCGCGGAACACCGTGCCGATCGAACGGCCGGCGACACGGCGAACGACTTCGCCGACCAGATAGCCCTGCGTCAGCGCGTGATAGCCCGACGCCGTTCCCGGTTTCCAGAACGGCGCCTGCGCGGCGAGAAGGGACGTGCACTTTTCCCAGTCGTAGAGATCCTCGGCGCGGATCGGCTCCTTCCAGCCTGACAATCCGGAGGCATGGCTCATCAGATGGCTGACCTTGACGTCCGCCTTTCCGTTCGCGGCGAATTCGGGCCAGTAGCGCGCGACCGGCGCGTCGAAATCGATCTCGCCGCGATCCGCCAGCAGCAGTGCCGTCAGCGCGGCCATCGTCTTGGTCGTCGAATAGACGTTGATGATGGTGTCTTTTTCCCACGGCCGCGTACGTGCCGCGTCGGCATATCCGCCCCAGAGGTCGACGACCGTCTCGCCGTCCACGGTCGCGCAGCAGGATGCGCCGACGTCGGCGCCGCTCGCGAAGTTGGCCTCGAACGCCTTCTTCGCCCCCGCGAAGCGGTCTTGCGCAAATCCGTGAATGGGCGTCTCGGCCATGCGTGTCTCCCCGTTTGCGCGCACGCTAACAGGAAGCCGCTTGGCCGCGCTAGGCGTCGGCCTTCTTCGAAACCGGCACGGGACGGAAGAGGAACGCGGGAAGCTCGTGTTTTTCCGGCTTCACCGGCTTCGCGTCGTTCTTGCGGTCGTGGCTCGCGCGATGTTCCGGGTCGCGTTTCTTGTGAGACGGACGTTCGCGCTGCGGCTCGCGTTTCCGCTCCGGCCTCGGTTCGGCGCGGGCGGCGGCGGGCGCCTGTTCGACAGGCGGTTCGGCAATTGTCGTCATCTCGGCCGGCGGTGCGGCCTGGACCGGCTCCATCGGCGCGACATGGTCGTGGAACTTCTCCGGACGGAACTTGTCCTTGCGATTGCGCTCGCTGCGGCCGCGGCGCTTGTCGTCGTCGCGGCGCGGCTTGCGCTCTTCGCGGACTTCCAGGTTTTCCATCGTCTTGCGGGCGATCTTGGTCTTGGTCAGGCGTTCGATGGCGTCGACCTGCTTGTCGTCGCGCGGCGTGGCCAGCATGTAGGCATGGCCGGTGCGTCCGGCGCGCCCGGTGCGACCGATCCGGTGGACATAGTCGTCGGGATGGAACGGCACGTCGAAGTTGAACACGTGGCTCACGGCGGGGATGTCGAGACCTCGGGCGGCGACGTCGCTCGCCACGAGAATCTTGAGCTCGCCCGAGCGGAAGCTGTCGAGCGTCTTGGTGCGCAGCGACTGGTCCAGGTCGCCGTGCAGCGGCGCCGCGTTGAAACCGTGTTTGGCCAGGGACTTCGCCACGACGTCCACGTCGCGCTTGCGGTTGCAGAAGACGATCGCGTTGTTGAGCGTCGGTTCCGACTCGCGGATCAGCCGGCGCAGCGCCTCGCGCTTGGCCCAGTCGTTGGCCGGCACGCCGACGATCTCCTGCGTGATGGTGGACGCGGCGGTGGCCGGACGGCTGACCTCCACGCGCACCGGATTGTGCAGGAACTGTTCGGTGAGACGCTGGATCTCCGGCGGCATCGTCGCCGAGTAGAACAGGGTCTGGCGGGTGAAGGGGATGAGCTTGCAGATGCGCTCGACGTCCGGGATGAAGCCCATGTCGAGCATGCGGTCGGCTTCGTCGATGACGAGGATGTTGACCTGGCTCAGCATCAGCTTGCCGCGCTCGAAATGATCGAGCAGCCGGCCCGGCGTCGCGATCAGGACGTCGACGCCGCGATCCAGCTTCTTGTCCTGGTCCTCGAACGACACGCCGCCGATCAGCAGCGCCATCGAGAGCTTGTTGTACTTGCCGTAGCGCTCGAAGCTTTCGGCGACCTGCGCGGCGAGTTCGCGGGTCGGTTCGAGGATGAGCGACCGCGGCATGCGCGCCTTGGCGCGTCCGCGCGCCAGCATCTCGATCATCGGCAGCGTGAACGAGGCGGTCTTGCCCGTTCCGGTCTGCGCGATGCCGATGACGTCGCGGCGCTGGAGCACATGGGGGATGCCCTGTGCCTGGATGGGGGTTGGGGTGGTGTAGCCGCTCTCGGCGACAGCCTTCAAAACCTCGGGCGAGAGGCCGAGAGACTTGAACCCGTCTTCCGGGGTCGCAGACGGGATTGGGGTTTCAACGGAAGAAGAAGTTGAATCAAGAACTTCCTCGATGCCGGTGTCCGTACCGGCGTTCGTCACAGTGGTCGTCGCACGCTCCTAAATAGGGGCGTACCGCAGACGCCCAGCGGCTCACCCAGATTGGCGGCCGACTCCTATATGCAACGCAATATAGCGCAATTTTCTTACTTTTCAATCACCGCCCGGGCGGTTGTGGTTTTTTGGGCAGGCGATCCTTGCTGGCCGACCTTTTGTCCGCACCCTTCCAGGTCGACGGATCGGACACGGCCCGGCGTTTGAACGGCATGACCCATCACCGGGACCTCTTCCAGCAGCTCGTCGGCCTCATCGTCGCGTTCGGCGTGTTGACGCTGTTCTATTGGGCGATCGCGCGGGTCTGGCCCTCGGTCCCCGGCCAGAAGATCGTCCGCAAAGGCTACTTCACCGACTGCCTCTACTGGCTGTGGACACCGATCGTGACCAAGGCGGTGACGCCGGTCGCCGTCGCTATCGCGCTGCTCCCGCTCGTCGCGGTCTTCGGCCTGCACTTCAAGACTCTCGCGCAGGGCCACGGGATTCTCTCGACCCAGCCGCTCTGGCTGCAGGCGATCGAAGTGTTCGTGGTCGGCGACTTCTTCGGCTATTGGCAGCACCGCCTGTT
>Ga0335070_10008870_pt1 | contig 11810 bp, 9 predicted proteins | sample Lox_Sample_13_FD_206722 | JGI IMG/M metagenome (GOLD analysis project Ga0335070, IMG submission 206722) | Soil microbial communities from Loxahatchee National Wildlife Refuge, Florida, United States - Lox_Sample_1.3 | ecosystem: Environmental > Terrestrial > Soil > Wetlands | place: USA: Florida...
CAGCGGCGTGACCATCGAGAGGATGGTATGCAGTTCGGTCACCTGGGGAACGTGCGATTGGATGAAGACAATCGATTCTTCGGGACGGATGCCGGCTGCCAGCCAATCCAGGGCCATATCGTAGGTGTTAGTGGTCAGGTCCAGGGTGGTTTCCATCGTCGTCAGGGCGTGCAGGTCGACGATGCAGTAGATACAGTGATAGTCGTCCTGCAAGGCGACGTAATTTTGGATGGCGCCGAGGTAATTGCCCAGGTGCTGCCGCCCGGTGGGGCGCGCGCCTGAGAAAACGCGACCTTTCTTCAAATTCATGTTCTGTTTTCCTGCTGCAGATATTTCTTCACCAGCCCAACCACCTCGCCCGGATCGGCGTGGCGCCCGAGCTGCTTTTTGGAATAGAGGTTTTGGCCGTTGGCCGTGACTTCAAAGACGCCCCCATCCGAGGGGACCAGGGTGAGCGATTCGATCTCCGGCTCGAAGCTCTTCAACAGGTCGACCGCCAGACCGGCGGCGCGATCGGTGTAGTGTCAGACTGCGCAGTATTCGATCGAGATTTTGAGCAGCATAGCGGCAGACCTTTCCGTGGGAAGATGAAATCGGAAAAATTATATCATGAAGAGGAAGGCGGAAACCGAGATCCGAGATCCGAGAACGGCCCATCCTGCCCGGCGGGCCAGGAAGGGCAAGGGAGAACAGTCACAGCTCGTGGACGGTGCGCTGGATGATATCGTCCTGGGTGGCTTTATCCAGGGTGATGAATAAGGCGCTGTAGCCGGCCACGCGGATCACCAGGTCGCGATACTCTTCGGGGTTCTCCTGGGCCGCCTTCAGGGTTTTCGAATCGACCACATTGAACTGAACGTGCCAGCCTTTCAACGCCTGGAACCCGCGCAGCAGGGCGACGAGCCTCCACAGCCCCGCTTCCGTATTCAGAGCAGCGGGAGATAAGCGCAGGTTGAGGAGCTGCGCCAGCATCTTGATGGTGGGCAGCCGGGTGACCGAGCGAATGACCGCCGTCGGTCCACGGGTGTCGGTCCCATGGAAATTCGAAACGCCCTCCGCGATCGCCTCGCCCGCGCGGCGGCCATCCGGCGTAGCGCACACGGGCTGCCCCAGAGGCACGTTCGCCGAAATATTCGAGGTAGACCCGGCGTAATTGCAACCTACCGGCCCGCGCCCATAGCGAGTGGTGCGGTACGGCCTGACGATCTCGAGGTAGTCGTTCATCACCCTTTCCGCGATCTGATCCACGGCCTCAATGTCATTGCCGTATTTCGGCGCGGATAGCAGCACCTGGCGGACTTTCTCTCCCGCGATCCCGGCAAAATTGTTCTGCAGAGCGGTCGAAACCCGTTCCGGTGCCAGCGTTTTTTCCTCATAAACGGTCTTCTTGAGAGCCATGAGCGCATTGGCGACATTGGCAACGCCTGACTGCAGACCGCTGACGATGTCGTAGACCGCCCCGCCTTCTTTGATCGTCTTGCCGCGCGAGATGCAGTCATCCACCAGCGCCGAACAGAAAGCATCCGGAACGAGCTCTTCGAGGGCCACATCCCCAACCGCATCGAAGACCACGTGGGCCCTTGTAAAATAGACGAGCTGCTCGCGGAAGGCAGCATACAGCTCTTCGAACGACTCAAAATCTGCCAGCAAGCCCCGGCCCGGGCACAGTCGCACCCCGGTATTCGGGTCCCTGCCATCGTTATAAGCCAGCTCGAGCACCTTGAGCAGGTTGAGGAAAGCCATACCGGTGTTGCGATAGCCCCACTTCCCCGGCACGGCTGCCTCCACACAACCGACAATGGCGTAGGCATAGGCGTCCTCGGAACGAACACCCTTTTCCAGCAGAGCCGGAATGATGATCTCGTCGTTCTTCATCGCCGGCATGCCAAAACCGATCTGGATCGTCCGGGCGCATTCGAGCAGGAAGCGGTCCGGAGTCCCGTTATGATAGCGCGCGGAGACGTTGGGTTGGGTCAGGCGCGTCTGGCGGATCGTTTCCAGCACCATATAGGAAATTTCATTCGTGGCGTCTTTTCCATCCGGGGTTTGCCCGCCGATGGTCACGTTCTGGTAGGTGGGATATCCGATGCCAAAGCGAGTGTGGGACCAGGGACGGATTTTGATGACCGAAAACAGCTTGAGCCAGAGCTGTTCCATCAGTTCCAGCGCCTGCTCGCGGGTGATCCGTCCGGCCTGCAGATCGGCTTTGAAATAGGGGTAGGTGTACTGGTCAAACCGGCCCATCGAAAAGGAGTGGCCATTGCTCTCAATCTGGGTAATCAGGTGGATGAACCAGGCCGACTGCACCGCCTCGCGGAAGGAGGATGGCGGTTTTTCCGGGACCCGGCGACAAATTTCGGCTACCCGAAGCAGATCCGCCCGCCATGAGGCATCCTCCGTCGCGCTGGCCAGTTCCTCAGCTTTTTCCGCGAAGCGCTGCGCGAAGCGGATGGCAGCCTCGCAGGTGATGACCGCGCCTTCCAAAAAGGCTTTGGACTTCAGCCGGTCCATACTCGGGGTAGCATCGATTTCAGCCAGGGCCTGCCTGGCTCGCTCGATCACCCCTTCCAGCCCTTCGGCCAGCACGCGCGGGATGTCAACGATGATATGGCCATCCCCCGAGGTGATGTTTCCCCGCCCGGCAATCACACCAATTTCCTGAGCCCGCCAGACGTCGTCCGGCATGGTGGCCCTGGCGCGGTCGTAGAGCGTGTTCCCTTCCCAGTAAGGCACGATCTCTTCCAGCAGCTCGCGCTTCACCTCCGCGCTGACGGTGAAGCGGTCCGCCGGCCGCTGGCTGAACTCATCGATTTCTGACGCAATCCAATCCGCCGAGTATTCGGGGAAGAGCGGCGCGGCGCGCGGCGCGCTGGCCTGATTCCCCACGATGATTTCGCCGGGCTGGATATAGATTGTCATCTGCTCCAGCACGTGCGCCAGGGCATACGCGCGCCGCAGCACCACCGGCAGGTGGGCGTATTTTTTGCATGCCTCGGTCACCAAACGGGCCCGTTCCACGCACACCGAGGGCGTCGTATTCAGTAAATTTTCACGCAGCCTCGCCACCCGAGCGGGCATGGCGGCGGGACTATCCGCGGTTTTCTCCACCGGGATTTGCGTTTCCTGTAGGGTCATTGCTCCTCCTCCATTGGATCAACCACCTTCGAGCACATCGAACCCGTACTCGCGGAGCACTTCTGCCCATTGCTCGGCCTCTTCCGGCTTCATTGGCGGGTAAGGCTCCAGCTCGTAAGGGATGTGAAGGGCATGGTATTTGGCCTTCCCCAATGTGTGGTACGCCAGGATGTGAATCTGGCGCACGCATTGCAGGGTTTGTACGAACCGGGCAATCCCATCCAGGCTTTCGCGATCCGCATTGAAATCCGGGATCAGCGGGACGCGCACGATCAGGTTTGCCCCGGATTGGGCCGCCAGACGGAGATTATCCAGGATCGTGCCATTGCTCGCCCCAGTAAACCGCTGGTGGACTTCCGGATCGGTGTGCTTCAAATCGAACAATACCAGGTCGAGATGCGGCAACAGCCTTTGGATATTTTCCCAGCGAACCGCGCCACAGGTTTCCATTGCGGTGTGGATGCCTTCCATTTTTGCCAGCCGCAGCAGCGCCTCCGCGAACTCGGGCTGGAGGGTCGGCTCCCCACCTGTAAGGGTCAGACCGCCGCTGCCCTGATAAAACGCGGAATCGCGCAGCACCTCAACCAGCGCGGTCCCGGCAGTCATTTCTTTGCCAATCAAGGTGAAGGCATGCGCCGTGCAGATTTCGGCGCAGCGCCCGAACTGGTTACAGCGCAGCCGGTCCCAGGTGATGCGCCCCTCCTCCATGGTGATCGCTGTTTCCGGGCAGCTTTCCACGCAATCGCCGCATAAGAAACAATTCTTTTCAAAGAAGGCGATCTCCGGGCGCGGGTTTTTGGCTTCCGGGTTCGAGCACCAGCGGCATGCCAGACCGCAGCCTTTCAAGAACACATTGGTGCGCAGCCCCGGGCCATCGTGGAGCGAATAGCGCTGGATGTCAAAAACGATCCCTCGCACCTGTTCGAGCGCTGTTTTGTCTGCTGCGATCATGGATTCCTTTCCCAAATCCAGGCGCCTGCGCCCATCACCCCGGCATCATTCCAAAGCTCCGATAAGACCACCCGCGCTGAATCGCGCAGCACAGGATGAATATTGTCATTCAATGCCCGAATACAGGGATCCAATAGCATTGGGCCGATGTGCGTCAGCCCGCCGCCAATAACGATCGTATCGGGGTTCAACACCTGCACGACTGTCGACAGGCCAATGCCGAAATAATGGCCCGCGGTGGTCAGGATCCGGAGGGCAACCGGGTCACCCTGGCGAGCGGCTTCGGCGATGGTCTCCGCCCGGACATGCTCAGGGCAGTCACCGCACAACGATCTGAGCAGGGTTTCTTCGCTGCAGCCGATAGAGTCCCGCGCCATCCGGTCCAGCGCCAGGCCGCAGGCGTAGCTCATCAGGCAACCGCGCTTCCCGCAGGAGCACAGCGGCCCATCCGGATTTACCACCGTGTGCCCGATCTCACCGGCCGTGCCGGTCGCTCCGCGGTACAGCTTCCCGTCGATCACGATGCCCATGCCGCAGCCGGTGCTGAAGGTGAGGTAGCACATGTGCCGTGAGCCGCGCCCGGCGCCGAAGCGGAATTCTCCCCAGGCAGCGAAGTTAGCGTCATTGTCTAAAATGACCGGGAGCGCCAGGCGTTTTTCCAGGATTTCCCTGAGAGGATGGTAATCCCATTCCGGCAGGTTGCTGTTGGTGAGCACGATCCCCTGCTCGTGGTTCACGTGTCCGGCGATGCCTACCCCCACACCTTCGACCTGCTCGCGGCCGATCCCGGTCTCCTGGAGCAGCGACCGGGTAATCTGCACCGCGGCTTCGATCACCTGGTCAGGGTGGCAGTCCGAGCCGGTGGGCAGCTTCCCTCGTGCCACGAAATTCCCCTGCCGGTCGAACAGACCTGCCGCGAGCTTTGTTCCGCCGATATCGATGCCGACGACACAGTCTTTCATGCTTTTTCCCTGCGCCGGTGGGGTTAATCCTGCAGCGCGCTCACCAACAGATAGGGCTCCTCGATCAGCTCACGAACATAGCTTAAGAAGCGGGCCGCCGGCGCGCCGTCGACCAGCCGGTGGTCGAACACCAGCGATAGGGTGACCATGGTGCGAACGGCCGGCTGCCCGTCGAAAGGCACAACTTTTGGCGCGATGCGCCCCACGCCCAGGATAGCGGCTTCAGGCAGGTTGATCACCGGGGTAAACGCGTCGATGCCAAAGGCTCCCAGGCTGGTGATGGTGAACGTGCCGCCGGTAAGGTCATCGGGCAGCGACTTGCGATTGCGGGCGCGCTCCACCAGGTCGCGGAACTCCTGCCCGAACTGGCGCAGACTCTTCCGATCGGCATCCCGAATGACCGGCACCAGCAGCCCACGCTCGGTATCCACCGCCATACCCATATTCACCGGCCTCAGGGTTTCGATCGCGTCCTGGGTGATACGCGCGTTCATGTAGGGGAACTTGCGCAGGGCACTGGCGGTGATTTTGGCCAGCAGGTCATTATACCCAACCGCAAAGCCCCATTCTTTCTCGGTGTGTTCCTTCAATCGCTGGCGCATGGCCACGAACTCGGTGGCGTCCGCTTCTGCGACCAGGGTCACCCGGGCAGTGGTGTGGACGCTCATGCTCATCCGCTCGGCAATGATGCCGCGAATGCCGCTGAGCGGCACGCGCTCCAACACGTCGCCTTCAGCGGCCTGCGGAACGGCAGCGGGGGCTGGCTTGCCAGCCTCTTGCAGGGCTCGCTGCACATCCGAGCGCATGATCCGCCCACCCGGGCCGGTCCCGGAGAGAATGTCCAGGTGCAACCCGGTTTCCCCGGCCACCTTTTGCGCCAGCGGGCTGGCCTTGGGGGCGTGGCTCAGATAATCGCGCACATCCTGCTCCCGGATGCGCGCACCTTCTCCACCGGTTGGCGTTACCCGCTGCAGGTCCACGTTTTTCTCTTCAGCGAGCTTCTTCGCGCGTGGTGAGACAAAGATTTTGCCGCGCTCCTCCTCCCCGGCAGCGCCCGGACCACCCCGGGTTGGTTCCACTGCGGGGATAGCCGCATTCGCCGGCTCTGCCTGGGCTGCCTGCGAAGCAGGCTGGCCCAGCAGCGTAAACTGGTCGTCCGGCTTGCCGATCACCGCTACGGTGGTCACCACGGGCACCACGTCGCCTTCTTTGTATGGGCCAAGATGAATATACCCGCTGGCATTGGCCTCCACCGGGAAGATGGCTTTATCCGTCTCGACCTCCAGGATGGGCTGTCCCTGTTCGACCCTGGTCCCGTCTTCGACCAGTATGCTGGTGATCGTCACCTCTTCGACCGTCTGGCCCAGTTTTGGAATAAAGAATTCTTTTGCCATCAGCGCACCACCTTTCGGCAGGCCTCCACCAGCCGGTCTACATTCGGGATGGCCAGGTCTTCGAGCACTTCTGCGCGCGGGACAGGCACATTGCGGGCTGCCACGCGGACCATGGGAGCATCCAGCCAGTCAAATGCCAGGTCGTTAACCTGGGCCATGATTTCGTTGATAAAGCTGGTGTTCTCATAGGCTTCGGTCGCGCCGACAAACCGTCCCGTCTTCTTGACCGAGTGTATCACGGTATCGATATCCAGCGGCTTGAGCGTGCGCAGATCGATGACCTCGACGTCGATATTTTCCTTCGCCAGGATTTCGGCGGCTTCGAGGGCCTTCAATACCATGCGCGAGTAAGCCACCAGGGTCACATCTTTCCCCTCGCGCTTCACGTCCGCAACACCCAGCGGGATGATGTAGTCCTCCTCCGGAACGGGGCCTTTTTGCCCGTAGAGCATCTTATGCTCGATAAACATGACCGGATTGTCGTCGCGGATGGCGGCCTTGAGCAGGCCCTTGGCATCGTAGGGGGTGGAGGGCATCACCACGTAGATGCCGGGGAAATGGGTCCACAGGCTTTCCAGAGATTGAGAGTGGTGCGCCGCGATCCCGCGCCCCGCGCCGCCTTCGGTGCGGATCACCATCGGGACACTGGTTTCCCCACCGAACATATAGCGGTTCTTCGCCCCCTGGTTAGCGATCTGGTCCATGGCCAGGGGGGTGAAATCGACGTACATGATCTCCGCTACGGGCCGCATCCCGGCCATGGCGGCCCCCACAGCGGCCCCACCGATGGTGGCTTCTGAAATAGGCGAGTCGATCACACGCCATTCGCCAAATTCCTGGAACAGCCCACGCGTCGCTCCGTACGCGCCGCCATACAGGCCGATATCCTCGCCAAAGAGGAAAACGCGCGGGTCGCGGAGCATTTCCTCGCGCTGGGCTTCCACCAGCGCCTGGGCGTAAGAGATCACCCGGGTGACCGCGCCTTCCCGGATGGCTTTGCGCAGCCGGCGGTCGTTTTCATAATCAGCGGGAGTAAACCTGGAAGGCGCGAAAACATCCGTCTCCAGCTCTTTCGCATCCGGGGCTGGAGACGCATCGCTGTACGCCATGGCGTTGTCCAGCTTTTCCTGCACGAACTTCTCCAGGCTTTCGAACTCGGCCTCGTCCAGCATCTTGACCGTCTCCAGGCTGTTTTTGAGCACAAGAACGGGGTCCCGGCTGCGGAAGAAGGCTTCCTCGTCGCGGGTGCGGTAGGCGCGCGGATCGGAATGTGAGTGGCCGTAGTAGCGATACGTCTTGGCCTCGATCAGGGTGGGCCCTTCCCCCGCGCGGGCGCGGGCCGCGGCTTTGGCTACCGCACCGCGCACCGCGAGGACGTCCATGCCGTCGACGACTTCCCCGGGGATGCCGTAGGCGCAGGCCCGGCTGGCGATATCGGGCAGTTTGGAGACTTTCGCCCACGGTACGGACATACCGTACAGATTGTTCTCGGCCACAAAGATGATCGCTAAATTCCACAGGCTGGCCATATTCAACGCCTCGTGGAAGTTGCCTTCGTTCGCAGCGCCATCGCCGAAGAAGCAGACCACCACCCGGTCAGTTCCTTGCAGCTTTTGCGCCAGCCCGGCGCCGACCGCCACGGGCAGGTTCCCACCCACGATGCCGGTGGCGCCCAGGTTGCCGTGCTTCACGTCGGCGATGTGCATCGAGCCGCCCTTGCCCTTGCAATACCCGCCGGTTTTCCCCAGCACCTCGGCCATCATTTTGTTGTAGTGCATCTGTTTCTCTTCGGGGGTCCTGGCGTGTGAATCGCCGTGGGCATGGGCGTGGCCGTGCCCGCGGTGGGTGCTGGTAATGAGGTCATCGTCGCGCAGGGCGGCCACAGCGCCGACCGCCACCGCTTCTTCGCCGGCGTACAGGTGCGAAGCACCGCGCAAAACCGCCTTGCTCAGCAGGCTGCCGATGTTATCTTCCAGGGCCCGAATTTCCATCACCTGCCTGAGCATGTTGACCAGTTGCTCCTTCGATAATTCCTGCTCCTCGATGAGAGCGGAGATTTGTTCCATGGTGGGACTATCGTTAATGGTTGCCATCTTTTCCTGCCTCCCTTGCAATTTCCCGCGCCTGCCAGCCGCAGCCCAGGATCGGGCCGTTATCGCCCAGCGCGCTCACGACCAGCCGGACTCGCGGCCCGACCGTTTTGAAAGAATATTTAGGCACAGTATTACGAGCCGGTTCGAACAAAATATCACCGCACTTGGGCACGCTCCCGCCGAAGACGTACAGCTCGATATCCAGGATCATTGCCATGGTCGCCACGGCAATCCCAAGCGCTTCTCCGGCTTCGTTCATGATCCTTGCCGCCAGTGGGTCGCCGTCCCGGGCAAGGTTCGCCACAATTTCCCCGGTAATGGTCGTGCCAGCCGGAACCGGCGCGACGGCCCCTTCCTGATCCAGAAGGCGCTGGTAATGGCGGGCCAGCCACGGCCCGCTGGTATACGTGTCCAGGCAGCCTCGCGAGCCGCACGGGCACTGCTCGCCATTGCGGTCGACTGTAGCGTGTCCGATCTCCCCGGCGAAGTTCTTTACCCCACGGATCAACTTCCCGTCCATAATGATGGCCGCGCCCACCCCGGTGCCGATCACGACAAACACCATGCTCGGGTCGTTCTGGCCGGCTCCGTAATAAAACTCGCCCAGCCCGGCTGCTTTGGCGTCGTGTTCCATGCTGACCGGCATCTTGAGGCGATCCGAGAGCATCTGCCGCAGCGGCACATTGTAAAACTTCGGCAGGTTGGTTGGGTTGATCATCACTCCCTTTTCATGATCCAACGGGCCAGGACAGCAGATCCCCAGCGCGGCAATGGTTTCCCCGGCAGGCAACCGGACCTTGAATTCGTCCACCACCCCGGCGATGCGCTCCACGGCCGACTCTGGACCGGCATCCGCCAGGGTTGGGATCTTTTTTCGCGCGACGATATTGTTATCCGGATCCACCAGCCCCAGCTCGATCTTGGTGCCGCCTAAATCCACGCCTACCACCCAGGGTTCCATTCCGCCACCTCCCTTTCAGGCCACGCCGAACAATTCAGCGGCCCTTTGCGATAGTTTCATGTCCTCTTCTTCGGGCAGCCCGCTCACGCCCACTGCGCCTACGATCTGACCCCGGAAAACGATCGGCACGCCGCCTCCCCAGGCCGTGTAGCGCAGGTCGCCAAAGTTGGTCATGGGGTATCCCTTCTCGCGGGAAGACTGGCCGATCTCGTAACTCTCTTTCATCTCCCGGGCGGCGGTATACGCCTTGTTGATGGCGATCGTGATGGAGGGCAGCTTGCAGCCGTCCGTGCGCAGGAAAGCCAGCAGCTCGCCCTGCGCATCGACCACGGCAATGGCTGCGCCCCGGTTCTCTCTCTCCAGTTCTGCCTGAATAAATGTGACCACCTTTAAAGCATCGGCATGAGATAACTGGTAACGTTGGTACATGGGTTCGGTTCCCTCCGATTTTAAATTTGAGGCGGTTGGACGAGATCGGTTGCCTGCTCTTGCGATGGAAAAAGCGGCTTTTGGAGGATGTGGTCGGCCACACGCAGAGCTTGCGCTGCGATGGTCAGCGCCGGGTTCATTGCCGCCGAGGACGGGAAGAAAGAGCTGTCCATCACAAACAGGTTGGGCAGATCGTAGCTGCGGCAGAAGGGATCGAGCACGGCTTTGGCCGGGTCGGAGCCGGCCCGGATGGTGCCGCACTGGTGCGAATTGGTATCGATCCCCATCCGCTCCACGAACACGAGGGGATAGCCGGCTTCGCGCAGCATGCCTACCGCCGCCTGGATTAGCTTTTCGTGCGATTTACGGTTGTTTGGCTTCCAGTGGATGCGGATCGTTCCGTCCGGGTCGACGGCCACGCGGTTGTCCGGGTCGGGCAGATCTTCGGACATCACCCACCAATCCACGCTGCGGTTGGCCATCTCTTGCAGAACCGGGCGGGGCAGGTACGGCCTGGCTGCTGCCAGCATGCCTGCCTGCAGCTTGCCCAGCAACTGCAGGTTACCCATCGGGTAAGGCCAGCCCGGACCGTTGAAGTAGAAATCGTTGACCGCAATCGTCTTCTGGAAAACAGACGTGTTCCTTCGCCGCGGGTCGACGGCCATCAGCGCGGCGTTGTTATGCACCATATAGTTGCGCCCGACCTGCCCGGAAGAGTTTGCCAATCCACCCGGGTGGCTGGAATTCGCCGAGCGCAGCAGCAGGGCCGCCGAGTTGACCGCCCCGCACGAGACGACGAAGGTGCCGGCGGTCACCCGCTGCACCTGGCCTTCCCGTTCCACCTCCACGGCCGCGATCGTTTTCCCGCCGGGGCCAGTGAGCAGGCGGCGGGCATAGGCCTTCGTCCACAAGGTGACGTTGGAGGATTGCAGCGCGGGCCAGACCGCGCAGGTATCCGCATCGGACTTGGCCAGTACCTGGCAGGGAAAACCGTCGCAGGTTTTACAGCGGATACAGCGCCCGCGCGGGGCGTAATCGATGCCCATTGGCAGAGAAAAGGGGTGGAGCCCGTTGTTGCGCAGCGTATCGCCGAGCGCGGCGATATACGGGTCGTGAGGGATAGGCGGGAAGGGATAAGGACCCGAGCGGGCCGGTTCGGTTGGGTCATCGCCCGCCTCGCCGTGCACCCGGTAGATCTGCTCCGCCGCTGCATAATATGGCTCCAGGTCGTCATAGCTGAACGGCCAGGCAGGCGAAATGCCTTCTGCGTGCTGGATGGCTTCAAAGTCCTGCCTGCGCAGGCGGGGCAGCGCCGCGCCGTACACCTTGGTGTTGCCGCCAACGTAATAGTGAACCCCGGGCAGGAAGGTGTTTCCACTGGCATCCTTCCAGAGTTCGGCGTTCTTGTAGCGCTTCTGGAAAAACACCGCCTGCGGGCTCCAATTTTCGCGTTCCTGCGGTAAAAAGTCACCGCGCTCGACCAGCAGGATGCGCGCGCCGCTATTGCGCAGCGCGTAAGCCAGCGTGCCGCCGCCCGCCCCGCTGCCGATGATGACGATATCAAATCCCAAGCGGTGTTCTTGCTCGATACCCATCATGCTGTCTTTCGACCCGATCTACCCCTTTACCGAGCCTGCCAGCAGCCCGCGCACGAAGTAGCGGCCCAGGAAGATATACACCAGGGCAGTGGGTAGCGCAGCGATCACCGCGCCCGCCATCAACACGTTCCAATCCACGGAGAAGCTGCCAGACAGGTTGTTCAGCGCAATCGTTACCGGCTGTGCGGCAGGGTTCGGCACCACCGTCACGCCGAAGAGAAAGTCGTTCCAAATGTTGGTGAACTGGAAGATGCCGACCACGATGAACGCCGGGACGGAAAGCGGGA
>Ga0335070_10008871_pt1 | contig 11809 bp, 7 predicted proteins | sample Lox_Sample_13_FD_206722 | JGI IMG/M metagenome (GOLD analysis project Ga0335070, IMG submission 206722) | Soil microbial communities from Loxahatchee National Wildlife Refuge, Florida, United States - Lox_Sample_1.3 | ecosystem: Environmental > Terrestrial > Soil > Wetlands | place: USA: Florida...
CCAGGTGATGACGACGGGCGACGCCGCCCCCGATCTGGTCGATGAGCGCGTCGCCGCCATCAAGCGCAGCGACACCGCCTGCTTCATCTACACCTCGGGCACCGGCGGCACGCCCAAGGGCGTGATGCTGAGCCACGGCGCTATCATCGCCAATTGCCGCGGCGCCTTCGGCGTGCTTTCGGAACTCAACCTGAATCACGAGCTGTTCCTCTCCTTCCTGCCGCTCTCGCATGCCTATGAGCATACGGCGGGGCTTTTTTTCCCGATCTCGATCGGGGCCGAGATCTACTACGCGGAGGGTGTCGAGAAGCTGACGGAGAACATCGCCGAGATCCGGCCGACCATCATGACCGCCGTGCCGCGCCTCTATGAGGTGATGCATCAGCGCATCCTGCGCGGGCTCGCCAAAGCCAAGCCCTCGCAGCGCCGCTGGGTGGAGCGCACCGTGGCGCTGGGGCGGCGCAAGGCGCTCGGCCTGGCGCCGCTCGGGTTCATCGAGCGGCTGCTCGACCGCGCCTGCGAGATCCTGGTGCGGCGCAAGATGCGCCAGCGCTTCGGCGGAAGGCTCAAGGCCTTCGTCTCCGGTGGGGCCGCGCTTAACCCCGATATCGGCGCCTTCTTCCTGGCCCTGGGCCTTCGCATCCTTCAGGGCTACGGCCAGACCGAGGCGGCGCCGGTCATCTCCGTGAACCGTCTGGGCCGCGTGCGGATCGACACAGTCGGCCCCGCCATCGACGGGATCGAGATCAGGATCGCCGAGGATGGCGAGATCCTGGTGCGGGGCGAGGCGGTGATGCAAGGCTATTGGCGCGACGAGGAAGCGACCGCCAAGACCGTGATCGATGGCTGGCTCCATACCGGCGATATCGGCACGCTCGACCCGGACGGCTATCTCAAGATCACCGACCGCAAGAAGGACCTGATCAAGCTCTCGGGCGGCGACAATGTCTCGCCGGCGCGGATCGAGGGCTTCCTGGTGGCACAGCCCGAGATCGGCCAGGCCATGGTGTCGGGCGACCGGCGGCCACATCTGGTGGCGCTGCTGGTGCCGGAGGCGGAGTTCCTCGCCGGCTGGGCGGAGCGCCGCCAGAAGCCCAACGAGCTGGCGCAGTTGCGCGAGAACGCGGAGCTGGCGAAGGCGCTGGGCGACGCGGTCGATCGCGTGAACGCCAATCTCTCGCCGGTCGAGCGCGTCCGGCGTTTCGCGCTGGCACCGGAAGCCTTCACCATCGAGAACGGCATGCTGACGCCCTCGCTCAAAATCCGGCGCCACAAGATCCGCGAGCGCTTTGGCGCGATCATCGATGGGCTCTATGAGCGCTGATCGGGCGCGGCGATCGGATCCAGGTTTCTGATCTCGAGCGGCACCATGGCGGCCAGACGCGCCGCCACTTCCGAGCGATGGCATTGCACGGGGTCGTGCTCATAGCAGAGCAGGCAGAGCCGGCCTTTCTTCGCCAGTGCGGCCGCCTCCGAAAGTGCCGCCTGCCCTTCCGCACTATCGAGCTGGCCAGCGAGAATCTTAGCGAAAGCAGCCCGGTCGCCGGCCTTGGCAGCATCGCGGCCGGTCTTGGGCGTGCCCAGCGCCTTGCGATGCAGATAGCCGATGCCGGCCTCGGCGAGCACCTCGCTCAGGCGCCCCTTGGCGAACTCGCGACGGCGTGACCAGGGCAGCTCGCGCACGTCCAGCACCGTATCGATATCCGCCGCCTTGAGCGCGGCAAGGAGGCGCTCCAGCGACGCGCCCTCATAACCAATGGTCGCCAGAAGCGGGCGATCCTGCGCTACAGAACGGAATACTTGTCGATGACCCATAGCCATGTGCCGTCCCCCTGCGGGCGGGCGACCTCGGAGGTCACGCTGCCATCGGGAAGGCGCGTTGAGGTCAATGCCAAATCGCCGCTCACAAGGGCCGGGCGCTGCTCGCCGAACTGGAACTTTCGACCCGCTGCGACCAGTTCGACATAGAATGCCCGAATTGCCTCCTTGCCTCGCTTCAACTGCCCATCGCCGGTATCAATGACGGCATCGGGCTCAAACAGAGCCGTCATTCCGTCAACATCTCCCTCCCTCTGTCGCGAAACCAGCAGCCGCTCCAAGTCCTGAGGATCACGCGCCGGCTCGCGGTTTGCTCCATCAATCATAACGACACTCCTTTGACGGCAACTCGCCGGCATGGATGGAGAGAAGGCCGGCCCCTTGCGGGCTCATCTGATTGCGGCCGGGCCCGGACTCAAGGAACCGAAGGTCGTCGCGCTCGAGTGAAGGTCTCGCCGCGCGTCATTCCACGCCATTGTAACCCTTGTATCAGGCAATCGTTTCAGGATGCCTTCGCGATGGCTGCAGATGAGGGAGATAGGCTCAGAGCGCCGTCAGCGCGCGATCGAGCGCCTCGATGGCGATATCCGCATGCTCGGGGCCGAAGCAGAGCGGCGGCCGGATCTTCAGCACATTACGCCGCAGGCCCTCGGTGCCAATGAGAACCCCTTGCTCGCGCATGAGATTGGCGACACGCCGGGTCCAGTCCGGCGCCGGCTCTTGTGTCTTGCGGTCGCGCACCAGCTCCACGCCCATGACGAGGCCAGTGCCGCGCACGTCGCCAATCGCCGCGTGGCGGGCCATCAGTGCCGCGACTCCGTGGCGGAAATAGGTCCCGGTGCTCCGGGCGTTCTCCTGCAGGCCCTCGCGCTCCAGCACCTCGAGCACCGCGAGGCCCGCCGCGGCCGAGACCGGATTGCCGCCGAAGGTCGAGAAATAGTCGGTGCGGTCGGTGAAGGATTTGAGAATCTCCCGGCGGGTCACCACTACGCCGAGCGGGTGGCCATTGCCGACCGGCTTGCCCATCGTGACGATGTCGGGCACCGCACCCTGGAAATCGAAGCCCCAGAAATGGCTGCCCGAGCGGCCGAAGCCATACTGTACTTCGTCGGCGATGAAGAGCCCGCCCGCTGCCCGCACCTTCGCGACGACGGCTTCGAGATAGCCTTTCGGGACATCGAGAATGCCGTTGGAGATGAAGGCGGAATCGATCATCGCGGCCGCCGTCCGATGGCCCGCCGCCGCGAGCGACGCGATGGCACGGTCGGCGGCCTCGGCATAGCCGCGCGCGGCCATGGGATCGGCCCCGCGGAAACGGCCGCGATAGAGATCGGGGGCCTCCAGGGTGCGGACATGCGGCGCCACGGCGCTGGCCGCCGCATCGTAGGGCGAGAGGGCGGCAACGGCCTCGGTGCCGCCGTGATAAGCATTCTCCATCACCAGCGCACCCGTGGCTCCGGTATGGGCCTTGGCGATGCGCCAGGCGATGTCATTGGCCTCGCTGCCGCAATTGACGAAGGCGCAGACCTCGAGCCCGGCCGGCAGGCGGGCGCACAGGCGCTCGGCGTAGTCGAGCACGGTCTCGTGAAGATAGCGCGTGTTGGTGTTGAGCAACGCCGACTGGCGCGCGACCGCCTCCACCACATGCGGGTGGGCATGGCCCACATGAGGCACGTTGTTATAGGCATCGAGATAGCGCCGGCCATCGGCGTCCCAGAGCCAGACGCCTTCTCCGCGCAGCAGATGCACCGGGCGCTCATAGGACAGCTCCAGTCCCGATCCCAGCAGCCGGCGCCGGCGCACGATGAGAGTTTCCAGGGCAGCGCCCGGCGCCCGGACTGGCGGCTTCGGCAACGCGGCGAGGGACATGCCAGCGGACAAGCCCGCGGCCTTGCGAAAGGCGCGCTCGGCCGCTTCGGACCCGACCGAGAGAAGCTGGTCGAAAGCACGGAGCCCCGAATGCTCGTAGCGCTCGAGCTTGCCGGCGCCGTGCCGGTCGTGATGCTGCCGCCAGGCGAAGATCGCCAGGGTGACGGCAAGGCGCGCCGCCATGGCGTCATAGAGGACCGCGATCTCGTCCTCTTGCAGCGGAAGCACCGCCCCGTAGCCCGCGATCACCTCCTGCGCCGCATTGATCGGCCCCATCCCCTCGCCGGCCACGTCCGCAGCGGCGAGCGCCAGATCGAACATCAAAGGCCCATGGATCATGTCGCCGAAGTCGATGATACCGGCGATGCGGGGCGCACCCGCCGCATCCACCAGCACATTGCCGGGATTGCAGTCGTTATGGATGACCTGGCCCCGCAAGGCCGCAAAGGCCGGCAGGCGTTCGACCGTGCGCTCGAGCACGCGGCCCACCGCCGCCGCAAGGGCCGGATCGTCGATCAGCGACGCGAAGGGGCGCAGCTCGCCGGCACGGCGAATGTCCCAGGCGATCCTCTGTCCGGCTGCCGGATGAAAGAAGCCGCGCAGGGCCTTGTCGAGCCTCGCGACTGTGCGCCCGAAGTCGCGAAGCAGCGCCGCTTCCGGCTGCACCTCCTCGAGCAGCCTTCCCGGCAGGAAGGAGATCGCGCAGGCGATATGAGCGGCGTCACCGGGACCCTTGATCCGCGTCGAGCGCTCCCCCGCCCTCGTCGCGAGCACGCGCGGCACCGGCAGGCCCGGGTCCTGCAAGGCCAGATGGCCGAGCACGCCGATCTGGAAATCGACGATGGCCGGATCCTCGAGCGCGTTATAGAGCTTGAGCACCACGCCGGGTCCCTGCGCCGGCCGCAGATGGAAGTTCTGATCGCGCTCGCCGAACAGGACCGTCGCGCGGCCCTCGATCCCGTAGAGCTCGCGGGCGATTCGCTCGGCGTCGACCGCGGAGAAACGCGGTGGGTTCGTCTGGAGCGCGGTCAGGCCACCGGCCAGCATGACATTCGACATGGTGAAGGTTCCGGATCTGAAAGCCGAGGAAACGTAGCAAATCCTGAACCCGATGGGCGCCTCATCTTCATCGATATTGCCTCGGTCCGCGTTTAGCTGCGCGTCAATGAGACCATGCCCTAATCAAGCCCGTGGTAGCGCTTGTACCAGGCGACCGTGCGCGGGATGCCCTGCTGGATCGTCGTGCGCGGCAGGAAGCCCAGATCGCACGTCGAGGCGCTGATGTCGGCATAGGTCACTTGCAGGCCGCCCGCGCCTGCTTCAATGCGGGATCGTAGAAGGGGAGAAAATTGTCGACGCCCACGACTCGCTCGCCGCGCCCGACCAGGGCCGAAACCAGGTGGAAGCCGATGAAGCCGGAGGCGCCGGTGACGAGAACGGTCATGAAATGTCCGCAAAACCGCTTCTGACGATAAGGATATAGCCGAGCCGGGCCAGGAAATCATCCAACGTTACCGACTCCGGGAAAGCCCGGATTCCTGCGCCCTTTCATTGCAGGCGGGCGGGCGCTCGGCTAGCTTCACGCCCAACGAAGAAGAATGCCCCGAAGGCGCCCACCCCGGTCCGGTGGCGCTCGGATCGGGCCTCGAACGGGAGAGACATGGCTCAGCCTGCGATCATCACCGTCGCCATCACCGGCAGCCAGCCGACCAAGGCGCAGAACCCGGCCGTGCCGGTGACCCCCGCCGAGCAAATCGAGAGCACGCATCAGGCCTTCGAAGCGGGCGCCGCCCTGGTCCATATCCATGTGCGCGACGAAGAGGGCCGCTCCTCCTCCGATCCCGATCGCTTCGCCCAGGTGCAAGAGGGCATTCGCCGCCATTGCCCCGGCATGATCATCCAGTTCTCGACCGGCGGGCGCGGCCGTGAGCCATCGGAGCGCGGCTCCGCGCTGAAGCACCGGCCGGACATGGCTTCGCTTGCCACCGGCTCGGTCAATTTCGCCAGCATCATCTATGAGAACCCGCCCCAGTTGATCGACGGGCTGGCGCGCTCGATGCTGGACTATGAGGTCAAGCCCGAGATCGAGATCTTCGATCTGGCCATGCTTTACAACGCCCGCGAGCTGGTCGACCGCGGCCTCCTCAAGCCACCGGTCCACGTCCAGTTCGTGATGGGCATTCCGGGCGCCTTGCCCGCCCGCGAGAAGGTGCTCGATTTCCTGATTTCCGAGCTCGCGGCGTTCCTGCCGGGGGCCACCTGGACCGCCGCTGCCACCGGCCGCCATCAGCTGGAGGCCAACCGCTGGGCACTGGCCAAGGGCGGTCACTTGCGCACAGGGCTTGAGGACAACATCTATTTCGAGAAGGGCCGGCTGGCCACGAGCAATGCCGAGCTGGTTGCGCGCGCCGCCGCCCTCTGCGCCGAAATGGGCCGTCCGCCGGCAAGACCCGCCGAAGCGCGGAACCTTTTGGGCCTTAGACCCGCTTCATGAGGCTCCCATGAAACTCGCGACCGTCAGCCTGGACGACAAATACACGGCAGAAAGCGGTCGCGTCTTCCTGACAGGGACCCAGGCACTGGTGCGCCTGCCGATGATGCAGCGCCGGCGCGACGAGGCGGCGGGCCTCAACACGGCAGCCTTCGTCACCGGCTATCGCGGCTCGCCTCTCGGCGGGCTCGATCTCGCCATGAGCCAGGCGCAGAAATTCCTCGACCGCCATCATATCCGCTTCCAGGCGGGGGTGAACGAGGACCTGGCCGCGACCGCGATCTGGGGCACCCAGCAGCTCGATCTCTTCGGCGATTCCAATTATGACGGCGTCTTCGCCCTCTGGTACGGCAAGGGCCCCGGCGTCGACCGTTCGGGCGACGTGCTGCGCCATGCCAACCTCGCCGGCACCGCCAGGCATGGCGGCGTGCTGGCGCTCGCCGGCGACGATCACACCTGCAAATCCTCCACGACTGCGCATCAGACCGAATACGCCTTCGTCGATTCGCAGATCCCGGTGCTGAACCCGGCGGGGGTCCAGGAGTTCCTGGATCTCGGCCTCCACGGCATCGCGCTCTCGCGCTATTCCGGCTGCTGGGTGGCGCTCAAATGCGTCGCCGACACGGTCGAGAGCTCGGCCTCGGTCTCGGTCGATCCGCATCGCGTCCAGATCATGACGCCCGCGGATTTCGAAATGCCCGAAGGCGGCCTCAATATCCGCTTCCCCTCCTCGCCCTTCGCCTCGATCCAGGCGCTGGAGCAGGAGATGCGCCTCCATCGTTTCAAGCTCAAGGCGGTGTTGGCCTATGCCCGCGCCAACCGGCTCGATCGTGCGGTCATCGACGGGCCCAAGCGCCGGCTCGGCATCGTCACCACCGGCAAATCCTATCTCGACCTGCGCCAGGCGCTGGACGATCTCGGCATCGACGAGGCGCATGCCGCCGAGCTGGGTTTGAGCATCTACAAGGTGGGGCTGGTCTGGCCGCTCGAGCCCGAGAACTTGAAGACGTTCGCCGAGGGGCTGGAAGAGATCCTGGTGGTCGAGGAGAAGCGCCCACTGCTCGAGGATCAGATCAAGACGCTGCTCTATGACGCGCCGGCGAACCGACGGCCGCGCGTGATCGGCAAATATGACGAGAGCGGCGCGTGGATCCTGCCCTCGGCCGACGAGCTCACCCCCGCCATGATCGCGCGCGTGCTGGCCAAGCGGATCAAGCGCTTCTATGACAGCGCCCGCATCGAGGAACGGCTGGCCTTCCTCGAGGCCAAGGAGAAGGCGCTCGAGGGCTACAAGCCGGCCTTGCGGCGCGTCGCCTATTTCTGCTCCGGCTGCCCCCACAACACGTCGACCCGGGTCCCTGAGGGCAGCCGAGCGCTTGCCGGTATCGGCTGTCATTATATGGCGCAGTGGATGGATCGGCACACCGAGACCTTCACCCAGATGGGCGGCGAAGGTGCCACCTGGATCGGCCAGGCGCCGTTCTCGAAGACGCCGCATGTGTTCCAGAATCTGGGTGACGGCACTTATTTCCATTCGGGCTCGCTGGCGATCCGCGCCGCGGTCGGGGCCGGTGTCAACATCACCTACAAGATCCTCTATAACGATGCGGTCGCGATGACCGGCGGCCAGCATGTGGACGGGCCGCTCGACGTGCCGCGGGTGACGCGCCAGCTCGCGGCCGAAGGGGTCGGCCGGATCTGCCTCGTGACCGACCAGCCCGAGCTCTATGAGGGCGATTCCTCGCTCGCAGCCGGCACCGAGATCCACCACCGCGACCGGCTCGACGCCGTACAGCGCTCGCTGCGCGAGACGCCGGGCGTGACGGCGCTGGTCTATGCCCAGACCTGCGCCGCGGAGAAGCGGCGCCGGCGCAAGCGCGGCCTGATGGAGGATCCGCCCAAGCGCATCGTCATCAACGAGCGCGTCTGCGAGGGCTGCGGCGACTGCAGCCGGAAGTCGAACTGCCTCTCCGTCGTGCCGGTCGAGACCGAGTTCGGCCGCAAGCGCGCGATCGACCAGTCCTCCTGCAACAAGGACTATTCCTGCGTGAAGGGCTTCTGCCCGAGCTTCGTCACGGTCAAGGGCGGCTCGCTCCGGAAGCGGCGCGGCGCCGGCCGGACGGGTGCCAGCCCGCTGCCGCCTCTGCCCGAGCCGCAGCGTCCAGGAACGGCCGAGCCCTACGGTATCCTCGTGACCGGCGTCGGCGGCACCGGCGTGGTCACGGTCGGCGCCCTCCTCGGCATGGCGGCCCATATCGAGGGCAAGGGCTGCACCATCCTCGACATGACCGGCCTCGCGCAGAAGGGCGGGGCCGTCATCAGCCATCTGCGCATCGCCGACGATCCCGAGGCCATTCATGCCGTGCGCGTCGCCGCGGGCGGCGCGCGGCTGCTGCTGGGCTGCGACATGGTGGTCGCCGCCAGCTACGATGCGCTGGCGAAGCTCCAGAAAGGCATCAGCCGCGCCATCATCAATCTCGAGGAGAGCATCACCGGCGATTTCACCCGCGATCCCGACATGGCATTTCCGACCGCCGATCTGAAGCGCGCCGTCACCGATGCGGTCGGGCGCGAAGATGCGGAGTTCGTCGATGCCACGCGGCTCGCGACGGCACTTATGGGCGATTCCATCGCCAGCAACCTCTTCATGCTGGGCTATGCCTATCAGAAGGGCCTGATCCCGGTCTCGGGCGAGGCGATCGAGCAGGCAATCGAGCTCAATGCCGCCGCGGTCGAGCAGAACCGCCAGGCCTTCCGCTGGGGCCGGCGCGCGGCCCACGATCTGGCCTCGGTCGAGGTCGCGGCCCGCGCGGCTGACCCGGTCTCGGCACCGCGGCCGATCGCGACCACGCTCGACGAGATCGTGGCGCTGCGGGCGCAGGATCTCACCACCTATCAGAACGCGGCGCTGGCGCGCCGCTATCGTGACCTCGTCGCCGCCGTCGAGGTGGCCGAGGCGGAGCGCACGCCCGGCCGGCGCGGGCTGGCCGAGACGGTCGCGCGCAACTACTACAAGCTCCTCGCCTACAAGGACGAGTATGAGGTGGCGCGGCTCTTCTCCGATCCGGCCTTCCGACAGTCGCTGGAAAGCCAGTTCGAGGGCAACTGGACCCTCTCGCTCAATCTGGCGCCGCCCCTTCTCGCCAAGCGCGATCCCGACACCGGCCATCTCGTCAAGCGCGAGTTCGGCCCCTGGCTGTTGAAGCTCTTCCGGGTCCTGCCGCATTTCCGCTTCCTGCGCGGCACAGCCCTCGATCCCTTCGGGCGCACCGCGGAGCGCCGGCGCGAGCGGGCGCTGATCGGGGAGTATGAGAGCCTGCTGCGGGAGATCCTGGCCAAGCTCGACCATGAGAATCATCGCCTGGCCGTGGCGCTGGCCGATCTGCCGGAACAGATCCGCGGCTACGGCCATGTGAAAGACGCGTCGATCGAGCGGGCGAAAGCGCGCGAGGCCGAGCTCCTGGCCGATTTCCGCAGCGCCCGCGCGCCGGCGGTGGCGGCGGAGTAGGTGTACTCTCCTCTTTCCTCTCCGCCCGCGTAGCGGGAGGAGAGGGTTGCGAAGGCTTAGGTGAGACCGAAAGTCGAACCTTAGCCGAAGCTGGGAAAGGTGGGCTCTTCCTGCGCACACACCCTCTCCCAGCTCCGAGTAAGTCTCCGCTCCGCTCCGACTAACTCTTCGCAACCCTCCCCCCTCACTCCGTGAAGGGGAGGAAAGACAGATCTCACCGCCGCCGCGCGATCACCACGCCGGCCAAAATCATGATCGTGGCGGCGATCAGCACCGCGGTCGGGCGCTCGCCCAGCCAGAAGAAGGCGAGCACCAGCCCCGAGAGTGGCTGCAGGAACTGGATCGTGCCCATGCGCGCAATGCCGCCATGGCCCAGGGCCCAGTACCAGCCGATATAGCCCATGATCGAGGTAACCCAGGCGAGCGTCGCGATGGCGCCCCAGGCGACCCAGCTCGCCTCGGGCAGCATGGCGCCGCCCGTGACCAGCGGCAGGAGCGGCGCCACCGCGATTGAGGCCGCGGTCACGCCCCACAAGGTGGTGCCGAGGCTGGCATAGCCCGACTGGGTGAGGCGCGCGCCCGAGACATAGCCCATGGCCGCGAACAGGCTCGCGAACAGGATCAGGAGATCGCCCGCGACCGAGGCTTCACCCGCCGAGGCCGGCATGCGGCCGAGGATCAGCAGGATCTCGCCGGCGAAGGCGACCGCGCAGCCTGCCCACCAGACCGGGTTGGGCCGACGTCGCTCGAAGGCGGCGGCGTAGAGGCCGGTGAAGATCGGCAGGGCCGCCAGGATCAAGCCGCCATGCATGGCCGAGGTCATGCGCTGGCCGATGGTGTAGAGGATCGGAAAGGCGACGAAGCCGCAGAATCCCGAGAGCAGCAGCGGCCAAAGCTGGCGGCCCTGGCGCGGCGGGCGAAGGCGCAAGGTCAGTGCCAGCGGCGCTGCCGCCAAGCCGCCCAGCAGCGTGCGCATGATTCCGACCACCAGGGGATCGATCTCGCGGGCGGCAAGCTTCGTGAAGACCGGCGTCGCCCCCCACTGCACCACCACGGCAAGCGCCACCAGAACCGGGATCCAGCTTGTGCTCTTGGTCGTCATGCGGGGCGAGGCCATGGCGGTGGCGACATTTTTCAATTGTTGCGCGTTCGCCTAAAGCAACGACGCGATAACCGCAATGGGCATGATGCGAATGCGTGGATTGTTACCGAGACGATCGGATCGGGCCGGAACGCCCTGGCAACGATTTGGCGCAGGCCAAAGCCTCGTGACGGCTCGGGAATCACGCGCGATTCCGAAAGTCGCGACCAAGCCGATGTCACCAGGACATAAGCTTGAACGCCCGCGAATATTGAAGGACTATTCCGGTCACGAACCCGGGCCGACCTGAAAGGGCCTGCCGCGCATCGCCGTCTCTCGCGATCGCTTCCAAGGGCCGAGGCTCCGGGGCGTCAGGGAACAGGAGGAAACACATGATGCATCGGCGAACGACGTTGAAGCTGGCCGCTCTCGCGGTCGCGGCGCTGCTGGCGGGAACCGCGGTGGCACAGGCCGAGATGGTCCTGCGGCGCGGCAATGGCGCGGAACCGGAGACGATCGATCCGCACAAGTCCACTGGCGTGACCGAGAACGTGATCGAGAACGATCTGTTCGAGGGGCTGGTGACGCTTGCGGCCGACGGCAAGCAGATCCCGGGCGTCGCCAAGAGCTGGGACATCAGCGACGACGGCACGGTCTACACCTTCCATCTGCGCGACGACGCCAAATGGTCGAATGGCGAGCCCGTGACCTCGGCCGACTTCGTCTATTCCTTCCGGCGCGCGGTCGATCCGAAGACCGCCTCGGACTATGCGCCGATCCTTTCGCCGATCAAGAACGCGGACGACATCATCGCCGGCAAAATCACGGATCTTTCCCAGCTTGGCGTGGCCGCGCCCGACGCGAAGACGGTCGTCATCAGCCTCAACGCGCCAACGCCCTATCTGCTGGGTCTGTTGACCCACAACATCGCCATGCCCGTGCATCAGGCCACGGTCGAGAAGTTCGGCGACCAATGGACCAGGCCCGGCAACATGGTCTCGAACGGCGCCTTCATGCTGTCGGACTGGGTGCCGCAATCGCA
>Ga0335070_10008874_pt1 | contig 11808 bp, 10 predicted proteins | sample Lox_Sample_13_FD_206722 | JGI IMG/M metagenome (GOLD analysis project Ga0335070, IMG submission 206722) | Soil microbial communities from Loxahatchee National Wildlife Refuge, Florida, United States - Lox_Sample_1.3 | ecosystem: Environmental > Terrestrial > Soil > Wetlands | place: USA...
ACTGTCATACTTCATCTGGCGCACGGCGGAGATGAAGTCGAACCAGGCCGCGACGGGTCTGCTTTACGTCGCCCTCGTGTTCGTCCTGATCGGCGAGCTCCTGTCCTCGTATCTCACGGTCGCGACTGGCTTCCCGGCTTGACCGTCGGGTCCATGCGCGCGAGGCACTACTGCGCCGACTGTCTCGCGTGGCGCGACCACGGCCAGACCGACGACGGCGAGTTCGCGTGCGCGACCTGCGGCAAGGCGTACGCCGTGAGGGCGCCCGGAGCCGCGGGGCCCGAGGGCGTCGAGCGTTGCGCCTTCTGCGACAACCGCGCGTTCTTCCTCCAGAAGGATTTCGACCAGCGGTTGGGTTGCCTGATCATGGCGGCGTCTCTCGGTCTCGCGCTCTTCGTCGGCTGGCGGTTCGGCTGGATCTGGTTTACACCGGTCCTCCTCGTGTCGGTCGTGATCGACTGGGTCGTGGCGGCTCGGGTCAAGCCCGTGACGATCTGCTACCGCTGCGACGCGGAATACCGCGACCTCCCGGTCAATCCCCGCCACAAGGGATTCGATCCGCACGTCGCCGAGCGCTACGCGGAGACGAAGACGCTGCGGCGCCTGCGATGAAGATCTACGACATCTCGCGCCGCATCAGCGAAGAGACGCCGGTCTGGCCCGGCGACGTCGCCTTCAGCTGGCGCGAGCTCGAGGCGCCGGGCGCCTCGGCGCGGTGGGGATCCACGTGCTTCTCGATGAGCGCTCACTGCGGGACGCATGCCGACGCGCCGAGCCACGTCTTCGCCGACGGAAAGACGATCGCGGAGGCGCCGCTGTCGGCCTACATCGGTCCGGCGCGGGTGATCGAGCTCCCGGGGCTGGGGGAGGTGGGGCCGGACGCGCTCCCGCGGATGGCCCTGGGCGTGGCGCGGGTCCTTTTCCGGAGCGGCGGCAAGGCGTCGCTGTCGCCGCTGGCCGCCCTGCGGCTGGCCGAGCGCGGGACGATCCTCGTGGGCACCGATGCGGCCTCGATCGACCCCGAGGACGCGGAGGACCTCCCGGCGCACCGCGCGCTGCTCGGCAGCGGCGTCGCGCTCCTCGAGGATCTGGACCTCGAGGCCGTCGGCGAGGGGACGTACCAGCTCGTGGCGCTCCCGCTGCGTTTCGAAGAGCTCGACGCCTCGCCGGTACGGGCGATCCTGATCGGAGAGGAGCCCGGGTAGGCGCAGAGCCCCCTCACGCCAGCGTCTTCGCCAAAGAGGGGAGGGACCCTAGGGAAACAGCCCCCGCAGCCTGGTCGCTTCCTCGACCCGCCCGACGGCCAGGATCAGCGCACCGGTGCGCAGGTCCGTGTCGTGGCGCCGCGCCGTCTCGGCGACGTCCTCGTAGGCGCGCCGGACGGTGCGCTCGAGGTGAGTGCGGACGACGTCCGGATCCCAGAAGAACGAGTAGAGGTCCTGGACCCACTCGAAGTACGAGACGGTCACGCCGCCGGCGTTGGCCAGAATGTCCGGAATGACGACGGCGCCGCTCGAGCGGAGAATGTCGTCGGCGTCGGGCGTCGTCGGCCCGTTCGCGGCTTCGGCGATGATCTTCGCCTTCACGCGGGGCGCGTTCTCGCGCGTGATGACGCCTTCGAGCGCCGCCGGGACGAGGATGTCGACAGGCAGCTCGAGGAGCTCCGCGTTCGAGATCTTCTGGCCGCGCGTGGCCGTCACCGAGCCCTTCTTCTCCTTGGCGGCGTTGACGAGCTCCATGCGGAGGCCCTTCTTGTCGTAGATGCCGCCGCGGGAATCGGAAACGGCGACGACCTTCGCGCCGGCCTCCTCGAGGAAGCGGGCGACGTGAGCCCCCGCATTGCCGAAGCCCTGGACGGCCGCGGTTGCGCCCTTGAGCTTCAGGCGCATGCGCTTGGCGGCCTCGTCGATGGCGACGAAGCATCCTTCTGCCGTGGCCTCGTTGCGGCCAGCGGAGCCGCCGAGGGGAATGGGCTTCCCGGTGACGACGCCGAGCGTCGAGTAGCCCTGCGTCATCGAGAACGTGTCCATGATCCAGGCCATGTGCTGGGGCGTGGTGTACACGTCCGGTGCGGGGATGTCCCGGTCATGGCCGAGGACGATGGCGATTTCGGACGTGTAGCGGCGGGTCAGCCGCTCGTTCTCGTCCATCGAGAGCCTCTTCGGGTCGACCGTGATGCCGCCCTTGGCGCCGCCGAACGGAATGTTGACCACGGCGCACTTCCAGGTCATCCACATCGCGAGCGCCTTGACTTCGTCCAGCGTGACGCCCGGGTGAAAGCGGATGCCGCCCTTCGACGGGCCGCGCGCAATCGAGTGCTGGACGCGGTAGCCGGTGAAGACCTTGATCTTCTTGTTGTCCATCTTGATCGGGATCGACACGGTCAGCTGGCGCTTGGGCTGGCTCAGGACCTGCCGCGTCCCGGGGTCGAGCGCGAGGAAGTCGGCGGCCCGCTCGAACTGACGCAGGGCGAACTCGTACGGGTTCAGGTTCTCGGGGGCCAGGGGAGTCGAGCTCGCGGTCTTCTTCGCGGCGGGCCGGGGGGCGGGCTTGCGCTTCGATGCCATCTTTTCTCCTTCGCCTGCGCGGCGTCGACCGAGGGGCGCGATTCCGAGTGTTCTAGGGGCTGATCAGCGGAAGCGTTGCCGCCGCGTGGCGCGCGATCTCCCACAGCGACGACGGGAAGATGCCGAGGGCGAGAATTCCCGCGGCACAGAGCGCCAGCGCGAGACGGTCGGCCGGCGCCAGCGGCGGCGGCGGGTCGGACTCGACCGGATCGCGCATGTAGAGGATGTAGACGACCTTGAGGTAGTAGCCGATCGACACGAGGCTGTTCAGGACGCCGATGAGCGCGAGGGCGTAGAAGCCCTGCTCGAGGGCGGCCTTGAAGAGAAAGAACTTGCCGATGAATCCCGCCGTCGCGGGGATTCCCGCGAGGGAGAAGAGACACAGCGCGAGGACCGCCGACGCAAACGGCGCCCGGCGTCCCGCGCCCGCGAGCAGGCCGACCGGGTGCGGCTTGGTCTCGTCGCGGTAGAGCGCCGAGACCGCGGCGAAGGCGCCGGCATTCGAGACGAGGTACGCGAAGAAGTACACGAGCACGGCGGCGAGCGCGTCGCGGCCGAAGACGGCGAGCGCGATCGTGACGTAGCCCATCTGCGCGATGCCGGAATAGGCGAGCAGGCGCTTGGCGTCGCGCTGCGCCAGGGCGACGACGTTGCCGAGCGTCATCGACAGGATCGCAAGAGCCGCGATCGCCGTGCGGAAGCGGTCGGGCATCCCGTGCTCGAACACGGCGCCGAAGACCCGGAAGAGGACGAGGACCGCGGCGCCCTTGGGGGCGACCGAGAGGTACGCCACCGCCGGCGTCGGCATGCCCTGGTAGACGTCGGGGGCCCACGCGTGGAACGGCGCGAGCGACATCTTGAACCCGAATCCGACGAGGAGCAGCAGGAGGCCGAAGGCGACGGCGTTGCTCTCGGCGAGCCCGGGGCTCGAGAGCTCCTCGATCCTGGTCCCGCCCGAAGCGCCGAAGAGGAGCGCCACGCCGTAGAGGGTGAACGCGGAGCCGAAGGCGCCGGTCAGAAAGTACTTGAGGGCCGCCTCGGAGGAGGCCGAAATGCGGCGGAAGATGCCCGCGAGCACGTAGAACGCGAGGGACAGCGTCTCGAGCCCGATGAAGACGATCAGCAGGTCGAGTCCCCGGGTCATCAGCGACACGCCGACGTGTCCCCACAGCAGCAGCGCATAGAACTCCCCGCGCTCCTCGCCGGTGCGCTCGAGGTAAGGCTTCGCGACCAGGATCGCGAGAACCGCCGCGCCGCCGAGGAAGAGACCGACGAGCTGCGTCAGCGACGAGGTTTCGTAACGGCCTCCGAACGTCGTGCCGATCGGAGCGTGCAGCAGGAAGTAGAGGGAGACCGCCACGCCGGCCAGGGCGAGCGTCGCGAACCAGCGGCGCAGGCGCGGCGCGAAGGCCTCGACGAGGAGAATCAGGCAGCCCGTCGCGACGAGCGCGATCTCCGGCGCGATCGCGACGAGGTCGGCGTGGGTGAAGCGGACGAAGCTCTCGTTCATGGCTTCACCGAGGCGATCTGCTTGGAGGCGACGTTCTTCTGCAGCGTCTCGACGGCCGGGCGGATGCGGTCGAGCAGGTCGTTGGGCCGCGTACCCACCCAGACCATCAGGACGACGAGGACGGACGCGGCGATGAACTCGCTCGGCCGCACGTCGGTGAGCTCCCGGTTCTCCTCGTGGGCGAAGGGGTTCCAGAAGACCCGCTGCACGAGCGTCAGCATGTAAATCGCCGAGAGGATGACCCCGGTCGCCGCCGCATAGGTCCACCAGCGGTGCGGGGACAGCCACGTGCCGAGGAGGATCGTGAACTCGCCGACGAACCCGTTCAGGCCGGGCAGGCCGATCGAGGACAGCGTCGCGATCAGGAAGAGCGCCGTGGTGACCGGCACGACGGCGGCCACGCCGCCGTAGGCGTCGAGCTCGCGTGTGTGGCGGCGCTCGTACAGGACGCCGACGAGCAGGAACAGGGCGCCCGTCGAGAGCCCGTGGTTGATCATCTGCAGGATCGAGCCGGACAGGGACATCGTCGTGAAGGCGCCGACGCCGATGACGACGAGCCCGAGGTGCGACACCGACGAGTACGCCACGAGGCGCTTCATGTCGTGCTGGGCGTAGGCGACGAGGGCGCCGTAGACGACCCCGATCACGCCGAGCACGCCGAGCCACGGCGCGTAGCGCATCGCGGCGTCGGGAAAGAGGGGGAGCGCGAAGCGCAGGTAGCCGTACACGCCGAGCTTCAGCAGGACGCCGGCGAGGATGATCGAGCCGGCCGTCGGCGCCTCGGTGTGCGCGTCCGGAAGCCAGGTGTGCAGCGGGAAAACCGGGACCTTGATCGCGAACGCCAGCGCGAAGGCGAGGAAGAGCAGGGTTTCGGTGCGTCCGGTGAAGGTCATCCGGTAGAGGTCGTCGAGGGCGAACGACCAGACGCCGGTGACCGCGTGGTAGCGGATCGCGAGGAAGAGGATCGCGAGGAACATCAGGAGGCTGCCCGCCATGGTGAAGAGGAAGAACTTCATCGAGGCGTAGATGCGCCGCGGCCCGCCCCAGATGCCGATGATGAAGTACATCGGCACGAGCATGACCTCCCAGAAGACGTAGAAAAGGGCGAGGTCGAGGGCGACGAGGCTGCCGAGCATCCCCGTCTCCAGGACCAGGAAGGCGACCGAGTACCCGCGGACTTCCTTCTCGACGTGCGAGAGCGAGAAGAGCAGGGCGACCGGCGTCAGGACCGTCGTCAGGAGCACGAGCAGGAGCGAGATGCCGTCGAGCCCGACGCTGTACGAGATCCCGAGCTGCGGGATCCAGTCGACCTTCTCCCGGAACTGAAATCCCTCCGAAACGACGGAGAATCGCGTCCAGAGAGGCAGCGAGAGCGCGAGGTCGAGGATCGACACGGCCAGGGCGACGTTGCGCGCGGCGGCGGGCGCGGAGCGGGGGAACAGAAGCAGGAGCGCGGCTCCCGCCGCGGGGACGAACACGACGAGCGTGAGGAGGTGGTCCCGCAGCAGGGCGTCCATCTAGGGCGCCCCCACGACGAAGAGCAGCAGCGCGATCAGGCCGAGGAAGAAAGTCAGGGCGTAATTGCGGACGTTGCCCGTCTGGAGGAACCGCAGAAAGTCGCCGGCGAGCTCGACCAGGAAGGCCGCGGCGTTGAGGATGCCGTCGATGATCAGAACGTCGACGACCCGCCAGAGCACGTGCGCGAGCCAGGCGTACGGGCGGACGAAGAGGAAGTCGTAGAGCTCGTCGATGCGGAACTTGTCGGCGACCAGCGCGTAGGCGCCCGGCATCGAAGCCGCGATCCGCGCCGGCGTCCGGCCGCCCTGCCTGGCGTACCACTGGTAGGCGAGGGTCAGGCCCGACGCCGCGACGGCGACGGAGACGGCCATGAGCAGCCACTCGGTCGCGTGGGGAAGGGCTTCGTGGGCGCCCTCGTGCCCGGCGATCGGGGGGAAGACGGGCGCCAGGAAAGGCTCGATCACGTTCGCATGCTCGCCGAAGACCGCGGGGAGGCCGAGGAACCCGACGACGACCGACAGAATCCCGAGGACGATCAGCGGGAACGTCATCGACGCGGGCGCTTCGTGGACGTGGTGCGCCTGTTCCTTCGTGCCGCGGAACTGGCCGAAGAAGGTCATCGAGACGATGCGGTACATGTAGAACGCCGTCAGGCCGGCGGTGAAGAGGCCGACGAACCAGAGGAGCTTCCCGAGCTCCGGCGATTCGAACGCGCTCGAGAGAATCGCGTCCTTCGAGAAAAAGCCGGCGAAGGGCGGGATCCCGGAGATGGCGAGGGTCGCCGCGAGGAACGTCCAGAAGGTGATCGGCATCTTCGCCTTCAAGCCGCCCATGTGTCGGATGTCGAGGTCGTCGGCCATGGCGTGCATGACGGAGCCGGCCCCGAGGAAGAGGCAGGCCTTGAAGCAGGCGTGCGTCATGACGTGGAACATGCCGACCGGGAACGCGCCGACGCCGCAGGCCAGGAACATGTAGCCGAGCTGCGAAATCGTCGAGTAGGCGAGGACCTTTTTCAGGTCGTTCTGGGCGATCGCGATCGTTCCGGCGAAGAGCGCGGTGAAGCAGCCGATGCACGCGACGAAGAGCATGACCTCGGGCGCGAGGCGAAACAGCACGTTGCAGCGCGACACCATGTAGACGCCGGCGGTGACCATCGTCGCGGCGTGGATCAGGGCGGAGACGGGAGTCGGGCCCGCCATCGCGTCGGGAAGCCAGACGTACAGCGGCACCTGGGCGCTCTTGCCCATGGCGCCGACGAAGAGACACAGGCAGATGATCGACAGGGCCGGCGCGTACTGGGCCGGGTGCTCGGCGGCTTTGCGGAAGACCTCCGAGTAGTTGAGGGAGCCGAAGGCCGCGAAGATCCCGAACATGCCGAGAAGGAACCCGTAGTCGCCGATCCGGTTGACGACGAACGCTTTTCGCCCGGCGGCCGCCGCGTAGGCGCGGTCGAAGTAGTACCCGACGAGAAGGTAGGAGCACAGGCCCACGCCCTCCCACCCGACGAACATCAGGAGGAAGCTCTCGCCGAGGACCAGTGTGAGCATCGCGAAGAGGAACAGGTTCAGGTACGCGAAGAAGCGGGCGTAGCCGGCGTCCGTCGCTTCGTGGTGCATGTAGCCGATCGCGTAAACGTGGATCAGGAAGGCCACGAACGTGACGAAGAACAGCATCAACGCCGAGAGCGAATCGAGCCGGAACGAGATGTCGATCGACAGATTCGCCACGGCGATCCAGCTCGCCAGCGGCTCGACGACGGGGGCGTGGCTGCCGGACGCGAAGGGGATGAGGCGCGCGTACGCGACGATCGTGGTCAGCCCCGCCGCGCCGACGCCGACGGCCGACACGAAGGATTTGCCGAGGCGCGTCCCGAGGAGGGCGTTGACGGCGAACCCGACGAGCGGGATCGCCGGAATGAGCCAGAGCGGCGGCGTCGTCATCGCTTTCGCGTCACCACTTCAGCAGGTTGATCTTGTTCACGTCGATCGTTTCCGTGTGTCGGAAGAGCGCGACGAAGATCGCGAGTCCCACGGACGCTTCCGCGGCGGCGATGGCGATGACGAAGAACACGATGATCTGGCCCTGGTGCGTCCCGAGAGCGGCGCCGTAGCCGAGGAGCGCCAGGTTCGCGGCGTTCATCATCAGCTCGATCGACAGGAAAATCTGGATCGCGTTGCGCCGGAGGAGCGCGCCGGCGATGCCGATGGAGAAGAGCGCGCCCGACGCGAGGAGGACGTCGGAGAGCGGGATCGTGCCGATCATGGCGCCTCCTCCCGGCGGGCCAGGACGAAGGCCCCCACGAGGGCCGCGAGCAGCAGCACCGACACCGCCTCGAAGTGCAGCAGGTAGTCGGAGAAGAGGAGGCGCGCGATGGCGGCCGGGTCGGGGAGCTGCTCCGGACCCACCGCCTCGGCCTGGGGCGGCAGGCGCGCGCCGCTGCCGCGGAGCATCCCGAGCAGGAGCGTGGCGAAGACGGCGACCGAGAGGCTGCCGAGGACGGTCTGGATCGGGCGCCGCGACCCGTCGGGCTTCTCGCGGCCGACGTTCAGCAGCATGATGACGAAGAGGAAGAGGACGAGGATCGCGCCGGCGTAGACGATGACCTGAAGGCCGGCGATGAACGGCGAGAGCACCATCACGTAGGTCGCCGCGAGCGCGAAGAAGGAGACCACGAGGGCAAGGACGCTCTTGATCGGGTCCTTCCCCGCGACCATGAGGCCGGCGAAGACGACGGCGACCAGAGCGAAGGCGTCGAAGGCCAGCCGTCCGGCGCTCATCGCGAGAGCCTCCAGGCCGACAGGGCGGCGATCCACAGCAGGTTCAGGAGGGCCAGGGGAAGCAGCGCCTTCCAGCCGATCTTCATGAGCTGGTCGTAGCGGAAGCGGGGAAGCGTCCAGCGCACCCAGATGAAGACGCCGACGAAGAGAAACGTCTTCGCTCCGAAGATCAGCAGCGAGAGGATCGCGCCGACGACGCCGTGGGGATGGAAGCCGGGTATCGACCAGCCGCCGAAGTAGAGGGTCGTCGTGACCGCGGAGGCGACCATGACGTTGACGTACTCCGCCATCTGGAAGGCGCCGAAGCGCATCGCGGAGTACTCGGTGTGGTAGCCCGCGACGAGTTCGGGCTCGGCCTCGGGCAGGTCGAAGGGCAGGCGGTTGGTCTCCGCGAACGCCGCGATGAAGAAGACGATGAAGCCGAGCAGCTGCGGGAAAACGTTCCAGCGCGGGATGATCCCGAGCCACGTGCCCTGCTGCATCGCGATGATGTCGGGCAGCCGGAACGAGCTCGCCGCGAGAACGACGCCGGCCGCCGCGGTCGTCATCGCGAGCTCGTAGGAGATGATCTGCGCGCTCGACCGGATCCCGCCCATGAGCGCGAACTTGTCGTTCGAGGCCCAGCCCGCGAGCACGATGGCGTAGACGGAAAGCGACGTGATCGCGAAGAGGTAGAGGATCCCGATCGAGAGGTCGGCGCCGATGATCGGAATCGTCCGTCCGCCGACCTCGATCGTCGAGGCGTAGGGGACGATCGCGAAGGTCGAGAGGGCCGCGAAGACCGCGACGGCGGGCGCGAGCAGGAAGAGGAGGCGGTCGGCGCTCGCCGGCATGACGGCTTCCTTGGTGAACATCTTGATCATGTCCGCGATCGCCTGGCCGAGCCCGAGCGGTCCGACGCGGTTCGGGCCGGGCCGGTCCTGGATGAAGGCCGCGCCGCGGCGTTCGAGCCACGTCAGCGGGATCACGAAGACCGGCATGATCAGGGCCGGCAGCAGGACGCGGAGAAGGAGGATGACCCAGTCGACGAGGCTCACGGGTGGCCCGTCCACGCGAAGTCGCCCTTCTTCAGGAGGCGGCCGCCCTCGGTCGACGCCTCGGTCGCGCCGGCGTAGCCGGGCACTTCCGCGGCGATCTGGGCGAGGAGATCCGCCGGCGTCCACGCGCGGTCGCCCCACCCGAGGGCGATCGCGATCTGCAGGAGCAGCTCCCAGGTGGCGCGGACGGGCGGCTTCGGCAGGAAGGCCCGTTCGAAGCGCTGGACGCGGCCCTGGACGTTGGTGAACGTGCCTTCCTTCTCGGCGAGCGACGCGGCGGGCAGCACGACGTCGGCGGCGCGCGTGAGGGCGTTCGCGTTGCGGGCGGCGACGGCCACGAAGCGGGCACGGCGGAGCGCCGCGACTTTCTCCGGGTCGTCGGCGAGCGCGGCGAAGGCGGCGTCGGCGACGAGGACGACTTCGGGCGACGCCTTCCCCGAGAGCACGGCGTCGAGTCCGTAGCCGCCTTTGCCGGGAGCCAGGCCCATGTCCCGCGCGCCCTTGAAGTTCGCGGCGGCTTCGTCCCCTTCGATCCACGCCGTCTGCGACTTGATCCTGCGGACCCGCGACTTGTCGGCGACGACGTCGCGGTTCTCGATGCCGAGGCGGTCGGCGAGCTTGCGCAGAAGGAAGTTCTCTTCGTTCGACAGGTGGGCCGAGCCGACGACGAGGATGGCCGACGGGCCCGTCTTGTCGGCCGTCGCGCGGATTTCGCGCGCGATGCGCTCGACGGCGACGGGAACGGTGACTTCCTGGACCCTGCTGCCGTCGCGAATCGCGGCCTTGTGGACGTCGCGGTCGTTCAGCGACTCCGACAGGAAGCGGCCGTGGTCGCAGAGCCAGTAGTCGTTGACGTCCGGATTCAGGCGCGGGAGGAAGCGGTAGACGACGTCGTCCTTCGACTCGATCGACACGTTGCAGCCGACGGGACAGCCGGGGCAGATGGATTTCGTCTTCTGCAGGTACCAGACTCGCTTGCGGAAGCGGAACTCGCGGACCGTCAGCGCGCCGACCGGGCAGACGTCCGCGGCGCAGCCGGACCAGTCGTTGGCCAGCGGCTGGCCGTCGTGGGTCCACACGAGCGTCCTGCCGCCGCGGTCGAGGAACGTCAGTTCGGAGGTCCCCGCGATCTCGTGGGTGAAGCGGATGCAGCGCGTGCACTGGATGCAGCGCGTCATGTCCGCGACGACGTGGGGGCCGATCAGGGTCCGGTCGAAGGTCGGGTACTGACGCTTGGACTCGTCGAAGTGCGAGAGCTGCTGCCCGTAGCCGAAGGAGTTGTCCTGCAGCGTGCACTCGCCGGCCTGGTCGCAGATCGGGCAGTCGAGCGGGTGGTTGATGAGGAGGAATTCCATCGTCGCGGCCCGCGACGCCTTGACCTTGTCGGTCGTCGTCTTGACCGAGAGGCCGTCCTTCAACGGGACCGTGCACGCGGCCTGGATCTTGGGAATCCCTTCGATCTCGACGAGACACATCCGGCACTGGCCGACCACCGAGAGGCGCGGGTGGTAGCAGAAGTGCGGGATGTCGACGCCGGCGAGCCTGGCGGCGTCGATCAGGTTCAGGTTCCTGGGGACCTCGATCGCCTTGCCGTCGAAGGTGACCGTGAAGGTGTCCTTCGCCGGCGGCGGAGGCGCGGCGGGCGGGGCGGGAGGCGTCGGCGGCTTCGGGTTGGCGCTCATGTCAGGCCGTCACCAGGGCTTTCGTTCCCGCCAGGCACCTCTTGTGCTCGACGTGGAAGACGAACTCGTCCTTGAACTTCGCGACCGCGGAGAGCAGCGGAGCCGCCGCGCCGTCGGCGAGCACGCAGATCGTCATGCCGTTGGCCATCTGGCCGCCGACGCGCGAGAGGAGCTCGACGTCGCCGGGCCGGCCCTCGCCGTTCTCGATGCGGTGGAGAACCTTGAAGAGCCAGGTCGTGCCTTCCCGGCAGGGCGTGCACTGGCCGCACGACTCGTGCGAGAAGAACTTCAGGATGTTCGTGATCGCCGAGACGATGCACGTGTCCTCGTCCATGACGATGATCGCGGCGGACCCGAGCATCGAGCCCCTGGCCGCGACGCCGTCGAAATCGAGCGGGACGCCCTCGATCTCGTCGGCCTTCAGGATGGCGGCCGAGGCGCCGCCGGGGATCACGGCCTTGAGCTTCTTGCCGCCTCGGATTCCCTGGGCGTAACTCTGCCCGTACAGGAACTCCTTGAAGTCGAGGCCCATCGCAGCCTCGTAGACGCCCGGGCGATTCACGTGGCCCGAGACGCAGTAGAGCTTGGGCCCCGTGTTCTTCTCGTTGCGGCCGAGCTTCAGGAACCAGTCCGCGCCCCGGTCGATGACGTGCTTGACGCAGCAGAGCGTCTCGACGTTGTTGACGATCGTCGGCGCGGCGAAGGCGCCGGAGACCG
>Ga0335070_10008875_pt1 | contig 11808 bp, 9 predicted proteins | sample Lox_Sample_13_FD_206722 | JGI IMG/M metagenome (GOLD analysis project Ga0335070, IMG submission 206722) | Soil microbial communities from Loxahatchee National Wildlife Refuge, Florida, United States - Lox_Sample_1.3 | ecosystem: Environmental > Terrestrial > Soil > Wetlands | place: USA: Florida...
GGAAGTAGGCGAACTTAGGGCGGGCCGCCTTGGCCTCCGCGTTCCAACGCTCCGGCAGGAACCGCTCGGGTTCCGGAAACCAGCGCGGGTCGCGGTTCATCAGGTACGGGGCCATCACGAACAGGGTCTTGGGCGGGAGCACGAACGGCCCCAGCCGATAGGGCTCCGTATTCATCCGTGCGATGCTCCACGCCGGGGGATAAAGGCGCATGGATTCCGACAGCACCATCTCGGTGTAGGGGAGCCTGGGATAGTCTTCGGCGGTGGGCAGTCTTCCGGCGAGCGCCCGGTCCAGCTCCTCGTGAAACCGCTTCTCCGCTGATGGGTTCTGCGACAGCAGGTACCAGGTCCAGGTCAGTGCGTTGGCGGTAGTCTCGTGTCCGGCGAGGAACAGCGTCAGGCACTCGTCGCGGAGCTGCTGGTCGCTCATGCCGGCGCCGTCGCCCTCAAAGTCCGTAACCCGGATCAGCATGGAGAGCAGGTCGCCGCGGTCCTCGCCGCTGGCCCGCCGCTGCTCGATCATGCCGTAGATGACGCGGTCGAGGCGGGCGCGAGCGCGCTCCATGCGGCGCACCGGCGGCAGCGGGAACTTCTCCAGGTACTCGGAGAAGGGCAGCAGCAGGAAGCCGAACAGACCCATCACCTCATTCAGGGCCGTGCCGACCTCATCGGCGTGCGATTCGACGTCGGCATCAAACAGCGTCTTGGCGACGATGGCCAGCGTCAGCCGCATCATCTCGTGATGCATGTCGAGGGTGGCGCCGTCCTTCCAGCGCGCGCGGTCGCGGGCCGCATACTCGACCATCTTCTCGGCGTAGCCGGCGATGCGCGAACGATGGAACGCCGGCTGCACCAGGCGGCGCTGGCGCAGGTGGATGTCGCCCTCGCTGGTCAGCAGCCCTTCGCCCAGGAGGCGTTTCGACCGCTGCAGCACCCGCCCCTTCCTGAACAGGCGGTTGTTGGTGACCAGCACGTCCTTGATGGCTTCCGGATGACTTAGCAGAACGATCCACTGTCCGCCGGCGCGGAAGGAGGCGATGTCCCCGTACTCGCGCTGCACCTTCGCCATGAACTTGAGCATGTCGCGGCGGAAGGGCACCAGCACGCCCCCGGGGAGCCTGGAGCGTGGGCCGGGCGGATACACGTATTTAGGCAAGGCTCATTTGCCCGCAGACACGGGCTTCTCGAACAGCTTCGGGTCCACCGCCGGATTGATCGCCAATTCCTTGATCTCGGACCATCCGCCCTCTTTGCCGCCTTCGGTGATCTTCCGCTTGAAGGGCAGGGTTACGCCATTCACGGTTCGCCAATCGGAATAGTCGGTGATGGAGCGTACTGGCCCGGTCTGTACGTTGCGTTCGAAGATGGCGCGCAGCACGCGGCCACTCTTCGGGTCCACGTACCAGCGGGCACGCGCCCCGTCGGCGTCGAGGTCGAGGACGGTGGCCTCCACCTCGCCGATCTTCTCGTTGCCGCCCACGACAAAGACGTACTTAGGATCGTCCAGGTGCTGGGCGACGTTGATGAAATCCCGCTTCAGGCTGTTGACCACGTTTTCCCGCTGAGGAGGAGGCATGTCCTCGAAATTCCCTCCCGATTCCAGGAACGCGCCTCCGGGGCCGAGCACCAAGGTGATCTCGCCCATGGGCGTTTGCATGGTGGTGCGCGACTGTCCGGGGAAGGCGACCAGGGATTCATAGTCGATCTGTGTCCCGCCCTGGGGCGAGGGTACAGTCATGGTCGCGGTCTGTTTATAGGACTTGACCGCATTCACCGCCGCCGCTCCCCCCAGGCTCTCGACCACCTTTGCCGCCAAGGCCCTGCCTTCCGGAGTTGAACCAGTGGGGGCCGCCGCGACCTCCGCCTTCTCCTCTCCCGGCGGTGGCGGGATGGTGATGTCGATGGGCGTTACTGCACCCAAGGTATTGAGCGGCTTATCGAACTCCTTGTCATTCCCCACCACCAGCACCGCCAGCCGGTCCGCGTGCAGGTACTTCTCCGCCACCCGGGCCACATCCGCTGCCGTCACCTTCTCGATGCCGGTGCGGTATTGCTCCAGGAAGTCGGCAGGATACCCGTAGAACTCGTACGCCATCCGCTCGCGCAGCACCTTGGCCTTGGAGTCGAAGTTGAAGATGAACGAGTTCAGGATGTTGTCCTTGGCGCGCTTCAGCTCCTCTTCGCTGGCCTTGCGCTGGACCATCCCCACCAGCTCTTCCTTCAGCGCCTGCAGGCCTTCGACGGTGGTCTGGCTCTTGGTGCCCATCGACAGGCGCAGCATGCCGGGATGATCGTAGGGGACGCTGATGCCGCCGCCCACCGCGTAAGCCAGCCCCTTGGCCGAGCGCACGTTGCTCACCAGGCGCGAGGCGAAGCCCCCGCCCAGCACTTCATCCATGACCTCGATGGCGTAGTAATCCGGGCTGCGCCGCGTCACCTCCACCGGGTACACCATGCGGATGGCGCTCTGGTTCACGTCTTCTTTGGGGATGAAATAGACGCCCGGCTTGGCCCCCTTGAACTCGGCAGGGGCCTCCTTGAAAGCCGCGCCGCGCGGCCAGCTGTCGAATGCCTTCCGCAGCCGCGCCTCCATCTGCTTGCCGTCGAAATCGCCGGTGATACCCAGGATGATGTTGTTGGGCTGCAGGTACTTCTGGTGGAAGTCGAGCAGGTCCTGGCGGGTGATGGCGGCCACGGTCGCATACTCGGCTTGCCGCGCGTAGGGACTGTCGGCGCCATACGCCAGCTTGGTGGATTCGCGCCCCGCGATCGAATTGATCTGGTCGTTGCGGCGCGAGATCGAGGTATTCACCTGGTCCTTCGCCAGTTCTATCTTCTCTTCCCGGAACTCGGGGTTCCGCAACACGTCGAGGAAAACAGTGAAGACATCCTCGAAGTCGCCCTTCAGGCAGGAGAAGGCGACGGACGTGGAATCGACGCCGCCCTCGGTCTCCACTTTGGCGGCGCGCGCTTCCAGGAAGTCGTCGAGGTCGTCGCCGGTCTTGGTCTTGGTGCCACCGGTCCGCCAGGCCTCGCCGTAGATGGCCATCATGCCGGTCTTGGCCTTGGGCACCTCGCGCCCGCCACCGCGGATGCGCATGGTGCCGTCGATCAGCGGTAGCTCGTGGTCTTCCTGGAGGAAGATGACCATCCCGTTCTTGAGCTGGATGCGGCGGGGTTCCTGCGGGTGGAAAGGCGGCAGCTGCGGGGTCTGGATCTGTTTCCACTCCGGCTGCTGGGCCGCGGGCTGCGCCTGCTGGGCCGCCAGCGGGAGTGCCAGGGCGACGATGATGGCCAGGACCGAGAGGTTTCTGCTGCGGATCATTGCTGCCCCCCTTTCCCGGCGGGCTTGCGCGTATCGAGCACGCCGACGGTCCGGTTCTCCGCAATGAAGATTTTGTTGGCCACGCGCCGGATGTCGGCCTTGGTGACCTTGTCGATCTTGTCCACCTGCCGGAAAAGCTCGCGCCAATCGCCGAAGCGCGCTTGATATGCCGCCAGCGCGTCCGCCAGCCCCTCGTTGTCGCCCAGATTGCGGATCAAGCTGGCCTTGGCGCGCGTCTTGATCATCTTCAGCTCGTCGTCGCTGATGTCCTGGGTCTTGATCCGCTCGATCTCCTGGTGAATGGCGTCGCGCAGTTCCGTCGTGGTGTGCCCGGGGGTGGGGATCGCGTAGAAGGCGAACAGGCTCGGGTACTTGATGCCGGGGAAGCCGCTGAAGCCCTCGGCATCGGCGGCGACCTTCTTGTCGCGCACCAGGGCGCGGTACAGGCGCGAAGTGCGGCCGTTCGACATCAGGTCGGTGATGGCGTCGTACACCACGTCATCGGGGTCGCGGTAATCCGGACGGTGGTACCCCTCCAGGTACAGCGGCTGCGTCATCTCCCGCATGGTCACCTGCCGTTCCGCGTTCTGCGCCGGCTCCTGCGTGCGCACCGGCTCCGGCGCCGGGCCGGCGGGGAGCCGCCCGAAGTACTTCTCGATCAGCGGCAGCAATTGCTCCGGGTTCACATCGCCCACCACCGCCACCGTCATGTTCGAAGGAATGTAGTAGGTGTGATAGAAGTGCATCGCATCGGTGGCGGAGAAGTTATGCAGGTCCGACATCCAGCCGATGGTCGGCCGGTGGTAGGGATGCGCCGTGTAAGCCCCGGCCAGGAACTGCTCCAACAGGCGGCCGATAGGATTGCTGTCGGTCCGCATCCGCCGCTCCTCGATCACCACGTCGCGCTCCTTGTAGAACTCGCGCATCACCGGGTTGCGCATCCGCTCCGATTCCATGTATGCCCACAGCTCGGTGCGGTTCGCCGGGAACGAGTAGAAGTACTCCGTCTGGTCCATGTTGGTGGAGGCGTTCATGCCCACTCCACCCTGGCTCTCGATGACGTTGGAGAACTCCTCGGAGATCACGTACTTGTTGGCTTCGGCGATGGCGGCCTTCCACGCTTTCTCCAGCTCCTCCATCTTCTTGGCGTCGCGCCCGACCTCTTTCAGCGACTCGGCCCGGTACGCCGCGTAGGCCGCCTCCACCTTGTCGAGCGCTGCCTTCTCCGCCGCATAGTCGGTGGTGCCGATCTTGTCGGTCCCCTTGAAGGCCATGTGCTCGAACATGTGGGCGAGCCCGGTCTGGCCCTTCGGGTCCTGCACCGACCCGGCATCCACCAGGGTGAAGAAGGAGAACACCGGCGCCTCCGTGCGCCGGCAGATCACGACCGTGAGCCCGTTAGAAAGCTTCTTGACCGTCACCCGCTTTTCAAAGGAGGCGACGTCCTGGGCGAAGGCGGGGAACAGGAAGAGGAACAAACACGCGAGCACCAGCCCGCGGCGCAAGCACTTCATTGCGACCTCCACGCGTGGGCGAACAAACATCCGACACTACTGGTTGGACGAGATACCTGTCAAATCTGGAGCGGGCAAGCACAAGGAATCTCCTGGAATCGCTCCAGGTCGCCCCCCCGGCGGCCTGGTGTAGCATGAAGGGGATGCGGGTCTTGGGGATCGATTGCGGCTCGGAGATCACAGGCTATGGCGTGGTCGAGCAGGGAAGCGACGGCCATCTCCGGCACATCACCTCTGGGGCCATCAAGCTCTCCCTGCGCAACACGCTGGCCATGCGGCTCTCGCACGTTTTCAGTGAGCTTCGGACCGTGATTCAGCTGCACCGCCCCGACGTCGCCGCCATCGAAGATGTCTTCTACGCCCTGAATGCCAAGACCGCCCTCAAGCTGGGACAGGTCCGCGGCGTGGCCCTGCTGGCGGCCTCCAGTTGCGGGCTCCAGGTCGCGGAGTACGCTCCCCTGACCGTCAAGTCGGCGGTCGTCGGCTACGGCAAGGCGGAGAAGCAGCAGGTGCAGCAGATGGTGGCCCGTCTGCTGGACTTGCCGGAACCGCCGCATCCTTCCGACGTCGCCGATGCCTTGGCCATCGCCATCTGTCATCTCCATACCTCCGCTACTCTGCTGCGGCAGAAGGTAGGCGGCCCCAGGTGAGCCGCCGCTCTTTCCGCACCTTGCTGGCCGCGGTGTTGCTGTCGGTGGGCGCGCTCGCGCAGACTCCCAAACCCGAGCCGGGCAATGATCCTCCCGCCGTCCCCACGGTCACATTCACCTTCGATTGGCCGGTTCACCCGCCGCACTACTCCATCGTGGTGGACGCGAGCGGCCGCGCCGCCTACACCGCCATGGCCGGCAAGGAAGGGAGCGAGGACCCTTACGTCGTGAAGTTCACCGCCAGCCGCCCGACGCGGGAGCGCGTCTTCGCCGCCGCCGCCGCCCTGAACTACTTCCAGGGGCAGTTCGACTTCACCCGCCATCGGATCGCATTCACCGGCAGCAAGACCCTGGTCTATGCCGATGCCAACCGTCGCTTCCAGACCACCTTCAACTGGTCGGAGAACGCGCAGCTCATGGATCTGGCTCACCTGTTCTTTGGCATCGCCAATACGATGGAGGGTGGACGCAGACTCGAATTTCTGCGCCGATTCGACCGCCTGGGGCTGAACGACCAGCTCAAAGAGATGGAAGAGGAGGCCAAAGATCACTACCTGCGCGAAGTGCACGTCATCGAGCCGGTGCTTCGCCAGATCGCCGACGACCCCGCCATCATGGACTTGGCCCGCCAGCGTGCCCGGAGGCTGCTGCAGCTGGCCGCCGCCGAAAACCAGGCCTCGCGCTCTACTCAGTAAGTCCCAGAACGGAATAAGCTCACAGGGAGCATCTCCGGACTGGCTTTCGGACATCTAATTCCATAGCATCACAGCAGGAGAGTCTTATGCTTGCGCGGAGAGTGGGGTTCGCTCTTCTCCTCGTGTCGTTGTTCTGCGCCACCCTGCCCGCTCTGGCTGACTCCACCGCCAGGATCGTGCGCCTCAGTTACCTTGACGGCGACGTGCAGATCGACCGGGGGAACGGCAGCGGCTTGGAGCGCGCCGTTCTCAACATGCCTGTCGTCCAGGGCACACAGCTCTCCACCGCCGGCGATGGCTCCGCCGAAGTGGAATTCGAGGACGGCGCTACCCTGCGCCTGGTGCCCGACACCGCCGTAGAGTTCCGCACGCTCAGCCTTCGCAGCAGCGGGGAGCGGGTCTCTTCCATCGAGCTGGCGCGTGGAACGGCCTATCTCGAAGCCACCAGGAAGAAAGACGATTTCAGCATCACAGCCGGCGGCCAGGAGATCACCCTGGCGCATGACGCGCATGTCCGCATCCAGCGCAGCGGCGCCCACATCACCCTCGCCGTCTTCAAGGGAGAAGTGGATGTGCAGAACCCCACCGGCTCGGTGCGCGTGAAGAAGGACGAGACCCTCAACCTGAACCTGAACGATCCTTCACAGTACGAGCTCGACAAAGGCATTGAGACCGGCAGCTACGACGCCTGGAACCAGCAGCGCGACGACTATCGCAAGACCTACGCCGCCAGGCACCATGACCGCTACAACTCCAACTACAGCTACGGATGGAGCGACCTGAACTACTTCGGGTCGTTCAACCAGTACGGCAGCTACGGGTCGCTCTGGCGTCCCTGGGGCATCGGGCCCGGCTGGGACCCGTTCGCCGACGGCGCCTGGGTCTTTTACCCGGGCTACGGCTACATGTGGGTGTCGGCTTACCCCTGGGGATGGATGCCATACCGCTACGGCACTTGGATCTTTGTTCCCGGCTACGGCTGGGCATGGCGTCCCGGAACAGTGTGGACGACCTGGTATGCGACCCCGGTGATCTACGGTGCCCCGGTAGGTTATGTGGCGCCCAAGCCGCCGGCTGCAACTTCAACGAGACCGGGCACGGTTGTGGTCGGTGGGGGACCCCTCACGGGGGTGCGAAACCCGCGTTATCGGCAGTGGCTGAAAGACCCGGACAATCCTAATGCGACTCAGCCCAAGGGTGGCGTGACGCCAGTACCCACTGCGACAACATCGTCTGCCGCCGTTTCTCAGAAGACATCGACGACTTCCACGGCCACAACCGCCGCCCCGACCACCAAGACAACCACGCCGCACGACCACCGGGATGCAAGACACAGCACACCGCCCTCGCGGCCTCCCAAGAGCGAGACCCCGCAAGTCTCCACACCGCCGTCGGCCAATACCTCGCAGAGCCCTGGCGTGGACAGCACCCGTTCGGCCGCGCCTCCAAGTGGTGCGAAAGCTCCGAAGAAGCTCCCGCCGCCACCCAAGTAAGCGACCAAGACAGCAAGGGCGGCCATTTTCGGCCGCTCTTTTCTATTGGGCGTCATGCTGAGGGCCTCCCAGGCCCGAAGCATCTCGCGTGTGCTATCCGATTGCAGTGTCAACTCACGATTACACCGGCGTAGCCCACCACCATATTGCGGTCGCCGGAGATGTCGCCCGAGGTGGCGTACTTCACCAGCTCGGCAGACGACGCGCCCAGGCCCTTGGCCGCGGTCAGCATGGCCACGGTCGGTCCGTATCCGCACATGCTGATGTCCTCCTGCATGATCACGTCGAACAGGCCGCGCGCGTCCAGGGCCAGGATCTTGTCGATGGCCTTGTGGTCCTTCACCCGCGTGATGGCGTCCGGTTCGTAGTGGTTCATGTCGCTCGAGGCGATGATCAGCACCGGCTCCTTGGCTTCCGAGATGATCCGGGCCATCGCCTCTCCCAGGGCGTGCAGCGGCTCGAACGACCCTACTCCCACGGTGATGGGGACGAAGGTGAACTTCGCTCTGATCGCCTGCAGGAAGGGGAGCTGGACTTCGAGCGCGTGCTCGGCGCGATGGGCGTCGGCATCTTCGCTGGCCAGGTGGCAGGAGGCCAGCAACGCCGAGGCCAGCGGCTCGTCTACCTCGGCCTGACCCAGCGGTGTATCCCACGACCCCCGGCTCATGACCGCGATCGGTTTTCCCATGCCGGTGTGGTTCGGGCAAAGGATGATGAACCGCGAAGGCAGATCCAGGCGCGCATACACCGCGCCTGCGACGTGCCCGGAGTACATATATCCGGCGTGCGGCACCACGCACCCGAAGGCACGCACCTTGGCCGCAGGCGCCGCCAGATACGACTTGATGTCGTGGAGGAGTACGTCCCGCTGGGCGGGATAGAAGCGCCCGGCGACGGCAGGACGCCGTACGAGGGACACGGGCATAAGCATCTCCTGACCGAGGGAATTGTGCGCCTCCCGGCCCGGAAGTGCAACGCCTTCGGCTACTCCGCCCCGTGCAGGTGCCGGAACACCGCGGCCGCCTTGGCCAGCGGAATCGCTTCCGCGCGCGCATCCGCCTTCACACCCGCTTCCTGCAATGCGGCGCGGATCGTCTCCGGCGGATATCGTTCCCGCAGGTTGTTCTGCAGTGTCTTGCGCTTCTGGCCGAACGAAAGCTTGAGGTACTCTTCGAAGTCCGCGCCGGCCACCTTCAACTTCTCCAACTGCGGCGCGACCGCCAGCCGCAGCACCGTCGAATGCACCTTGGGTGGCGGCGAGAACGCCCCTGGCGGAAGCGTGAACAGCTTTTCGACCCTGGTGTAGAGCTGCGCGGTCGCGGAGAGCAATCCGTAGTCCCGCGACCCTGGCTTGGCCGCGATGCGGTCGGCCACCTCCGCCTGCACCATGACCACCATCTCCCCGATCACCTCGTGGAAACGAAACAGGCGCATCAGGATCGGCGAGGTGATGTAGTACGGCAGGTTGCCGACCACGACCGCCTTCTCACTGGCGCCCGGGTGGATGTCGCCTGAGGTTCGGCGGTCGCGCCGCATCAGCCGCGCCAGGTCGATGTCGAGGACGTCGCCTTCGACGATCTCCACATTCGGTCGCGCGGCGTACTTCATTCTTAACTGCGCTCCCAGCACCCGGTCGATCTCGATGGCCATCAGGTACCCGGCCCGCTCCGCCAGCTTCGAGGTCAGCGCCCCGCGCCCCGGCCCGATCTCGATCACGACCCGCTGCGACACGTCGCCCAGCGCATCCACGATGCGCTCCACCGCGCGCCCGTCGGCCAGGAAGTTCTGTCCCAGCTTCGGCCGCCGGGTCTCGTGTGCAGGCCGTCTTCCCATGCCCTTTCCCCTTGCGTTGACCCCGTCTGTGGTGGCGTTTAGACTAACTCTTCCGCCGCAAGCCATCGCGGATCTCGCCCGTTCGGAGGCTCCTTATGCGCATCCTCTTCGCGGCCTCGGAGTGCGTCCCGTTCTCCAAGACCGGCGGCCTGGCGGATGTGGTCGGGGCGCTGCCGCCCGCCCTCGCCGCCCTCGGCCACGACGTCAGCGTCTATCTACCTCGTTATAAGCAGACCAAGCTCAGCGATCCCAAGACCGTCCTCAAGAGCGTCACCATCCCCTTCGACGACAGCCATCGTTTCTGCTCCGTGCTCGACGGCGGCAGGCATTCCGGCGTGCAATTCTACTTTATCGAGTATCCGCCCTTCTTCGAACGCGATGCCCTATACGGCACTCCCACCGGCGACTATCCCGACAACGCCGAGCGCTTCGCGCTCTACTCGCGCGCCGTCCTGGAAGCGGCCAAGATCCTGGGCGCGCCCGACGTCTTTCACTGCCACGACTGGCAGAGCGCTCTCATCCCTGTGCTCCTGCGCTCTGTCTACGCCGAGGACCCGGTCTACCGCAGTGTTCCCTCGGTCTTCACCATCCACAACATGGGCTACCAGGGCCTCTTCCCGCCCGACACGCTTCCGCTGCTGATGCTTTCCTGGGACTTGTTCACCATCGACAAGATGGAATTCTACGGCAAAGTCAATTTCCTGAAGGGCGCCCTGACCTTCGCCGATTTCGTCACCACCGTCAGCAGGAAGTACAGCCAGGAGATCCAGACCGCCGAGTACGGCTTCGGGCTGGAAGGTGTACTGCGTGGCCGCTCCGCTTCCGTCACCGGCATCCTCAACGGCGTGGATTACGACCAGTGGAGCCCGGAGAAAGACAAGTTCATCAAGGCGCAGTATTCCCCCGCCGACCTCGGCGGCAAGGCCGCCTGCAAGGCTGACCTGCTGGCCGAGTTCGGCTGCACCGGCGCTAACTCCGAGCTGCCGGTCATCGGCATCGTCTCTCGCTTCGCCGCCCAGAAGGGTTTCGACCTGATCTCGCAGATCGCCGACCGCCTGGCGCGCGAGGAACTCGTCATCGTCGCTCTCGGTGCCGGCGACAAGGAATACGAAGACCTCTTCCGCCGCCTCAACAAGCAGTTCCCCCAGAAAATTGCGGTCAAGGTCGCCTACGACAACACCATCGCCCACAAGATCGAAGCCGGCTCCGACATGTTCCTCATGCCCTCCCGCTACGAGCCTTGCGGCCTGAACCAGATCTACAGCCTGAAATACGGCACCGTGCCCGTGGTCCGCGCCACCGGCGGCCTCGACGACACCATCGAGCCCTGGGACGCCCGCGCCGCCAAGGGCACCGGCTTCAAGTTCAGCGAGTACAGCGGAGAAGCGTTGCTCAGCACCATCCACCAGTCGCTCGCCGCCTTCCAGGACAAGACAGGATGGCAGAAGCTCATGCGCAACGGCATGGCCAAGGACTTCTCCTGGAACAATTCCGCGAAGGAGTACGTGCGGGTGTACGAGCGGGTGCGCCAGGCCCGCAGCGCCACCGCCGCCTAGCTTTGGTGGATGTGGCGCGGGCGTGTCGCCCCGCGCACCGCCGGGATCAGCACAGGAAGCGGCCGATGGGCAACATCTCGTTCGCGCCCCGCCGGGAGAGCAGGATCGGAAGGTCGGCGATGATGGAGACCAGTATGCCCCCGGCCCTCCATAGCCGGCTCTGGTTGTCCGCGCCCAGGAGCAAGGCCGCCGGCCCACGGTCCTGCCGCCGCATCAGCCACGCCATCACTCCCCACTCCATCCAGCGCACCGGAGCGTAGATCTCCAGGTAGAGCAGCATGGGGCTGCTCGGCGCCTCCAGGTGCGCCATGCCGCCGATCAGGAACACCCCGAAGCCGAACAGCACGCCCAGCATCAGCCGGACCGCCCCGAGGCCGAACGCCGAGCGCAACGTCCGCTCCGTCCGCAGCAGCCCCACCCCCACGTAACACCACATCACGTACGCCAAAAACTTCAGCGCCACGTAACCGAGGAACTCCCAACCCGAATCCAAGTCAGGCTCCTTCCATCCGCTTGCGCCGTGCAAAAACGTAGAAGGCCGGGATTCCCAGCAGGATCAGCACCGACCCCGCCAGCGAATTCCGCAGATTGTCGAGGAACGTGAAGTACAGCAGCACGCCCGAAGCTACGATGAACAGTGCCGGCACCACCGGGTAGCCCCACATCCGATACGGGCTCACCTCGCCCCGCCGGCGGAAGACGAACACCGTCCCTGCCGCCGCCATGTAGATCAGCCACTCGG
>Ga0335070_10008876_pt1 | contig 11807 bp, 6 predicted proteins | sample Lox_Sample_13_FD_206722 | JGI IMG/M metagenome (GOLD analysis project Ga0335070, IMG submission 206722) | Soil microbial communities from Loxahatchee National Wildlife Refuge, Florida, United States - Lox_Sample_1.3 | ecosystem: Environmental > Terrestrial > Soil > Wetlands | place: USA: Florida...
CTCTGGAACGAGCCCCTTGGCCTTGGGAGTGACGGCGACCGGGATCGCCGCGGCCTCGAGCCAGCGGAGGAGGGCCGGCCGGACGGTCAGCGGGTTGACCCCGATCCCCACCATGGCGAGCGGCTGCCTGGTCCCGGCGAGCATCCGGCGGGCCTGCGCGAGGGCCGCCTGGCGGGCGGCTCGATCGGTCGCGGGGAGACTGGATTGCGCGGGGGGCTCCCCGGCGGGGCCCGGCTGGTCCTCACGCCGGGCGATGTCGCTGGGCAGGCTTAGATAGACGGGGCCGGGGCGACCCTGGACCGTCAAGTCGAGGGCGCGCTGCAGCGTCCCTGCCGTGTCGGACCCGGTGAGCGTGGCGCTCCACTTGGTGATGGGGCGGAAGAGACTTTCCAGCTCGATCAACTGGTGAGGCAGGATCGGCGAGAGGTCGGAGGGCAACTGCGCGCTGATGACCAACAGGGGGGCTCGCTCCAGCCAGGCGTTGGCGACCCCATTGACGAGGTTGGTGGCGCCGGGCCCCACCGTGGCCAGCACGACGCCCGGCTTGCGGGTCAGCTCTCCAATCGCGCCGGCCATGAGGCAGGCGGCGTTCTCGTGCCGGCAGAGTAGGAAGGCGAGGCCCGCCTTGCGGCAGGCTCCCATGATCTCGGCGATCTCGCCGCCGGGGAGCCCAAACACCCGGCGGATCCCATTGGCCTTCAGGGTAGCGGCGATGACCTCGGCCGTCGTCGACACCGCGAGCCTCCTAGCGGGAAATTGAGCGCCTGGTTCTAGCATCCGAGGTGGGGACTGTCAAGGCGAGGGGGAGGACGGGCAGGACGGGACGTGGGCGGCCCGGGGCAGGAGGGCACATGGCGGAGGAGCTGATCGGCATCATCGGGGGCAGCGGCCTCTACGAGATGGAGGGCCTGGAGGCCGTGCGGGAAGAGCGGGTCCCGACGCCCTTCGGGGACCCCTCCGATCGCTACCTGGTGGGGCGCCTGGCGGGGCGGCCCGTCGCCTTCCTGGCGCGCCACGGCCGCGGCCACCGGCTGATGCCTTCGGAGTTGAACTTCCGGGCCAACATCTACGGATTCAAGCGGCTGGGGGCGGGGGTCATCCTGTCGGCCTCGGCGGTGGGCAGCATGCGCGAGGACATCAAGCCCCTCGACATCGTGATCGTGGACCAGTTCTTCGACCGAACGCGCTCGCGCGTGAGCACCTTCTTCGGCAACGGCCTGATCGCGCACGTGAGCTTTGCCGATCCGACCTGCCCGAGCCTCGGGGAGCTGCTGTACCGGGCGGGCCGGGAGGTGGGGGCCACCGTCCACTGGGGAGGGACCTATCTCTGCATCGAGGGGCCGCAGTTCTCCACCCGGGCCGAGTCGCGGATCTATCGCAGCTGGGGGGTGGACGTGATCGGGATGACCAACCTCCAGGAGGCGAAGCTCGCCCGAGAGGCGGAGATCTGCTACGCAACCTTGGCGCTGGTCACCGACTACGACGTCTGGCACGAGACTGAGGAGGACGTGAGCGTCGAGGCCGTGGTCCGGATCCTCCGGCAGAACGTGGAGACGGCCAAGCGCCTGATCTCGGCGGCCGTCCCCGCGATCCCCGAAACCCGCGCCTGCGGGTGCGGCCATGCCCTGCGGGATGCCATCATCACCGCGCGCGACGCCATTCCCGCCCAGGTGAAGCGGGACCTGGCCCCGATCGTGGCGAAGTACCTCGGGGACGCATGAACTGGTGGCGCGGTGAATCGGCGGGCCCGCAGACCCACCTATCCACGAATGCACGGTGGGGCGAGTGGAGCAGCTGACCGGTTGAGAAGGGGCGAGCGAAAGGCATGAGCATCCTGGTAGTGGGCTCGGTGGCGTTCGACAGCGTCAAGACTCCCTTCGGCGAGGCGACGGAGGTCCTGGGGGGATCGGCGACCTTCTTCTCGGGGGCGGCCAGCTTCTTTGCCGACGTCTCGCTGGTGGCGGTGGTGGGCGAGGACTTCCCCGAGCGGCACCTCGACTTCCTGCGGGAGCGCCGGGTCGACCTGCGGGGGCTGCAGCGGGCAGCGGGGCGGACGTTCCGCTGGGTGGGCGAGTACGGCTACGATCTGAACCAGGCCCACACCCTGGACACCCAGCTGAATGTCTTCGCCGGCTTCCGGCCCGTCATCCCCGAGGCCTACCGTGAGGTCCCGGTGGTCTTTCTGGCGAACATCGACCCGGACCTGCAGCGCGAGGTGCTGTCCCAGGTCCGGCGGCCGGCGTTTGTCGCCGCCGACACCATGAACTACTGGATCAAGGGCAAGACGGAGTCCCTGCGCGAGACGTTGCGCCTGGTGGATACGCTCATCATCAACGATGCCGAGACCCGCCAGCTGGCCGAGGAGGCGAATCTGGTCCGGGCGGCACGGAAGATCCTCGCCTGGGGACCCCGGACCCTGGTCGTCAAGCGCGGGGAGTTTGGCGCGCTGATGTTCTCCGGCCGGGAATGCTTTGCGGCGCCGGCGCTCCCCCTCGAGCGGGTGATGGATCCGACCGGGGCGGGGGACTCGTTTGCCGGGGGGTTCATGGGATATCTCGCCAGCCGCATGAGCTTCGACGACGTCACAATCCGCAAGGCGATCATCATGGGCTCGGTGATGGCGTCCTTCGACGTGGAGGCCTTCTCGGTGGACCGGTTCCGGACCTTGACCACCGCAGAGATCGAGGCCCGTTTCCGGGAGTTCAAGCGGCTGACGCACTTCGACGACCTGTAGGTGTGTGGGGACCCTGACCCGGAGCCCGAGGCGACCCATGGAGCCGTATCGCATCCTGATCGTCGGAGCGGAGGCCGGGCAGCTCCGCGCACTGCGCGAGGCGCTGGCGACACTCCCCGCCGAGGTGCTGGAGGCCCGTCACGGCGAGGAGGCCTTCCGGCTGATCCGGACGAGCGCGCCCCAGCTGATCCTGGTCGAGACCGTGCTGCCCGGCATGAGCGGGTTCGAGGTGGCCGCGGCCCTGGCGCGCGACCCCGCCACGGCAGGGATTCCCTTCGTGCTGGTGGGGGCCCTGGGTGCGCCCCAGGAGACGGTGCGGGGGCTGGAGCTGGGCGCCGAGGATTACCTGGTCGCGCCCATCGATGCCGAGGAGCTGCGCGCCCGGGTCCGCCGCATCCTGCGGCGGGCGCAGGGCAATGTCCAGGAGCCCCCGCTGGCCAGCGGCACCCTCGACGTGATCTCGCTCCCTTCGCTCCTCCAGGTGCTCGAGGGGGAGCGGGCGACCACCCGCCTGCTGCTGCAGCGGGGCAGCGAGCAAGGCGAGATCCTGCTGGCGGGGGGCCAGGTCGTGGACGCGGTGCAGCGGCGCCGGCGGGGAAAGGCCGCGGTGTACCAGCTCCTCACCTGGAGCGAGGGCCGGTTCTTGATGCTCCCCTCCCAGGGCAATGCCGGGGCGGCGCCGATCGATGCCTCCATGCAGGGCCTCCTGATGGAGGGCCTCCGGCGCCTGGACGAGGGCCGTGAGCTGCGGCAGGTGCTGCAGGACGGCGGCGGGCCCCTCGGGCTTCAGGCACGACTGCTGGGGACGCTGCTCCGCAATGCCCCCCCGGGCACGGCGGCCGTGGTGACGCTGCTGGACGGCTCGCGGACGCTCGACCAGGTCGTGCTGGACAGCCCCGTCGAGGAGTGGAGGACGCTCCAGATCGTCGAATATCTCTTTCAGGTCTCGGCGCTCGAGTCGGCGGCGCTCAGCCGCAGCCGCCGCCAGAGCCCGCGGCTGCCCCTGGAGGTGCCCGAGGACAATCAGGGGCTGCGAGCAAAGCTCACCGCGCCGACCTACAACCTTTCCGCCGGGGGCGTCTTCCTCCAGAGCGCGACCCTGCGGGCGGTGGGGGATTGCATCCGGCTGCAGTTCCGCCTGCCGGGGCGGGCGCAGCCGGTCCAGGTCATCGGCGAGGTGGTCTGGCACAACCTGGACCCGGGCAAGGCCGGGGGTCTCGGGATGGGGCTTCGCTTCCTTGACCTGGCGGCGGAGGACCGGGAGATCGTCGAGCGCTATCTGCGAGAGGCCATCCTGCGACGGATCGAGGGCAGCCTCGAAAACGCGTAGCCCGGAGCATTCACGAAAAGGCCAGTGAATGCTCCGGGCTGAGGACGGTCCCATGTACCAATGGCGGGTCCTACTGGCAGAGGATGAGGCGTTGATGGCCCAGATGGCCATGGACATGCTGTCCGAGCTGCCGCTGCAGATCCTGGTGGCCCGGGACGGCAAGGAGGCCCTGGCGCAGGCCCTCGAGGCACTCCCCGACCTGGTCCTGCTGGATGCCATGATGCCCGAGATGGACGGGTTTCAGGTGGCGGCGGCCCTGAAGGAGAATCCCGCCACCCGCGACATCCCGATCATCTTCATGACGGCCCGGACCCGCATCGAGGATAAGGTGCGTGGGCTGGACCTGGGCGCGGAGGACTACCTGACCAAGCCGATCCGACGGGAGGAGCTGCTGGCCCGCGTCCGCAATGTCCTGCGGCGGACCGAGTCACGGCGGGCGACAACGCCCGTGGAGACCTCCCTGATGCGGGGCCGGCTGGAGATGATGAGCCTGCCCAACATCATCCAGATGCTCGAGATGGAGCGGCGGTCGGGCACGCTCAGGCTCTCCACCGAGGACCGCCGCGGGGAGATCCTCTTTCGCGAAGGACAGATCCTCGGGGCGGCCCAGGGACCGCGGCGGGGGGATGCGGCGGTGTACGCCCTCTTCACCTGGCAGCAGGGCGAGTTCACCTTCGAGCTGAGCGCCGGGGAGGTGCCGGCCGAGCTCAAGACGAGCCGCTCCGGCCAGTCCCTCATGATGGAGGCCGCGCGCCGCGTGGACGAGCTCACCGCCCTGCGGCAGTCGTGCGGGGTCCTCGGGGGTCCCGTTCGGCTGTTCGCCCACTACCGCGAGGCGCTGCTGGGCCGCGATCTGCCGGGCGGCTTCCACCAGGTCGTGGAGCTGTGCGACGGCTCGCGCCAGATGGCCCAGATCGTCGAAGCCGCCAGCCTGGACGAGTGGGGAACCCTCACCGTTCTGGATCGCTTCCTGCGTCTCGGCATGGTGGAGCAGGGGCCGTCCGCCAAGCGAGGGTTTCCCCGGCTCAGCTCCCAGCTCCCCGTCGAGTTTCAGAGCCTCAAGGCCTTCCAGCGCGGCACCAGCAGCGACATATCCTCGCGAGGGGTGTTCCTGCGCACCACCCAGGTGTTCCCGGTCGGCGAGGACCTGGTGCTCCAGTTCAGGCTGCCCGGGCCGGCCTCCGCCTTCCGCCTCCTCGGGCGGGTAGTCTGGAGCAGCTCCGTGGATACCCCCCAGGGGCTGCCGGCCGGGATGGGGGTCCAGTTCCTCGAGGTGACCGGCGAGGAGCAGCGCTCGATCGACCGCTGTATCGTCCTGGCCAACCTGGAGCGCGCGGTCCAGGACCTGCCCGAGCTGTAGGCTGGATGCGCCCGCGGCCCCTCCCGGCCTCGCGCTGCCCTCGATGCCTCGCCGGCGATGCCTGCAATTCCACCATCCCTAGCCCCCGCCATCGTCCGCTCTGGCCACCCGGCCTGTCCCGGGGGTGACCTCACCCGCGGCTCGACCCCCTTGCGGGGTGCGCCTGGCGTGCTATGATACACGATCGCCGCCTACCGGCCTCGACCCGGAGGGGAGTCGATCATGTCCTCCAACTTCATCCGCATCCGCGGCGCCCGCGAGCACAACCTCAAATCCATCGACCTGGACATTCCCCGCGAGCGGCTGGTCGTCATCACCGGGGTCTCGGGATCGGGGAAGTCGTCGCTCGCCTTCGACACCATCTACGCCGAGGGGCAGCGGCGCTACGTGGAGTCCCTCTCAGCCTATGCCCGGCAGTTCCTCGAGCAGATGGACAAGCCGGACGTGGATCTGATCGAGGGGCTGTCGCCCGCCATCTCCATCGAGCAGAAGACGACCAGCAAGAACCCCCGGTCGACCGTGGCCACGGTCACCGAGATCTACGACTACCTGCGGCTGCTGTACGCCCGGATCGGGCGACCCTACTGCTACCGCTGCGGCAAGGCCATCACCTCGCAGACCATCTCGCAGATCGTGGATCAGGTGCTGGCGCTGCCGGCGGGGACCCGCCTTCAGGTCCTGGCCCCCGTCGTCCGCGGGCGCAAGGGAGAGTATCGGCAGATCTTCACCCAGATGCGCAAGGACGGATACGTCCGCGCCCGGGTGAACGGGACGCTGCGCGAGCTGGACGAGACCATCGAGCTGGACAAGAACAGGAAACACACCATCGAGGTCGTGGTGGACCGGCTGGTGGTCAACCCCGAGGTGGCGCGCCGGCTCGCCGATTCGCTGGAGACCGCGGTCAAGTTGGCGGAGGGCCTGGTGACGGTGAATCTGCCGGAGGGGGGGAAGGACCTCACCTTCTCCGAGCGGATGGCCTGCATCGAGTGCGGGGTGAGCTATCCGGAGGTGAGCCCGCGCATCTTCTCCTTCAACAACCCCCACGGGGCCTGCCCGGCCTGCGACGGGCTGGGGACCAAGACGGACCTCGGCGCCGCCGCCCGCGACCCGGAGCTCCGGGCCTTGGGGGAGGAGTTCTTCGGGGCCAGCCTGGGGTACCTCGACCGCCGCTACAAGGATACCCAGTCTTCCCGGGTCCGGGAAGAGATCGAGGAGTACGTCGAGCGGCTGGCGAGCGTCCGGCCCTGCCCGGAGTGCGAAGGGGCGCGCCTGCGCAAGGAATCGCTGGCGATCCTGGTCGGCGGGCTGAACGTGGCCGAGCTGACCAGGAAATCCGTCAAGGAGGCCGCGACCCAGCTGGCCGCCCTGGGGGCGCCGGAGTCCGAGGGGACCGCCCTCGCCCTGACCGACAAGGAGCGCGAGATCGCCCGCCGGATCCTCAAGGAGATCCGGGAGCGGCTCGGCTTCCTGATCAACGTGGGGCTGGACTACCTCACCCTGGACCGGACGGCCGCCACGCTCGCCGGGGGGGAGAGCCAGCGCATCCGGCTCGCCACCCAGATCGGGAGTTCCCTGGTGGGGGTCCTGTACATCCTGGACGAGCCCAGCATCGGGCTACACCAGCGGGACAACGCGCGGCTGCTCGGCACGCTGAAGCGGCTACGCGACCTCGGCAACACGGTCCTGGTGGTGGAGCACGACGAGGAGACGATCCGCTCGGCGGACTGGGTGATCGACCTGGGCCCGGGGGCCGGCGTCTCCGGCGGGCGGGTCGTCTCGGTCGGGACCCCCGGGGAGGTCCAGGCCGACAGCCGGTCCCTCACCGGGCGCTACCTCGCCGGGGAGCTGGCCATCCCGGTGCCCCGGCTGCGGCGGCCGCCCACCGGGCAGGTGCTCACCATCGTGGGCGCGCGCGAGCACAACCTCAAGGGGATCGACGTCGAAATCCCGCTGGGGCTTTTCACCTGCGTCACGGGCGTGTCCGGCTCGGGCAAGAGCACGCTGGTGACCGACATCCTGCGCAAGGCCCTGGACGCCACGCTGTACGGGAGCCGCCAGCAGGCGGGCGAGCACGACAAGATCCTGGGGGTCGAGCAGATCGACAAGGTGATCGACATCGACCAGGCCCCCATCGGGAGGACACCCCGCAGCAACCCGGCCACCTACACGGGACTGTTCGCGTTCATCCGCGAGCTGTTCGCCATGACCCCCGACGCCCGCATGCGGGGCTACACCCCGGGACGGTTCAGCTTCAACGTCAAGGGCGGGCGGTGCGAGGCCTGCCAGGGCGACGGCCTGATTCAGATCGAGATGCACTTCCTGCCCGACGTCTTCGTGACCTGCGACGTGTGCAAGGGGAAGCGCTACAACCGGGAGACCCTCGAAATCAGGTACAAGGGGGCAAGCATCGCCGACGTGCTGGGGATGACGGTGCAGGAGGCACTGCGGTTCTTCGAGAACGTGCCGCAGGTCAAGGCCAAGCTCCAGACCCTCTACGATGTGGGCCTGGGCTACATCCGGCTGGGACAGTCGGCCACGACGCTCTCCGGCGGCGAGGCCCAGCGCGTCAAGCTCAGCCGCGAGCTGTCGCGCCGCTCGACCGGGCGGACGATCTACATCCTGGACGAGCCAACGACGGGTCTGCACTTCGCCGATATCCAGCAGCTCCTCGACGTGCTGCACCGGCTCCGGGATGCCGGCAATACGGTTCTGGTCATCGAGCACAACCTCGACGTCATCAAGACCGCCGACCACATCATCGATCTCGGCCCGGAGGGTGGGGACGAGGGCGGGCAAGTGGTCGCCACCGGCACGCCCGAGGAGGTGGCCCGGGTCAAGGCGTCTTACACGGGGCAGTTCCTCAGGCGGGTCGTCCGCAACGGGAAGTCTCGATAGCCCCCGATCCTGCCTTCTTCTCGCATGAGGATCCCTCTCTAGCCTCCGCACCGGATTTCCAGGTTGTTTCAAAATGTCCCAGTTCTCTTTCAACAGTGGGATCAAATTTCCCAGTAATGAATTCCGGATGATCAGAGTGATCTTCAGACGGAGGTCGTCTGTGGTAGAAACAATCAAGGAAAACAAATAGTTATGGATTGGTTAATTCTGGCAAGATTCTACGTAGATGAGCCACGCTCTGGTATGCCGATTGCTTAAGGCATATGTGGGAGTCAGGGGAAGGTCTGTATCATCCCAGGCACCTCGGATCAAGTAATCTCCGAGCCCTGGATTTCATAAGGTAGCCGCGGGGCCGACTCCCCCCCTCCCCGGTCCCGCGACCACGCCCCCGGCCCGATTCGTTCGGGCCGGGGGTATTTTTTTTGCCGATCGAGGTCGGGTTGCGCCTGAAACTGCGGCCGAGTTAGGTCATACTGCAATCCGCCATCCGCTTCACGGCCTCGAGCTGGTCGACCTCCCACTCCCATCCCTCCCTGGGCCTGCTTCTGGTCGAGCCTGCTTGACTCGTCCCTCCGAGTTCCTTCCCCTCTCGGCGCTACGGGCCACAGCCTTGCTCCTGCTGCGCCCGGCGGGCTCGCATCCCGCTTGCTGTTTCGAGGCCGACTGTGTATCCTCACGTGGCCAAAGCGGGCTGCGGGGAGGGGCGGTCAGTTTCTGCCTTTACAGCCTGGAGCCGGCTTGGATAGACTACAGCCGCTGGAGGATCGAGCGGTGGGGATCGGAAGCGGGTGGCGGTTGAGCCTGCTGGGCAAGCTCGTCGCCATGATGTTCGGCATGCTGCTGCTCGTTCTGGCGAGCCTTTTCGTGCTGTACTGGCGCGCGGAGAGCCGGCTGATCGCCCAGGTCGAGCGTCACACCACCGAGCTCAGCACCGCCATCCAGATCAGCGTGGAGCAGATCACCTCGAAGGGGCGGAGCAGCGAGGCGCGCCTCCAGGACTACGTGCAGCGGCTGCAGCAGCGGGGCGTGCGCGAGATCTCCATCGTCAGCAACGAGGAGGAGGTGATCGCGTCCTCGAACCCCCGGCGGGTGGGGGCCCGAGTGGACCCCAAACGCAAGGACATCCTGATCACGGCGCGCCTGGGTGAAGAGAGCGAGGGCGGGCGCGGCCAGAAGACCTACAACCTGTTCGTCCCGGTAGTGGTCGGGAACCAGCGGACCGGCTACGTCCTGGTCAGCATGATCCTGGACGACTTCGCCGAGATGGCCCGGGCGAGTTTTCTCAAGCGCCTGGTGGCGACCATCCTGGTGTTCACCGTGGGGATCGGCGGGATCGCGCTGCTGGCCTGGACCTACGTCAAGCCGATCTCGCGCGTGGTCGAGGCCGCCCGCCGGGTGGCCCAGGGGAGCCTGGAGGAGCGCCTGCCCGCGGGGCGCCGGGACGAGATCGGCGAGCTGAACCAGAGCTTCAACGAGATGGTGGAGCGGCTGCGCGAGAAGGAGGTGCTCGAGAAGCGCCTCCACCAGGCGGAGCGCCTCTCGGCCATCGCGCATCTCGCCTCGGGGATCGCCCACGAGGTCCGGAACCCGCTGAACTCCATCAGCCTGATCGTCGACCATCTGGCGGCGCAGTTCAGCCCCAAGACGGGGGCCGAGCGCGAGGAGGTCGGCCGACTCACCGGCCTCATCAAGCAGGAGATCCACCGGCTGAACGCCATGATCGAGGCGTTCCTCAAATTCGGCAGACCGCTCGAGCTGAAGCGCCAGCCCACCGACGTGCGGCAGGTGCTGGACGAGGTGCTCGAGGTGGCGTCCCAGAAGGTCCAGGAGGAGCACATCCAGGTGGCGCGGGAGTACGGGGAGGGGCTCCCGACGGTCTGGATCGACGTCCCCCACATGAAGACATGCTTCCTCAACCTGGTGCTGAACGCGGTCCAGGCCATGAGCCCGAAGGGGGGTACCCTGTCAATCGCCGTCGAGATGGCGAAGGGCGGCGCGCCCCCGGGGCCCGGCTCGAAAGGGTCCTCGAACGGCGGCGGCGCCTCGGAAACCCGGATGCGCCGTGCCGCCGATTCTCCGGGCCAGCCGTCGACGGCGGACGGGTGGGTGGAGATCGCCATCCGGGACACGGGCGTCGGCGTCGCGCCCGAGAACCTGGACAAGGTCTTCGAGCCCTACTTCACGACGAAAGAGGTGGGAATCGGGCTGGGGCTGGCGCTCACCAAGCAGATCCTGGAACAGCACGGGGGCGGGATCGAGCTCAGCAGCGAGGTGGGGAAGGGGACGATCGTCCGGCTTCGCCTGCCGGCGGGGGCACCCACGGCATGAGCAAGGGACAGATCCTGGTCGTCGACGACGAGATGGCGCAGCGGGAGATCCTGCGCACGATCCTGACGACGGAGGGCTTCACCGTCGAGACGGCCAAGACGGCGGCGGAGGCCCTGGACAAGGGGCAGCGCCAGCAGTTCGACCTGGTGCTGACCGACCTGAAGATGCCGGGCGAGGATGGGCTCACCCTGGTCCGGGACCTGAGCCGAGAGGACCCCACGACCCTGGTCGTGATCATGACGGGTCACGGATCGCTGGATACGGCCGAGCAGGCGATGCAGAAGGGGGCCTTCGACTACCTGACCAAACCTCTCGAGCGGGAGGAGCTCCTCCGCGTGATCCGGCGGGCCTACGACCGCATCCGCCTGGCCGGGGAGAATCGCCTGCTCCGGCAACAGCTCGAGGAGCGGTACCGGGTGGAAGGCATCGTCGGCAGCCACTACCGGATGCGCGAGGTCTTCGACAAGCTCCACAAGATCTCGAACAGCAATTCGACCGTGCTCATCCGGGGGGAGAGCGGCACCGGGAAGGAGCTGGTGGCCCGTGCCATTCACCGGCACAGCCCCCGGAGGGACGGAACGTTCGTGGCGGTGAGCTGCGCCGCCATCCCCGAAACGCTCATCGAGAGCGAGCTGTTCGGCCACGAGAAGGGGGCCTTCACCGGGGCCATCGGGCGGCACCAGGGCCTCTTCGAGGTTGCCGACAAGAGCACACTGTTCCTTGACGAGATTGGCGAGCTGAGCCCGAACATGCAGGCCAAGGTGCTGCGGACCCTTCAGGAACGTGAGATCCGCCGGGTGGGCGGCCGCGAGAGCATCAAGGTGGATGTCCGGATCATCGCCGCCACCAACAAGACCCTCGAGGAGGAAGTGGACAAGGGAACCTTCCGCGAGGACCTGTTCTACCGGCTCAACGTGGTCACCATCAGCCTCCCCCCCCTGAGGGAGCGCAGCACCGACATCCAGCAGCTCGCCCAGTACTTCATCGAGCGCGCCTGCGCCGAGGCGGGACGTCCACCCCTGCCGATTACCAAGGAGGCCATGCGGCTGCTCCTGCAGTACCACTGGCCCGGGAACGTCCGTCAGCTCGAGGCGGTCCTGCAGCGGGCCATCCTGCTCTCGGATGGCCGGAAGATCGACTACATCGATCTCCCCGTCGAG
>Ga0335070_10008877_pt1 | contig 11806 bp, 8 predicted proteins | sample Lox_Sample_13_FD_206722 | JGI IMG/M metagenome (GOLD analysis project Ga0335070, IMG submission 206722) | Soil microbial communities from Loxahatchee National Wildlife Refuge, Florida, United States - Lox_Sample_1.3 | ecosystem: Environmental > Terrestrial > Soil > Wetlands | place: USA: Florida...
AGGTCTCGGGCGAATACGCGATGATCGAAGCCGCGGCGCGCAATGGCTGGATCGAGCGCGAACGCGTCATGATGGAATCCCTGCTGAGTATCCGCCGCGCCGGAGCAAGCATCATTCTCACTTACTACGCGAAGGATGCCGCCAGGCTGTTGGGGTGATGTTATCCGCGATGGAGTTCTTGGGGGCTGAACCGTTGCTCTTCCCAAACATCCATTCGGACGCGCCCACCTCCCAATATTTAGTCCAAGCGGGACGAGTACGAGCGGTTTCGAACTGTTATTCTCTGACCTTCTCCGGTGTTGATTTCTGAGCTCACGAACTTCTTCCTCGATCGCCACATAACTGAGGGAATCTCGTGCACTGTCATGTAGAGTGGGCAGCCATCTCTGTTTCAGTCTACGTGCTAGGCTTACACCCGAGTTCATACTGGCGTGGAGTGCGCAACTCATGAAGATGCGGCCCTGTTCATTGCTTGTGTGCTGTTGGATTTTGTGTTTGGCAGCGCAGACTTTGTACGCTCAAAGCGAAATTCTTGCCGGCACGGTGGTGACGCCACATAAGGTCATTCCAAAGGGCTGGGTTGTGATTCGCAACGGCCGGATTGAAGCCGTGGGCGAGAGTAGACCGCCGGGCACGACATTGCCGGTGATCGAAGTCCACGGAATCATTTTTCCTGGATTCGTGGACTTGCACAATCACCCTATGTACGACGTCTTCCCACGATGGCATGCACCTAGAATTTTCAAGAATCGTTACGAGTGGCGGGATCTGGACGAATACAAGCAAGCGCTGGGCAATCCTGGAAGTGAGATCCAGAAGAACGGTGATGCGGACTTCTGCGATGTGGACACGTATTCGGAACTGAAGGCGCTGATTGGAGGAACGACGTCTCTTACGGGAATCTCTCCAAGGCATGAGTCGGCAGAGCCAGTCCCGGCGTGCCTGGCGGGGCTGGTGCGGAATCTCGATTGGGCTTCGGGATTTTACGGGCCTGGGGTTGGACATGAACGAATCAAGAATGCTCTCGGTGTTACACCGCATGACATGCAGGAGATAGATGCAGCCGCGCTCCGCCAGGAGCTGCTGCACAAGAGAATCGAGTTGCTATTAATACACGTCGGCGAAGGGTCTCCGAACGATCTGGAATCGAGCATCGAATTTTACGCTTTGAAGGGGCGCGGTTTCCTTGGCCCGCACACCGCAATCATCCACGGAACCGCGCTGACACCAGACAACTTTCGCCAGATGCGGACCGCGGGGACGGCTTTGATCTGGTCGCCGCGCAGCAACATCGAGCTCTATGGGGTTACGACCAATGTGGCGGCAGCTCTTCAAGAGAATGTAACAGTGGCGCTGGCTCCCGACTGGTCGCCCACAGGTAGTACGAACAGCCTTGCGGAACTTGGGTATGCCAGCCGGTACAGTCGCGAGCGCATGGGCGGCCTGTTGACGGATGAGCAGCTTTTTGAGATGGGAACTGCCGTCCCGGCAAAGATCGCGCACATTGAACAATGGACTGGGACGATTGAGCCCGGGCGTTTTGCAGATCTTTTTGTCCTACGGGGTGACGCTACCAAGCCGTTCACCTCGCTGGCCAATGCCAAGCCGCAGGACGTGCAGCTAGTGCTGATTGGCGGGATTGCAGTGTATGGAAGCGAAGCGCTGCTGCCGGAATTCAGAGTGAGATCAGAACCGGTAGACGTTTGCGGAGTTAGAATGGCGCTGAACTCCGCTGCCCTGCCGAGTGGCCCCGTCGCCGATCTACAAGAGCGTCTCCAGTCAAACCTCGAGAAGTACGGAGTGGCACTGGCTTCGTTGGCCGAGTGCGGACCCTAAGGCGAGTGGCCAATCCTCAGGGGCACGTCTTCGGCTTGGACTACTTCTTCGGTGGCGTAGCTGGCGCCGATTTCTCAGCTGGCGCTTTTGATCCAGACGTGTCCTCCTTGTTCTCGGATTCATCCGAGGACTGCTTCGACGGAGACTTGGATGCGGGTGTGGCGGACTTGGCTTCGCTTTCAGTTACTTCGAATCCCGTGACTTCAAGCCCGAGTATATCGGCGATTTCCAGTTTGGCTGCCTGCGTGAGTCCGGTCGCCTGAAATTGCGGACTCCTTCTCGGAATATAGATCAGCTTTTCGATCGAACCGCCCTTCGCGGGCAGAGTCTCGCTGCTCTCCCAACTTAGCGCGGTGAGGTTCTGCAATTGTTGACTGGAGGGATCACCAAAGGCTTTGCGCAATCCGGGCACAAATCCTCCGGAGAAGAATACCTCGGCGTCTTTCAGACTAGGACCCGTAAAAGGCACAAGGGCGGTTGCAATCGTGGTAGTCGCATCAAGGCCATTGAACAGACGTGCGCGAAGTCCCTTCACTTTCTGATACGTCTCAAAAGTGCTGGCCACTGCGGCCAAGGGAACGGGCGGAAGGGTCGGGGGCCCCTGAGCGAAGCCGATCGGATGGCTGTGCGTCTTTACTACCCCACGCCGCCACTCGATCTCTGCGTCGATGGCGGATAGAGGGATGGCGACCTTCTTTTCGGCGTTGTTTACGACTGACAATTGCAGCACGTAAAAGTTTTCAGCAACTCCTTTTCCCAGAAGCGTGCCTGCTTGATTCTCACTGAAAATCGTGTACTTGTACGTCAGATTCGGATCGCGTTTTGGCGCGATGTCATAGTCTACGTTGTAGATTTCAAGTTTAGGTCCCTGGATAGTCGCCGTCGCTTTCTCGTCTTTAGCAGTGTCGACAATTGTCTTTACCTTCTTGCGAATGGTGACTGTGCTGCTCTCAAGCCGGAACGGGTAGGAAAAGCCCCGATAGCGGGTGAACTCAAAGTACACATCCAGCATTTTGTCGTTGGCGTTGATAACTTCCACTGTCTCAACCTGAATGTCAGGATTACGCGAATGGACGCTGACACTGACTCCTTCGCGCATCTGCGCCTGCCAGGTTTGCCATTTCTTGAGTATTTCGTTCTTGGAAGATCCAGCGTTCTGAAGGTCTAGCAGGTCCGCAGGGGTGGCTTTAGCATATTCCATCTGGCGTCGAAGCGAGGGTTCATCGGGTATCTCGATCTCTCCATTCCTCTTTTTCTTTACCTTTGGCACAGGACAATTCGGGGAATCCTGGCTTGTTTTCCCCTCGAGGGCACAACCGGCATCTAAGACGTTCTGTCGGACTCCCTCCTTGTACTCAGCATTTAACATATGCTTGCAAGCCGCGAGTCTCTGTTCGAAGTCCTCGAACTCCTGTTGTTCAGCATCCAATGAGTAGCGGTCTGTGCCGCGGATGTGGAACTGCTCGATGCAATTCCAAAGATAGTCATCCACCGCGACGGGCGGCGGGTCGAAATCGCCAAAACCCTCTCCGAAGATACGTAGCCGGCCGACACCGTGGCTGCGGTTGATGAAAACGATTTCTGCCCTGGTGATCTTAGGCTTGTTGGGGTCGGATGGTGTCTTCCTGATCTCGCCAATGCAATGGACCTTCCGCGTATCGAGGTCAGTCCCGTCATAGACCGTAGCCACGACGCCGTCCGGTACGTAATCGGCGGCTGCGATGAACCGCAGTTGCACGCGGTCGCTCGTCGGCTGGAGCACGTTGATATCGGTCGCACCGCTGGGCAGCAGGTCGATGCTCATCTTGTGCGGGTTTTCGGTGAAGCCGCAGCTGGACTCGCCACCTTCCTTTGTCAATATCGCCGTATGCACGTTGGGGAATTCTTTGTTCTTGACGTGTTCCAGCTTCACCTGGAACTTCTCCAGCTGCGGCTTAGGCGGATTCTCCGTAATCGTGATCACGAAATCGTCATGGGTATCGACGCTTTGTGCAGGGTTGCTCGTCATTATCTTGATGCGCGCGATCTTTGTCCCCGCCTTCGCGCTGCCGCTGAGGAGTATTTCTTTGACATCACCAGCAATGGAGTCTTTGTCTACCGTGACTGACTGGGCTGGATCTTGCGTGTAAAGCTCGAGGTCGCGGAACTGCTTCACATCCGATGGAAGGTTCTCCCCTTCAAGGGACAGCCTGAACTTCACCGTGACAGCCTTCTTGGTGACCGAGGTCTCTTTGGCGGGTCCGGCCGCCTTTTCTTCGGGTTTAGCGGGAATGGCGGCAACCGCGCCCTTCTCCGGCCCGGCGGTCTCCTCCATGGTTTTGAACGAGACAAAGTGGATCGCGGTGATTTTCGGTTCAGCGTTGTCCCCGGCAAATGCTAAGGCGGAAACGAGAAATAGAAGGGCAACGACGGAACAGCGGAGTACGTGAACTGCAGTGCTGCGAGGCATGGGAGAACCTCCCACGAAACGTATTTAAGCTTTTGGGGGGAAGACAGATGCTTATAAACGAGGACAGTCCGCCTGCAACAAAGGTGGTCTGTCTGTTACGAAAACCGGACAAGAAAGTGCGGCCGCGGGTTCTTGTCGCGAATTATTGCTTGTCCAGATTTGAAATCGCGGCATATGCGCACTCGCGCTCCCTTGCAAAATTGGATGTCTGCAGGGTCACTGTTCCAAATGGGTTTCGTCTGTATAGCGCCGAGCGAATGGACCGCGCTTTGACAGCGTTTAAGTTATTGAAAGTACAAGTAGTAGAGAGAACATTCCCCTGTTGTTGGCTTAGATTTCCTCCGTCTTCCACAGGGAAGTCTCATCGTCCACAGTTTCTGCACAGCGGGGGGCTTTTTTTGTATTGCGGTGCGCAACAATCTGACAGAGAGTGTGTTCAGCGAAACGTGAGAGTTCTTGGCTGGGCCAGATGATTGCGGCAGAGCCAGCGGTTACCGGCAGTTCTCGAGAGTGAATTGTCGGGGGGAACTTCCAGAATACGCGCTTGCGCGACTGGTTGCCCGGGCGTTGCGGCCTCCTCCCCCTCGTTGCTTTTCGGAGCGACAAGACAGGCTGCTGGCCACCGCAGCGTTGCAGATAGGCCATTGCGAAATGGAGGATTCTACAACGGGGCTTCGGCAAATGTGGCACTCGCTTGGGCGGGCGCTGTCGGGCTGAAGCGGTCATTGCGCCGCCTCCGCGGTGACAAGGGCAGGTCAGGAACACACGAACAATGCGGTCCGGGGTGGCTGGCCCCGGGCCGCATTCGATTTGGTCCTTAGTCCCAAGTCCCGAGTCCTCAGTCCTGAGTAACTTCTTTTCGGGAGTTCAACGCGATCTCCCGTCGGCCTCGAGCAACTTCTTATAATCCACGAGAAGATGAGGTCACGATTTGTGACCTCAAAACAAAGCTCGTTGTTACCTCGGTCATGCGAAACGTCGGCGTGCGATGGCTAACATGACCGGATGGGGCGAATGCCTTTTGCGGTCAAGATCGGGCTTGTGGCGCTGGGCTACGCGGCGGTAGTCGGAATCTCGATCATTCTGATCGCGTGGCGTTACTGGCAGTACAAGACCCATGCGGCGGACGTCGCGGCCTCGAGTGGGATGTGGGCTGGTGGCGACCTGATGCTGGAACTCTTCATTTGCGCCATGCTGCTGGGCATGACTTTTTTCCTCGTGCTCGTGATCTTCCGAGACGAGAGCGCTTACACCGTCTACTCCAAAGTCGTCCTTGCCATCAGCGTGACCGCTCCCCTGTCGGCCGGTCTCATGGCGATTCCTGCCGTCGGTCAAGGAGTCTCTCTCCTGGGATGGGCTTGCCTGTTCCGCGTCTTTGCGTCCCCTCTCGTGCTCGTCGGACTCGTGATGAGCCGTTTGTTCGCACGCTTTCCGCGAGCGAAGCGCTTCACAAATTACGCACTGTTGACTGAGACGCTGACGCTGGCCTGCATGGCCCTGATGTTGTTCCTGCCGATCCATTTCCACCGGGGCTAAGGCATCTTTCTCCGCAGGTTTAGGCGGATGAACCCGACTCAAATCGCCCGCTTGTTATTCGTGTTTTATTCGCCTACACTAATCTCGTAAGTACGCCCACAAAAGACTTGCTCAACAGAAAAATCCTTAATTGGACGGAGTTTTCCATAGGCCTGACATCGCATTCACAAGGTGCGCGGGATTAATGTTCGTCTTCCACGAAAGAGTTGCTTGAAGGAAAGATCCTTGGCCATTTCCGATTACAGCATCAGTACTCTTCCCGCAAATGTGGATGCCGAGAAGTCCATTCTTGGCGCCATCCTGCTCGATAACTTCGCCTACAACCAGGCCGCCGAACATCTGCGCGTAGAAGATTTTTCGCTCGACTCGCACCGCCGGATCTACGGGCGCATGGTCGATCTGGCTGAATCCTCGCGCCCCATCGACATGATCACGCTGATCGAAGAGCTTGAGCGCCACAAAGATCTGCAGGCGATCGGCGACGTTGCATACGTGTCGAGTCTGGTCGAGGGCGTGCCCGAGCGGCCGAGCATCGAGCATTACGTGAAGATCGTCCGCGATAAGGCCTTGCTGCGCGGCTTGATTTCTGCCGCGCAGACGGCGATGGCACGGGCCTCGGATCAGGCGGATTCTGCCGAAGATGTGCTGAGCGATGCCGAGGCCGCAATCTTTCAGCTCTCGGAAAAGCGCATCGGGCGCGGCTTCATGGGCGTGCAGGAGATCGTCCGCGAAACCTTCGGATCGGTCGACGCGCTGCTCCAGCGCGGGCAGCGCATCACCGGCCTAGCCACTCACTACACCGACCTGGACGAGATGACCTCCGGCCTGCAACGCTCGGACCTTGTCATCATTGCCGCGCGTCCTTCGATGGGCAAGACGGCTTTCGTAATGAACATCGCCGAGAATGCGGCGATCGAAGATCAGCAGGTAGTCGGAGTCTTCTCGCTGGAAATGTCCCGCGAGGCGCTGCTCATGCGCTTGCTATGTTCGCAGGCCCGCGTCGATGCTCACAAGATGCGCACCGGATCGTTGTGGCAGGACGATACAAAGAAGGTTGTTCGTGCGATGGAGCAGCTGGCGCATGCGCCCATCTTCATCGACGATACGCCCGGTATTTCTCTCAGCGAGATGCGGGCGAAGGCGCGGCGGCTGAAACAGTCTCAGGGGCGGCTGGATCTGATCATCGTCGATTACCTGCAACTCATGTCGGGAGGCGGCAAGCGCTTCGAGAATCGTACGCAGGAAGTGTCGGCGATCTCGCGCGGCCTGAAAGCACTTGCAAAAGAATTGACTGTTCCCGTCGTTGCGCTGTCGCAGTTGAGCCGCGCGCCCGAGAGCCGAGGCGGAGACCATCGGCCGCAACTCGCGGACCTGCGCGAGTCGGGCTCGATCGAACAGGACGCCGACCTCGTCATGTTCATTTTCCGCGAGGAAGTCTATAAGCAGGACGATCCCGAACTGCAGGGGCGCGCCGAGATCATTATTGCCAAACAGCGCAATGGTCCCATCGGCCGGGTGAAGATGGCCTTCCTGAAGCACTGCACCAGGTTTGAGTCACTGCAGGAGGGTGGAATTGCCGGCGAGGAGTGAAACATTGGCCTACAGCGATTCCAGTAGGACGCTACGGGTAAGTACTGTAGAGACTTACGCTTGCGAGGGTGGCGGGAAGGATGCTCGGGCTGTGGAAAAGCTTGTGGAAGCGGAAACGAGTTCCAGAATTGCTCAAAGAAAAGACCGATCGGTCGGTTTACCACGGCAGTACAGCCCGGTGCTAAGCTCCTGACCAGTAACCAGTTATTCAATTAACGTCACGTTAACACAACGTAAGTACATGATTGTGCGAATTTACTCCCGTTTTGAGATTTGCACATTTCGCAGTTCCGGGAATCTCGGTTTTAGCAGGTTCTGCAGAGTCGGCAGACGCGCCCGCCAGTTGTTACGCGGTTCGCATTCGCTATGGGCGTGGCTGATCTGGCGCGTCTACCGATTGCTCTATGATCGCGGGCGCATTGATTTGATGCGCTTGCCAAACAGCGTCTGATCCATGGCGCTAGAGCTTACTTCTGGTTGTTCCTGTCGTCGCAGGGGAGAACGACCGGAGGAAGCCACGGTTTTTTCGACTCCAGATCCGGATCTATGATCAGCCATAGATGAACAAGGGCGTTTGGACAATCATATTTCGAAGCAAAGTCCGCTCTGGTGAACGCTGCGGGAAGTAGATTGCGGTTGGCGTCGATATATCGATCGATGTAGCTCATGTCGTATGGTTCGCCTTCCCTCAGTTTCCATTGACCCAGCAGCCTGGCCGCGAGCTCCTTCTGGGCTACGATTTCCAGCTTGCCCATGTGGTATTGCGGGCCTTCCTCGACGGTAATGTTCAGCGAGACGGTTCCTTTTGATCTGAACTGGGTCTCGGGGATCGGGACGAAGTCGATGTAGCCGGCCTTCCCATAAAGCTTGCGCAGATTTTCAAGACCAGTTGCGACCTTCTCCCGCTCGAAGATGGCGCCAAGCTTGAGCGGAAAGGCTTCTCGGAGTTGCTCTGCCGTGAAGGCATGATTGCCCCCGAACGAGATCGCCGCGAGGCTGCAGCGTGGTCCTTCCGAGACCTCGGCTTCCATCACGACCGGTTTCGGGACTCCCAGCGGATCAAGAGGCTTGAAGCGGACGCTTTTGACTTCGACCGCGAAGTATCCACGGTCCTGGAAGCTGGCGCGGATGCGCTCATCCATCTCTTCGGAATCATCGTTGAAACAGTCGCCGGTCAGTTCCCCTGTGATGCGAGCGAGTTCGGTCGAGGTGAGATTCTGCGTCCCTGTAATGGTGAAATCCTTGATGAAGATTCCGCCGGTCTTGCTATCGCGGTGATCCTTGGAGCACTGAGCGAGGGAGGACAGCGTAAGAAGTAAACACGAGAAAAGCGTGAGAAACGCGGTGCGTCGTAGCATGGCAGCACCTCTCAGCGGAGGGATGCGCTGGGCACGCCCTCCGTTGCCAACCGCTATTCTATGCGATTGACTTGCCCGGAACGAGGAACTAGTATTCGGGCCAGCGAACGGACGGCTCGCAGGTATGGCACTACTGATCGACTCGCGGGAAGTTTCTCACGTCACGATTCTGGATATTCGCGGGCGCATTGTTCTCGGGGACGAGATACATCGGCTGCGGGATGCGGTTCGGAACCTGATTGCCGACGGAAAAAAGAAAATCATACTGAACCTGGAGGAAGTGGATTACATCGACAGTTCCGGTGTGGGTGAGCTCGTGGGCGCGTTTACGACGGTCAAAAACGCCGGGGGTGAGTTGAAGCTGCTGAATCTCACCCAGAAAGTGCACGATGTTTTGCACGTGACCAAGTTGTACACGGTCTTCGACATCCGCGATGACGAGTTTCACGCGGTCAAGTCGTTCGATTATTACTTCGCAAAGTGACGTCTCGCTTCTTGCCCGCAGGCCCCTGCGGCCCTGCCCCTGTTTCTCTCCAGCCAAACCACATTGCAGACGAGTCTCTGTGCCGCGGTGTCTCTCAATGCGTGCGCGGCTTTTCTACGCTGCGGCTGCCATCGTTACCGCGGGTTTGCGGCGGTCGCGGGAGCGCTCTCGCAGACGGAGCATCGGCTGTTCAATTAGGTAGTACGAGGCGCTTGCGGCTGCAACCGCGAAAACGGCCGAATACCAGGGCCGAGGATGTTCACCGAACACGAACAGTTGCTGCCATAGATAAAGGCTGTAGCTGATCTGTCCCAGCCACACTGCAGGTCGGATGTTCAGTAGAAAATAGGGCCGGCGCACCGCATGCAGAATCAGTCCCGCGATGCAGGTGTGCATCAAAGGCCACCACACGAATAGCAACATTGCCGTGATGTGGAAGTGCCGTACGCCTACATAGATGGGAACCAGCATCACTGGAACGAGCGTGAGCACAGCCATTCGTGAGCTGATGTTGGGGATCCGTTTTGAGAAGAAGGCAAGCAGGCAGCCGAAAGCGAGAATGTCGGCCACCGCGGGGAAGGTCTCGTCGGAGCGGCCGTGCAGCCCGAGCACATGGGTGGCAATCCGGAATAATGGGGCCATGGCGATCACGCCGAGCACGATCCAAACGCGGTGCGCGAACCACTTTCTGAGCACTCCGGGCCACAGAAGGTAAAACTGCTCCTCGACGCTTAGTGACCAGAGATGTCCCAGGAACCACGGATGGGAGAAGTCGAAATTGGTTACGTAGAGCGCGGCGGCGGCCATGTGATACCAGCGCAGGTCGTGCCAGAAGAAAGCGAACGTGACCAGCATGAAAGCGAATGCGGCGGGCAGGATGCGGTATGCACGACGAATGTAGAACTTGCGCAAGTTGATGGTTCTGGTCTTGTCGCGCTCCTCGAGCAGCAGCGTGGTGATGAGATATCCGGAGAGGATGAAGAAGATCCTCACGCCCAGGTTGGCGAAGGCTCCCGCAATATCCGAGTGATAGCGCAACTCGGCCCAGTGTCCGAGGACTACCAGCACGATTGAGATCGCGCGGATGCCGTCGAGTGACGGGATGCGGTTCATAACTTGCGCAGCCTATCGCGGGATGCCTGGGACTTTCTGTGATGACTTGTGAAATCGGAGGATTTATTTCTGCAGGATTCCCATCTCGGGACACTCGCGGAATGGCTGACAAAGTTTGAATCCCTGAGGACACAGAGCAAAACGAAATCCCTTGGCGATCTTAGCGTGAAGTTCTTAGCGCCCTTCGCGGTTCAAGCTTTTGCTCTGCTTATGTCCGCGGATTTCATTTCGTCCGCAGCACGTTCTTTTGCTTGCGGAAGGCGGCGAAGCACGGTCTCGGCACTCGCTCTGGCACCCTGGCGGTCACCTCTTTTTCAGCCTTCTTCATGATATAATCAGAACAGTTCCCAGGATCCTAAATTCCTGTAAATGCAAGCACTTGCGAACATTTAAGAGCGATAGAGCTGACAGCTAAGACTGACAGCTGAGAGCCCAAACCATGCCTGACGACCAGAATCCTGAACTTCCATTGACACCTCCGCCCGGCGGTGACGGCACTGGCCCCGGCGCGTTGAACATTCAACCGGTCAACATCGAAGAGGAGATGCGGCGCTCGTATCTCGACTACTCGATGTCGGTCATCATCGGCCGCGCGCTCCCCGACGTCCGCGACGGACTGAAACCAGTCCACCGCCGAATTTTATTCACCATGCAGCAGATGGGGTTGTATCCGAATCGGGCTACGCGCAAGTGCGCGCGCATCGTCGGAGACGTGATGGGCAAGTACCATCCGCACGGCAACCTAGCTGTGTACGACGCTTTGGTGCGGCTGGCGCAGGACTGGTCGATGCGGTATCCGCTGATTTTTGGGCAGGGGAATTTTGGGTCGGTGGACGGAGATCCTCCGGCGGCGGACCGTTACACGGAAGCGAAGTTGGCGCAAGTTTCTACGCCGCTGCTGGAAGACCTGGATAAAGAGACTGTCGATTTCCATCCGAACTATGACGGCAGCGAGACGGAGCCGGACGTCCTGCCCGCGCGCATCCCGAACCTGTTGATCAATGGCTCGGACGGAATCGCGGTGGGCATGGCGACGAAAATTCCGCCGCACAACCTGACCGAGATCGTCGATGCGACGATCACGCTGGTGAACAATCCGAATGCGCAGCTCGCTGAGATTTTGAAGTTTGTGCAAGGGCCCGACTTCCCGACTGCTGGCATCATTCACGGGCGCTCGGGAATCTTCGAAGCTTACCGCACGGGCCGCGGGCGCTTCATGATGCGCGCCAAGGCTTCAATCGAAAATCTCACCAAAGATCGCCAGGCCATCATTGTCACCGAAATTCCTTACCAGGTGAACAAGGCGAACCTGATCAAGCGCATCGCGGCGCTGGTGAACGACAAGGAGATCGAAGACATCTCCGACGTTCGCGATGAATCGGATCGCGATGGCATGCGCATTGTGATCGAGCTGAAGCGCGGAGTTGAGCCGCAGATCGT
>Ga0335070_10008878_pt1 | contig 11806 bp, 9 predicted proteins | sample Lox_Sample_13_FD_206722 | JGI IMG/M metagenome (GOLD analysis project Ga0335070, IMG submission 206722) | Soil microbial communities from Loxahatchee National Wildlife Refuge, Florida, United States - Lox_Sample_1.3 | ecosystem: Environmental > Terrestrial > Soil > Wetlands | place: USA: Florida...
TGTCGCCTGAACTACCATGCGGAGAAAACAAAATGACAACCATACAAGCATGTGTAAATCCGAGATTGCTCGCGAAAGCCGACCGACTCTTCACGGGCACAGTCGAAGGCAGGATTATCGAGCTCCTGCAGAATTCCCGGCGAGCAGATGCGACCAAAGTCGTCATCTCGAACGAAGACGGCTGGGTCACGGTTCGGGACAACGGCACTGGCATCGATGATTTCGCCAAACTGCTCGATCTCGGCGGCTCGGGCTGGGACGAGAGCTGCGAACAAAGCGAGGATCCGGCCGGCGTTGGCATCTTCTGCCTGGCGCCAAGGGAAGTGACCATTCGCTCCAAAGGGAAGATGGTCACAATCAATAAGGACGGTTGGACGCATGAGCCGGTTGAAGTGCTGGCTGACCCGAAGCCCGTCAAGAAAGGGACCATCCTTCGGTTTCAAGATGAAGAATGGAACCTCGAGCGGGCGCAGCACGACGCCGCCTTCTGCGGGATGCAGGTCATCGTGGATGGCAGGAAGTGCCCGAAGCTGCCGTTCGTTTCGGAAAGCGCAGCCCATCACCCAGAACTCGGCTGCAAGATCGAGGTTCGAACCTCCTCGGAATTGAGCGAATGGCATCGCGTGCCGAGAGAGATTGGCTTCAGATCATGCAATTGCCTGGTCAACTTCCATGGCCAGATCGTGGGGCTGAACTATCACCCGATCAGCGAGCACTTCCTGTACTACCTGGTCGACCTGACCGGAGAGCCGACCGGCATCCGGCTGATGCTGCCCGCACGAACCCAACTCGTGGAAAACGAGGCGCTCGCCAGGCTTCAGGCCGCAATCGAGCTGGAGGCGTACAAGTACCTTCAGCGGCAGGGCGAGCACATCCTGTCGTACAAGGAATACCTCCGGGCCAAAGATCTGGGCGTGAGCCTCCCTGAAGCCCAGCCCACGTTCAGCGTGGGGGTGCTCTCGAACGCTGAGCCGCCCGAGCCGGTGGAGGTCGTGATGCCCAAGGGCTTCCCGCTCGGCAAGTGTTATCGCTTTGACCCGAACGTTCCTGGCGACAATACCGACGAAGCCAATGTCCACCTGCTGGCGGCGCTGGGCACGTTCGCAGAGCCCTTCGTTCCGGTCGAGATTCGCTCGCACTACGACGGTTACAGTTGGGCGAAGCTTCCGACCATCGGCAAGGTCGAGCTTGAGGTTGGTAAAGACTTGCATTCGGAGTGGATTTGGTCCGGCAAGCTGACCTGCGTGGAAAGCCTCACCATCACCGTGCACACGAGCGACGGCAAGGTGTTTTCCTCGCCCGTCTGCATGGCCAAGATGCCCCTTACTCGAGACAGTGAACAAAGATGGGCGAATGACGTTGTGCTGGTTACGCCCGCGGCTAAGGAGAAGCTTGACCCTTCAGAAATCTGGCATCACCTGGGTGGATGGTGTGATGAAGGGGACACGTACGACACGCAACTCACTTGTTTCGAGGAGGACCTCAACCGCTTCTGGGCGAACCTCATCGGCCCTGACGAGCAACTCCGGCAGAGCATCCTCGCAACAGTGGACCGCATCAAGCCTGAATGGCAGTCGGTGACCGTCTTCGCCAACGGTACGGTCGCCATCCGCCACGCCGATGGCACCTACAAGACCATCGAGCCGCCCAAACCTGCCGACGCCCAACCACCAATCACACCTCAGGGCGCCTGAGCCTTTCCCTTCCAGACGGACCGATCCGCTGCTTCATGAGACGGGACATTCCGCGCGCGTAGCGTGAACCCATGCAGGCAGCGGCGTTCCGTCACCTTCACGAATGGAGAACCAAGCCATGTTCGATACCCTGAATCACGTCGACTGGGACTTGCTTCATGAACAAAAACTCGCACTCCTGCACCTGCTGGAGCATGAGCCCTACGACTCGCCCGAGGCCGAAGCGCTATCGGGCATCGTCAACCTGCTGGATGCCCTTCAGGACGAAGCCGCCAAGGCCGGCATCTGGTCGTTTCCGGGCGAGAACGACGTAGAGGAGGTGCCCGATGGCCAAGCATGAACAATGGCCCACTGCCGCACCTCGCATCCTGCACGAAAGCTATCCCGACCACGACTTGCTCCCTATCGAACCACCCAAGCCCGGCGAGACGATCAGCCAGTTCAAACTCCGCGCCGAGGACGCAGGCGACACACTGTTCTTATTCCTCTGCCGCGAGGCAGACGACGAGATCGACGCCGAGGAGTACATCGCCAGGCTGGACCGCGCTGCGCGGGATATAACCGCTGTGCGAGAGGCATTCTTGACCGACAGGGCTCAGGCGCCATAGATCCTGGACCTGCAGATGTCACCGACTGACCAGTCATTTCATTGGCTGCCCAAGGACTGAGAGCGCGAGCCTGTTACTACTCAGCGTCCAGGACCAGCCGAAACCCGCCAATGCCGGGAACGCAGTCGTACCAGAAGTCGGGCGTGGCGAAGTTGCGGCTCGCACAACGGCAGTAGTGGCCTTCGCCACACCACCATCCGCCACGCAGAACACGGTCAGTCCCACTCGCCGGTCCCTGCGGATTGTCGTAGGGGCTGGTGCTGTAGTACGCTTGGCTGTACCAGTCGTTGCACCACTCCTGCATGTTGCCCGCCATGTCGTATAGGCCGTAGCCGTTCGGGGCGAAGTACCCTACCGGGCTGGACCAGGGCCACGTTCCCGGGGAGAACGTAGGGTGATACCCGCGCGTCGGGCTCGTGTCGTACGTATAGGAGGCATCGCTGAAATAGTTGGCCCGAGCATGCTGGATGGTATCGGTGTCCGACCACGGGAACCGGTGCCCGGCCACGCCACCCCGCGCCGCTTTTTCCCACTCGGCCTCCGTGGGCAGGCGATAGCCACTCCCAAAGTTGCAGGCCCAGGTCGACCAGTCGTAACTCAGCGGCTTGCCTTGCATGGCGCTTCGCCAATTGGCGTACGCGGCTGCGCCGTACCAACTCACCATGACCGTGGGGTAGTTCTCCCGGCCGCTGGCCGCGCTGAACGCGTGGCCATCCCACTTGATCCCGTTGCACAAGTCAGCCCCCGGCGGATCCCACCCACAGTAGCCACCGCTCCAGCGCTGGTACTGATAGACCGCGCGCGTGTGGATGTCCTCGCTGATGCTGATCAGGTTGCCACGGCTCAAAGCCCAGTTCAGCGCGTCCGCGTACTCTCGGTTCGTCACCATGTACACGTCCATGTAGAAGGCGTCCACATGAACCGCATGCACGGGAAGCTCGCGGGCGTCTCCCTCGTTGAAGGTATCGCCCATTGGGAACTCACCGGCGGGAATGAGCACCATGGGGGCTCGCTCGCAAGGATTCGGAGTGCATGTGCCGAACATCACCCATAGGCCCGAACAGTCGGTTTCCGTAGTCACCGCACAAGTGTCATCCGCCTGGCAACACGAACCGTTCGGTGGCGGGTAGGGATTAGGCTCGCAGGAGCCCGACATCGTCCATACGCCTGCGCAATCGACCTCAAGGGTAATCGTGCAAGTACCATCCACCTGACAACACGATCCGCTCGGCGGCGTGGATGGGGCAGGAGATGTCCAGAAGAGCGCGCAGCCGCCCTGCATCGCCCCGATCAGAGCTGTCACCACGACCATTCTCTTCATGCTGGAGCGTGGGGACATCTTGTACCTCCAAGCAGAGAATCGTCTTCCAACCAACGCAGCTGCGCCCGAGCAGGCCTCCCGAAACTCTGTGCCGGTCTTCCAGCAGTAGACCACACGCCACTGCGGCCAGTAAGCCCATCATACCGCGCTATTCCCTCAGAATCGGCTCAACCTCACCTGTTGCCTGTGAATCGGCAAAGGCATCGTGCCTGTGCCATGATTATTCCCCCTTACCGAAAGGAGAGACCACTCATGTCCGATCGAATCACCTGCCCGCTCTGCGGGCAAGAAGAACTGTTTACCTTGGTCAATCACATCCGATCGCAACACAAGGTCGAACCCGAGGCGTTTCGCAAGAAGTTCCCCAAGGAGCCACTCTGCACGCCTGAGTTCGCGACCTTTCTGATGGCCCAGAATGTCCGTCGCACCAGCGGCGTGCTGAACTTCCAACTCGACGTCGCTGGCGTACCCATGACCGCCCGCTACGGCGTCGAGCACCCGCTCATCCCTCAGCCGGACGATACCTTCGTCTGGACCGACCCGTGCAAGGATGTCGCCGAGGCCATCGAGCATGGCGAGCGCGTCTTTGTCCACGGTCCCAGCGGCACGGGCAAGAGTTCGCTCATCCGGCAAATTGCAGCCCTGACCAGGCGGCCCGTCCGCCGCGTCTCGCTCAACGGCGAGACCAGCGTCTCTGACTTCGTCGGCCACTGGACGGTCAACGAAAAGAAGGAAACCGTCTTCGCCAAAGGCATCCTGCCGCAGGCGATGCTGGAAGGTTACATCCTTCAGCTCGACGAGGTGGACACCATGCAGCCAGAGATCGGCTTCGTGCTTCAGCAGGTCCTGGAGCCCGGCGGCCACCTGCTGCTGACCGACACCGGCGAGGATGTCGCCCCGCACCCGGACTTCCGGCTCGTCGCCACGGCCAACACGCTCGGCTTCGGCTCAGACTCCGGGCTCTACGCCTCTGGAACACATACGCTGAACTTCAGTTGGCTTGATAGATGGGACGTGGTAGTCCACCTCGACTTCCTGCCGGCCAAGCAGGAGATCGAGTTGCTGCGAGCACGGCACCCGTCGCTCGCCAAGCCGCTCCTCACTTGCCTAGTCAAGGCCGCCGGAGATCTCCGTAAGGCCTACGCCCAGGAAGAACTGACCACGGTCATCACCACCCGCCGCCTGCTCGCCCTGTGCGCCAGGTTGGCCAGGGGCAACGACTTCCCCCGCGCGTTGTCAACGTGCATCCTCAACAAGGTCCCGCCCGAGGACCGCAAGGTGATCGGTGAAACGTTTGATCACCATGTGGGGCCGATGGGGAAGGCGAAAGCTGGAAGCTGAATGCAAGGCGCGGAACAAAGCCACGCTCGTCTTTCTCTACGCGGGAGGGCGAGCGTGGCGCGGCCCGATCTCATTCTGCCGCGGAATCTCCTTCAAACGAATCAATCGTCAAGCAGGGCGTCGATGAACAACTGAATATCCGCTCCCTCCACCAAGTTATCCCCGGTCATGTCCGCCAGGATAAGGTCGCAACTGGTGTAGCCGCTCAAGGCGGCCACATCGCGGAACTTCGTCCGCGTGGACCGCGCGATCTCAGTTCGCGATCTTCATGCCTCGTCCTCCACGCGTCAGGTCCCAGTGCACATCTTTTCCCTGGTTCGTGTTAATCTGCCTTAATCACCAGGGCTTGTCAGTGAGATCACCGGGCCGGCTTGCTCGCTCGAAGCGGGCACAGCCCCCGGGACCGCCACGCGGGGGCGGAACCTGGGCACTACGAAGTCCTCGCCGTTAGCCGTGCGATAGCACATCACCCAGAGCTGGTAATCGGCCAGCGTAATGCAACCATCGTGGTCCAGGTCGGCTAAAGCGTGGCAGACGTAACTGGGATGGGGAGCGCAGTAACCCAGGCCGTCGTGGATGTACCAATAGTCATTGTCATTGACCAGACCATCCGGCAACGAGGTCAAACTGCAGAAGTCACCGCAAACGCAGGGATTCGGATCGCAGGTGGTGCCCGCCCCCTGCCACGTCCCGGTACATTCCGCTGGCGCCGTGAGGGCACAACTGCCATCAGCGTAGCAGCACGCCCCGGCGAGAGCACACGCAAATTGCCAGGTATCATCGAGCGGATCGGATCCGCTCCATCCCCCAAAGAGCGTGGTCGCGCCCCGCAGCCGGTCGTATTCCATGTTCGATCCCCAGCGTGGCGATGGACCACCATCCGACCGATGCGTCCAGTGTACGCCGTCCCACTCCCATGTATCGCTGAGCCAGCCGCTGGTCGTGATGCCGCCGAAAAGAATGCAGACGCCACGATCCGCGTCGTAGGTCATCGCCGGCCCCCAACGTGCCGGAGGACCATCGTTCGACATCCTCGCCCAGTTTGTGCCGTCCCACTCCCAGGTCTCACCATCGAGTCCATAGTAGTAGGTAGCACCACCGAAAAGAACCGTACGCGCCCGAGCGCTGTCGTACGCCATCCCAAACTGAAAGCGGGGAGAGGGGCCGCCAGCCGAGCGCTGCGTCCACCTTGTTCCGTCCCACTCCCAAGTGTCACTATAAATGACGTCCCAGTTCTCCGCCCAGCCGCCAAACAACACACTCACCCCGCGCTCGCTGTCGTAGACCAAGCCGTGCCGATCGCGCGGCGCCGGCCCCACTCCCGACCTCCAGATCCAGTTCACTCCATCCCACTCCCACGTATCGCCGAAGACCCGGTCATTATCAGCACCACCGAACAGCACCGTCACGCCCCGCGCGATGTCGTAGGCCAGATGATTGGGGGCACGCTGCGAAGGGCCGCGGTCCGATTTCTTCGTCCAATTCGCGCCGCCCCACTCCCAGGTGTCGCCGTAGTGGCCGCTGCCCCCGTCCCATCCGCCGAATAAGACCAGCACGCCTCGGGCGCTGTCGTACGTCAAGCCCGCATCCAAACGCGGATCCGGAGTGTTGGGCGGCCAGAGTCGAGTCCAGTCACACGACGGGCAAGGATTCGGATCGCACGTGGTACCGTCACCCCGGTAGTGACCATACTGCGCCGTGCACGAAGTGCTGGTCGTCACGATGCACGCGCCGCCGGGCAAGCAGCACGCGCCCATCGGCAGCGAGCCTTCGATCAGCAGTGTCACAAACGGGTTGATGTCGGCCGAGTTCACCACGCCGTCGCCGTTGATGTCTCCGCCCAGGATGTTGCAACCCGCAAACTGCGCGTGGTATCCCACGGGATCCAACAACGACATCACGAAGGGGTTGACATCACCGATGTCCATGCTGCCGTCACAATTCAGGTCGCCCAGCAACGCAAGCCACAGGTCGTCCAGAGCGGGGTCATTCCCGTCCCACTCCTCGGATAGATCGACAATCGTGACCACAGCCGTCGTGGCGGCGCCCGCGTCCCAGTTGGCAGAAACGAGGAACCACTGACCCACGACCGTCGATATCCAGAACGCAACCGGTGTGCCATTGATGCGAAACTCAAGCGGCGCCATGTGCCATTGACTACCGTGCGCCCAGTTCGCCGCCCACGCCACGAACTTGTACAGGACGCCTGGTGTGACTGTCACCGTCTGCGACCACACGATAGGCCGGTCGGGCAGCGCCCCATTCGCCGCCATCATTAGCCCGGTGCCGGTCGTGTGGTCGTGGTACAGCTCGGCCACGGGGTGGACGTCGCTGACGTCGTGCACGACGTCATATGTTCCATTCAGCCAGATGTCGCCGGGCGAGTAGATGAAATCTGTCAGGAACCCGACATTCCCTTCCTCGAAATCACCGTTGACGATCAGGTTCTGCGCGTAGGCCACACCGGAGCAGCCCAGCGCGCACGCCATCAATAGAATCCGACGCCCTATCGCCATGATTTGTCCTCCGATGTTCGCGCTAAGCACACAAGCGTGCTCAGCCAACACGCCCCCTGCAGAACGTCAGGGCATGCACACAACCGCTGACCCTACTGCCGAGAGGGGCCCTGTCGTAGTCCTGGTCTTCCGCCACCGGCAGTCAGTCCGGCGCCCAAACGACCACCAACCCGCACATCACGCCGTGGTTCTTATTTCCCATCACGATGGCTTCTTCTTCGCTCGAGCGGTGGTCCGCCGTGCCGATGTGTTTCGCGGCGCTCTCCCAGAGCCTTAGCCACTCAGCAACGCCCCGAACGGGTCGATGTCCGCAGTGAGGTCTTCGTTTCCAAGACTTGACGCGAGGAAGCCGCCAGAACCTGAGCGAGGCGCAGCGCCACACACGCCGTTCGGCGCAGTATGGCGCCGGACAAACGCCTTCAACGTCGCGCGCTGAATTGCCCCAATCGCGAACGATCATGGGGCGGTCTCCGTGCTTGTTCCGAGTGCCGGGATTGCCCGGCGAGATGTCATCGTGAAATGCGCGAGCGTCGGAGGTGGCGTAGCCGCTGCCGACCCTGCGGCATATTCCACTGCGATGTAATCAGCAGCCTATCGGAAATGCGTGGCCATTTCAAAAGAAATCCGGATTTCCGGCCAGGGCATCGGTGCACGTCGTAACGGTTACTTGCACAAGGGATTGCGCACGTGTGTCGCCAGGCGGCAATCGCTTTGTGCTGGAACAGCGGCGTCGCGCGAATCCCCGTCCGTGAACCACAGTTCTGCAGGACGTACCTGGACCGGCCACCCACTCCCCGCGATGCCGTGGACGTGGCTTCTTTCATGCGCATCGCTGAAAGGAAAGAGATCTATGCCTGTAAACCCATTCGAAAGCCAGCTTGAGCGGCTGGCCAGAACGTTGACTGAACAATTCAGTGTAACCGTCCTGTGCCAGGGCGATAGCGCCTGCACGGACGGCAGGAGAATCCTGCTGCCATCACTTCCCGAGCCAATGGACGACGCATTGGAGCGGATGCTGATTGGTTATCTCGATCACGAGCTCGGCCATGTGGCCTTCTCGGATTTCCAGGTGCTAAAAGAGTTTTCCGCCAAGCACCGCGGCTATGAGGGCCTGCTCAATGTCGTCGAGGACGCCTTGGTAGAGCGCCTGACGATGGACCGCTGGCCGGGTGTCCGGGCTAACCTCGATGCCATGTTCCGACAAGTGCGCGGCCGCGTCGCCAGCCACCTGCGGCGGGCCGATCCCCTGCGGCGCTTCTGCACCGCCGTGTACCTCAAGCTCTCGCACCACCGCGATATGCTGGGGCTGACGAAGGAGCTGCGCGGCTATGAGGATCTCCTTGATCAATTCGCAGCCGTGCAGAACTCGCAAGGTTCTGCCCAGCTCGCAGAAGGCCTGCTTGACCGCTGGCTCAGCCGGCAACAAGTAAATCAGCAGCCGGCACAGCCTGTGCCAAGCGATGACGGAGGCGGCGAGAAGCCCGCGGCGCAGCATCCCGCAAAACGCAAGTCCAACGAGGACAGCGGAGACGACGATGCCGAGGATGCCAGCCAAGGACAATCGCAGACGGACGACGCAGACGGCTCTGAGTCCGCCACCGATGCGCCCGACGACGGCGAGGACGCTTCGGCGGCCGCAGGACCTCCAGCCGACGAAGACGATTCCACGGACGACGAGTCTGATAATCACGCCGCGACATCGCCGGAAGACGGCGAGGAGCCGGATGACGAAGATGCCCAGGATGGCGACTCTGACGACAACTCGGCTCCAGTTTCATGCCAATCCGCCACGCAGCCTGATGCTCCCGAGGCGCCTACTGGCGCCTACGGCGCTGCCAACGCGGAGGGCCAAGGCGGCCTGCTCATCGGCGAGATCGTGGCCGAGGCGATCGCCGAAGCCATCAAACGCACGGACGGTGACGCCAAGCCATACAGGGTCTTCACCAAACAGCATGACTCTATTGAAGAAGAACCGTTCGCGGATGACACCGACGTCCAGAAGCTCCTGGCCACCGGCGCGGATACCGTGCGCCGGCTGCGGCGGGGCTTGTTCACCGCCCTCCGTTCTGCCGAGAAACGCTGGTGGCGGGAAGAGCAGGATCACGGCGTTTTGTCCCCCAAGACGCTCCACCGGCTCTGCCTGGATCGGCCAAGCCTGAACGTCTTCCGCACCCGCGGGGTAGTGCAAGGCCGCTCCACGGCTGTCTGCATCGTCCTGGACGCCTCTGGCAGCATGACCAGCAGGAAGATGGATGTTGCCCGAGACTCCCTGCGCGTCCTGCTCGAAGCCCTGGGCGATCTTCACATTTCCACTGAGGCTTTCACCTTCACCACCGGCGATCGCTTCAGCGCCCAGGATGTCATCAGCCAGACCGGCGAAGACCTGGGCCAACTCCACCAACGCTTCAGCCGGCTCTCCAACCTGCGAATCGGGCTGATCAAGCGGTACGACGAGCCGGTCAAGACTGCCCTGCGGCGGCTGCCGCGCGTCTGCGGGACAGGCCTGACGCCTTTGGGCGAGGCCATGCAGGTCGGCGCCCGTCGGATCATCGTCCGGCCGGAACTCCGCAGGATCATGGTCGTTCTTACCGATGGCCGAGCAGGCTGCGAGGCCCCGGACATGTCCGCCCACCTCCACGCCCAGGAGATGGCCAAACGCATCAGCCAAACCGGGATCGAACTGGTCGGCGTAGGCATCAAGGATGACAGCCTTCAGACCGTCATCGAAGACACGATAGTTGTGCAAGAACTCGAGGACCTTCCGGCCCAGCTCTGCAAGCTCCTCGGCCGGACATTACGGAAAGGACTGCAACATGTTCGATAAGCGAACCGAGATGATGCTACAGGTTGCCGCCACCTTATCGGCGGAGGACTTGGATTACGTGCGGGGCCTGCCGACAGGTGGAGAACGCCACGAACGCCGCCCACGCATGAAGCTCGGCGAAACGCTCCAGGAAGTGGCCGCCGCTGCTGTGGCCACCGTTGTCGAAGCTGCCACCGAAGAGAAGATTGAAGCGACGGCGGCTCCAAAGCCAGTCGCGCCACCGGCACCAGCCCCGCCTTCGACACCGGAGTCGTCCGATCCCTCCCGCGGCGCTCGCGAGCGCCAACGCACCCGGGAGTCGAAAGTATCAACGACCTGCGTCGGCCAACCGCGAACACCGCGTGCCTGGTGGCCTGTCGACACCGAACTTGAAGGCCGCATCGGCAGCGAGATCTTCACCGCCACCGTGGTGGAGAACTCTCAGGTCAAGAGCAACCGCAGCGTCCTCATCACGTCAGGCGCCGCTCAGGGCCGCGTGTGCATCACGCCCACGCGGGCAGCCATCGAAGCGACCGAAGAGTACCGCCGAATCTCCAACCTCGGCCGCGGCGGCGGTGTAACGAATGGCTGGAGCTTTTGGAAGCCGAAGCAGTGAATCAACAACTACCAAAACCCACGATGGCACGCCCTTTTTTCGAGGCGTGCCATCTGAGCACGAACGGAGGAAATGAACATGGCATGGAGACCAACAAGGCATTTGATTGAAGGCGAACTGGACAACACCACGCCCGGCAAGGTCACGGGCTGGATGCGGTTTGCCGGCTTGAGGCGAAGGATGACCTTTGACCTGAACGGCGACTTTCACCGCGACATCCGCGGGGCGAAAATCCGCTTCCGGGGTGACGGCAATCCCGACGATCCCGAAGCCGAGAAGTACATGGACGGAATTGCCGCGCACCAGACCGGCGAGGCTGGCGATATCACCGCCGGGCTGCCGCCAGCCGATTATTCGACCTATCCCTACCTCGAGTGGTACGGTGATGACAACGGACGTGTGGTCATTGAGCTTGAGCCCGAACAGGTGCAGGTGATCGGAAGACCGATTCCGGCGTGCGAGTCCGATCCGATCTCGCGCCAGCGTCAGGCACAAAATATGGGGAAGTTCCTGGCACAGATCAGCGAGGCAGCCGGCGCGCCCGCGATCCAGTTCGGCGGACCTGGTCCGATCGTGTCCGATCCGCGTTTCTCGCACTGGGTGGTGGAGCAAGGCCGCATTGTCGGAGAGGCCCATTCCGTGGAGCCTGATAGCAAGGGCATGAGCTTCGCGTTCGTGCGGCTGTTCAACTTGCCTGACGGCGCGGAGTATGGCTACGTCGAAACCGCCAAGTTGCACGCCAAGAATGGCAAGCTGCCTGTCTGACCTGTCCGTCGCCTCTTTCTGAGGCACGCGTTTCCCATGAACAACAAGAACCATGAAACCAAAGAGGTGATCCCATGCGCAAACCAGACGTGATGGTGACTGTTGAGGGCGGCATCGCCCAAGTCGATGTGTTCAGGCCTGG
>Ga0335070_10008879_pt1 | contig 11804 bp, 10 predicted proteins | sample Lox_Sample_13_FD_206722 | JGI IMG/M metagenome (GOLD analysis project Ga0335070, IMG submission 206722) | Soil microbial communities from Loxahatchee National Wildlife Refuge, Florida, United States - Lox_Sample_1.3 | ecosystem: Environmental > Terrestrial > Soil > Wetlands | place: USA...
TTATAAATTGTTCCTTCGATGGCCACCAAGGTGCCATCCTTCTTGGCGCCGATCTTACAGGTAATAACCATGGGATGACGCTTGCATGTGGAGAGGGTAATTTCTTCCCTGTCGTATTCCATTCTGACCGCTCTCCCGGTCTTCCAGGCCAAAACGGCTGCCCGGGCGCCGATATCAATGGGAGAGTCCTCTTTTCCTCCGAATCCTCCTCCGAGAGGAGTCTGAACGCATTGAACCTTATTGATCGGAATTCCTAAGACAGGAGCGATGTTTCTCCGAACTGTAAAAGGTGCTTGCATCGGACCTTTGACAGTGATTGTCCCATCGGTGTGCGGAATGGCGATGACGACGTCCGGTTCGATGTAGGCATGTTCTAAGATCGGGACGGTGTAAGTTCTCTCCAGGATCACGTCAGCCTCTCTGAACCCTTTATCGGTATCTCCTTTTCTTATCTTACCCGTAGTCAGAAGATTGCCCTTCTCGTGGATTTTGGGAGCATCGGGCTTCATGGCTTCTATGGGAGAAAAAACAGCCGGGAGAAGTTCATATTCCACTTCGATCAAATCAAGGGCCTGGATGGCGATGTCCTCGGAGATGGCTGCGGCCATGGCGATTCCGTCTCCAATGTATCGGACCTTATCCCCACAAAGAACAGGCTGGTCTGGGATGATTGCTCCGAAACCGTTTCTCCCGGGAACGTCCTTTGCCGTTAAAACGGCGACCACGCCGGGGAGGCTTTTTGCTTTTTCCGTATCAATCTTCTTGATCAAGGCGTGGGGATAAGGACTCCTCAGGACTTTTCCGTGAAGAGCCCCTGGATAGTCGATATCACCGCCATACTGTAATTTTCCGCGTACCTTTGCATAGGCATCTATACGGACCATGGATTTGCCAACTGTGGTCAACTCTTCCATGACGGGAGGCATCTCCAGAACTTTCTCTTTGATCAATACCTTCTTCTTTCTCTTTTCCTTCTCCATTGCTAAACCTCGTTACCTGGAATGGTCTTGCTCGCCGAGTGAATGGCGTGGATGATTTTTTGATATCCTGTGCACCGGCACAGCACTCCGGAAATGGCCACCTTAATTTCCTCAATGCTCGGTTGAGGATTTTGATCCAAGAGATTCTTCGCAGAGAGAAGCATCCCCGGGGTACAGAAGCCGCACTGGATCGCTCCTTTCTCGACAAAGGCTTTCTGAAGGGGATCGAGTTCCCCATCTTTCTCAAGCCCCTCCACGGTGGTGATCTTGCTCCCATCGGCCTTCATCACCGGGACCAAACAGGAAGTCACCACTTTGTCATTCAGGATAACGGAACAGGCACCGCATTCACCGGCCCGGCACCCCGCCTTGGTCCCTTTTAGTCCAAGATGATCCCGGAGCACATCGACCAAAAGCTCATCCGGGTCCACCTCCAGGAAGACCTTTTTCCCGTTCACTTCAAATTGGATTTTCTCCTTAGCCATGTTTTACCTCCAGACGCTCTATTCCTTTATGAATTCCCCTCTCGACCAGATTAGCGATGATCTCCCTCCTATACGCCTCGCTCCCTCTCAGCAGGCTTGTTCTTGGATTCGCTTCCTGAGCGGCTTTTCTTGCTGCCTCCTTAATCACCCCATCCGCAACGGTGGTGGAAGCAAGCATTTGCTCTGCCTCTCTGGGCCTGAAGGGAATCGAAGCCACGGGGCCGAGGGCAATTCGTATGCGATTGAACTTCTTCTGCTTCATGTCTGCTGAAACAACAACGGAGACAGTCAAAATAGGTAAAGCAAGCGCCTTCCGTCTCGCCAGCCGGAGGGAAACACTCGATTCGTTGTCGGTCAGCGGAGGGAAGAAGATCTCTACAACTATTTCACGAGTGCTGTCCACCACGGTCTTGCCGGTGTCGAGGAAAAACTCCGTCAAAGGAACAGTCCGTTCTCCTTGTTTGCTTGCTATTTTCACCTTTGCATCGAGAGCGAGTAAGGGGATCGTTGTGTCTGCGCCGGGTTGACCGCTCACAATATTGCCAGCCACCGTGCCGAGATTCCGGATCTGCGGAGACCCGAGTTTGGAAGCCCCTTCACTCAATGCCATGGCCTTTTCTCTGATCATTGGTGACTGGGCGATCTGAGCGTGTGTCACCAGGGCCCCAATTCTGATCACCCCATCCTCCAATTTAATTTCATCCAATCTTGGAATCCGGGTGATGTCCACGAGGGCCCTTGGTTGTGTCTCCCGACTTCTGATCTGAAGGATCAGGTCAGTGCCTCCGGCGAGAAGTTTTGCCTCTCCCTGAAATTCTTCCAGTATCTTTAGTGCTTCAGGAATGGTCTGGGGGCGGAAGTATTTCTCCCAGTGCAAGCGCTTGGGCCATACCAGACGTGATTCCAGCCTCATTGATTATCCTCCTGTAACTTTGTTTTTATATCGCCCAACAAAATGGTCTTAAAGGATCGACTCCCTGCTACACTTCGATGGGCTTAATAATTAATACCACAGCCATCACGGCAAACACCATGGCCTCTGCAGCCGGTCCCCAGAACCTCCCTGTGATCGCCATCACCATGCCGAGCACAAAAGCGGAGATGGTCGTGCCCTTCAGGCTTCCAAGCCCCCCCACGATCACCACGGCGAAACTGATGAGGAGGATGTGAAACCCCATGTAGGGGTGGACTGTTGTGATCGGAGCGTAGAGAACGCCCCCTAAGGCTGCGAGGCAACTTCCCAGAACAAAAACGATGGAAAAATATTTGTCGACGCTGATCCCGAGACCTCTAACGGCCTCCCTGTCCTGCAGGCCAGCGATGACGATCTTTCCGATGATGGATCTCTTGAAAAACAGCCAGAGGCCAACACAGAGGATAAGAGAGACGGCAATGATGATGAGCCGGTAGACGGGAACCTCGATAGCGAGGAAGGTCACACTTTTGCCCACAGGGTCACTCAGGGGGATGGGGCTTGTTCCCCAGATCCACTTGACGAGATCGACGCCGATGAGAAGAACCGCATAGGTGGCGATGATGGCATAGTCGATCGATTGCCCGTAGAGACGCCGGATGATGAACTTCTCAATGATGAAGCTGATCGGGATAATCACCACAACGGAGATGAGCATTCCTGCAAGGAAATTATTTCGGATGAGGGGCAGAGCGGCGATCAGTATGTAAGCGCCGGTGGTGTAAATCATCCCGTGAGCAAAATTGACGATCCTCATGCTCCCGAAGGTGAGCGAAAGCCCGATGGAGATGATATAGAGGATCCCTCCGATTGTCAGCCCGTAGATCAGGGTACTTATCATACTTGGCTCATCCTCCGGTCTGCGTCCGACTCTTCCAGATGCTTAAAAGACTTCCCCAAATCCCCTCTCTAAACTTAAAGACGAGGAGCAGAAGAGCAATCCCCAGAAACATCTCCCATCTTGGGATATATCTCGCCAGATAGTTGCTGATCACCATGTACGAAACGCCTCCGAGGATGGCACCGTAGAGGCTTCCTGCTCCTCCGATCAAGGCGGCGAAGATAACCTCCACATTCCTCGTCGGGTCGATGAAGCTTGGATTCACATAGCCGTAATTGATAGTAGCGAGGGCGCCTGCAAAAGCAGAAATGGATGAGGAGAGGACAAAGCTGACCCACTTGTAGCGGTAGGTATTATATCCGATGAATTGCGCCCTCGTCTCATTCTCCCGGATGGTCCTCAACAGGACGCCGTACGGGGAGGAAGTTAGCCTTTTCAGAAAATAGTAGGTCAGGCAGAGGCAGAATAGGGCAAACCCGAAGAAGACCTTCGGATTGGCAATGTTCAGAAAGGGAATTTTCGAAAAGGTGAGAGAAAGGCCGTCCTCGCCACCTGTAAACTTGGCAAAGGCCACAAGGGCGAGAAAGTAACCCACCTGATTGAAGGCAAGGTTGATGAGGGCGAAACAGGCACCGGTCGCTCTGACGACGATTGGTCCCAGGATGGCCCCCACCAGTGCTCCCCCGCAAATGCCAACGAGGATGGCCACGAGAGGGTTGGACGTGGCATATCGAACGAGAAGGCCAGCGGCATAAGCGCCGGAGCCGAAGAAGAGCATATGGCCGAACGAAAGTCTGCCCATGTGCCCGTAAAGAAGATCGAACCCGAGGACGAAGATACAGAAGATGATGAAATCGGTCGTCCGGTGGATCGAAGTCGCCGAGCCAAAAAGGATGAATCCAAGAGCGATCAGGATGACGCCGAGCCCACCGGAGTCTCGAAATTTTGTCTTCGCATCTCTTCCCAATGTATTCCTTCCAAATCAGCGAGTGAACCGTCTTAAAGATAAGCCTCAAGGGCGTTCGACTGCTCAATCACGGCCCGATCCGCAATTTCTTTGAAGATATTTCCTTCCTTCATAATGTAGACACGATCCGCCATTCTCGATACGACCGCAAGGTTCTGCTCCACAACCATCATGGAGAGTTCCCCCTTCATCCTCATGATGACATTTAAGATCTCTTCGATGATTCCAGCGGATAAGCCCTCTGTGGGCTCATCGATCAGAAGGAGTTTCGGCTCTCCAATCAACGCCCTTCCGATCAGGAGAATCTGCCTCTGGCCTCCGCTTAATCCCTTTGCCTTTGAATCCATGAGGACGCTCATCCTGGGATAAAGGTTCAAGATCCTGCTGATGGAATCGGAGACCCTCTCTTTCGTCGGATAGGCGGCCAACTCGATATTCTCCCTCACCGTGAGCTCACCAAAGACTCTCTTATCCTGGAACACATACCGAATCCCCATGAGGGAGACCTTCTCGGGAACGAAACCGTTGATTGGCTTTTCATCAAAGAGAATGGAGCCTTTCGAGGGTTTGAGAAAGCCGGCGATGGTCTTTAACAGGGTCGTTTTTCCCGCCCCGTTGCGGCCGGCAATACAAACGACCTCTCCCTTGAGAAGGTGGAGACTGATACCATGCAAGGCCTTGGCATGACCGTAGTGGACGTCGAGCTGATCTACCGTCAGGAGCATTTGACCTCTTCTCTTCCCCAGTAGACCTGCCTGACCAATGGCTCGCAGAGAACCTCTTGGGGTTTTCCCTCGGCGATGAGCCTTCCCTCATGCATCACGCTTAATCGTCCCACCAGATCGATGATCCGCGAGATCTTATGCTCGATCAGGATGAGCGTGAAATTCTTCTTCACCAGCCGGATGAGGTCCAACACTTCGCTGATTTCAACATCGCTCAATCCGGAGAGGGGCTCATCAAGAAGAAGGATACGGGGATTAAGAGACAAGGCTAGGGCGATCTCCAGCTTCCTTTTATCTCCGTAGGAGAGTTCGAAGGCTTTCACATTTGCCTTATCGCTGATTCCAACGGTTTGTAAGGCCTCCAGGCAGGCGTCCACGGTTTCAGCCTGACGGACATCTTTGAAGAAAAATCTTCTCTTCGAAGCGTAGTTTTCGTTGAAGCGAATCTTGGCTAAAACAAGGTTGTTCAAAGCCGTGAGAGATTCAAAGACAGAGACCAATTGGAAAGTCCTCACCAGTCCCATGCTCACCCTGTCATAAGAAGGGACCATCGTAATGTCCTGGCCCATGAAGAAGATCTTGCCTTCGGTGGGTGGAAAGAAGCCGGTCAAAAGATTGAAGAAGGTCGATTTTCCGGCCCCGTTGGGTCCGATGATGCCGGCCGTCTCTCCCTCTTTCAACTCGAAGTTTACGTCGTCGACGGCGGTGAGACCATCAAACTTCTTATAAAGTCCCTTTGTCTGAATGAGGATGTTGTCTGACACATGACACCTGTTGAAGGGCAGGGGAAGATCTCTCCTGCCCCCTTCATAACATTAATACCCGAGGTCTTTTAATGGCGGGAGGTAATCCTCTCCTGTGTAGGCCCCGAGCACCTTCACGAGGTCCCACTTATCCTTTTTTTCCTTAGGGGATTTCCCAAGGGTAATAAAGGACCCATATTTGAAGAGGGGTTGGTGATCGGTTCTCCAGACCCCCGGTCCTCTCATCGAGTCAAATTTCGGGTTGTCCATGATCGCCTTGGCAATGGCCATCGGGTCTGTCGACTTCGCGAGCTCAATGCCGCGCACGGCTTCTTTGACTCCGATGTATGCAACCGCCGCATAGGGATCGGGTGGATGGTTATATTCCTTCACATACTTTTTAACAAACTCGTCTGCGGCCTTTACAATGGCAGGATCATTGAAGCCCGTCATGTTCCAGTACCAGGACATCAAGGAATAGACCCCCTCCAAAGCCTCCGGAGGGATGCCACCCCCGAAGACGTTCGTCATCCAGTCGAACCAGATCTTTGTATTTTTCTTCAGACCTGTTTCATGGGCCTGTTTCAGAACATTGATGGCATCGATTCCCCAATGGGCCATCATGACGATATCAGGTTTCGCTTCGGCGATCTTCAAAAGGTACGGCGTGAAGTCGGGTGTTCCAAGGGGCGATTCTGCGTATTCCCATTTGGCTCCGTATTTCTCGATGGCGTCCTTGGCTCCAGCCTTCTGGTCCCAGCCGAAGGCATAAGCAGGGGCGAAAAAGTAGATATTCTTATATCCCAGCTTGTTGATGATGTAGGCCGCCCCTGCAAAACCAATGGCGTAAGCTCCTCCGTGAACGCCAAAGGTGGTCTCTGCAAGCTCGTCCTTCTTGAACATCATCATCGGGGCAACGCAGACCGGGAAGTAGGGGACGGGCGTTTTTTTCACTTCCTTGTTGAGAGCAGCGGCGATGGGTGCCAAGGTGGACCCGATGATAGCATGGACCTTATCTTCATAAACCAACTCTCTAAACCTTCGGAGGGCTACGTCAGGCTTTGTCTCATCATCCCTCGTGACAAATTCTACTGGGATCTTTTTGTCTCCCATCTTCACTCCTCCGGCTTCGTTAATGTCCTTAATCGCGAGCTTCGATCCTTCAAGCTGGACCGGACCGATCGGTGACCCTACACCGGTTAATCCATACAGCAGCCCTATTTTTATTTTATCAACCTTTTGGGCAGAGACATTGCTGGCAAGACCGATGCAGAACACAAACGTTAATAAGAAAACGAAAATGACCCTCTTTTTTGTCTTCATACCTGTTCCTCCTTTTGATTATTTTTAAAGCAAGACTTGGAAACTGGCAGGTCCTTTCCTTCCGGTGGGAATCAAGAATCCATCATGCGAGAAGAAATTTGACCAAGTCCAAGTGTCTTCCCTTTTATCTTTATTATAATAGTAAGAGCAAAACTGGTTTGTCAAGACGACCCAGGCGCAAGTCTCGATATAGAAACCCATCGCAGTGAGCGAAGCTACGAACCGAATATGACACGGAGCGAGGCGAAACAATCGTTCATTCCGTGATACAGCCGATTTACAACTTATATTTGAATTTTCTCAACAGGCCTTTCCTCCAGGCAATCCCATCTTCTTTTTCAACCCCTTTGGGTGAAAAGCCGTCAATGACCCCGAGAACGCCTCTCCCCTGCTCCGACTGGGCCAGGATCACTTCGACTGGATTTGCCGTGGCGCAAAAAACGTTACAGACCTCTTGACACATCTTCACCGCATTGAGGACATTGATCGGAAAAGCATCCTTTAAGACGACCACGAAGGTATGGCCTGCTCCAATCTTCAGTGCATTTTTCTTGGCAACCTCTTTCAATGCCTCATCATTTCCTTCAATCCGGACGAGGCAGTCCCCTGAGGCTTCACAGAATCCGATCCCAAATTTGGCATTGGGGACAGACCCCACCATGATCTCAAAAAGATCCTCAACTGTCTTGATAAAATGGGTTTGTCCAAAAATGATGTTGCACCCCTCTGGAATCTCCAATCGCTCAGTTTTCAGTTCCATGATTTGCCTCCTTCTTCCCAAAGCGCATCCATCGTCTTTGCGTTGTTGGACTATTGTATGTTTGAGCCTTAAGGTTCTTAATGACTACAAGACTATGCGACTATAAGACCAGCATACTGAGATAATCCTTTACGCTATGTTTTTGGACGTTTCCAGAAGGGGCCGGTCTTTCCAAGATCAGCAAGCGTTGTTACCATTTCCCGGACATACTCTCGACTATGGGAAACCCAGTTACCATCCAGTCGTTTGCGAAAATAGATACCCGAAAAGAGTTTGACCAAGTCTGGAAGTGTAAGGATCCCCTCGGCGGTGGCTGGATCGAAACCGGCCCAATTCCGAACATGCTCTTCTGACCGGAAGAGGTTCATCGTGCTTCAGGCATACGGGGCGTTTTCAAACCACTTCCAGAAGGGCACAGCTACATAAGCCATCAGACCTTCAGGTTCGGTTCGAAGGATCTGCCCGTCTCGAATCTCCACTCGAATCGGCGGCCCACAATCAAGACAGGGAGCATCGATCTGAACTGTTATTCCAGGGAAGAGCCAGCAGACTGCCAGCGATTCGAATGCTCACTGACCAAACCATTTCTGCTGCCCTTCAATCGTGATCCGATACTGAGTGGGAAGGTTGTTGAAAGGGGCAAAAGAGGCGATATAATCGGTCTGTGGATATAACCATCCTGGAATTCCTGGTGTTGCCATCAGGTCGTGAAGGGCTTTTCGGCCCTCCTCCACGGAAATTCCCATTCCGGAGGCGATCTCCGTGTAATGAGGTGCCTGCCCGGTTTCCACCATTCTTTTCATAATAAAGTGAAACGTCCGATCTAAATCAGTTGGATTAGCCATCCTCGTCCTCACCTAAATGAACATTGTGATGTAATTACCACGATTGCTTTCGTTTGTAAATACTCCTGTCCCTTGGATGGCCTTCACATTTGCACCAACCACTTGCTTCCCTCCTTTCGTTTCATCGCGAAGTACCCGAGAGAGACTTTATTACGATCTTTTCCCCGTCTGTGACGACTGTGATGGCGCCGTTCTTATCAGTTCGATATACTTCTATCCCTAGTTGGGAGTATCGCTTCAGCACCTCAGGATGGGGAAGTCTGCCGATATTCCTTTCGCCAACACTGAGAATGGCATACGTGGGTTTTACCCTTTCCAAAAAAGCAGATGAGCTCGAGGAAGAACTCCCGTGATGGGGTATTTTTAAAATATTAGACCTGAGAAGATCATCCTTTCTCAGCATTCGTCCTTCTGCTTCCTTTTGAATATCTCCTGTCAGAAGGATAGAAACATTTTTGAATCGGAGCCTCATCACTAGGGAGGAATTGTTGAGATTCGAGAGACTTTGAACATTCCTTTGTGCCGGCTCCCATGCCGGCGGGTTGAGAAAGGAAGTCTCCACTCCGTTGATGATTTGAGCAGGGGTCCTCTCGCTGAGGGATTGAGCTTGGATATTTTTTTCGGCAAGGATTTTTTTCAACTGGAGATAGAAGTCGGATTCTGTTTGAAAGCCGTTATCCCAGAATTGGCCGACTGAAAATTGAGAGGCAATGAAGATTAGGCCTTTCAGATGGTCCGGGTCGGGATGGGTCAACACGAGGTTGTCGATCCTTCGTATCTTCTTTTTCCAGAGAAAGGGGGCAATTACATTCTTTCCAATGTCAAACCGATCGTCATAAAGGCCGCCTCCGTCGATAAGCATCTTCTTTCCCTTCGGAAATTCTACGAGGATGGAATCTCCCTGTCCCACATCGATGAAAGTCAATCTGAGGTCTTTTTGAAATGAATCTTTCAGGTTCCAAAATGCCAAATCCAGAAGGAAAACGATACAAAGCCCTGCAAAAAAATATTGGATCTTTTTCCCTTTTCGGAGCTGGACCACCAAAAACAAGAGAAGGTAAAAAAGGACGATTTCAAAAGGAGTGGGTGTGGAAATAAAGAAGGATGCGTAAGGAATGGAGGCAAAAAGGGCCAGGACTTTGAGCAGGATGAGGGTGATGAACCCGTTGACGTATATCAGGAAGGCAGCGACCGGGGTGAAGAAGAAAGAGAAGATCGAAGCGGCAAGGCTCAAAGGGACGATCAGGAAGCCCACCCAGGGGATAATGAAGAGGTTTGTGAAAAATCCAATGGGGGAGAAACGATTGAAGTGGAATGCGACAAACGGGGCCGTTCCCAAAATGGCGACTCCTGTGACAAGAAGGGGAAGCGTAATATATTTCAAAAAATTCTTTTTCCAAGAGGTTTCAAGAAGGACGGAAATTCCCTCTTTTTTAAACTTCTGAAAGATGCGTGGCACCAAATACAGGATGGAAAGGACAGCGAGAAAAGAAAGCTGGAAAGAGACGTCGAAAAGGGAAGGGGGTGAGAAGATGAGGATGAGAAAGGCTGCCAAGGCCAGTGTGTGGAGGAGGTTTCTTTCCCGATTGAACAGGATGGAAAGGAAAAAGGTGATCACCATGATGGCCGCTCGGATCACTGAGATCCCTCCCCCCGCGATGAAGGCATAGAGGACGATGCAGGGGATCGTCAGCCCTGCTGCCCATTTCTTAACGTCCAGAGTGAGGAGAAGAAATTCTGAGCGCTTTAGAATCCAGATGAGCAGCGAGAAAGAAAGAAGGGCGACAATTCCAAATTGATCTCCCGAAATCGCGAGAAGATGAGCCGTTCCGGTGAGGATAAAATATTCTTTTATCTCTTCTGGAATATCACCCTGTTCACCCAGTACCAGGGCCTTGAAGATGCTGGAAGTCAGAGGATCGGCTTCCCGGTCTAAAAAACCCCGGATATGGTCCCGCCACCGCTCCACCCGGAGCGTCACAGGATTCTTGAATCCCTCCCCCAATTTGACCAACCCTCTCGGCACGGATAAGAATCCGACCGTATGGATCCGTTCGAAAGCAAGATGACGTTCGTAAGAAAATCCTCCTGGATTTTGGAATCCTCGCGGCGGATAGAGTCTGCAAAGAACCCTGAGGCGATCCCCGACCCGAAGCGAGGGCTCCTCCTCTTTCAGGAAAATCAGGAGAAGGCCGTCTACCGGGACATGGCGATTCGACAGGATGATCTCCTCCGACCGAATGAGTAATTGGGTTCGCCCCCGGGAGTGCTCAGGAGGTCGATCGATGATTCCCTCCAATGCGATTCTTTCCAAAGCAGTAAAATGAGAGATGTGAGAGGGAGGGTGTTGGGAATGGAGGTAAAGCTGGATAGAAAAGATTCCGAGAACGAAGAAGATGAGGAGGGCCATCCACGATCCCATTCGTGACCCTTTGGTGAGGAGGAGAACCGCCCAGAAACCAGAGAGAATGAGTAGAAGTACCCACCCTTCAGGAAGAAAAGGAAGATCCAAATGACCGAGGTAAACACCAAAGGTGTAGAGGATGAAGATAGGAATGAGAGGAAGGGAAAAGGTTCCGCTCATCTCCGCCCCAATTGGGCTAACGATCTAACAGTTGTCGGGCCACCATCGATCGCTGAATCTGATTGGCGCCTTCGTAAATCTGAGTTACCTTGGCATCCCGCATCATTCGTTCTACGGGATAATCTTTCATATAGCCATAGCCTCCCAAAATCTGGACGGCATCGGTGGTCACTTTCATTGCCATTTCGGAGGCAAAGTATTTTGAGATGGCAGAGAGCTTTTCGGTTTCTTCCAATTCTTCAACGATCCGGGAGGCTGCCTTGTAAACGAGGGCTCGAGCGGCTTCTACCCGGGTGGCCATATCCGCAATCATAAATTGAATCGCTTGAAACGACGAGATGGGTTTGCCGAATTGAACTCGCTCGTTGGAATAGTGGATGGCAAAGTCAAGGGCGCCCTGGGCAATTCCAACTGCCTGCGCCCCGATCACTGGCCCCGACAGGTTGAGCGTCTTTGTCGCGATGCTCAAACCCTGTCCCTCCTCTCCAAGACGATTTTCTTGAGGCACCTGGCAATTTTCAAAGATCACGTCTGTGATCACTGAGCCTCTCATGCCGATGGTTTCTTCCCTCTTGCCG
>Ga0335070_10008880_pt1 | contig 11803 bp, 12 predicted proteins | sample Lox_Sample_13_FD_206722 | JGI IMG/M metagenome (GOLD analysis project Ga0335070, IMG submission 206722) | Soil microbial communities from Loxahatchee National Wildlife Refuge, Florida, United States - Lox_Sample_1.3 | ecosystem: Environmental > Terrestrial > Soil > Wetlands | place: USA...
CACGCGGCTGGAACGGGCCCTCACCTTCCTGGCGACGACGGCGAGTGCCACGCCCTTCATCGGCTTGTTCGGTACGGTCTGGGGCATCATGAACGCCTTCCGCGGTCTGAGTGTCACCCATTCCTCTAGCATTCAGGCGGTGGCGCCGGGCATCGCCGAAGCGCTGATCGCCACGGCGACCGGCCTCGTCGCCGCCATCCCAGCGGTGATGGCGTACAATTACTTCGCCCGTCAGATCCGCGTGCTCTCGGCCGAGATGGAAAACTTCTCCTCTGAATTCCTCAACATCGCGGAGCGTCATTTCCTCAAGTAGGAGTGGGCCGATGGCTTTCGACGAGCAGTCCGCCGGAGCGATCTCGAATATCAACGTCACACCGCTCGTGGACGTGATGCTGGTGCTGTTGGTGATCTTCATGGTGACCGCACCGATCCTGCAACAGGGTGTCGACATCAACCTGCCGAAGGTGAAGTCGGCGCCGTTGGCCGGTGAAGAACAGCAGCTGGTGGTGGCCGTGAACCGCGCAGGTCAGGTCTATTTGAATGATACGGCGATCACCGTGCCGGAGCTGGGCCCGAAGCTGCAGGCGATTCTGAAAGTGCGCCCCGACCGCGAGGTGTTCCTGCGGGCCGACCAAAATGTCCGCTACGGTGACGTGATGCGGGTCATCTCGACCATCAAGGGAGCCGGTGTCGAGCGACTCGGCATGGTGACGGAGCCGCCGCCCGACCAGCGTAGTTGACGAGTCTCTCGGCGATAATGAAGAGGCTGTCGACTTTTGGCGCAACAGCCCTTCGAGACGCCGCCAAGAAAAGGCGGCTCCTCAGGGCGAATGGAAGCGTGCTTGGAATTCTGAATCTCACGCTTCCTAGACCGTTCGCGCTGAGGCTCTCGAAGCGCGATTTTCGGCCGTGTTCGCAGCCCTCGTGAGGTGCGTCCGTGACACCTCCCGTGACCAGCGAGTTTCCAGTAAGCGGCAGTGAAGGTGACTGGGACCGGAGCCTGTGGTGGATGGTGCTCGCCTCGGGCGCGTTGCACGTTGTGGCCATTGGCGTGCTCGTGCTGATACCGCAACGGTTCATTCACCACCCGCCGCCGCTGGTGTCGTACTCGGTCGACCTCGTCGCCCCGGATCGCGTCGGTGGCAGCAACATTGTGCAAGGTGGCAAAGGACGCGTCGAGGGTGCGCCGCTGGTAGCCGCACCGCCAGCCCCGAAGGTAGAGCCGCCCAAGCCGCCACCGAAGGTGGAGGCCAAACCCGAACCGCCCAAGCCGGAGCCCCCCAAAGTGGAACCGCAAAAGCCGCCCGAACAGGTCGCCAAGCCGGTCGAGCCGCCCAAGCCGCAAGAGAAACCGAAGCAAGACGAGATGGCGCTGGCGGAGAAAGCGAAGAAGCCGTCGCCTCCGCCGGCACCCACCGCGGCCAAACCGCAGCCGTCGCCGCAGGTGAAGCCACAACCCTCGCCGCAGGCCGTCGCGAAAGCGGAACCGCCGAAGCCGCAGGTCGACACCAAGGCGGCGGCAGCCAAGAAGGCCGCCGAGGCGAAGGCAGCCGCCGATGCCAAAGCCACTGCCGATGCCAAAGCCGCCGCCGATGCCAAAGCCGCCAAGGAAGCAGCCGCCGCTCATGAACGCGACGAGCGCATCGCCGCCGCCATCCGCCGCGTCGAGCAGCGCAGCGGTGTGCGCGGCGGGGGCACAGGCAACAAGGCCGGCGAACAAGCCGGCGGACCGCTTTCCGTTGGGCCCGGCGAGGGCGTGGGCGGCACCATCAAGGGTGTCGAGTACCTGCTCTACTACAACCAGTTGCTGAATCGCATCAAGCAAGCCTGGGCGTGGGCGGGAACGGACCGGTCGTTGGAGGCAGTGGTACGCTTCAACATCACCGAGGAAGGTGAGATCCTCAACGTGCGCATCGTGCAGGCAAGCGGCGACGCCAGCTATGATGCCTCGGTGGAACGCGCGGTCCGTGCAGTCAACCCGTTGGCCCCACCGCCGGAAACCTATCGAAAGGAGTTCAGCGACGTGGAGCTGACATTCAGCCCGGAGCAGATGCAGCAATGAGTGGAGGTGGGATGAAACGAGCGAGGTTGCTGGCAGGAGTGAGTGTCGGTGCGCTGCTCATTGACGTCGGGGTGTGTGCCGCACAGATGAAGGGCTCGATCTTCGGGCCGGGCACGCGCAGCTACCCAGTGGCGGTCGCGTCGCTCAAGAACCTCTCCGGTCCCGCGGCTGAAGATGTCGGAACACGCTTCGCCGACATCGTTGGACGCGACCTGACGCTGTCGGGCTACTTCAAAATCCTCGACCGCTCCGCCTACATCGAGAAGTCGGAGTCGTCGGGATACACGGTCGATTCCATCAACTTCGACAACTGGTCGGTGCTCGGTGCGCTGGCGCTGGTCAAAGGCGGCTACACGGTGCAAGGCGACAACCTCACCCTCGAGGTGCGGCTGTTCGACGTGTACCAGCGCCGCCAACTGACCGGGCGGCGCTACCATGGCTCGGTCAGCGAACTGCGGCGCATGGCCAACAAGTTCGCGGATGAGATCATCGCCCAGTTCACTGGCGAGCGCGGTCCGTTCGACTCGCGCTTCGCGTTCGTCTCGACGCGCGACGGCAAGTTCAAGGAGATCTACGTGATGAGCCCCGACGAGGGCGACTTGCAGCAGATCACCAAGAACCAGACGATCAACGTGTCGCCGTCGTGGAGCCCCGACAGTCGCTCGCTGCTCTACACCTCATACAAGCGGCGCAACCCCGATGTTTTCCTGATCGATCTGATCAGTGGCCGCGAGACATTGCTGTCGCAACGCCCGGGCCTGAATCTGGGCGCGAAGATGTCACCGGATGGGACGAAGGTTGCGGTGACCGTGGAGGACGACGGCAATGCCGATATCATCCTCTTGGACCGCAGCGGCAAGGTGATGCGCCGGTTGACCGACAGCTGGGCGATCGACGTCTCGCCCAGTTGGTCGCCGGACGGCAAACAGATCGCCTTCTGCTCGAACCGCACCGGGTCGCCGCAGATCTACGTGATGAGTGCGGACGGCGGCGCCGCCCGGCGTGTCACCTTCTCGGGCGACTACAACACCTCACCGGCGTGGTCGCCAAAGGGAGATCTGATTGCCTACGTCAGCCGCTCCGAAGGAGAGTTCAACGTCCACACGGTGAAAGTCGACGGCGGGGAACCGCGGCAACTGACCCAGGGCGCCCGCAACAACGAGGACCCCAGTTGGGCGCCCGATGGACGTTACCTCGTGTTCAGTTCATCGCGCTCGGGACACAGCAAGCTCTTCATCACCGACGTCACCGGCTCCAGCCAGGTTCAATTGACTCATGGTGGGGGAGATGATAGCAGTCCCGCTTGGTCGCGTTGGCTTGAGTAGTCAACAATGAGGCTGAGTCGCGTGAACGGGAGGAGTGGCGTGATGGGTAAGCGGCTGCTGGGTGTGGTTGTTGCGGGGCTGCTGGTGGCTACCATCGGTGTTGGCTGTTCTGCGAAGAAGAAGGGAGCACAAGCAGGAACGGAAGGCGGCAGCGGCGTCGGCGAAGAGGGGTTGGGTGGCGGCGGCAGCCTGGAGCAATACAAGGCGGGGACGCTGGGAGCTGGCGAAGAGGGGCCGCTCAAGGACATCCACTTCGCGTTCGATTCCATCGATTTGGACGAGACGGCGCGTGGCATCCTGCGTGACAACGGCAACTGGATGAAGGACCACTCCGGAGCCAAGGTTGAAATCGAGGGGCATTGCGACGAACGTGGGACGGTCGAATACAACTTGGCCCTGGGTGCGAAACGCGCCCGTGCTGCGAAGGACTATCTGGTCACGCTCGGAATCACGCAAGACCGTCTCTCGACCATCAGCTATGGCGAAGAGCTGCCGCTCTGTCGTGAGCATACCGAGGAGTGCTGGGCGAAGAACCGGCGCGATCACTTCGTTGTTGTCAGCGAATAGATTCGCCTGCACAACGCGCCCCCGCCGCGCGGCCGTGGCGCTGCTTTCTGTGGCACTGCTGGCGGGTTGTGCCACGCGTGCCGATTTCCTCCAGGTCCAAAAGGATCAGCGTGAAGTTCGCGCCCTGGTCGCCGACCAGCAGGTTGCGGTTGAGGGGCTCCGGCGGCGCCTCGACATCATGCGCAACGAGATGTCTGAAGGTGGCCGCCGCGCGGGCGGAGGCGGCACGCCGAGCGACGTGCGGCAACAGCTCGCCGATTTGGAATCTCGCATGATGGCGCTGGAACAGGCACGGGGCGTCGTCGCTCCAACGCCGCCCAGCAGCGCCACGCCCGCGCCCGAGCAGCCGCTGGTCACGTCGCGTCCGCCGGAAGTGCCGCCGCCGGTCGTGCCGACGCCGACGCGACCGCCGACCGCACAGGAAGCTGCCCTGTCGAAAGAGGAGGCCGCCTTGACCGGGCGCGGCGACGCCGACTATCGTGAGGCCCTCGGATTGATCCGCCAAGGGCAATGCGGCCCAGCCATCCCGAAGCTGCGCGACTTCATTCGTAAGAACGCGAAGTCTGACCTCGCCGACAACGCCCAGTATTGGATCGGCAGCTGCTACTACTCGCAGCGCGACTACAATCGGGCGATCATTGAACTCAACGAAGTATTGCTGAAGTACCCGAAGGGCGACAAAGTACCACCGGCGCTGCTCATGCTTGCCGATGCCTTCGCCGACTCGGGTGACAAAATCGACGCCCGGCTGATTCTGCAGAAGCTGATTGCCGACCACGGGAGATCAGAGGAAGCAGACAAGGCCCGGCAAAAGCTGCAGGCTCTCGGCGAGTAGCGCGCGGGTGCCGCGGGCACCTGCGGCTGAATTGACGATGCGGCTTCTCCGCCACTTGGAGCGGGTGGGCCGGCGTTTTCATACGCCGGTGCTGACCCTGGGTAACTTCGATGGCGTCCACCTTGGGCACCAGGAAATCCTGCGCCGTTTGGTGCTGCAGGCGCGCGCCCTGGGCGGCAGCGCCATCGTCCTCACGTTTCAACCCCACCCGACGGCGGTGCTCGCACCGGCGCGGGCGCCGCGCTTGATCACCGACTGGCGCACGCGCGTCAATTTGATCGCCGCCATGGGCGTGGATGCGATCATCGTGCAGCACTTCACGCGCGCCTTCGCGGCAGTCAGTGCCGACGAGTTCGTGCGCCGGTTTCTGGTCGATGGTTTGGGCGTGCGCGCCGTCGTCGTCGGGCACCGGGTCAGCTTCGGGCACAACCGCACGGGCGGCGCGGAGACGCTGCGACAGCTGGGTGGACGCTGGAACTTCGGCGTCGAAGTCATCGGCCCGGTTGAAGTGAGCGGCATGCTCGTCAGCAGCAGCGCGGTGCGCGAAGCGATCAGCGTGGGCGACTTCGAGCGCGCGCGGACCTTGCTGGGTCGCGTCTTCAGCGTCGCCGGGCGCGTGATCCACGGTCACCACCGTGGGCAGGTGCTCGGGTTTCCGACCGCCAACCTGCGCATCCCGGATCTGGTGCTCCCGCCAGACGGCGTCTACGCGGTGCGTGCGCTGGTGAAAGGGGTACCGCGGGAAGGCGTTGCCAACCTCGGGTTCAACCCGACCTTCCAGCAGCACGAGCGCAGCCTGGAAACGCACCTCTTCGATCTGAACGACGATCTGTACGGCCAGCGCATGGAGGTGCGCTTTGTCCGCCGCTTGCGGGGCGAGGCCAAGTTCCCCACCGTGCAGGCGCTCGCCGAGCAGATTGCGCGCGATGCGGCGGCGGCGCGCACGGCGCTGGCCGCGTCGCCCGAGGAATGACTCAAGCACAGCAGTTCCCCGTCGACGAGCGCGGTACGCGCCAGCGCCTGGACCGCTACCTCGCCGCGCTCGGCAACTGGGGCTCGCGCTCGCAAGTGCAGCGTTTGATCGACAGCGGACACGTGCGCGTCGATGGCGAGCCGGCCAAGGCAGGCACGCTGTTGCGCCGCGGGCAAATGATCGCCGTCACGCCCGCGCCAGCAGCGCTCCCGCCCGGGGTGGAGGCCGAGGAGATTCCTCTCTGCGTCTTGTACGAGGACGAGTGGCTGCTCGTCATCAACAAGCCGCCCGGTTTGGTCGTGCACCCCGCACCTGGGCATTGGCGCGGCACGTTGGTGAGCGCGCTGCTGCACCATTGGCGCGGGCCGCGCCCAGGACTGGATCCGCTGCGGCCCGGGATAGTGCATCGTCTCGACAAAGACACCTCCGGGGTGCTGGTGATCGCCAAGGACGCGGCGACGCTCGCCGACCTCGGTGCCCAGTTCCGCACCCATCAGGTGGAGAAGCAGTACGTCGCCCTCGTCTGGGGCCGGCTGCGCCGGCAGCGCGGGACGATCTCTGCGCCTATTGGTCGCAACCCGAAGCACCGCAAGCGCATGGCGGTGCGCGACGGCGGGCGCGCCGCCCTCACCGCCTTCGAAGTGTGCGAAGAGCTCGACGGAATGACCATGCTGCGTCTGTTTCCGAAGACCGGACGGACGCACCAGATCCGCGTGCACCTGGCGGCCATCGGCCATCCGATCGTCGGCGATGCCGTGTACGGCGCCGGCCGCACGCGTGCGAGCGCGACGCTCATCCGGCGCCAGGCCTTGCACGCCGAGCGCATCACCTTCCGTCACCCGCACACCGGGAGCTGCGTGAGTTTTGTGGCGCCGCTAGCGGACGACCTGGTGGCGTTGCGCCGGCGCTGTACGCACGCGGCTTGACAATGCATACCCGTTTCATTAGCGTACGCCGAAACAACGCACCGAATCCATGCCAGGTTAGCCAGCTCGGGCCGACCGGTCGCTACGCCGCGACATCCTAACACGACCAGCCGAGAGAGGGGACGAATTTATGGCCGACGAAGCCGTCGGGAGAACTAAACAAGCCGCCGCCGGCGGCGCTCCGCGGATCGAGCGGCGCCGCCGCAGCGACGAAGCCGGTGAGGCGGCGAGTGCACGCGCGAAGGTGGAAGCGCTGCCCCCCGAACCACCCGTCGAAGAGCCGGCCCCGAAAGAAGGGGCACTCAATCTCAAGACTCTCAAAGAGAAGAAGATCAGCGAGCTGGCCCAGATCGCCAAGAACTTCAACGTCGAAGGCGCCTCCAACATGCGCAAGCAGGAGCTGATCTTTGCCATCCTGGGTGCGCAGACCGAGCAGAATGGCTTCGTGTATGGCGAAGGCGTCCTCGAGATCCTTCCCGACGGGTTCGGATTCTTGCGCGCCCCCGATTACAACTATCTCCCCGGTCCAGACGACATCTACATCTCGCCGAGTCAAATCCGCCGCTTCAACTTGCGCACCGGCGATGTGGTGTCGGGCCAGATCCGTCCGCCCAAGGAAGGCGAACGCTACTTCGCGCTACTGAAGGTCGAGGCCATCAACTATGAGGAGCCGGAGAAGGCGCGCGAGAAGATCCTCTTCGACAACCTCACCCCCCTGTACCCGAACGAGCAGCTGCGACTCGAGCACGACCCGGAAGAGTACACGACCCGCGTCATCGACCTGTTTACACCGATCGGCAAGGGCACACGCGGTCTCATCGTCGCACCACCGCGTACCGGCAAGACGATGATGCTGCAGAACATCGCCCATGGGATCACTCAGAATCATAAAGAGGTGGTGCTGATCGTGCTCCTCATCGACGAACGGCCGGAAGAAGTCACCGACATGCAGCGCTCGGTGGACGGCGAGGTCATCAGCTCGACCTTCGACGAACCCGCCACCCGCCACGTACAGGTGGCCGAGATGGTCATCGAGAAAGCCAAGCGCTTGGTCGAGCACGGACGCGACGTCGTGATCCTGCTCGACAGCATCACGCGCCTGGCACGCGCCTACAACACGGTGGTGCCGCCGAGCGGCAAGATCCTGTCCGGCGGCGTCGACTCCAATGCCCTGCACAAACCGAAGAAGTTCCTGGGCGCCGCGCGCAACATCGAAGACGGCGGCAGCCTGACCATCATGGGGACCGCGCTCGTCGACACCGGCAGCCGCATGGACGAGGTCATCTTCGAAGAGTTCAAGGCCACCGGCAACATGGAGATCCATCTCGACCGGCGGCTGGTCGACAAGCGTATCTTTCCTGCCATCGACATCAACCGCTCCGGCACGCGCAAGGAGGAGCTCCTGCTGGGCAAGGACGTCATCGCCCGCGTCTGGATCCTGCGCAAGCTGCTGGCCCAGCTCAACCCGGTCGAGGCGATGGAGTTCATCATGGACAAGATCACCGATTCGAAGGACAACCAGGAATTCCTCGATTCCATGAACCAGTGAGGCCAATGGTTGCGAGGCGCCAAAGCTTTCTGATATCGACACTCGGTTGAGGGAGCGCACAGGGAGAGACCAGGTATGGCAGAAGTCAGCATGAAACAGCTGCTCGAGGCCGGCGTGCACTTCGGGCATCAGACCAGCCGCTGGAACCCCAAGATGAAACCGTACATCTTCGGGGCCCGCAACGGCATCTACATCATCGACCTCCAGCGAACGGTGAAACTGTTTGAAGCGGCGTACGCCTTTGTCCGCGGCCTGGCAGGCAACGGGGGCAGCATCCTGTTTGTCGGCACGAAGAAGCAGGCGCAGGACGCCATCCGTGAAGAGGCCGAGCGCTGCGGCATGTACTACGTCAACAACCGCTGGCTGGGCGGCACGCTCACCAACTTCCAGACCATCAAGCAGAGCATCGACCGCCTGAAGAAGTGTGAGGAAACACTCGAAGACCCGGCGATGGCTGAAGCGCTCACCAAGAAGGAGATGCTCGGCGTGTCGCGGGAGCGCGACAAGCTGCTGACGTCGCTCGGCGGCATCAAGACGATGCGCAAGCTGCCCGACGCGTTGTTCGTCATCGATCCCAAGAAGGAAGAGATCGCCGTCAAGGAGGCCAACAAACTCCACATCCCGGTGGTGGCCGTCGTCGACACCAACTGCGACCCGGACGTCGTCGACTACAAGATCCCGGGCAACGATGACGCGATTCGGGCCATCCGCTTGTTCTGCGCTGCTATGGCGGACGCCGTGCTTGAAGGCAAGACGCAATACGAAGAGAAGGCCAAGGGAGCAGCAGACGAGGCGCCGCCGGCCGAGGAGCGGCCGGAAACGGTTGCGGTGACACCGGGAGAGCTGGCATGAGCGAGGTGAACGCGGCGCAGGTCCGCGAACTGCGCGACAAGACCGGCGCCGGGATGATGGACTGCAAGCGCGCGCTGGCCGAAAGCGCCGGCGACCTCGAGAAGGCGGTGGTCTATCTGCGGGAGAAGGGCCTGGCCGCCGCAGCCAAGCGCGCAGCGCGCGCCGCCAGCGAGGGACTGGTGGGATCGTACATCCATGCCGGCGGCAAGATCGGTGTGCTCATCGAGGTCAACTGCGAGACCGACTTCGTCGCCCGCACGCCGCAGTTCCAGAACCTGGTCAAGGACCTCGCCATGCAGGTCGCCGCCGCCAACCCGCGCTTCGTGCGCCGCGAGGAGGTCACCGCGGAGGTCATGGAGGCCGAACGCAGCATCTACCGCGCGCAGGCCAGCAGCTCTGGCAAGCCGGCTGCGGTGATCGAGAAGATCGTCGACGGCAAGGTGGAGAAGTTCTTCGCCGATGTCTGCTTGCTCGAACAGCCGTTCATCAAGGAGCCGCAGCGCACCGTGGGGCAGCTCGTCACCGATTCCGTCGCGCAACTCGGGGAGAACATCGTCGTCCGCCGTTTCGCACGCTTCCAGCTGGGAGAGATGACCGAGCAATCGGCCTGACACCCCCGTGAGCCCAGCACCTCCGCCGACCGCGCCCGCTGCCAGTCGGCAGCCGGCGAACCTGCACTACCGCAGAGTGCTGCTGAAACTCAGCGGCGAGGCGCTGATGCCTGAAGGCGGCTACGGAATCGACCCGGCGGTGCTGCACGCCGTCGCCGCCGAGATCAAGGACGTGCATGCCCTCGGGTGCGAGTTGGCAATCGTGATCGGCGGCGGCAACATCTTCCGCGGCCTGGCCGGCAGCGCGCACGGCATGGACCGCGCCAGCGCCGACTACATGGGCATGCTGGCGACGGTGATCAATGCGCTGGCGTTGCAGGATGCCTTGGAACGGGCCAGCGTCATGACCCGTGTCCTGTCCGCGATCAGCATGCAGCAGATCGCCGAGCCGTACATCCGCCGGCGCGCCGTGCGCCACCTCGAAAAGGCGCGCGTCGTGATCTTCGCCGCCGGCACCGGCAACCCCTTCTTCACCACCGATACGGCGGCCAGCCTGCGCGCCGTGGAGATCGGCGCTCGCGTGATCCTCAAGGCGACCAACGTCGATGGCATCTACGACGCCGATCCGAAGACCTCCCCCGGGGCCCGCAAGTTCCGCGAGCTCAGTCACATGGAGGTGCTCAACCGGCACCTGAAGGTCATGGATTCGACCGCAATCTCGTTGTGCATGGACAATGGACTCCCCATCATCGTGTTCGACCTGCATGCGCCGGGCAACATCAAGCGTGCGGTGTGTGGCGAACCGATCGGCACCATGGTGCATTGAGGCAGTGCTATGACCGATGAGGTCATCGAAGATCTCCGCAAAGAAATGGAGCGTACGCTCACCGCGTTGCGCAAGGATCTCACCCGCACGCGCACCGGACGCGCCTCGACGGCGTTGCTCGAAGGGATTACCGTCGACTACTACGGCACGCGCACGCCGCTCAATCAGCTCGCGGGCCTGGCCGCACCCGAACCGCGACTGCTGGTCATCCAACCGTACGACAAGAGTGCGCTGGTGCAGATCGAACGCGCCATCCTGCAGTCCGACCTCGGGCTGGTGCCGGTCAACGACGGCAAGATCCTGCGCGTGCCGATCCCCGAGCTCACCGAGGAACGCCGCCGCGAGTTGGTGAAGCACATCCGCAAAGTGGGGGAAGATTATCGCGTCTCCATCCGCAACCATCGCCGCGACGCCCTCGATCTGCTCAAGTCGCTCGAAAAGGACAAGGAGATCACCGAGGACGACGTGCGCAAAGCGACCGAGAAGGTCCAGGAGATCACCAAGACGTACACCGAGAAGGTCGACCAGGTGCTCAAGGTCAAAGAAGAAGAGATCATGGAGGTGTGAGCGGCGGTGACGGCGATCCCGACAAACGATCTCGACTTGCAGCGGCTGCCGCGCCACGTCGCCATCATCATGGACGGCAACGGGCGCTGGGCGCAGCAACGCGGTCTGAGCCGCATCGAGGGGCACAAGCGTGGCAAGGACTCGGTGCGCGCGGTGGTCGAGGCCAGCCGCCGGCTGGGGATCTCCTACCTCAGTCTCTTCGCCTTCTCCACGGAGAACTGGCAGCGGCCGAAGCGTGAGGTGGACGCGCTCATGGGCTTGCTGCGCCGCTATCTGCGCACCGAGCTGCGCAAGATGATGAAGAACGAGATTCGTCTGCTGGCCATCGGCGACACCACCCGCTTGCCGATCGCCTTGCAGCGCGAGCTGGCCGCGACCATCGAGGCGACCAAGAACAACTGCCGCATGACCGTGGTCTTGGCGGTGAGCTATGGCGGCCGCGAAGAGATCCTGCAGGCGGCGCGCGCCGTGGCGCGTGACGCACGCAGCGGCCGCCTCGATCCCGAGGCCGTCGATGAGAGCGTGTTCGGCGCCTACCTCAACACCACCGGCATTCCCGATCCCGACTTGCTGATCCGGACCAGTGGCGAGATGCGCATTTCCAACTTCTTCTTGTGGCAAAGCGCCTACAGCGAGATCTACGTCACCAACACCCTGTGGCCGGATTTTCGCGAGCCGCAGTTCATCGAGGCGTTGGCGCACTACCAGCAGCGTGAGCGCCGCTTCGGGCGCGTTCCCGAGCAGATGGAGAGGGAGCGGCTGCGTGCTGC
>Ga0335070_10008881_pt1 | contig 11802 bp, 8 predicted proteins | sample Lox_Sample_13_FD_206722 | JGI IMG/M metagenome (GOLD analysis project Ga0335070, IMG submission 206722) | Soil microbial communities from Loxahatchee National Wildlife Refuge, Florida, United States - Lox_Sample_1.3 | ecosystem: Environmental > Terrestrial > Soil > Wetlands | place: USA: Florida...
ATCGAACTGGGCCACGACCATCGAGGCGTCGTCGTAGTCTTGCTGGCCGGTGAAACCGAACAGGGGAGAACTGCTTTCGTTGTCTCCGGGCTGCCATGCCCCGGGAAAAACCTGGTGCAGGTGGGCAATCTCGATCGTCAGGTCCTTTTTGGACTTGAGCGCAGCGATACGCGAGAGTTCTGGCTGCAGAGGTTTGAGTCCGGCGGCTTCGATACCGCTCTCGTCCATGCAGGCAGCCCAGTAATCTCCAATTTTCTGTTGGGCAGGCGCGCGTCCGGAATCATTACTGCTGGCCGCCTGCATCGTGTCCCGAAGGACGCTTTCGTTCCACAGTTCCAGACCGCTGCCGGTGCTCCAGTACACCTGGTCGGCGGGAATGGGATTCGCAGACAGCCATTTGTTGCACGAGTATTTGTAGAAATCGTCACAGGGATCGAGTGTTTTGTCCGCTATCTCTGGATCAAAATGCTCCAGCTTGGGAAGGTTGGTCAGATCGGCCGCGCCGTCGCCAGAAGCGGGCTGGGCGAAAACTGCGGAAGTGGCAGTACTTAACAGAGCTGCAGCAACTAACCGAGTGATTGACATGGATCCTCTGAGGTTGATCTCTGAAGACTAGGCATTTTGGAAGCGCACGGATTCACGTGCGAAAATCCTCCGCGCCATAATACAGACGGACTGGCCTTGCCCTGGTTAGCCATGATCAAGGGTGAGCATCAGAAACGACACCAGATCGATGGTTTCTTTGTTAGCCGGTGTTATGCAGGCCTGCGGCGATACCGTTGATTGTCGCGCCCAAGGGGTATTCCAGTTCCGAGCTTTGCTGGCCCTGGTGTTTGCGGCGCAAGAGTTCGACCTGGATGAGGCTCATGGGGTCGACGTAGGGGTTGCGCAGCCGGATCGATCGAGCGAGAACGCGATTTCGCGCCAACAACTCGCGCTGTCCCGTCACGCGCAGGATCATCTGGCGAGTGCGGAGAAACTCGGCTTCCAACATGGAGAAGACGCGCTTACGTAGTGCGGCGTCCTTCACGAGAGTGGAGTATTCGCGGGCAATTCCCAGATCAGCCTTGGCCATGCCTAGTTCTACGTTCCGAAGCATGTCGGAGAACACCGGAAATCCGCGTGCAATTTGACGCAGCATCTGATCATTTGCGGCGGACTTCCCGGAGAACTGCTCGAGGGCGTGTCCGATGCCGAACCAGGCAGGGACGGCATGGCGGCTTTGCATCCAGCCGAAGACCCAGGGAATGGCGCGCAGGTCCTCGAGGCGCCGGCCTTTCGTGCGGCGCGCGGGCCTGGACCCGATGCGGGCCAAGTCGAGTTCATTGACGGGAGTGGCCTGCTCGAAATACTCGAGTATGTCGGGATTTTCGGCGATGTCGCGGCGGTATATTCGATATGCCTCCTGCGACATTTCCTCGATGGCTTCTTCCCATGCGGGCTGTTGGGTTTCCTGAGACGATGATGGGCGCAACAATGCTTCGAGGCTCGCGGCGATCATCAACTCCAAATTCCACTCGGCCAGCACGGGGTCGGCATATTTCCAGTTGAGGACTTCGCCCTGCTCGGTAACCCGAATCTGTCCGGCAAAGCACCCGGGCGGTTGAGCAAGAATCGCGGAATGTGTGGGCCCACCGCCGCGTCCCACGGTGCCCCCTCGGCCGTGGAAGAGGCGGAGCTTCACATTCATTTCTTGAGCTGTCTGGTGCAACGCCCGGTGCGCTTTGTACAGTTCCCAAGTGCTGGTGAGCATGCCTCCGTCTTTGTTTGAATCGGAGTAGCCGAGCATGACTTCCTGCCAGCGTCCCCAGGAATCGAGCAGGTCCTGGTACTCGGGGTTGCTCCAGAGGCGCCGCATGACGGCACTCGCCTTACGAAGAGAGTCGATGGATTCGAACAGGGGAACGGGCATGAGGCCGGGGTCGTTCTGCGAGGCTTCGACTTGAACATCGGCGGCTTCCGCCAGGCGGATTACTGCCATGACGTCATCTTCTGTTTCGGCTCCGCTGATGATGTAGCGCTGGATCGACTGCGTCGGATACGTGGACTTCAATTCCCGGATCGTGCTGAAAGTTTCGAGGACTGCGCGCGTTAAATCGGACTTCTGCTCGTTGAGGCCGGGATCCAGTTGCGAGAGCGCCTGGGTGTGAATGCGGGCGTGCTGGCGGATATCGAGCGTGTGAAGATGGAATCCGAACTTGCGTATCTTGCGCAAAAGGGAAGCCAGGTACATGCGGGCGAGACGCTCCCCGCGATTCGCCAACAAGCTGCTCTGCACGAGAACTATGTCGTCTTCGAATTCCCTGGCGCTACGGTACGACGCGGATGCATCAGCAGCATCGCGAGTGCGCTGCAGCTTGTGGAAGACATACGAGAGAAACCGGCGGTAGCTCTCGGCGTGATTGTGGGGCCCCCAGGCGAGGTGAACGCCGGGAATTCTGCGCTCGTAGTCTTGAAGTCGGGCCAGCAGTTCTGACGAAACGTGCACCTGCCGCTGTGACGAACTCAATCGATCGCTAAGTGCTTCCACATCGTACAGATACTCGCGGAGGATGACGTTGCGCGCCATTTCCAGAGCGTTGCGGGTGCATTCGGGTTTGACTAGAGGATTGCCGTCGCGGTCCCCGCCGATCCAGGACCCGAAATGGATGATGTTGGGGACTGTCGACTCGTCGAGTTCGAGACCATAGACTTCGCGGAAAGACTCGACGATCTCATCGTAGATCTTTGGGAGAGTATCGAATAACGAAAGGCGGTAATAGCGCAGGCCCATGCGGATTTCGTCATCGACCGTGGGCTTATTGAGACGGACTTCATCGGTCTGCCACAGGGATGTGACCTCGGCGCGGATTCGGTTTTCACAGTCCTCAGCGTCTTGGGGCGTCAGCGGGAGATGGTCGAGTCGTTCCAGTTCTTTGGCGATGCGCCGACGTTTCAGGAGTACGGTTTGCCGAGCAACTTCGGTTGGATGGGCGGTGAACACTGGAGTAATTCGGAGTTCGCTCAGTGCCGCAAGCGCCTGATGCGCTGAGACCCCCGAACCTTTCAGGCGCGAGAGAGTTCCTCGGAGCGATCCGGGAAGAGGAGATTGATTTAGGGCTAGCTTGCCGGAGCGCCGCCTTCGCTTGCGGTGGTTGGTTTCGGCAAGGTTCGTCAGCTCGAAATACGTCGCAAAGGCCTTGGTGACTAGATGGGCGCGGGACAGATCCATATTCCCGATCAGTTGTTGGATCTTGCGCATCAGTTCTCTAGAGGGAGGCTGATCGGGAGCCCGGCGCGCACTCTCGCGACGTTCGATCAGCAGACGGCGCAAGGTTTCAACGGATTCAAACAACTCCTGTCCGGCCTGCTCGGCGATAACCTCGCCGAGGATAGCGCCGAGCGAGCGGACGTCGCGGCGCAAGGGATTATCTTTGGCCGTTTCGTCGGAGGGGGCCGTGAGTTCGGCCAGGCGGGCCTGCTGGTCATCAAACTTCCAGAATGGTTTGGATTTATTGGGCATCGGCACGGGCTGGTGGACAGGATAAACCAGGGTCAGGAATTAGGCGCAGAGAAGGGGGCTCAGACGTCAGACCTTAGCCAAAGCAATAGCCCCTACCACTATGCCCTATTTCCGTCATCCCAATCCCCCTGAATCTATTTAGGGACTTCGAAGCGGTAGCCTATGCCGCGGAGAGTCTTCAGATATTGCGGGTGCCGGGGATCGCGCTCGATCTTTTCGCGTAAACGGCGGATGTAGACATCGATTGAGCGCGGCGTGACGAAGGGTGTTTCTTTCCATACGGCGTCGAGAAGTTGGTCCCGGGTGAGCACGCGGCCACGATGTGCGGCGAGGTACTCGAGAAGGCGGAATTCGCGCACTGTCGTCAGAACGTTGTTGCCTCCGACCTGAACCGTCATGGAAGAGGTGTCGATCTCCAGGTCGCCGAATCGCAGAACTTCTGTTCCCGCAGTGGTGTGACTCAATCCGCGCAGCACGGTTCTAACTCGTGCTACAAGTTCGCGGGGGCTGAAGGGTTTGGTGATGTAATCATCACCCCCTAGTTCCAGACCCTTGATGCGGTCCGCTTCGGATGTCTTCGCGGTCAGGAAGATGATCGGGATCGCAGAGAGAGCTGGAGTCTGGCGTATCTGGCGGCAAAGTTCGAAGCCGTCGGTCCCGGGCAGCATGACATCGAGAAGGAAAAGGGTAGGCATCTCGCGCACTGCTTCGGTGAGAACTGAGGCCCCACTGACGAAACTCTGAACTTCGAACCCTGCTGCCTGAAGATTATGGGAGATCAGGCGAGCGATGTCCTCATCATCTTCGACGACGAAGATGACCGGGCGAATGGGGAGAGGTGCTCCAGTGCTTCCTGTCCGTTCTGAGGATTCTGCGGGCAGATGCATTTTCGGTTCAGAGCCTTGAAAAGCAAGGATTTCGGAGACACGAGACTAGATACTCTAAAACTTTAGGAGGACAATGTTGCGCGAATGTTTCCCCATTGTTAATGGATGATGAATTCTGAAAGCAGTTCTCAGTTTTCAATTGAAATCAAAGCTAATTGGCAGTGTCGGATAGACTTGTGCGTTTCTTGGGTTGGCTGGTCGTGGCGAGAATTCTTGCCTTGTGAGAACTGAGAACTCCTCAGTTCGCGGCCTTTTTCTTTGGCATGTGACGGAGGCTACGGCCTTCAATCAGGCTATAAAGATCCTCAGCGAGATTGGTTGTGTGGTCGCCGGCGCGCTCGAGAGCTTGCGCCATCAGCAGAATCTCGAAGCCTGAGGTGTCGCCCTGCACAACTGTTTCAGCCAGATGCTTCTGGAACAGAGCGTGGCAAACGCGATCGATCTCCTTATCCATCTGTAGGACCTGTCTCGCACATTCCAGATCGAGCGTCGAGAAGCCCTGATGGATGAGGTCCAGCATATCGCGGAGCACGCTGGACATTTCTACAAGCTGGCGTGCGTCGGAAGCCGGAATCCTGGCGGTGCGAGCCTGCACGCGCAAAGCTACACTCATCACCAGGTCTCCGATGCGCTCCAGGTCTGTGGTGCTCTTCAGCGTGGAGAGCAGTTGGCGGGCGCGGGATTCATTCACGCGGGTGATAGCTTCGGGCAGGCGTTCGTCGATCTGCCGCTCGATCACATCGAGTTCTTTCTCACAGTCTTTAATCGCGAGGAAGGCCATGCGAGAGGAATTCGTGATCAGGTCGCGCACGTTGAACGCGGCGTCGCGGGCGATGAGGCAGGCTTTCAAGGATAAATTGGCGAGGTCGTCAGGGTCGGCGGACTGCTTGGGCCGCGCCAGCCCGGGGCGAGGCGTTGCTTGATCTTCTTCTTTTCGGAGGGCTGGAGATTTTCGTGGCATCTTGTCCGGAACCCATTAGAACAAGTCGAAAGTTTATTCTCGCAATATGAAAGGATGGTTACAACCTGATGACAGGCGATCTGCGATTGGCTGATAGCATTCAGGCAGAACGGAGGACCATCCTTTGAACCTCGCGGACTATCTACGAAAGGAATTTGCCTACAACTCGTGGGCGAACTCGGAAGTACTGCGTGCGATCCGCACGGCTGGAGCGGAGAATACGCGAGCGCTGCAGTTCATGTCACATATCCTGGCGGCTGAGCGGGTATGGCTCGAGCGGTTGCGCCAGGTGCCGCAGAGCGTCCCGGTGTGGCCGGACTCTGATCTGGCGCACTGTGAGTCTGAGGCAGCGGAACTGGGACGGGAGTGGAACGCGTATTTGGAACTGGCTACGGCCGGTGATATTTCGCAAGATATCGCCTACAAGAACAGCAAAGGCGAGGCGTGGTCGAGCGCCATTGTGGACGTGCTGACGCATGTGGTGATGCACTCGGCGTACCACCGAGGGCAGATTGCGAGCCAGATGCGGTCCAGTGGGCAGACGCCTGCCTACACGGACTTCATCCATGGCGTGCGAACTGGCAAGATCGGATAGCGGCTAAGGTGGTTGCAAACGCACAGTGCACACGGGACACAAGAAGAGCCCTTTTGCCCGCCACCAGGTAAAGACGTAATATTGCTGCAATGAAAAGACGGTTTGCAGTCCTCCCGGTTGCGTGTTCTCTTCTCCTATTCGCCGCCGATCAAGGCAAAATCCCACCGATGCCGATCGCGGTTACCAGCAACTCAGTTGCAACACTCAAGGGCGGGCTTGAAGTGTATTCCATGATGGGCCTCGGTACAAAGCGGACCTGGGACGACGTCAGCAACAAAATGTACATGCTGGGTTTGAGATCGGGAAGATGGCTCGAGCAACGTCCGGTGCCCGGGGTAGCGGGCCGCCTGGGATCCTCAGCGATTGGAGCGAAGGGGCAGATCTTCGTTTTCGGGGGTTACACGATTGACGGGCAAGGGGTTGAGTCCGTGTTGGGAGATGTGAACTCGTGGGTTCCGCAGGACCATCGCTGGTACCGGGCGGAAGACATCCCGATTCCCGTCGATCGAGCCGTCATTGGTGTGACACATGATCGGTACATTTACCTGTTGGGTGGGAGGTCGAGAAGCGGCCCGGTGAACAATGTGCAGGTCTATGACGCTGACAAGAACACCTGGAGTCAGGCGACAGCTTTTCCGGGTTCTCCGGTGTTCGGGCATGCCGGCGGAATTGCCGACGAGACTATTGTGTTTGTCGACGGCGCTAAGCGCGATCCGAGCAGCGGAAAGTATGTGACTTCCGATGAATGCTGGATGGGAAAGATCGATCGCAAAGATCCGGACAAGATCGAATGGAGCAAGCTGCCTGCACATCCGGGGCCGGGGCGGTTTGGGATCATCGCCGGTGCGGAACATGACCATCGTGTGTTGTTTTCCGGAGGAACCACGGCGCCGCACAACTACAAATTTCTCGACAGCGAGGGCAAGCAGGCCGAATTGTCACCCGTGAGCTTCGCGTTTGAGTTACACGGGAATCGCTGGGAGACGATTACAGAGGACACCTATGACGTCCGGGCGGATTCGCAGGGCATCGCGTTCACTCCGCTGGGGCCGCTCATTGTGGGCGGGACGCTGAAGAATTCGGCAGTCTCTGCGCGAGTATTAACTTTGCTGAAGAAGTAAAGCGGCTGGTGCCAGGTCCAATTCTGAGAGGTTTCCAATACTTGGTTCCTAGCGTTCGGGATACCTTCGTTATCTTTCCGTCCAATAAATCCCGAGCTAGGATGACATTGTTCCAGAACGCGAACGTTACTCATACCTCCTGAGAGAGCGGCGAACGGACCTCCGACCCTTCGCCGCTTTTCTGCTTGGATATGGATCCGAACCTGCAGTAGAATCATTCCACGTTTTTAGTTTCCCGTGGGCCCTCGCAGTTCACTCGACCCACGCTGAGGAAACCATGTTTCGACCTCGCTAACTCGCTCCCCTGCTCACCCGTGATATCGGGATTCCCTCTTTTCTTCTAAAAAGCTTGGGCGCGTGCGTGTTCCGCATCGCCTTTGCAGAAAGTACAGGTTTGTATGAGTTCGACGGCTACAACTCTTGAGCCGCAGCGTTCGCTTTGGGCGTCGGTGGTTGAGGCGATTAAGGGTTCGCATCAGGACTATACGGCAGGCAACCTGAATCGCGCGATTCTGCTGCTTGCTATCCCTATGGTCCTGGAGATGGTATTGGAGTCTCTATTCGCCGTTGTGGACGTTGCTTTCGTTGGGAGACTCGGCGCAGATGCCGTGGCCACCGTCGGCCTGACCGAATCGATGTTGAGTCTCGTGTTTTCGGTCGGGATGGGACTTAGCCTTTCGACCACGGCAATGGTGGCGCGTCGGATCGGTGAGAAAGACCCTGAAGGCGCGTCGGATGCAGCAGTGCAGGCAATTCTTCTAGGGCTGATCGTGTCATTGGTGATCGGGCTGCCGTGCCTGCTGTTTGCGCCGAACCTGCTGCGGCTAATGGGAGCGAGTCCGGCCATCGTTAAGGTAGGCAGCGGATATACGCGCATTTGCCTGGGAGGCAGTTGCGCGGTGCTGCTGTTATTCCTGAACAATGCTATTTTCCGCGGGGCGGGGGATGCGGCCATCGCGATGCGTTTGTTGTGGGTTTCCAACATCATCAATCTGGTTCTGGATCCCTGCTTGATTTTCGGCCTGGGACCCTTCCCAAGATTGGGTGTGACCGGCGCTGCCCTGGCGACGTTTACCGGACGCAGCATCGGAGTTATGTATCAGTTCTATCGCTTGTTCAAGGGCACGGAGCGTATCCGGGTACTGGCGTGGCAGATTCGCGTGCATTTCGAAGTGCTGTGGAAGCTAATACGCGTATCGCTGACTGGAATCCTGCAGTTTGCGATTGCGCATACGAGTTGGATTGGGCTGGTACGGATCATCAGCACATTCGGCGCGGCCGCTGTGGCCGGGTACACGATTGCGATTCGCATTGTCATCTTCGTGATTCTGCCCTCGTGGGGGCTGAGCAATGCGGCAGCAACTCTGGTGGGGCAGAACCTTGGCGCAGGCAAGCCGGACCGTGCCGAGGCTGCGGTTTGGCGGACCGGCCTTTACAACGTGCTCTTTCTGGGCACCGTGGGTCTGTTCTTCATCGTGTTCGCCGAACCTGTTGTGCAATTGTTCATTCATGATCCAGTGGTAGTGCCGCTCGGGGCAGCGTGTCTGCGGATCGTGAGCTACGGCAATCTCGGCTACGCGTATTTCATGGTCATGATGCAGGCATTCAACGGGGCTGGGGATACGATCACGCCGACCATCGTCAATTTCTTTGGTTTTTGGTTGCTGGAGATCCCGCTGGCCTACTTCCTCGCGAAATCTGTGGACATGAAATCCAACGGGGTGTTCTTCTCAATTGCGATTGCTGAATCTGCCATGGCTGCGGCGAGCGCAGTTCTGTTTAAGAGAGGAAAGTGGAAGGCCAAAAAGATCTAACCGCAGCCTGAAAAAACTGGGGCGGGAGGAGCGGTTTCGAACCGCCATCTCCGGGATGGAGCCCCGGCGCATTGCCGTGGTTATGCTACTCCCGCGTCAGGACTTGCGTATCCCGAGCGACCAAAATATTTGATTGAGAAATTTCTGTCAACAGGATGCGCACTTATGCGCTCATTTGATCTCTGCGCATGATCACCGCGCGCGGGCCAGTACCAGCGTGACATCGTCGGGTTGTTCCTTTTCACCGATCCAGTTGTCAACGGCTGTCGTGACAATCTGACTGATCTGCGCTAAAGGGAGGTGACGATTGCTGCGGACGAGGTCGATCAGGCGTTGCTCCCCGAATTCTCCGAAGTCATTCTCAGGCTCGGTTACGCCGTCGCTGTATGCCAGAAAAAGTTCTCCGGGATGCATTTCGACGGAATCCTCTTCGTAGGACATCCCGTCGAAGAGGCCAACGACGGTTCCACCCGCTTCCAGCCTCCGAGTGCTGCCTTCTTTGCCGATGAGAATCGGGGGGAGATGGCCTCCGTTGCTGTAGGTCAGAGTGCGCGTAAGGCCATCGTATACGGCTAGGAACAAGGTCGCATATTTCTCTGCCGGAGTGCTTTGGTAAAGCTGATGATTCAGCAGGCTGAGCAGGGCTGCGGGCGAGACTTCGATGCCCTCAGGCCATGTCGCCATCATTCTGCCCGAGCCCGCCACGGTACCCACCGCAACCGGCTCGCGTATCTGGGGCATGCTTTCCAGGCTGTACGCACGCACAGCCGAATGGATGGTAGCCATGAGCAAAGCGGCTGAGATTCCTTTGCCGCTGATATCCCCGACAGCGAGAATCATCTTGTGCGAGCTGGCAGCGAGGAAATCGTAGTAGTCGCCGCTGACAGTGCGGGCGGGCCTGCAGAATCCATAGACTTCGAGGGATTCGAGTTCGGAAATCTGACGTGGAAATAGTTGGGCTTGCACTTCCTGAGCGATGGCCAGTTCATTCTCTAGCCGCTGCTTCTCCCTCTGCTCCTGCATCAGCTTCTCAATTGATGCCGTCATGGAGTTGAACGAGAGTGCTAGGTCGGCGAGTTGATCGCTGGACTTAACCGGAATGCGATGCGTAAAGTCGCCACGATCGACGTGTCGGGTGGCCGCGTAGAGATCGGCAACGGCAGCGGTAGCTGTGCGCGTCATGCGCGTGCCGATGATGAGCGCGATCAGCTCGATTACCGCGAAGAATATCCCGATGCCCATCAGGATGTAAGTGACACCACGAACGAATTCGCCGAGCGCCGCAAACAGGTGGCTGTACAGAACGGCCGGCCGAGTGGTGACCTGCAAAACGACGGAGCCGGGCTGGACGGGTTTGCCGGTATGCCAATCGAGAATATTTAAGGGGGTAGCGAACGTGATTTCCCGGTCGAAGCTGCCGGTGGGCTCCGGCATGGTCCCCACTCTGAAGGCGGGATGCAGTACCTGCTGTGACTTCTGATTCTGCCCAACGTTCGGATTGCTGGTCGTGATGACGATGCCGCCTGAGCGTTTCTGTTCCGCTAGAGCTTTCGACTGGGTGGGATTCTCAGCGGGTTGCGCCTGTGTCCCCTCAGGGCTGGTGGTGTAAAGAGTGATCTCGCCGAGACCTTCGGCAATCTTGGCGACCAGTTCCTTGTCGAACGGCTGACTTGTGACTACCGTCAGTGTATTGGAGCCCACCGGAAGCGATGACGCTACCCGAAGAAATAGCTGGTCGTGGTCGCGAACGATATCCTGAAACTTGCCCTTCACGAGGGCGGAAAGCGTCAGGGAACTGCCTTGAAACTCGTTGCACAACGGAAGAGGCTTCTCGTCATACCAAGCACAGACGTGGCGTCTGCTCCAACTCTGGTCGCGCTTAGTGAGGCCGACGAGGGATTCCGGGATCGGTTTTTCGCCACGTTCCAGATGGGCGGCGAGTTCGCTACTGATCGTCTCGTTGACCGCCTCCAGACTGCGAAGTTGAGCGTCTTTCTCAGATGTAACAACGAAAACCGCGAATTGGCCACCCAATCCGTAAAGGGTGATAACGGCCATGGCGATCAGCAGCACGGCGGGGATTACGCCAATGAAGACGTAGGTGACGATCAGGCGATTTCGCAGACGCCACAATATCCGCCGCTTCACCCATCGGAAGGCCAGAATGAAGAACAATACGCCGGCCAGGAATGTAAGAAAGCTGACCCAGCCGCCGAGATATTCCCCCCAATTGCCAAACAGGTCCAGGATCTTCTCTAGGCCGAACAGGACGAGCGCCAACCCTGCTAGATAGCAGGCCAGGCGGGCCATCCGGCCCTGCGGCCAAAGGTCGGCTCGAGTCAGCCTGCTCCGCAATTCTCGGTAGGACCATTCCATGTGTTTCGCCAGAGCACTGATAAGATCAGGCATTATACGGCTTGCAACTCGCGCTGGGCTTCGCCTTTGGGGAAGATTTCACGCCATCGCTCGCAAGCTTTCTCCGCCTAGATCTCGGGATAAAGATCGAAGAACGCTTCCAGGCTGGTGCGTAGTTGCTTCTCAATCTCTTCCTTGCTGCCTTCGAGCACGTGCATGGTGACGTGGGCCTCGCGTCCGTTCGATAGTTTCACGGGCGCTTGACCCACTTCGACGACATCTTCGGAGGGCAAAAGGCGCATACCGTAGACCAAAGTCAAATTTGCCATAGCTCTAGTTTACGACTTCTGAGCCGGGCCATTTGGGGGATGGAATCCTTTTTCAAATTCAGAATTAGGTGCGGTCTCATTTAGAATTCCGGCGTGCCCAGAATCCGCTTTTCGCTCGCTTGTGTCTGCTTTCTTTCGATTGTCTGCGCTGCCCAGAGTGCAGAGCAACAGCAACCTGCGGGCGGCTCGCAGCAGCCGCAAGTCAAGGTGAACATGCTGAACGTGTGTACACCCTCGG
>Ga0335070_10008884_pt1 | contig 11799 bp, 21 predicted proteins | sample Lox_Sample_13_FD_206722 | JGI IMG/M metagenome (GOLD analysis project Ga0335070, IMG submission 206722) | Soil microbial communities from Loxahatchee National Wildlife Refuge, Florida, United States - Lox_Sample_1.3 | ecosystem: Environmental > Terrestrial > Soil > Wetlands | place: USA...
GTTTAACAGAAAGCTTGCCGCATCGAGCGGCGTGCCGGAGCGGTTAATTTATTATGCACTTCTGTTTCTTACCGGGGCCGTGGTGTCGTCAAACCTTGCGACGGTGGGTGGCCTGCTCATTTTCGCCTTGCTCGTGCAACCCGGAGCCACAGCGCTCCAGTTGACATACAATTTGAAACACTTTTTTCTCGTTTCCGCGGCTTCGGGAATCGGCGCCTGCGTTTCCGGTCTCATCGTGTCTTATATCTTTGATCTTCCTTCTGGTGCGTCGGTGGTTCTGATGGCGACAACCATCTTTGCCGCGGCATACACCTTCTCACCAAAACGTCGCTCGGCAAAACTCAAGAAAAGGAACATATCCCATGAAAATGACGCCAGATGAAATCTATCGAACACGAAAACAGTACTTCGACGATCACGCCGAAAAGTGGCTTGATATGTGGTACAAAGATCCCGCAACCGGGCGCTACGATAAGCATGAAAAGGACTTTGAGCGCCTGTTCTCGCTCCTGCCGCTGAAGCCAGGAGACCGAGTACTGGACGCTGGATGCGGAACTGGTGTGCTGGTTCCATTCGTTCTCGAACGCATCTCATCAACCGGATTTCTCTACGAGCTGGACTTTTCGGAAAAGATGATAGAAGCCAATTGGGGCCTGCATGCCCAGGATAACGTTCGATTCATCGTCTCGGATGCAGAGAACGCGCCGCTCGATGACGCCTCCTGCGACGTGGTGATCTGTTTCTCCTGCTTCCCGCATTTCCAGGATAAGGAAAAAGCCATGACGGCACTTTCACGCATCCTGAAACCGCGCGGAACTTTCGTAGTGTCACACTTCAACTCGTCGGAAGAGATAAAAGAGCATCACGCATCATGCCATGCCGTTATGCACGACCACCTGCCTGACGAAGTGGCTATGCGTTCGTTGTTTCAAAAAGCAAATTTAAATATTGAGGTGTTTATTGATGAACCGGGTTTCTATTGTATCATCGCAAAAAAATAGTCTCTGTCGAATCTGATCATGGTAAAGACAATCTTGGGACATCAATTTGATTAATCATCGCGCGAACGCGATCGGGCAATACTTGATACGCACTGGATCACACCGACCTGAAAAGCCTCGTCTTCTCCCCGAACATCAGATTGACATAGGGCCTGTAAGCTCGGATCATCTCGCTTTCAAGATAGCAAACCTTAAAGGAGGAGCCATGTGTGAGAGTAAAGTGTATATTCTCAAGGAAGGTAGGGAGGAATTAGCACTCGATGATGTATCCTATCTATGCTATCAACCAATCAATGTTTTTTTACACTGAACCTCCAGTGTCTCAGAACTCTCAACGTATTGATTGATTGATTTTTATGATCTGGAGGTCTCCATGTATTGAAATTTCCGATTTGATTTATAGAATCTTTTAATGTATTTTCGAACTGTTCTATTTTTCTGTCAGCGAAGTACAAGGTGAAGACATGAGCGAATGTTCAACGCCCTTTTCTCTTAAATGAGGGGCCGTGCCTGGCCCGAAGAGACCTAGGTTAGGTCTCCATCTCAATTGGAGAGAGAGAAGAGGAGGTTCCAGATTTATTTCTACCGTCTTGTGACCTAAGTTCCCTTGCTCGCCTTTTCCCTCCCTCTCGACGTTTGCCTGAAACAAGTTACCTATGGTCAAAACCCGATTTTGGGGAAGGAGGGTAATTCATGGCTACCGTTAAAAGCTTCTTTGCATCTCGTTGGGGGATCGTTTTTGCAGGTGTTTTTGTTGGAGTCTTTGCTCCGCTTTTGCAGAAGTGGGGCAATCCGGGCAACATGGGTATCTGCGTGGCCTGCATGGAGAGGGATATTGCAGGGGCGCTGGGACTCCATCGGGCCGCAATGGTCCAGTACATCCGGCCAGAAATCATCGCCTTTGTCCTGGGCGCCTTTATCGCCGCACTCCTCTTTCGGGAATTCAGGCCCCGGGGAGGTTCTTCTCCGATCATCAGATTCTTCCTGGGATTCTTTGCCATGGTCGGTGCATTGGTCTTTCTGGGATGTCCCTGGAGGGCTCTGCTCCGGTTGGCGGGTGGAGATGGGAATGCGATCCTTGGACTCGCTGGCCTGACGGCGGGGATCTGGGTGGGGATTCTCTTCCTCAAATCAGGATACACCCTGGGCCGGGCTACAAGAGTGATGTCTTTTTCAGGGTGGGTCTTTCCAATTGCCATGGTCGCCCTCCTTGTTCTGCTTTTGGTCGCACCTCAGTTTGGAAGAACGGCCGAGGGAACCCCCACGGGTCCGATCTTCTTCAGTTCAAAGGGGCCGGGTTCACAACATGCACCCATCCTGATTTCACTCCTGGTAGGCCTTGGCGTTGGGTTCCTGGCCCAACGAACAAGGCTTTGCACAATGGGGGCCATCCGGGATGTCATCCTGATCAAGAATACCCACCTCCTGAGTGGAATTCTCGGAATCGCCGGAGCGGCCTTCACCATGAATCTCATCCTGAGACAATTCCAGGCAGGGTTTACGAATCAGCCTATTGCCCATACAGACTACCTCTGGAACTTCATGGGGATGTCCCTTTCCGGGTTGGCATTTGCCCTGGCAGGGGGATGCCCAGGAAGGCAACTCTTTCTCTCAGGCGAGGGAGACGGTGATGCAGCGATCTTTGCCACAGGGATGATCGTTGGGGCCGGTTTTTCTCACAATTTTTCCATGGCCTCCTCCGCCGCAGGCCCCGGTGCCTATGGCCCAATTGCCGTGATCATCGGCCTGATTTTCTGTATTGTCTTGGGGTTCACCATGAGAGAAAAAATAGCCTGAGAAAGGAGAACAACGATGGCAGACAAAATCGATGCGAGGGGTCTTTCTTGCCCCCAGCCCGTGATTCTGACGAACAAGAAAATAAAAGAGATGGAGAAAGGGGAGTTTGAGATACTCGTCGATACCGATACCTCGAGAGAAAACATCTCCCGGTTGGCTCAGCAAAGCGGATGGAATGTTGAAGTCAAGCGAGTGAACGATGACTATTGTCTCGTTTTGAGAAAGGATTAAGGCATGATCTATTTCGATAACGCAGCCACTTCCTGGCCAAAGCCTCCTCAGGTAAAAGAGGCCATAGTGAGGTTCATGGATGAGATCGGGGCGAATCCGGGCCGATCTGGACATCTCCCTTCAATCGAAGCGGCAAGGGTCTTGCACGAAACCAGGGAGGTACTTTCCATTTGCTTCCACGTGAAAGACTCGTCCCGGATTGTTTTCACTCACAATGCCACGGAATCCATCAATTTAGGGTTAAAGGGTTTGCTAAAACCAGGTGATCATGTCATCACGAGCGGCATGGAACACAATTCAGTGATGAGACCTCTCAGGGATCTGGAGAAAAAAGGGATTGAATTGAGCATTATCCCGTGTTCCCCAAAGGGTATACTGGATCCCCTGGAAGTGGAAAAGAAAATTCAAACCAATACCAGGATGGTTGTTCTCAATCACGCTTCGAATGTGACAGGAACCTTGCTGCCAATCAGGGAGGTCGGCCAAGTTGCGAGAAAACACGATTTCCTCTTTCTGGTCGATGCTGCCCAGACAGCCGGAGCTTGCCCCATTGATATGGAAGAGGATGGAATCGACCTCTTAGCCTTCACAGGACACAAAAGTCTTTACGGCCCGCAGGGGACGGGAGGGTTAGTGATCGGTGTTCGTGTGAAGGAAAAGGAAATGATTCCGCTCAAACAGGGCGGGACAGGAAGCCGGTCTGAGTTTGAGGAACAGCCGGATTTCTTGCCGGACCGTTTCGAAAGCGGAACCCCTAATAGCGTGGGAATTGCTGGACTCCTTGCCGGCATTCGATTCGTGCTGGAGAAGGGGATCGAACAAATTCAAAAACATGAGATCAGCTTAATTCGAAAACTGATCAACGGTCTGAAGGAATTTCCCCAAGTCAGACTCTATGGTCCTGAAAGCGGGCTGGATCGAATTGCCACGCTCTCCTTTAACGTAGCCCATTTACCTCCCTCAGAGGTTGCTTTCCGTTTAGAAAGGGAATTTAGGATTCTCTGCAGGCCGGGACTTCAATGTGCACCCGCAGCCCATCGCACGATCGGGACCTTTCCCGAAGGGACGGTTCGTTTCAGTTTGAGCTATCTTAGCAGCGAGGAGCATGTTGACCAAGCTATTCAGGCCGTGGGCCAATTAGCGCAGGAGTAAATCCGAATATGTCTCAAGGTGTGATTCTCTTTCCTTCTATCCATTTCGTCCTCCACGCGGAAAAAATGATCAAGGGAAAAGGATTCTCCATCGATCTCATTCCTGTCCCCCGCCAGCTGAGTTCTGATTGCGGGATCTGCATGCTCATTGAATGGGAACGAAAAGAGGTGATCTGCACTCTCTTGGAGGAGAGAGGAGTAAAGGTCGAAGGTGTCCATCCTTTGCCACAGAAGGAGAATTAGATAAAGTGATTTTCTTCCGGTTCACGAGTTTGTATATGGATAAGAAGAGGTTAGAGCCAAAGAGTCGCTGTTGGAATTCTCAATATGGTCTTCTGATCTATGCTCATGGGGGGGATTTGGGTTGTGTTAGAGTTGAATCAAGGGAAGGTCGGCACCATTAATTATGGAGGCGGCATTTCTGGGATGAAACAGCGTCCAAGGCGCGATATCTGCTATAACGTCGTCTTTTTTAAATTGCTGAAAAGTTATTATTCGAAGATCAAACCTTCCTCTTTCTTACCTCAATAGCCGGAGACGGTTTTGGCAAGCTATTGTAACTTTTTTCTAAGCCGGGGCTACGGTCAACAAATGTTGTTTTCATTTAGACCTCCTGGAATTAGCCAGATAGGAGGGTAAAGATACCTGGCCCTGATAGATCGTCCCATTAATAAACCAGCAGAGGTGGCCAGCTTGAGATCCCCATGCTGGACAGTTTTGCCTGATCTCATGGGACACTTTCGTATCACCCAACGGGAACCGTTTTCCTTATGAGGTAGGTTCTTTAGAACGAGAAGAAAAAGAATCTGGCGTTCAATGTCGACGAGGATATTCCTCCACGGCGAAGATTTTGAAGCTATGCAAAGTCATCAGACAACCAAGTATTGATCACCTCCGTAGAACAGTCCAAGAGAACGCGAGACGAAGACCTTTCTTCGAGAAAATCGAAAACCCGCCTTAAGCTGGGTCAGAGGGACGATTGTCCTTCCTCTTGCGCTTTTCTTCGTTTCCTATAGTGTTCTCGCATGGCGTCAAGCTTCTTTTGCTGATCGTTGTCCAGGTCTTTTTTCATCCCGTCGATTAGTCTGTCGATCTCAGCCCGTTTTTGCAAAGAATATTCTCGCCGCTTTAGTTCGATTTGTTCGACGATTTCTCCGATTTTGATCTTTTGATCCTGTGTCAAATTCAGTTCCTTGGAAAGTCTTTCCATAAAGAACGCTTTCCGGGCTTTTGGGTCTCTTAGTCGAGGATACTGGCGCTCAAGATAAAACTTCGTGCCTGTCGCACCAACCAGAACACCCAGGATGAACAGAAGTGCTATGCCTGTGACGAGCTTCAACCTTTTCATTCTCTCTCCTCAGAATTCAAACAGTTGTGCCAATGTGATTTCTTCTTTCCCATCCATAAACATCTGGAGCAGATCGTCCCCTGCTGAAAAATTGAGTGTAGATAAAACCCCGATTAATGCAAGTATGAGTAGACACGCAACCGGAGCAAGTCGCCAGACGAATGGCCCAAACACATCAAAAAAAGATGGTATTGCTTGAACTGGACCGGCCTCGCGAATACGACGCATCAGGCCCTCCGGACACAAATCAACTTCTATGTTCTCCTTTCCCTGATGCGCCTGCCTCAGTATTCTTCTTAGCTTTTCATTCTCGTCTTTCTGGGAGTTCATGTCCCGCTCCTTCTATTTTTGTCTATACAGGTCCTACGTCCCATTTGCTTGTTGAGTAGCTTGTGAAGTTTTCTACGGGAACGAAAGGATCGCACCTTCACATTGGCAGCGGTCCATCCGAGAAGACTCGCTGCCTCCTTCACCGAACGGTCTTCAAGGTAAACCAGCTCCAATACCATTCTGTCCTCGGCTGGTAGTCTCTCCAACGCCCAATCCAATATCTCTCTGGCCTCATTTCTTAAGCCTCTTTCATGAAATGATCTACTGGATTTGTCGGATAGAGCTTGCTCCAGCCAGTCTCGCTGTTCTTGTTTCAGAGCACTCATTGAAAGTTCTCGGGACTCGTAATGTTTTCTCCAAAAGTCGTAACAGGTTCTTACGGCAATTGTCGATAACCATTGTTCGAACCCGCTATTGCCCTTAAATGTCCGTAGGGATTGATAAGCCCTGAAGAACACATCCTGCGTAATATCTTTGACTTCGTCATGGGGGATATGTCTCTTTATTATCTTCAATACGTAATTTTGATATTTCCTGAATAACTGCTCAAAGGCATTCACGTTGCCGGCAATAACCTGATGGATTATCTCATAATCACCAGGGTCACAAGGAGCATGCTTCATCGTAAGCTATCGATCCGATTTCATCTTGACGCAATTAACTTGAAGACCACCGGCAGGCAGGGTCAAGAGGTGAAAATCGATCCTGACCCTGCACAGCCTGCATTTGTTTCTACTCCCGGAGATTCATCCGAACGTTGTCCTTGATTACGGGGCGGATACCGTTGGGGATCCGCCCTGCGTCCCTCTTCTATGCTGCTGCAGCAATTGGATTTGTTCAGCAGTAAGGACCGATTTAATTTCATACATCATCTGTGCCTTCATCAAAAAGAGCTGTTGCCGAAGAGGGGCAACCTGGCTGTAGGCGGTTGTGACGCCATTGATATAAGTGGCCTCATCAAGGGAGGTCGCCTGGAGTGCTGTTCGAAGATTTTTCTGAGCATCCCTAAGATTACTCCACGCACTTTTCAGGTCATATTTTCCGTAGATGCCCAATATCTGAGATTTTTGAGATTCTGATAGATTCAGTTCAAGCAGGGTTTTCAAGGCAAATAGTCTACCCCCGCGATGCCCGCCGTTCATGGCTTCTGCGACGTGCACGCCGGCAAGGATGATTGTCAGGGCCAATGTTACCGTGAATATTTTTGTGAGTTTCATCTTATTATACCTCCCTTTTTAAAATATCTTGTAGATTCTAGAAATTGTAACCGGAAAAGGTCAAAATTACTTCACCATTGGACTTGAAACCTTTCATACAGGGAGGCGAACGTTCGGGTGGCAGGATCATTGGACCCCTGAGGCTACGTGCAAAAGGGCAATCATCCGAAGCCCCGGAGGATTCATGGGCGGGAAATTTCAATAGACGGTTCTTTGTTTTCTTCATCCTCCACCTAACTATCTTAGATGTGTTGTTATAACTGAAGTCGTAAACGATCCCGAAAAAGTTACAGAAAAATCAGGTGAAGGGCAGGACGGTCTCTTGGCAGAGGACGTAAATTTCTTGTAACCGTTTTCGAGAATCTTACGACTTCTACTGAGAAGGTCCGTAAGGGCGGAAATCTTCTTATAATGGATCCCAACAAATGGAAATGGTTGGTTGATAATCCTGATTTGAGAATTTCGCAAGGTTGGATCGATGAACTACCATAAGAACGACTTGAGGAGCCCTGAAGAAGAACGATCAGTTCCAGATATCAATGGTTATGAGACGAAAGAAGAATCAATGGGCCAGGAAAGGACTGGAACAGTAGTGCGGCATGGAACTGGCGCCGAAGAGGAAGAATCGTTCGTACGGTTCGAACTTCCTCTCATCATCACCTGCTGGATTGTTTTTCTTATCATATTCGGATACTTCGTGTACTGGTGATTCGGAGCTTTAGCCAAAGTAATATTAAGGAATCTTCACCCAAGTTTAATCCCGACTTAATCTTTTTTTTCGTACACTGTCGCTACAGTTATACGGAGATTCTAAGGATGAAAAGGAGGGTAGTATCAAGGAGGAGGTCGTCTGAGTACATTAGGATTAGTGGTCGGGATACTTTTCAGTGTGTCATATGTCTTTTTACAAAGCGTCAACCAAAGTTGAATATCGAGGATGGACGAGCATGAATTCTAAAACATCAAAAAAAAGATCGAAAAGGATCCAAGTTATTCTGGTCATTGCAATTTCTCTCTTTATTCTGGCACTTCCCGCTTATCTCCGTTGCACCCAGCTGTCACAAACCAAATTCGTTTCTTCTGACCTTGGTTTTGAGAGTCCGGGCCAAGAAGAGGGGCTGCCTGATAACGAGAAGGAATTGAAGGTATACGGACCAACTGCCTTCCTGACCATATTCGTTTTGGGCACCAATCTCTTCGAGCAGTCTTCCCATTCGTTTCCCCAAGCACTTTCTCTCCGTCAAAGAATCGTCCTTCTTCGTTGTTGAGAAGACACGGTTGTCGCACTTCTTCATTAACCTTTATCGAATCGATACCCTACTTTATAGAATCGTTGGGGTTACGTCAATGCCAGTCGTGGGTTTTATAGAGGAGGTCATTGATGACAACAAAATGTCTTCACAGCTGGAAACGACGAGCAAGCCGACTCAAAATGGAGGCCTACGCCATTTACCTAGCCTACAGGGATCCCCGAGTTCCCTGGTATGCAAAGATTCTTATTGTTTGCGTCATTGGATATGCCTTTAGTCCCATAGACAAGTTCCTAAATTCCATCCCTATCATAGGGTATCTGGATCATCTTATCCTAGTCCCACTGGCTGTTGCATTGGTATTCAGAAAGTTGATCCCGTCAGCGGTTTTGAGGGATTGTCGAGAAATAGCCATGAATCGAAAGAAACCTACAAACTGGCCTGATGGCTTCATCATCATGTTCGTCTGGCTTCTATTCGCATCGTTGATAATCGTTTGCACAAAATGGGCCATGAAAGATTGGAATCTGGTTCTCGGGCAGTGGCTCAGGTGGTTCATACGAATGACTGTAATTTCAGAATCAAATGCCCGGTAACCAACGGGTAGTTTGACAGCGGAGGAGACATACTCTTGAGCTCATAAGAGAAACCGAGAGAGAATTGAACGAGATCTTAAAGTTGTAAGTAATACAGGGATAAGGAGAAGAAAAATGAAAAAGAATTCGTCTGAGAAAACCAAACCTAAGACCAAGAAGGTTCGATTCAATTTGAATGTCCCTAAAACTGAAAGGGTATCCTTAACAGGAGATTTAAACGGTTGTGTGTTGGTCATTCCAGAAATCTTCGGGATAAATGAGCGCATCCCTCTTAACCAAGTGGGGCACCCCGAGTATAACCTTTGAGGCTTGCGCATGAAGGAAGAAAGGCAGATTCCCTGGATACTAAAAAAAATCCAAGAAAGGAGAAAAACCATGCTTATTTGTGTTTGGAATTTATCTCCCAATGTATCAGAGGATTTTTTTTGCCAGACTTTTGAAGCGTTCGGTCAGGTAAGCTTTGCAATAATCTCTTCAACAAACCTTAAGGACAGAGGTAATGGCCAATTACGAAGATTCGCCTTTGTAGAAATGCCTCACCAGGCTGAAGCGCGAGCGGCAATTGAAAACCTTAACAGGAAGACTCTCCTTGGCCGGCAGATGATTCTCTATGGATCATCTGAAAATTGATCAGAAAGGTTACTTTATGACACTGTGGCAGAAAGGGAATGAAAGGAGAAACCACCATGAAAACAAAAGATGGGGATACAGTAAAAAGTTTTTTAAATGGCAATTACTATAAGGTTAAAAGAATTGTGAACAGCATGGTTGTCCTTGAATCTGAAGATGGCCGAAGCAGAATTTTGACAGACGTTGAGAACTTAAATTTATTTTATAAGAAAGAGGAGAGTATTCAAGTATGAATTAAGACGTTATGATCCCTTTTCGCTACAGTTGTATTTTGTGCAAAAAGGCGACAGACGTATGGTGCGAGCATGTGGGTCTCTCCTCCTTTTAACTGGGAGTACGCTAAGTAGAATTGTTCGGGATGAGCTGATTTTGCTTGCTTGATAGTATCTTAACAGGGAAGGAGAAAAAATGACTATTGGCAGGGTCCGCACGCGCAAGGTCTTATATTTTGTTACGGTCTTAGCTCTTCTGGTGTGTACCTGGGATTTGTCGCAGTGGTATTATAAATATAAAAGGACATCCAGTAGAGGAGCGCCAGAGGCGAATGGCAAACTATCCGATGTGGAGGCAAGGGATCGCCGAGGGAGACCACAACCTAAAACGGTGCACGGTACCGTACTGGATATAACCGGACATTTGGTCGCCGTCCTTGAAAGGATTGGTAAAGTGATCCGAGTCGCCTATGTCCCAGGCGATTTACCTCCCGATCTTATGCCTGGGAAAACAGTTACCGTAAGCGGTCAGTCTGAGAAGGGTCTCATCTACACGAGTGATATACGCGTCACCGGTGGCACTGCTTGGCCGCCCCCGGCAACACCGCCCCAGCCTTCCGGACGAATTGACCACATCCTTTTCTTGATCCAGGAGAACCACTCCTTTGACAACTACTTCGGCACCTATCCCGGAGCTGACGGTTTTCCGAAAGGGATTAAGGTTCCGGTCGAACCCGGAGGAGAGCCGTTCATCGTGCCATTTCATTTTGCCTTTGATTTAACCCATGACCTGCCCCACACTTGGGAAGCCGCTCACGCTGCCATTCATGGGGGCAGGAACGATGGATGGATTACTGCTGAGCGGACCCTGGATACGATGGGTTATTACGACCGTACGGATATCCCAAATTACTGGGCCTATGCGGACCATTTTACCCTGTGTGACCAGTTCTTTTCCTCGCTCCCGGGGCCATCGCTGCCCAACCATCTCTATACTGTTGCAGCACAGTCAGGTGGGATAGTCAATAATACCTACTTGGCCCACAGGCCAATCGAAGATGGCTTCAACTTCCAGACCTTAGCCGAACTGCTGGGCTCCTCAAACGTAACCTGGAAATATTATAGTGGCGAGGATCCAAAGAAACTCGACTTCTGGAATCCGCTCCCGGGCTTCAAGAGTTTTAAGAAGAACAAAGAGCTTATGACTCACCTGGTTTCAAGTACTGAATACTTCCGGGATTTGCGCGATGGAACGCTGCCCTCAGTGGCCTGGATCGCGCCGAACTTCGAGGAGAGTGAACACCCCATCGCCGACGTCCGCGTTGGAATGTGGTATGTCACAAGTTGTATTAATGCTCTCATGAAGAGTCCGTACTGGAAAAATACCGTCTTGATCGTCACTTGGGACGACTTTGGGGGATTCTACGACCATGTGGTGCCGCCGCAGGTGGATAAGTATGGATACGGCCCACGGGTCCCGGCAATTGTGATCTCTCCTTATGCGAGAGCCGGATTTATTGATAAGACTCAGTACGACTTTACTTCCGTGCTTCGCTTTACCGAGGACCACTTCAACTTGCAGCTTCTGGCATCACGGGATCGCCTGGCCAACAGTATCGAGAAAAGTTTGGATCTCTCGCAGCAACCGTTGAATCCGTTTCTGATCGAGGCGCCACAACCGTAGTTCGCATAATCTGACGGCGTTCTTAATAGAAATGAACGAAACCCTCAAATTACAGAGCCATTTCTGCCGCCCTCCATGTAAAAAGGCGCCATTTTCATTTTCTCTCATTCGCCAATCCTGGATTTTCCTATGGTCAGAGTATGCCATAGGTAACGATGAGAAACTACTTATGCCTTCCGGCAGGGATAGGTGTTTCTATTCGTAATCGTCAACCTTCAAGGTTAGATTTGACTGAGGACTTGTAGGTGTAGGTGCGCCACGAAGGTGCATGAAAGATGAGGGTAGGCCCCTCGGAGCCGGTTTACAGGAACAGGCTTCAAACCGCCTTAAGCTGCAGTGGTAAAGAGCCATT
>Ga0335070_10008885_pt1 | contig 11799 bp, 6 predicted proteins | sample Lox_Sample_13_FD_206722 | JGI IMG/M metagenome (GOLD analysis project Ga0335070, IMG submission 206722) | Soil microbial communities from Loxahatchee National Wildlife Refuge, Florida, United States - Lox_Sample_1.3 | ecosystem: Environmental > Terrestrial > Soil > Wetlands | place: USA: Florida...
GAGCAGCAGTTTGTGAATCACCGGGTCGATACTTGGCACTTCGAATGCCGACTCCAGAACGGAGTCCAAAGTCGCGTCGTCACGCGTCGAAGGCAATACCGGAAGCGTCGAACTGATGGTCGTTCCCGGCGACAATCCGCTGCGCTGACGCGTGCCCTGGTAATTCACGAAGAAGTATCCAAGCTTCGCGCTCGGGCCGATGGGTCCGCCAAGACTGCCGCCGAAGATGTTCTGCTTGATCGACGGGCGCGACTGTCCGGACCGTTTCAGGAACCATTCGTTCGCGTTCAGGACATCGTTGCGGAAGAACTCGTAGAGGTCGCCATGAAAGTGGTTAGTGCCCGATTTCAGAATCGCGTTCACGTTGCCGCCGCTGTTGCGTCCCTGGCTGGCATCGTAGAGCGAGGTCTGGACTTTGAATTCCTGGATGACATCGGGGTTGGGCAGCGGAACGTTGGTAGACTGCGAGACGTTGTAGTCGGTCGCGCTGATGCCCTCGATCAGGTAGTTGTTGTTGTCTTCGCGCTGGCCGTTGACGATCACGCGAGCGTTGCCGCGCCCGAGCTGGGCCGACGCGTTGAGTTCGCTTTGCGCGCCGGTCGAGAGCGTCAGGAGTTGCTGGAAGTTCTGCGTCGATAACGGAAGCTCGCGGATGGTTTCTTCCTCGATGGCCTGACCGGTGGTCGCGGTCGTAGTCTCGACCGTCTGGACTTCGGCCTGGACCTCGACTTTTTCGAGGACCTTCAATGGGGCAAGCTTGGCGATAAGCCGCGTGGTCTCGGTGATGCGGACGTCGATATCCTTGAAACTAGCCTCGGAGAGGCCGGCGCCGTTGATCTTCACCGTGTACTTGGCAACCGGCAGCAAGGTCGCGATGAAGTTCCCGTTGGCGTCGGTCTTGAGCGAGCGCGTGACTGCGCCTGTGTCCTGGTTGATGATCTGCACTTGCGCGCCGGCGACGACCGCCCCGGTCACGTCCTGCACGGTGCCGCTGATGGCACCGGTAGCGCCGCCCTGGCCCGCAGCCAGCGCGGCCAGCAGAAACATCAGCCCTGTCAAAACTGCGAGAGTTTTGAATTTCGACATACACGGCCCCCTTGGCCAAACATTCCAACTTCTTGTCTTGAGCTTGAGGTGGTTTCAGGACAAGCGGGCGTGTGGACCGCCGCGTTTCCGCGCAGTCATCTTCCGTCTTCCATGCCCGCGTTCTGCATACACCAGTCCCAGGGATTCCCCGATGACAAATCACCCCAGGTTATGTCTCTTTAAATTGGGCGGAAGCTTACTTTAAAACAACAGATGTTGCAATAGTTGAAGTTGGTGCGGAACGGGCAGCGGAGGCACTTACCGCAGGTCGTTTGGCGTTAGAAGACCACCAAAACGTTTTTCCATTTCTACAATCCTTTGTAGAGTCCTCCGTCAACCAGAATGGTCTGTCCGGTGACATACGAAGCCCTCTCCGAGGCGAGCCAGACGATGGCGTCAGCGACCTCGCGCGGCGCGCCCAAGCGCTTGAGAGGAGTGTCGGCTGCCAACCCATCAAGAATCTGACTCTCGGTCTTACCGAGGGCCGCCGAGCGCGATTTCGCAAGTTCCTTCAGGCGATCAGTCGCGGTGTAACCGGGCCCGACGTTGTTCACGAGTATGCCGTCCTTGCCGAATTCATTGGCCAGGCTCTTGACGAGTCCGACCACACCGGCGCGGACCGCATTGGAATACACAAGGTCGTTGACCGGCTGTTTTGTGCTTACCGAGGTCAGCGTGATGATGCGTCCCCACTTTTTTTTCTGCATGTGAGGAATGACCTCATGTGCGAAATACACCGTGCTCATGAAATTCAACTCGACGGCGCGCTTCCACTCCTCGATGGTGGTCGCGAGGAACCCCTTGGCGGGGGGTCCGCCGGCGTTGGTAACGCAGATATCGACGCTGCCGAATTTCTGCACGACGTCGGCAACGAACTGCCGCACAGCCTGGGCATCGGTGACGTCGAAGCCTTCAGCCAACACATCTGTGCGGTATTGTTCACCGATTTTGTCGGCGGCTGCGGCAAGGTTGGCCTTGTTCCGGGAACACATTGCGACCCTGCATCCTTCAGCTGCGAACGCCTCGGCAGCCGCCCGTCCAATTCCCTGGCTGGAGGCGGCAACGATTGCCACTCGATCCTTCAGTCCACTGTCCATAGCGGGTTGGATTATAAACGGCATCAGCGCCGGCAGCTTCGGCTGAGGATTTTGTCGCGGCGAAGGACCATGCCGGATCTTTCGCTGAAGGCGTCTCCCAACTACTCTTGCCGCTCGCGCGGCGGCGCAGGTACTCTAGACGAGTACGCATTTCCGGGGAAATCATGGCGACCGCCTGTTATATCTGGATCGATGATTCGTTACGGCCTTCGAGCGAAGGCGTCGTGCCCTTCTTGAGCGCTGGGGTGCAATACGGGTTCAGCGTGTTCGAGGGAATCCGCTGCTACGCGACCGACAAGGGTCCAGCCGTCTTTCGGCTCGAGGAACACGCCCAACGCTTGCTGGACTCGGCGCACATCGTGGGATTTCGCGATCTGCCCGTATCGCTTGACCAGGTGAAGACTGCGATTCATCGCACGATCGCGGCCAACGAATATAGCGCATGCTATATCCGGCCGATGATCTTTCTCGATGGCGCGCTCAGCATGACCGTGGAAGCCGGGAAACCGCGCTTCATGGTGGCGGTGTGGGAGTGGAAGACCTTCTTCAGCGGCGAAGCGAAGGAGCGGGGGATTCGCGCCAACATTGCATCTTTCACGCGGCTGCACCCCAACATCATGATGACCAAGGCCAAGGTCTCGGGTAATTACGTGAGCTCGATCCTTGCCAAAACGGAATCGATCCGCGCCGGTTTCGACGAGGCAATCATGCTGGGGCCCGACGGTTACGTCGCCGAATGTACAGGGGAGAACCTTTTCCTCGTGCGCAATGGGGTTATCTACACATCGCCTCGGGCGGGCATTCTGGAGGGGATCACGCGCGACAGCCTAATCACGCTCGCTCGCGATCTGCACTATGAGGTGATCGAAGAACCCATCTCGCGTGACCAACTTTATATTGCCGACGAGGTTTTTGTGTGCGGAACCGCCGCGGAAGTCATCGCGCTGCGTGAAATCGATTTCCGCACCATCGGCGATGGCAAAGCTGGTCCCGTGACACGCGCCCTGCAGCGGGAGTTCGAGCAGTTGACGGCCGGGCGACATGCTCGCTCGCCGCAATGGCTTGCGTTAGTGCCGGCCATGGACCAAGCAGCAGCGCGGTAAAACAGTTCCCAGTACCCAGTTCTCGAAAGCGGGGTAGAGCCTATGAAGAAGCAGACATTTCGCCGTGAATCGACGGCCGTGCACGGTGGTATCGATCTCAATAAGAAGAATGGCCCCCTCGCCACCCCGATTTACCAGACCTCGACGTTCGAAGTCACCGACTCGCAAGAGCAGTTGCGCGCGACCTCAACCGACCGTTTCTACACGCGCTACGGCAATCCCACCCACACGGTCGTCGAGAACGCGATCGCGGAACTCGAAGGTACGGAGGCGTCCCTGCTCTTCTCGTCGGGCATGGCTGCGATTACGACGTCGATGCTGGCGCTCTGCAAGGCGGGAGATCATATTGTCGCGCAGCGGGATATTTACGGAGGCGTGACGAAGTTTCTTTCACAGTGGCTGCCCAAATTGGGAATTGAAACGACCTTCGTGGACACGAACGATTTTGAGCAGCATGCCGGGGCAATTCGTCCGAACACGCGCATTCTTCACATCGAATCGCCGACCAATCCCACCGTGCGTGTGGTCGATCTCGAAAAGATCGCGGCCCTGGGAAAAAAGCACGGCGTCATCACCACGATTGACGCGACCTTCGGAACTCCGATCAATTGCCGTCCGGCGGAATGGGGCATCGATCTCGTTCTCCACTCGGGAACAAAATATTTTGGCGGACACGCCGACCTGATCTGCGGCGTTGCTACGGGACGACGTGAGTTGATCGACCAGATTCATAGCGTGCGAACCACGCTTGGGTGCTGTATGGACCCACACGCGGCGTTCCTATTGCTGCGGGGCATAAAAACGCTGGCAGTCCGGGTGGAACGGCAGAATCAGAACGCGCTGCGGGTGGCGGAATATCTGAGCCGGCATCCGAAAGTGACGCGGGTGCATTATCCGATGCTCAAGTCGAGCCCCGATCATGCGAACGCGCAGAAATACCTGAAGGGAGCGGGCGGGGTGCTGAGCTTCGAGGTCGAGGGCAACGGTGAAGACGCGTGCCGGGTCGCCGAGGCGCTGAGCCTGTTCACGCTGGCGCCGAGCCTAGGCGGAGTTGAGTCGCTGGTTACCATTCCGGTGCTGACCTCGCATGCCATGATCACGCCGGAACTGCGCAAGAAGATGGGCGTCACCGAGCAGATGATCCGTTTGTCGGTGGGAATTGAAAACGTCGAAGACCTGATCGAAGACCTGGAAAAGGGTCTGGCGGTACTCAGCGGGACGCGGCAGCACGCGGGCGTGGCGGGATAGAGCTTTCGCAAGGAATGTCTGGTTTCTGCTCCGGGGCTAAAGCCCACTTCGTGGAAGCCGACCCACGGCGCGCCTGAAGGCGCGCCCTTTCACTTTGGAGCAAAAGAAAATCCTGGCTCGGTTGAGCCAGGATTTTTTGTGTCCTGAACAACTTCTCTTCAACTACGCGGCTAGAAGATGAACTTCGCACCCAACTGCAGGATGCGCGGGTTGTGAGCGCCCTGGGTGCGCAGGAAGCCGTCCGACCCGAACGTGTTCACACCCGAGGCATTGTTAGCCGCGCCCGATCCAGAATCGCCGGCCACGGGCAACCACTGGGTGTGGTTGAAGATGTTGTAAGCTTCCGCGCGGAACTCGAAGGCCATGCTCTCACGGATCGCGAAGTGCTTGAACAAGGCCATATCGAAGTTGACGCGACGGGGGTTGGTGAGCGAGTTGCGGCCGGCATCGCCGAATGTCAATCCGCGAGGCGCGGCAAACGCATCAGGGTTAGCAAACAGCGGGCTGAAATGAGCGTCGCCGGTCGGGCTCTGCTGGATGGCATTGGGATCGCCGATGATGTCAGGCCGCGAAGTGGAGCCCACGCCGTTGGCGACGCCCGCGTTGTCTCCGGCGAAGACCAGGCCGTAGGGGGTGCCGCTTTGCGCGGTGATGATGCCTGAGACTTGCCAGCCGCCCAGGACTTTGTTACTCAGACCGGGCTGCCTGAAGAATGGCAGATCCCAGACGTAGCTGAGGTTCATGATGTGCCGCTGGTCGAACGCCGAGTTCGCCCGGTTCGCCGACGGATTGAACGAGTCGTTAAAAGCGGAGTCATAGCGATCGGACGAATCGTCGATCGAGTGGCTGTAGGTGTAAGAGAAACTCAACTGCAATCCGCCGAAAGTGTGGCGGACCGAGGTCTGGAGGGCATGGTAAATGGACGAAGAAGCGAACTCCAGCCGGGTGATGTCGCCATAGCCTGGGAACCCACGGAAGAGATCGGGGTTGGTGCCGCATGCCGCCACGCCGAGATTGATCGCCGCCTGACCTGTAATGGGCACGCCGCTCGGCGTCATAGCATTCGTGGGAACGCCAAAGGCATCGAATGAGTCGCCGCAATCGGGCACGAGACCCGATGTATCGGCGTCGCTGATGGGCTCGCCGGGTTTGTACGGATCCTGCGACAACGGAATCGGATGCAATTGGTTGAGGTTGCTTTGCCGGTTCAACTGCGTGCCTTTGCTGCCCACATACGAAATCGTGGCTACGGTGTTTTTCACGATTTCATGCTGAACATCGAAGTGCCACTGCTGGATGTACGGCCACACCGCTTTCGTCGGAATAGAAACGACACTCAACGGGAACTGCGGGGCCAATTCTCCGCCGGCTGCTCCAATCAGCGTGTATCCGGAGACCCCGGCTCCGCCAATCGAGTTCTGCTGAACAGTCGTGGCGAGTGGTGGCGAGTTTTCCAGGGACTCGCTGTTCGCCTCGTTGCCATTCGCGTGTTCATAGAAGACTCCGTAGCCCGCTCGAATTGCGGTCCTGCCGTTTCCGAAGGGATCCCACGCAAAACCGATTCGCGGAGCGGCATTGAAGAGCTTGCCTTGCATGCAGCCTACTGGAACGCCCGCCGTAACCCCGCATTGCACAACTCCATTCGGGAGGTTGGTGAGCGATACCGGTTGCGTCGGATCCGTTCCGAGCCCGGTTACGGTTCCGTCGTCCGGATTTACTGAGGTTTGACCGGGCTTGTAGTGAGCCGGATCGAAGTTGAACGCCTGGTGCTGCTTCTCGCGGTACGTTCCGAACAAACTGACACGCAACCCCAGGTTCAACGTCAGTTTGGGAGTGATGTGCCAATCGTCCTGGAAATACGGCTCAAGAATCTTGTAACGGTTGTAGTACTTGATCCGCTGATCCTGTTGTCCGAAGCTTGAGATATATCCCAGAAGCATGTCAGCGAAAGCGTTGCCGCTGGTCACGCCGCCGCTAGTGTCATCAAACGTCAGGTACCCGGGGATGGAACCGGCTCCCAGTTCGCCGCCCAACTCGTTTTTCTGGCCTGCGACGAAGTAAGCGCCGAATTGCAGGTTATGCTTGCCGATGATCTTGCTGATGTTGTCGCGGTAAGTGTAGGTCGGGTTCGCGTTATAGGGACCGTTGGGAATGTATCCGGCATCCTGCCCGAATCCGCCATCGTAGAGATTCGTCACCAGGTTGAAGCCCGGGATGATTCCGTCGCCGTTGCCGCCGAACAGATCGCCGATCGGAAGTCCCTGCGGGCGCTGCCAGGCGCCAGTGTTGTTCAGGACAATGTGATCGGTGGTGTAGCTGAAGACGAACTCGTTGAGCAGCGTGGGTGAGAAGGTCGAACTCAAGCGGGTGACGAGGCTGAGGCCGGGCCCTTTGAAGTCGGTTCCCAGCGTCGGGAAGGTGCCGACGTTGGTCCAGAGCGGAGTGGACTGCTCTTTGACCCACGAATCGTGGATGTAACGGAATGTGATGCGGTTGTTCGCGTTCAGATTGTGATCGACGCGGATCAGTTCTTCGCGCCAGTTGACAGGCTCGGGCGCCGTGCCGACAAACCGTGAGTCTGTTCCGCTCCCCTCGGTCGGAGCAGGAATGAGTGCCAGCAAAGACTGGGCGACCGCTTGGCTGTTCTGGAACGCAGGGACGGTGGTCAGGTCAGCCGTTGGCGCCCCATTGATCACCGGACACGCGACGTCGGGGCAGACATCGCTGAAATTCCCTGCCCGCTCTTCGACTGACGGAACCAGGCTGTTGAACTCCGCTGGCACGCGGTCGCGCCGCCATTCCTGCGACCAGAAGAAGTAAGTATGGTTCTTCCAGACCGGACCTCCGATGGTGTATCCGAAGTCGTTCTTCTTGTAGGGCGATACCGAATCCTGGAAATAATTGCGAGCGTTGAAGGCATCGTTACGAACAAACTCGTAGACGTTGCCGTGGAACTGGTTGGTGCCGGACTTGGTTTCGACTTCGATAGTGCCGGAGCCATTGCGGCCGTATTGCGCGCCGTAGTTTGAGGTCAGCACCTTGAACTCGGCGATCGCTTCCAAGCTGGGATACACGTTCAACGTATTGTTGCTGCCGTTGTCCATGTTGTCGCCGCCATCGAGTTCCCAGTTGTTGTACTCGATGCGGCCGCCGTTAATGCTGTAGCTGACGTTACCGGCGACACCGACTTGGCCTTCATCCTGTCCGGTCTGGTTACTGACACCAGGGACGAGCGTGACCAACTGGGTGAAGTTGCGCCCGTTCAACTGAAGCTGAGTGATTTCTTTGCCGGTGACGGTTCCGGCCAAGTCGGAGGACTGCGTTTCGACTTGTGCGACGGAGGTGCCGATGACTGTCACTTCCGTCGAAGTTGCGCCAACCTGCATGGTGATGTCGTTGCGCGCCTTTTGCGCGACTCGCAGTATGATGCCCTGCACTTCGAACTTCTTGAACCCTGTGGCGGTGACCGTCACGTCGTAAGAGCCGGGGGTAAGAGCGGGAACGGAATATTCCCCGTCGGAGTTCGTGGTCGTCTCGCGCCTGATACCGCGGTCGGCGCTGGAAACCACCACCGTCGCACCGGCGACGTTCGCGCCCGAGGAGTCGCGAACGGTCCCGGTAATGGAAGCGGTATCCTGGGCGAATAGCAGCGCCGCAGAAAAGACGGTTAATAGGACTACGAGAGCGGAAACAATACGAATTTTCATACCGAACCCCCTTAGGGAATTCCAGAAAACGGATGCCCGCCGCCCACAACTCTCCGCCAAAGGCTGCGCGCCGCAGTTCACTCTGATTTCCTGACTACTCGAAGCAATCCATGGGCCGAAAATGAGAACGTATCGAGAGAGTAAAAACCTCAAAATCCCTTTATTAAAACGTATGAATAGTGCGACAGGGCGCGACGGGTGTCAAGTCAAAATCAAGGGCTGTTTTCAGGAATCGATTCACTTGAGACTGCGCGTCGATTCGCGAACGATCAGCTCGGGCGCCATTTTGCGGTGAATGGCGCGCGGGGTCTTCTTTTCCAGCGTGCCGTTGATAGCACCGACCACGATGCTGGCCGCGGCCGCTCCCATCGCTTCCATGGGCTGGCGAACCGTGGTCAGGGAGGGAGCATAGAGCGAGGCCGGAGCGATGTCGTCGAAGCCGATGACGGAGCACTGCTCCGGTACACCGATGCCGGCCTTCGAAAGGGCACGGATGGCGCCGAATGCTGTCATGTCGTCGAACGCCATCAGCGCGGTGAACTGCACGCGCCGGCGCAACAGCTCCTCGGTCAGCTTGTAGCCATCTTCGAAGCTGGAGAACGGATCGCGAGACTCGGGAAGGTCGAGCACAAGGCGGGGATCGATTTTCAGGTTGAGCTCGCGCGCCACCCCCTGCACTCCGCGCCAGCGCGGTGTTGTATCCGACAATTGCCGGGGTCCGCGAATGAAGGCGATCTTACGATGCCCTAGTGAGTAAAGATGCTCGAGGGCAGCGCGGCCACCGAGCGCATTATCGACGATGACGGAACTCACGTTTTCATTTTTCAGCTCACGGCTTACGATGGCGGTTGGAATCTTGCTTTTCTCGAGGTCCGCCAGCACATTGATGTCGAGAAACAGCCAGTTCGCAAGCACGACCAGGCCTTCAATGCGCCGGTCCAGAAGCATCTCAAGATATCGCTCAAAACGGCTGCGCTCGTTGTGAACGTCGGTGAGAATGGGCAGGAACGACGAATCGAAGAGACAATTCTCAATCCCGCGCAGCACCAGCGTGCAGTAGGGGTCGGTCATATCGAATACCATGACACCGACGGTATGGCTGCGCCGGCTGCGCAGGGAGCGGGCAAAGAGATTCGGGCGATATCCGAGTTGCGCGGCCGCGCGCTGGATGCGCGTCTTGGTGGTGTCAGGAATGTAGCGCGCGAGGGGCGCGTTGTTCAGGACGATGGAAACGGTCGCCGAAGAAAAACCGCTGCGTTCGGCGACGTCGCGAATGGTTGCCGCGGGCTGCGTTCGCCGGCGCGCAGCCGGCACGGAGGAATCGTTGGCAGAAGATTTCGAATCAGTCGGCCCCATGGACTCCTTGAATTGCGGGCTCTTGCTGGCGGACACTACAGCACGGTGATTCGAGTGTCAAGACTCGGGCTGGTTCGAGCAATTGCAATTCTGTGCCTGATTTCCCCTTTCGGAATCGCGGCGCAGAGCACGAAAGCTGCACAAGGTGCGACTTCTGCGCCGCCCGCCGTCAATCTTCCGGCGCTGTTCCAGCATGGCGAGGCCGCGCTGCGAGCGGGGAAAGTCGACGAAGCGGAGCGCGCCTTCAAGCAGGTACTGGCGGCGGACCCGAACGTAGCCGGCGCCTACGCCAATCTGGGCGTCATCCACATGCGCAGGAAACAGTGGCCGCAAGCGCTCACCGCGCTGCGGAAAGCCGAGAAGCTCGCGCCGAACATTCCCGGCATTCGTTTGAACATCGGCCTGGTGTATTACCGGCAGAGCGAATTTGCCGCGGCGATCAAGCCCTTCGAATCGGTGGTGCACGACGTTCCGAATTCTTACCAGGCCCGCTACCTGCTGGGCCTCTGCTACTTCTTCAACGAGCGATGGAGTGAAACCGTCGCGACGCTCGAGCCGATCTGGGGGCAAGCGTCAGACCAACTCAACTACCTGTACGTCCTGGGGCGTGCCGCCGAAATTTCGAAGAATACGGCCCTGGAAGAAAAAGCCTACGCACGGATGGCCGAAGTCGGACAAGGCAGCGCGCAGCTACGTATGATCATCGGCAAAGCACACCTCAACCGAGGCGAGGACGACGACGCAGTTCGGGAACTGGAAGCGGCCGCGGAGGCTGACCCCAAACTACCGCTGGTGCACTACTACCTCGGCATGGCCTACGTACGCAAACAGGATTTCGAAAAGGCGCGGGAAGAGTTTCACAAGGACCTCGCCTCCGAGCCCGACGCGGCCTACACCTACGAGCAACTGGGGAAGGTTGAGTCGGCGCTGCAAAACGAGAACGCCGCAGAGCAGAGTTTTCGCCAGGCCGTGAAGTTTGATTCGCGGCTAACGGAGTCACGGCTGGGCTTGGCGAAAATCCTGGAGCGCAAGAAACAACATCCGGCTGCCCTTGCGCAATTGGATGAAGTCCTGCGACTCGACAAGGACAATGCCAGCGCGCGTTATCTGCGAGGGCAGGTGCTGGTCCACATGGGGCGCGATAAAGAGGGCCGCGAAGAGCTTGCGCTCGCGACCAAGAAACTCAACGAGCAACGCGAGGCCCGCCACAAGGAACTGGAAGGCGAATCCGTACCCAGCCCAGAATTGGCGCGAGAACCACAATAAAGTCCCCTACGGCCGATCAATCCCGCAGCACAACTACTCGGAGACCGTCTGCAGGCACTCGAGGATCTCGGCCTCGCTGAGGGTGTGGTCGCTCGATTTGGCGCGGCGGTAAATGCGCTCAATCAGGACGTCGGTTACCGGATAACCACGTCGCTCGAGCCAGAAGTGAACGTTGGATTTGCCGCTCATGGGGCCGATGTCAATCACCTGCTCCATGCCGAAAACGTGTGACGGCACGCCCGAGTAGACGGTATTGGCGAGGACAACGTCTTTCTTCTTGTATGCCTTAATGACGGCCGCAGCATGGACGCCGGTTGCGGTGCGAAACGCATCGTCGCCGACCACCGGATAGTTTACGGGGATCGCAACACCTGTTGCATTGGCGACGGCCTCGCAGTAGGGTTTCAGCTTGGTCAAGTCCTGCTGGTCCCAGGGAGATATGCCCATCAACTTCAGGTTGACCAACATCTGGTCCATCTGCGTATTGCCGACACGTTCGCCGATTCCGAGCGCGCACGCATGCACGCAATCTGCGCCCGCTACCAGCGCCGCCATCGCATTCGCCGTGCCTAAACCGCGGTCACAGTGCCCATGCCAATCGACGCGGATTTTTTCGCCCGAGGGCTTCACTACCTGATCGAGGATGAACTTGACGAGCGCGACCGTTCCCATGGGAGTGGCATGCCCAGCGGTGTCGCAAATCACGATGGCGCGAGCACCGCTGTTAATCGCCGTCGTGTATAGCCGCTTCACCATTTCCGGATCGCAGCGCGTCGTGTCCTCGGTCACGTACATTGAGTCGAGCCCATGCGACACCGCGAACTTGACGGCTTTTTCGGTGGTCTGCAACAGGAAATCCTCGGTCCAGCCCTCGGTGTAGCGGCGGATCGGGCTCGAGCCCAGAAATGTCGCGGCTTCAATGGGCAGGCCGGTTTT
>Ga0335070_10008886_pt1 | contig 11799 bp, 13 predicted proteins | sample Lox_Sample_13_FD_206722 | JGI IMG/M metagenome (GOLD analysis project Ga0335070, IMG submission 206722) | Soil microbial communities from Loxahatchee National Wildlife Refuge, Florida, United States - Lox_Sample_1.3 | ecosystem: Environmental > Terrestrial > Soil > Wetlands | place: USA...
CGAGCTGCTCGCCGACGGCGCCTCGACCGAGCAGATCGCCGCGAAGCTCCACATCAGCCGCGAGACGGTGCGGAACCACGTCCGCCACCTGTCGAAGCGCCTCGGCGCGAAGTCGCGGCTGGAGGCGGTCGCCGTCGCCCGCCGCGAGGGACTCCTCTAGCTCCCGCTACGCTCGCACCGGAGCGGCACGGGCCCGGTGGCCCAGCCGGTCTTCAAAACCGGTGAGGTCGCGCAACCCGCGGCTGGGTAGGTTCGACTCCTGCGCCGCTCCGTGTCGATCGAGTCCGTTCAGCGTCTCACAGCGCCCCCGCGAGTCCCTTCAGGGTCGTCGCCTGCGCCTGTGTCAGCCAGCCCGGTTTGACGAGCGCCTGCACGGCGTCGTCGTAGGCGTTGACGAACGCCTTCTTCTGCGCGGGACTCAGGTTCGGCCCGACGGGGGTGAGAAGCGAGCAGCCGACCTTGACCAGCACGTCCACCGCCGCCTTCTGGACGGGCTTGAGCGCCGCGTACTTCGCGGAGCCGTCCACGAACCGGCCCGTCAACGCGCAGAGGCCGGCCGAGCTCACCGTCACCGTGAACGTCGCCGACCCGTGACCGGTGTTGCCGGCGTTGTCGGTCGCGGACGCCGACACCGTGTGCGGCCCGGCGCCGAACGACCACGCGGGCCCCGTGACGTCCGCGCACGTCGTCGACGCGAGACCCGAGCCGCCGGCCTCGTCCGCCGCAATGCAGGTGATCGCGACGGAGTCGAGCATCCCGTAGGTGCCGAGGTTGCCCGTGTAGGCGACCGTCGGCGCGGTCTCGTCGATCATCACCTTCACCGTCCGCTGCGCCTCGGCATTTCCGGCGTTGTCGACGCTCCAGTAGGCGAGGCTGTGGACGCCTTCGCTCGCGATCTGCACGGTGCCGCCGCTCTGCGCCGGCCCGCCGTCGAGGCTCGTGTCGGTCGCGGCGACGCCGGACAGATCGTCCGTTGCCGCGAGCGTCACGGTGACGGCGCCGTTCGTCCAGCCGGACGGCGCCGAGACGGTCGTGACCGGCGGCGTGCGGTCGATCCTGACGGGATCGCTCGTCGCCGAGGTCGTGTTGCCGGCCCGGTCGGACACGCTCTCGGTCACCGCCAACCCCTGGCCGGTGCCCGTGATCACGTCGTCGGCGGGGCAGGAGCCTGCGATGCCGGAGAGACCGTCGCCGCACGTCCAGTGGATCGTCACGTCGCCGCTGTACCAGCCGGCCGCGTTCGGGGCGGAGGTCGGACTGCCGGCGAGCTGCGGCGGAGTCTCGTCGACGTTGATCCCGTCGAAGGGGAGCGACGAGCTGTTGCCGGCGGCGTCGCTCGCGGTGACCGTGCCGCCCTGGGCCGCGCCCTCGCCGAACGTCATCGCGCTCGGGCACGTCGCGACGCCGGAACCGCCGTCGGTGCAGGCGAACGTCGCCGTCACGTCGCTGTTGTTCCAGCCGGCGGCGTTGGCGGCCGGCGCCTGCCAGACGTGGATCACAGGCGGCGTCGCGTCCCGCTTCACCGTGACCGTCTCCGACGAGCTGCCGCCCGCGCTCGCGGCGGTGCACGTGAAGTCCGTTCCGAACGTGTCGCTCGCCACGGTGGTCGTGCCGCAGCCGTTCTCCGAGGTCACCGCCGACTCCGGGTCGGTGACCGTCCAGCCGACCGTGACGTCGCTCGTGTACCAGCCGCCTGCGCCGAGCGTGCCCGCGATCGTGGGCGTGATCACCGGCGGCGTCGTGTCCGCGAGCCCGCTGCCGTCGACGTCGAAGTCGACGGTGCGGCAGGGCCCGTTCCCGACCTCGCACTCGGCCACCTGCCACGACTGGGACGCGGGGCCGGGCGTCGTCGGCGTGAACAGCTCCTGGAGGACGCACGTGCCCGGCCCGACGAAGAGATGGCACGTGCCGGCGGAGAAGCCGAACGGCGCCGACGAGCCGAACGGATTCGCCACGTCGTACGCGTCGCCGAAACGGTAGCCCGCGTCGATCGTCACGAAGACGTTCGCGCTCGCGGTCGTCTGCAACGGGACATCCCCGAAGTGCACGCTCGAGGGGCTGACCGCTGCCGTATAGGCCGCGCTGCCCTCGACGGTGAACGGGACGTTGTGGCAGGCCCCACCGCCTGCCAGGCACTCGGCCACGTCCCACGTCTCGGACACGGGATCCGTCGTCGTCGGCGTGAACTCCTCCTGGAAGGTGCACGTTCCCGGCCCGACGAAGAGGAAGCACGAGCCGTCAGAGGCGCTGAACGGCCCCGGCGGGCCCGGGTTGAGCGGGTCGGTCGGGTGATAGGCATCGCTGAACCGGTAGCCCGCGTCGATCGTCACGGTGACGTCCATGCTCGACGTCGCGTTGATCGGCACCGTCCCGAAATACACGTTCGGGGCCGTCGCCACGAAGGCGCCCGAAGCGACGACCTCGAACTCGATCGGGAAGTCTTCGCACTTCCCGCCGCCGGTCTGACATTCCCACACCTTCGTCGTCGCGTGCACGACCCCATCCGACGACGGCGTGTACAGCTGGTGCAGGGTGCACGTGCCCGGGCCCTCGAACGCGAGACACGAGCCGAAGGAGACGCCGAACGGCGCGTCCGCCCCGGTCCCCTCCGCGAGGATGCTGAGCTGCTCGCCCGCATCGACGGTGATGGAGACATCCGCGCTCCCGGTCGTGTTGATCGGCACGTCCGTCAGATAGACCACCTGCGGACTGGCCGATCCTGCGCGCACTGAGCCCGGAAGCCCGAGCACGACCATCACGACGAGAGCGGAAACGATTCCGACACGACCGAAGATCGACATGACACACCCCTCTGAGTCGCCAGGCGAGCCCCCAACACCTCGGCCTAGCCGCCGCGGTGCAGGAACCGTCCGACCGCCCGCCTCGCCCCACATCCGTAATTGCTGGAAGAGCGACGCGCGCGGCTACCGTGCGGGCATGCGCACCGCGATCGTCGTCCCGGGGCACGGCGCCGTCGGCCGCGACGGCGTCTACCGGATCAGCCGGCGCTGCCTGCGGCTCGTCGCCGAGGCCGAGCGGATCGCGCGGGAGCTCTCACCCGCCGCGGTCGTCTTCAGCGGCTGGTCGCCCGCGGGCGGCCGCTCCGAGGCCGAGCAGATGCGCGACGCGTGGCGCGGGCCCGACGTCGAGCTCGTCACCGAGGCGACGGCGCGCTTCACCGCGGAGAACGCGGCGCGCACGCTGCCGCTCCTGCTCGACCGGGGAGTCGGCCGCGCGGTCGTCGTCTGCACTCCGTCCCATCTCACGCGGGCCCGCTTCTTCTTCGGCCGGCTCTACGCGGCCCACGGGGTCGCGACGCGGTTTCGCCTCGCGCCGGTCCTCCCATCGCCGGCGGCGATCGCGTGGGAGCTCGTCGCGCTGCCCGCGTGCGGGCGCCAGCTGCGCGCCGCCTACGCGGAGCTCGAGCGCACGGCGCCGTGAGCGACACGCTCGTCTTCATCCCCGCCTGGAACGAGGAGGAGAACCTCCCGGGGGTCCTGGCCGGGCTGCGGCGCGTGCTCCCCGACGTCGACGTCCTCGTCGTCGACGACGGCTCCACCGACCGGACCGCCGAGGTTGCACGGGAGCACGGTGCCGAGGTGCTCTCGCTCGGCACGAACCGCGGCCTGCAGGTCGGGATCGCCGCCGGCTACGCCTGGGCGCGCGACCACGGCTATGCGTTCTGCGGCCGGGTCGACGCCGACGGCCAGCACCCGCCGGAGGAGCTCGCGCGCCTGCTCGCGCTCGTGCGGGAGGGCCGCTGCGACGTCGCGGTCGGCTCGCGCTTCGTCTCCGGCGACGGCTATCCCGCGTACCGCTACCGGCCGAGCGCGCCGCGCCGGCTCGGGACGGCGGTGCTGCGCCGGACGATGGGGCTCGTGCTGTCGCGGCCGTTCGGCGACGCGACGAGCGGGCTCTACGCGGTCGACGCCGAGGCGCTGCCGCTGCTCGCCGAGCCGTTCACGAGCGGCGCGCCGGAGGTCGAGGCGCTGATCCGGGTCTCCGAGGCGGGGCTGCGGCTCGAGGAGGTGCCCGTGAACATGGCGGAGCGGGCGGGCGGCGAGTCGAAGCTGCGCGGAAGCAAGGCGGTGAAGCTCGTCCTCACGGTCACGGGGACCCTCGCGCTCGCGTGGCTCGCGCGGCGGCGGCGACGCTAGAGGCTCCGACCGGCCGCAACCTCGGCTACCGTGGTCACCCGTTTGCCCTTTAGCCCGGCCGCGCGCATTCCGATTCTCACCTCGATGAGCCGCTTCACCCACCCGGGTCGGGACCCGGGCGTGCTCTCGCGCGTGACGCGCTGGTCGCTCGACCACAGGAAGCTCGTCGCGGTCGCGTGGCTCGGCCTCGTCGTCCTCGGCGTCTTCGCCGCGCTGCGCCTCTCGCCGCTGCTGAAGACCGGGTTCTCGCTGCCGGGCACGGACTCCGCCCGCGTCAAGCAGGTGCTCGTCCAGGAGTACGGCGTCCGCTCGAACGCCGTCTACGTGCTGATCACGAAGGACGACCACGCGCTCGCACGCGTGCGCCACGCGGCCACGCAGGCGAGCGCCGTCCTGCCCGGCGGGCGCGTCGACGACGTCGAGCGGCTGCCCTCCGGGGCGGCGGCCGCGTTCGTCCGGTCGGCGCTGAGCGGCGACCGCGCGGCCGGGAGGATCGCGCAGCTCCGCCGCGCGCTCGGCCCCGGCGTCTTCGTCACCGGCGACGCGGCGATCCAGCACGACCTCGCGCCCGTGCTCGCGCGTGACCTGAAGGTCGGCGAGCTCTACCTCGCGGTGCCGGCGGCGCTCGTGATCCTCCTCCTCGTCTTCGGCACGGGCTCCGCCCTCCTGCCGTTCCTCTTCGCCGCGGCGACGATCCCGCCCGCGCTCGGCATCGCGTGGGCGGCGGCGCACCTGCTCGAACTGAGCGACTACCTCCGGAACATGGTGCTGATGATCGGGCTCGGCATCGCCATCGACTACTCGCTGCTCGTCGTCAACCGCTACCGCGACGAGCGCCGCCACGGCCGCGAGCACCGCGAGGCCGTCGAGGAGACGATGGTGCACGCCGGGCGGACGATCCTGTTCAGCGGGCTCGCCGTTTCCGTCGGCCTCGCGCTGATGCTGCTCCTGCCGGTGCCGTTCCTGCGCGGCTTCGGCGTCGGCGGCCTCGTCATCCCGGTCGTGAGCATGGCCTGCGCGCTGACGCTGCTACCGGTGCTGCTGCTGACCTTCGGCGAGCGGCTCGAGCGCATCCGGCTGATCCCGCACGGGCTCGCCGAGCGGCGCCACGCGGGCGAGCTCCGGCTCTGGGCGGCGCACGCCGGCTGGGTGATGCGCCGCGCGAAGGTGCTGGCGCCGCTGATCGCGGTCCTGCTCGTGCTCGCCGCGCTGCCGCTGATCGGGATCCGCGTCGGGCCCGGCTCGAGCAGCAGCCTGCCGCCCGGGATCCCGGCGATGCGCGGGCTCACCATCCTCCAGGACGCGAGCCGCCGCGACACGCTCGACCCGACGACGATCATCGTCGACACGCACCGCCCGCAGGGCGCGGCCGCGGTCATGCCCGCGGTTCGCGTGCTCGACCTGCTGCTGCGCGCCGACCCGGAGGTGGCGCAGGTGTCGCCCGCCGTCCGCGACGCGACGGGACGCTATCTCCGCATCGACGTCGTCGGCCGCCACGACGCGGCGAGCCCGAAGGCGCAGGCGTTCGCCGGCCGCCTCCGTGACTCGCTCATTCCGGAGTCCGGCTTCCCCGCCTCCGTCAAGGTGATCGCCGGCGGCGGCGCCGCGTCGGCCGCCGACTTCGTCTCGCGCACGCTCGGCTCGTTCCCGTGGCTGATCCTCGGCGTGCTCGCGCTGACGTACATCCTCCTCGTGCGCGCGTTCCGCTCGCTGCTGCTGCCGCTGAAGGCGATCCTCATGAACATGCTGACGGTGGCCGCCGCGAGCGGGCTGATGATCGCCGTGTTCCAGTGGGGCTGGGGCAGCTGGGCCGGCTTCCTGAAGGTGCCGCAGATCGAGGGCTGGATCCCCGTGTTCATGTTCACGCTGCTGTTCGGGCTGTCGATGGACTACGAGGTGTTCCTGATCACGCGGATGCGCGAGGCGTGGGACGCGACGAGGTCGAACACCGGCGCCGTCGCGCACGGGCTCGCGAACACGGGCCGGATCGTCACCGCAGCCGGGCTGATCATGGCGGCGACGTTCAGCGGCTTCCTGCTCGGCTCGATCCCGCCGATGCAGCAGCTCGGCTTCGGGCTCGCGGTCGCGATCATGATCGACATCACGCTCGTCCGCGGGCTGCTGCTCCCGTCGACGATGGCGCTCGTCGGCCGCTGGAACTGGTACCTGCCGCGCTGGACCGCGCGGGCCCTGCGCGTCCGGCCCTAGCTCGTCCGCTCGGCGGCCGGGTCGTCGCCGCCGTGGCGCACGACGAGCACCGGGCACGGCGCGTGGTGGAGCACCGCGGCCGAGACGCTGCCGAACAGCAGCCGGTGGACGGGGCCCCAGCCGTGCGAGCCCAGCACGACGAGGGTCGCGCCGCAGCGCTCCGCGAGCTTGCAGATCTGGTCCGCAGGCGCGCCCTCGAGCAGCTCGGTGTCCGGCTCGATCCCGGCGCTCCGCGCCGTCGCGGCGGCCTTGGCGAGCACGTCGCGGGCGCTGTCGCGGACCGCGTCGATCGCCTCCGGGACGGCGACGAGCGGGTCGTACGCGAACCCGGTCGCGGGCAGGTGCCACGCGGTCACGATCGTGAGCGGCCAGCCGGTCGCGCGGGTGAGCCGCACCGCCTCCTCCACGGCCTTCCCCGCGGACGGCGAGCCGTCGGTGGCGAGCAGGATCCTGGCCACGGCTGCCTCCTCGTCGCCCGGGCGAGGCGCGGACGGCGGGAGCGCCGGTCCGCCGCCGCGCCCTGCCCGAGTCGCTCGTGCTAGGCGGGCGTCTCCGCGTCCTCGGTCTTCTCGGCCGGCTCGGTCGTCTCGGCCTCGGGCGCGGGCGCAGCGTCGCCCTCGGCGTGCTTCGCCTTCAGCGTCCTGATCTTCTCGACGAGCTCCGTGAGCTTCGGATGGTCGATCTCGCCGGCCTCGACGAGCTCGTACGTCTTCGTCCCGAGCTCGCCGAACGCGGCGGAGAGGTCGCGCTTCGTCTGGACCTCCTCGACGCCCTCCTTCGTCTTCGCGACGGCCTGCTCCGCGGCAGCCTTCGCCTTGTCCATCAGCTTCATCCCGACCTCCTCGCGTGTCTAGGACGAGGGTCGCCGCGGGACCGCGGTGCGCCATCGGGGAGGTCGCTGATCTACCGGGAAGGGTCGGTGCGGCGGATCTCGTCGAGGGCGGAGCGGCCGGACTCGTGCACGCGGCGGCGGCGCTCCTCCGGGTCGTCCGGCGGCGGTTCCGGCTGCGGCTCCTCGACGGTCACCGCCGCGGTCTCGGCGAGCTTCGCCCGCAGCTCCTCGGCGCGCGGGTCGGGCGCCGCCGGCGGGGGAGGAGCCGGCGCCGGCCGTGCGTGCCGCCGGCGGAGCGCCTCGGCCGCGGCGGCTCCGCCCGCCAACCCGGCCAACCAGGCGAACAGGCGACGCATCGCGGCGATGCTACACTGGCCGCCGCTTCCTGCCCCGTCAACGCGCCGTTCCGTCCCGAGCGGCGCAGGCAGTCGGGGCCGACTCAGACCGTGGGAAGGAGGTCATCGGGACGGTGACGACGTACGAGATCCTGCTGCTGCTGGACCCGGAGCTCCCGGAGGAGCGCCAGGAAGAGATCATCGTCCGCGTGCGCGAGCTCGTCGAGAAGGCGGGCGGCACGTGGCGGAGCCACGACGCGTGGGGGCGCCGCCGCCTCGCGTACGAGATCCAGAAGAAGAGCGAGGGCGTGTACCACCTCGTCGTGTTCGAGTCGGACGCGTCGACGCTCGACGAGATCGTCCGCGTGCTGAAGATCGACGACGGCGTCATGCGCCAGATGGCGACGAGACACATCGAGGGCTCGCGCACGAGCGCGCCGCGCGACGACGCCGGCGCCGCGCACGCGGCCGCTCCGGTCGCGCACGTCGCCGCGCCCGAGTACGATGAGGCGAACATAGGTTCGGACGAGGAGTAGGAGAGCCCCATGGCCAACATCAACCGCGTCGTGCTCGTCGGCAACCTGACCCGTGACCCCGAGCTGCGGCACACACCGGGCGGAACGCCCGTCTGCAGCCTGCGCATCGCCGTCAACAGCCGGCGCCGCGACGAGTCCGGCCAGTGGGTCGACAAGCCCAACTACTTCAGCGTCTCCGTCTTCGGCAACCAGGCCGAGAGCTGCGCGCAGTACCTGTCGAAGGGCCGCCCGGTCGGCATCGACGGCCGGCTCGACTGGCGCGAGTGGCAGGCCCAGGACGGCAGCAAGCGCGAGGCCGTCGAGATCGTCGCCGAGAGCGTCCAGTTCCTCGGCGGCCGCGACGCCGGCGAGGCCGGCGGCGGCAACCAGTTCGTGCCGGCCGGCGCGGCGGCGGAGACCGCCGACTTCCCGGCGTCCGCCGACGACGACATCCCGTTCTAGGAGCACAGGTGCCGAGAGAGAGAACACAGCAGCGGAAGCGTCCCGGCGGGCCCGCGGGCCAGGTCAAGCGCCGCAACTGCTTCTTCTGCAAGGACAAGATCACCGAGATCGACTACAAGAACGTCAACCAGCTGCGGCGATACGTCTCCGAGAAGGGGAAGATCCGCAGCCGGCGGATCACCGGCGCGTGCCGGCGGCACCAGGTGCAGGTCGCCCAGGCGGTGAAGCGGGCGCGCGAGATGGCGCTGCTGCCCTACGTCGCCGAGGGCGTCGAGGAGCGCGGCGGCGGCAGGCGCGACCGCGGCGACCGCGGCGACCGCGGGGACCGGGAGCGCTAGCGATGGACGTCATCCTGCTGAAGGACGTCGAGAAGGTGGGCCTCCGCGGCGACGTCGTCTCGGTCGCGCGCGGCTACGCCCGCAACTTCCTCTTCCCGCGGCACCTGGCCGAGGAGGCGACGGCGGCGCGGGTGGCGGAGCTGCGGAAGCGCGAGTCGCAGCGTGCGCAGCACGAGGCGAAGACGGCCGAGCAGGCGCAGTCGATCGCGGAGACGCTCTCGAAGACGGTGCTCCGGTTCGACGTGAAGGCCGGCCCGACCGGCTCGCTGTTCGGCTCGGTGACGCCGACCGACATCGCCGACGAGCTGTGGCGGACGCGCAAGATCCGCATCGACCGCCGCAAGATCGGCATCGACAACATCAAGCGGATCGGGCGCTATGACGTCCCGATCGACGTCTTCCAGGACGTCCGCGTCGAGGTGAAGACGCTCGTCGTCCCCGAGGGCGGCGAGCTGCCCTCCGACGAGGAGCTCGAGGCGATGGCGGCCTCCGAGCAGGCGGAGCAGCAGGCCGCCGCGGCCGAGGCGGCGGGGCCTGCCGTCGACTACGAGCTCGTCGAGGTCGACGAGGCGCAGGTCGGGGGCGAGGACGAGCCAGCCGCCGAGCCCGAGCCCGAGTGGCGCGCGGACGCCGAGGCGGCGCTCCGCGACGCCGGTCGCTAGCGCCGGACCGCACTTTCCACCGCCGGATCCACAGCGTTTCCACGCGCTGTGGATCCACGCACGAAGTTCCCGCTGAGAGCGGCCGAACTGTCCACAGCCTCTCCGTCCGCACCCCCTGCGATCATGGACGTTTCCCCTGCAAATGGCTGGAAAAGACATGTTCACAACGGATCGCTCGACAGGTGGCAGCGCCGCACGCGACCTGCTGGAATCGTCGCCGATGGCACAGCTGGCCTCCGTCGTCCCGGCGCCCGTGTCGGGCGCTCCCGTGCCGCCGCAGAACCTCGAGGCGGAGGAGTCCGTCCTCGGCGCGATGATGCTGTCGCCCGGCGCGATCGGGGCCGCGAGCGAGATCCTCGACGCCGGCGACTTCTACCGCGAGTCGCACGCGAAGATCTACCGGGCGGCGCTCGCGCTCGAGCAGCGAAGCGAGCCGGTCGACGCGATCACGCTCGCCGACGAGCTGCACGAGCGGGGCGAGCTCGAGGAGGTCGGCGGCCGCGTCCGCATCCACGAGCTGGCGGCGCTCGTTCCCGCGTCGGCGAACGTCGGCCACTACGCGCGGATCGTCCACGAGATGGCGACGCTGCGCGGGCTCGTCCGCGTCGGCGGCGAGATCTCGCGGCTCGGTTGGGACCGCCCCGGCGAGACCGCCGACCTCGTCGACCAGGCCGAGCAGCTCGTGTTCGAGCTCTCGCAGAACCGGGTGACGTCGGACTTCGCCGACATCGAGTCGCTCCTGAAGGAGAGCTTCGAGCGGATCACGGCGCTGTACGAGTCGGGCGTCGAGGTCACCGGCACGCCGTCCGGCTTCCGCGAGCTCGACCGCATCACGTCCGGGTTCCAGCCGGGGAACCTCGTCATCGTCGCGGCGCGCCCGTCGATGGGGAAGTCGGCGCTCGCGCTCTGCATGGCGGCGAACCTCGGCGTCCGCAAGGGCGTCCCCATCGGCCTGTTCACGCTCGAGATGTCGAAGGCCGAGGTGACGCAGCGCCTGATGTGCAGCGAGGGGAAGGTCGAGTCGCAGCGGCTCCGCACCGGGAAGCTCGCCCCGGACGACTGGCCGCGCCTCACGGCGGCGTGCGACAAGCTCGCGAAGGCGCCGATCTACGTCGACGACAGCGGGACGATCAACCTGATGGAGATCCGGTCGAAGTCGCGCCGGCTGAAGTCGCGGCATCCGGATCTCGGCCTCATCGTCGTCGACTACCTGCAGCTGATGACGTCGGGTGGAAGCGTCGAGAACCGCGTGCAGGAGGTGTCGCAGATCTCGCGCTCGCTGAAGATGCTCGCACGCGACCTCGACGTGCCGATCGTCGCGCTCTCGCAGCTGTCCCGCGCCGTCGAGCAGCGCACCGACAAGCGGCCGCTCCTCTCCGACCTGCGCGAGTCCGGGTCGATCGAGCAGGACGCGGACGTCGTCATGTTCGTCTACCGCGACGAGTACTACAACGAGGAGTCGGACCAGCAGGGCCTCGCCGAGGTGATCGTGGCGAAGCACCGGAACGGGCCGACCGACTCGGTGAAGCTGTCGTTCCTCAAGCGGTACGCGAAATTCGCGGACCTTGCTGCCGCCTGAGCTGAGGAGGGAAGGAAGCAAGGAGGACCGCACGATGATCGGAGACCAGGTCGTGACGATCGCACCGCGGGCCACGGCGTTCACCGTCGTCTGCGATGCCTGCCTCGAGCTCGACGCCGCGGCAGGCTGGTCGGCCTCGACCTTCGCGGGCCGGCTGGATCTCGATCTCGACCACGGCACGTTCCTCTGCCGGCGCGGCCATCCCGTCCGGGTGGAGCGCGCGACCACGTCCTCGACCACCGGAGCGTCCACCGCCGCCGCCTGACCCCGTAACCGAGCTCTCCCCCCGCGGCGCCGGGAGCCTCCCCCTGCTCCCGGCGCCGCTCTAGACTTTCGCTCGTGCCTGCGACCGTCATCGTCGGGGCGCAGTGGGGAGACGAGGGGAAGGGGAAGATCGTCGACCTGCTGGCGCAGCACTCCGATCTCGTCTGCCGCTACCAGGGAGGCCCGAACGCCGGGCACACGATCGTGCTCGGCGAGGAGACGTTCAAGATCCGGCAGATCCCGACGGGCGTCCTCCAGGGCAAGACCTCGGTGATCGGCGCCGGCTGCGTCGTCGACCCGAAGGTCTTCCTCGACGAGGTCGACGACCTCGAGGCGCGCGGCTACGCGATCGCCGGCGTCGTGCTCCTCTCCGGCGACGCGCACCTGATCATGCCGTGGCACGTCGCCATCGACCAGGCGAGCGAGCGCCGGCTCGGCAGGCTCCAG
>Ga0335070_10008887_pt1 | contig 11799 bp, 8 predicted proteins | sample Lox_Sample_13_FD_206722 | JGI IMG/M metagenome (GOLD analysis project Ga0335070, IMG submission 206722) | Soil microbial communities from Loxahatchee National Wildlife Refuge, Florida, United States - Lox_Sample_1.3 | ecosystem: Environmental > Terrestrial > Soil > Wetlands | place: USA: Florida...
GCTGCGCAATCTCGGCGGCGTGATCATCATCGACTTCATCGACATGGAGAACGCCGAGCATCGCGACCAGGTGCTCGGAGAGCTGAAGAAGGCGCTCGCGCGCGATCGCACGCGCGTGACGGTGAATGGGTTCTCGCAGTTGGGGCTCGTGGAGATGACGAGAAAGCGCACGCGTGAGTCGCTGGCGCATGTGCTGTGCGAACCTTGCCCCATATGTCTCGGCAAGGGGCAGGTGAAGACGTCGCGCACCGTGTGCTACGACGTGTTGCGCGAGATCCTGCGCGAGTCGCGCCAGTTCAATCCGCGCGAGTTTCGCGTGGTGGCTTCGCAGCAGGTCATCGATCTATTTCTCGAGGAAGAATCGCAGCATCTCGCGATGCTGATCGATTTCATCGGCAAGCCGGTGTCGCTGCAGGTCGAGTCGAATTTGAGTCAGGAGCAATACGACATCGTGCTGATGTAGCACGACGCCGTATCACGCATCAACGGAGCACCGCAGTTGAATCACCAGCGCGTCACCATTGAACAGATCGGCGAGTTCGACGAGATCGTCGACGTGAGAACACCGCTCGAATTCGCCGAGGACCACGTCCCTGGCGCGATCAACGCGCCGGTGCTCAGCAACGAGGAGCGCGTGATCGTCGGGACGATGTACAAGGACTCGCCCTTCGAGGCGACACGCGTGGGGGCGGCGCTCGCCGCACACAACATCGCGAGGCATCTGGAGACCACTTTCGCCGACCGCCCGCGCAACTGGCGTCCGCTCATCTACTGCTGGCGCGGCGGCAAGCGCTCAGGGTCGATGACGGCGATGTTCAACATGATCGGCTGGCGCGCGCGCCAGCTCGAAGGCGGCTACAAGGCCTACCGCCACACGGTGATCGAGGCGCTGGGCGCCCTGCCCGGCGCATTCCGCTACATCGTGCTCGCGGGACCGACGGGTAGCGGCAAGACGCGTCTCTTGAAGGCGCTCGGCGTGGCCGGCGCGCAAATCCTCGATCTCGAAGCGCTCGCCGCTCATCGCGGCTCGCTGCTCGGCGCGTTGCCCACGCGCGCCCAGCCCGCGCAGAAGTCGTTCGACACGGCGCTCGTAGAGACGCTGCGCGCGTTCGACGCCGCGCAACCCGTGTTCGTCGAGGCGGAAAGCCGGCGTATCGGCGCCATCACGCTGCCCGTCGCGCTCGTCGAGCACCTTCACGGCGCGCCTTGCGTCGTGGTCGAGGTCGCGCGCGAGGAGCGCGTCGCGTTACTGCTGGAAGAATACGGACATCTGCTCACCGATCATGCGTACTTCCGCGAGCAGCTGGTGAAACTCACGCCGCTTCACGGACGCGAGCGCATCGAGGGCTGGTGCCGGCTGCTCGATGAGAACCGCCGCGCCGAGTTGTCCGAAGCGCTCATCGCCGAGCATTACGATCCCGCCTACACGCGCAGCACGCGGCGCCATTATCCGAAGCTCGCCAAATCGCTGCACTTCGCGTTCCAGCCGATGACGGGCGACGCGCTCGCCCAGGCGCACGCGCTACTCGCGCAGTTGCAAGACCTGTCGGCCGCCGGCGAAGCGGCGGAAAGCGAAGCCGAAGCGCCTCGCGCCATCTGACACCCCGGAGGGCCCGAAGCGGCCCTCCGGCGTGCCGGATCGCGCGGCTTAGCGCGAGTACATCGCGTTCCAGTCTTCAGCCGAGACCGACGGGCGGGCGCCTGACTGCGACGCGTTCGCCACGCCGCCGTAGCCGCTGTTCGCGCCGTTCAGCGCGGCGACCTTCGCCTGCGCGGCCTGGATCGCATCGGGATAGTGAGCGTTGTCGCCATCGCCCACGCGGTAGCCCACCTGCTGAAGCTGAACGAGCTCGGCACGCACCTGGGCACGGGTGATGGTCGAGGACTGCGCGAACGAAGCGGCGGGAGCAACGAGAGCGGCAACAGCGGCGGCAGCGGCGACGGCTTGAATCAGGGACTTCATGGTATGACCTCCATTGGACTGTAGCGGCCTTGGGATGACCGATGCACGCAGTTTAGGCGCACAGGAGATCAGGGTTAACCACTAATCGTCTAAGAGATTCTTCCAGAGCGCAGCAAAATCCGCGCGAGCCCCGGCGCACGGGCGTGCGCGGGCGATGGCAAAACGAGAGTTCGATCGCCAGACCGGATTTGATCTGGCACCAGAATATGCGCAAGAGGGTTGCGTCGCGCCGCCGACCCACGCGGGACGCGAGGCGTCAGCGCGTGGCCGGCATGGGCGGCGTGGCCGCGCCTGCGGCAGGCAGCACAGCGGAGATGGCCGCGCAGACTTCGGCTACTTCGGCAGGCCGCCCCGCATCGCCGAGCGCAACCGACCGGCCGGGCACGTTGATGCCGAAGTGCCGCACCGAGGTCGCCGTGAAGATCATCACCGTGGGGCGCCCCACGGCGCTCGCGAGGTGCACGAAGCCCGTGTCGGTGCCGACCACGAGCGCCGCGGCGTCGATGTGCAGCGCGACTTCGGTCACGCTGAGCTTGGGCAGCACGACCGCGCCCGCAATGCCCGCGGCAATGGCCTCGCCTTCGCGGCGCTCGGCTTCTGAGCCCCACGGCAGGAGCGCGGTCAGGCCAAGCTCGCGCAGGTGCGCGCCGACGCGATGCCAGTGCTCGACGGGCCACTTCTTCTCGTCGCTCGAGGTCGCATGAAACAGCATCGCGTAAGGCGCATGCGCGGCGCCAGCGAGCGGCGTGGCAGGCTTCGGCACGACGAGCCCGAAGTCCGGCGCGCTGTCGATCGCGTAGCCAAAGGTGTCGCCCACGGTCTTGCGCAGGCCTTCCCACGCAAGCAGATCCTCGCGCGGCGGGTAACGCCGGTTGTAGGCGAACGCCGCGCCAGTCTCGCCGAGGCTTTCGCGGCGATAGCCGTAGCGCAGCCGTCCGCGCGCGAGAAACGCGATGATCGCGCTCTTGTAGACGCCGTGCAGGTCGAGGATCGCGTCGTATTTCACCGCGCGCAGCTCGCCGATCGAGGCGGCGATCGCCTTCAGGTCGGCCATGCTGCGCGCGCGCTTGAAGCGGCGCAGCGGCGCGCACAGCACACGGTCGATGCCGGGATTCCAGCTCAGGATGTCGGAGAACGCGCCGTCGGCCGCCCAGTCCACCTTGACGCCGGGAAAGGCTCGGTGCAGGTCCGCTACGACGGGTTGACCATGGACGATGTCGCCCATCGAGGTGACTTTGACTATGAGAATGCGGTCCATGACACGGAAGACTGACGGGACCAGGCGCGGCTGCGGGCAGCCCACACGTGGCCAGGAGCGAGCATCGGGCTCGCCGGACCCGCGATTATACGTCAGCGCCCCGTGCACACGTGGGATTCCCGGGTCTGGCGGGCTGTCGGCGCAAACCCCGGGGCAATCGCTGTACCGCAGGGTCCATGCGTTAAAATCGGACGCCGTAGATTGCCCGGACCGACATCGCGCCAATCTGGCCCCACTATAGCCTTCCAAGGCAACATTCCGGGTAGGAGCTTCCTGTTTGAAAATCCTGCTGACCAATTTTCACTATGGCCGCGGTGGCGGCCATGACACCTATATTGGCGTCATTGCGCGAGGCCTTGCCGGCCGGCATCGGGTTTTCGTCGCCGCTCCCGCGACGAGCCGCCTGTACGCCCAGGCGAGCGCGATCCCGAACGTGAGCGCGCTGCCGCTCGAATTTCCCGCCAAGCTCAAGGACGTACGCCGCATGGTGCCGGCCTGGCGGGCGCTGCGCGATCTGCTCGAGCGCGAGCGCTTTGACATCGTGCACGTGAACGGCTCGCCCGATCACCGCCTCGTGATGTTCAGCATGATGGGGATGAAAGGGCCGCGTCCGCGCGTGGTGTGGACCAAGCACAACTCGATCGCGATCAAGCGCGATTTCCTCACGCGCGTGCGGGCCACGCGAGCAACCGATGTCGTCATCGCCGTCTCGGATTCGACCGCCGATTTCGTGAGCGCATCGGTCTATGGCTGCAAGCCCGTTGCCGTGGTGAAGAATGGCGTCGACATCGACGCGTTCCAGCCCGCCAGCGCCGCCGACGTTGCCAAGGCGCGCGCCGCGCTGCTCGGCGAGGCGCAGGCCAACAAGCTCGTGGTGGGCACGGTCACGGGCTTCGACTGGTACAAGGGCACCATGGACATGGTCGCGGCCGTCGCCTCCCTGCCCGCCGCGCAGCGCTCGCAGTTCGTGGTCGTGGTGGTCGGTATCGAGCCCAACGAAGCGCAGTGGCGCGAGATCGATGCGCTCGGCATGCGCGAGCAGGTGCGCGTGGCGGGCTTCGTCGAGGACGTGAAGTCGTATATCCGGGCCTTCGATATCGGCTTCGTGGTGTCGTACGCGGTCGAGACGGTCTCGTTCGCCTGCCGCGAGATGATGGCCATGGCCAAGCCCGTGATCGTCACGCGCTACGCAGGCTTGCCCGAGAACATCGACGACGGCGGGGACGGCTGGATCGTCCCGCCGCACGATCCGCCCGCGCTCGCCAAAACGCTCGCGCAGATCCTCGCGCAGCGCGAGACGCTCGGCGCGATCGGCCAGCGCGCACGCGCGAAGGCCGAGCGTGAGTTCTCGCTGACCGACTTCATCGACCAGACGGAACAGGTGTACCTCCAGCAGTTACCGAAGTCGCCACCCGCGTCGTCATAGACGCACGTGCAGCGCCCGGCCCCGACTGCATTTTGTGTTCAGGGGCCAATCAACATCTTTTTGAACATGGCGAATCGGGTCATTCATCTTTTCAACGGCTTTCTGAATCCGCACGGTGGCAGCGAACTCGAAGCGCTCAGTCTGGCAGACCAGCTCCGCGCGCATGGCGACGTGAAGCTATGGGCGACTTCGTCGCGCAGTCCGGCCGCGTTGCGCGAGCGGCACGGTATCGAGAGGATCGGCTTCGGGCACGCCTGGCGCGGCGGCTACGCGAACAGCATCCGCCACGGCGAAAACGGGTTCCTGTTCAACACCACCGAAGAAGCACGCGACATCATGCGCGTACTGCTCGATCAACCCGGTCTGCGGGCGACGATCGCCAGGAACGCGCGGCGCACGGTAGAGGCGCTCTATTCGCACAACGCGCTTGCGCGGCGCGTCCAGTTTCACCTTGGCCACGCCATGTCGCCAAAGACGGCTTAAAGGAACCGACACCCATGCAAACGACGCTTTCCGACCCAGGCCGGCCAATGCGGGTGCAATCGTGGCCCTTGCTGCTCGCGCGGTGTTCGGCGGTGCTCGCGCTCGCGGCCGTGCCCATTTCCACCGCGGGCGTGAATCTCGCCAGCGCGCTCCTGCTGCTATTCGCCGCCTGCTCGCCCGAGGCCTGGCGCGGCCTGCGCAAGATCCGCACGACGCCCACCAGCATAGCCGCCATCGTGCTCTTCGCCGTGCTCGCTCTGAGCCTCCTCTATACGACGGCGGGCATGAACGAAGCGGTCAACTTCCTCCTGAAGTACCGCAAGCTGCTCATATTCCCGGTCCTCTTTCTGGTGCTCCGGGGCGAAGGCAGCGCGAAGTGGGGCTGCGCCGCGATCTGGGCGCTCTTCGCCGCGCTCACGCTTTCGATGCTCCTCACTTACACGAACGCTTTCGGCTGGACCTCCCTCGGTCCGATGCACGACACGCAGGGCCCGATGAGCAAGCCATGGGTCTTCAAGGATCACATTTCGGGCGGCCTGATGATGGCTTTCCTCATCTGGCTGTCGGTGGCGCTCGGGCAGTCCATGACGAAGCCCGCATCCAGGCCGATATGGCGCTGGCTCCTCTACCTGAACGCGCTCCTCGCGCTCGTGAACGTGCTGTTCGTGCTGCAGGGTCGCACGGGCCAGGTCGTCGCGCTGCTCTATGTCGCCGTGTTCGTCGTGTGGCAGCTGCTGCATCTGCGCAGTGCGCGCGCCGGACGCATACGGCTCGTCGCGACGCTCGCCTGTGTCGTCGCGTGCGTGGGGCTCGCCTACTTCGCCTTCACGTCGAAGGAATCGCGCCTCGCCGACACGACCCAGGAAATCACGAGCTACGAGGACAGCAACCAGGTCACGTCGGCCGGCGTGCGGCTCGAGTTCTACCGCCGCAGCGTCGACCTCTTTGCGCATCGGCCCGTCGCGGGCTACGGCGTAGGCAGCGTGCTGCCCGAGTTCGAGCGCCTCGCGAAAAACCAGACAGGCGGGCGCGCCGTGATGGCGGGCAACCCGCATAACGAGTTCCTGCTGATGGGCGTGCAGCTCGGCGTGATCGGCATTGCGCTCTTTCTCTGGCTGCTCGTCGCGCTGTACCGCGAGTGCCGCCATGTGGACCCGCTCGCGCGCAACGTCATTTACGGCTATCTGCTCGCCTTCTTCGCGGGCTGCTTCGCCAACTCGCTGCTGCTCAACTTCACCGAGGGCAGCCTCTTCGTTCTGCTGAGCGGCATCCTGCTGTATAGCCGGCGCGTGAAACCGGGCGCCATCGCTCGCTAAGAACACGCAGATAAATGGAAGGGCTGGGTGCGCCGCTATCGGCGCACCTCGTAGCCTGAAGACGATGAAGCTTGTGGGCGCAAGGGCCCGCTGCGAATCGCACGCCGCAAGCGGCTGATCGGCCGCTCGAGTGGCTCACGCGCGGTTCTGGTGGTTCTGGTGGTTCTGGTGGTTCTGGTGGTTCTGGTGGTTCTGGTGGTTCTGGTGGTTCTGGTGGTTCTGGTGGTTCTGGTGGTTCTGGTGGTTCTGGTGGCTCACGAGGCTCAAGCGGCTCTAAGCCGATTCGAAGCGACGCAAACCACTCGAAGCACTCAAACCTCTCGAACCACTCAAGCAGCGCCTTGCTGATACTGGATGCGATGCAGGTGCGCATAAAGCCCCTGCTGCTCCAGCAGTTCGCGGTGGGTGCCGCGCTCGACGATGCGCCCCGCCTCCATCACCAGAATGCGGTCTGCCCGCTCGATGGTCGACAGCCGGTGTGCGATCACGAGCGTCGTGCGCCCCTTCATCAACGTCTCCAGCGCGGCCTGCACGTGGCGTTCGGACTCGGAATCGAGCGCCGAGGTCGCCTCGTCGAGAATCAGGATCGGCGCGTCCTTGTAGATCGCGCGCGCAATCGCGAGGCGCTGGCGCTGGCCGCCCGAGAGCTTCATGCCGTTGTCGCCCACGAGCGTGTCGATGCCTTCCGGCAGGGCCGCGATCGTGTCCCACAGGTTGGCCGCGCGCAGTGCGCTTTGCACGCGTTCGCGGTCGGCCGTCTCGCCGTACGCGACATTGTTCGCGACCGTGTCGTTGAAGAGCACGACGTCCTGACTCACCATCGCGATCTGGCTGCGCAGCGCGTGGATGTCGTACTCCGGCAGCGGCACGCCGTCGACGAGAATCTGCCCACCGGTCGGATCGAAGAAGCGCGGCAGCAGGTTCACGAGCGTGGTCTTGCCGCTGCCCGAGGGGCCCGCGAGCGCCACCATCTCGCCCGGAGCCACGCGCAGCGTCACGCTGTCCAGGATCCTGCGCGCGTTCTCGCCATAGCCGAACGACACGCCGCAGAACTCGATCTCACCGCGCGCGCGTTCGAGCGGCAGGCCGCCGCCGGCGGGCTCGGCCGGCTCGTCGATGAGGCCGAAGATCAGCTCGGCCGCCGTTACGCCGCGCTGCAGCGGCTGGTTCACGTCGATCAGGTGCTTGAGCGGCGAGATGACGAGCAGCATCGACGTGACGAACGCGACGAAGCCGCCCACCGTCGTCTGGTCGTGCGAAGCCTGCACGACGGCGATCGTGATGACGATGGCGAGCGCGATGGAAGCGAGAAACTGCGTGAGCGGCTGCGCGAGGCCGCCCGAGATCGTCATGCGCATCTGGTAGCCGCGCAGGCGCTTGCTGAGGGCCGTGAAGCGGTCGATCTCGTACTGCTCGCCGTTGTGGACCTTGACGACCTTGTAGCCGCCCACGGTCTCCTCGACGATGTACGACAGGTCGTTGGTGAGGATCTGATGCTCGCGGTTCAGGCGGCGCAGCCGGCGGTTGATCTTGCTGACGAGCCAGCCGATGGCGGGCAGCAGCACGGCGACGATCAGCGTGAGCCGCCAGTTCAGAATGAAGAGATAACCGAGCAGGAAGACCACGGTGAGCGAGTCGCGCACGGCGGTGACGAGCACGCCCATCAGCACGTTCAAGATCTGGTTGACTTCGAACACGATCGCGTTGATGACCGTGCTCGCCGTCTCGCGCTGAAAGAAGCCGACGCTCGCGTTGATCATGCGCTCGAACATCTTGAGGCGCAGTTCGAGCAGGATGCGGTTGGACACGTACTGCAGCAGATAGCCGGAAGCGTATTGCGCGAGGCCGCGAACGAGCGCGAGGCCGATCACGGCCGCCGGCACGATCCATTTGGCGCTCGGACTGCCCTTGGTGCCGAAGCCATGATCGAGCAACGGCTTGAGGAGCGCGGGAATGCCGGCCTCGGTCGCGGCCACGATCGCGAGCGTGAGAATGGCCCCGATCGACACCCCGAGGAGCGGCTTCAGATACGGCCAGAGTCGCCGCCCGACCGACATCGGGCTCGAAGCCGTGCCGGAGCCGATTGGCTTGCTGAGAGTGGACTGAAGGGGCTTCTCGCTCAAGGCATCCTCTAAACTAACGCGTTGTTGCTGCAAACTGGAAATACGGTCTCGACCAGGCGGCGCGCCGCCGGGCGACGGGGTATCGCATTGTATATGGTCGGCACGCCGGGCCGCCGGGTTCCGGGGCATCCGGCGCTGTGTATACTTGCCGGGCGCGGCGCTACGCGCGCTTCTCTCCCCGCTTTGCTTCCCATGTCTCTCCCCACCGAAGGCGCATGAACACCACCACGCTTGGCGTCGCCATCATCACGAAAAACGCCGCGCTGCGGCTCGGGCAATGCCTCGACTCGGTGGCGTTCGCCGACGAGATCGTGGTGCTCGATAGCGGCAGCACCGACGCGACCCTCGACATCGCCCGTGCACATGGCGCGCGCGTGCTCCAGACAACGGACTGGCCCGGCTTCGGGCCGCAGAAGAACCGCGCGCTCGATGCGCTAGCCACCGACTGGGTGCTGTCGATCGACGCCGATGAAGTCGTCTCGCCCGAACTGGCCGCATCGATGCGCGCCGCCATCGCCGCGCCGCAAGCCGAGGTCTATGCGGTGGACCGTCTATCGAGCTTCTGCGGCGCGTGGATTCGCCACAGCGGCTGGTATCCCGACTGGATTCCCCGCCTTTTCAGGCGCGGCAAGGCGCGCTTTTCCGAGGATCTCGTGCACGAGCGGCTCGTGTTCGAAGCGAGTGCGCAGCGTCTTGCGGGCAAGCTGCTGCACTACTCCTACGAGGACTTCGATGCGGTGCTGCGCAAGCTCGACGCCTATTCGGGCGCGGGTGCCCGCCAGCGCGCGGCGAGCGGCAAGAGCGGCAGCTTCGGCAAGGCGGTGGCGCGCGGCGCCTGGGCGTTCGTGCGCACCTACGTGCTGCGCGCCGGCTTTCTCGACGGCCGCGCGGGCTTCCAGATCGCGGTGTTCAACGCGGAGACGGTGTACTACCGCTTCCTGAAGCTCGCGCTGCTCTCGTGCCAAGGCGAAGGCAGCGCGAGACGCGAAGCGGCCGATCAGTAGACGATCTCGATCGAGCTGCCTGCGAACTCGCCGCGCAGCGCGGCGAGCAGGTCGTCGGTGGGCTTCACGCGCCAGGCATCGCCGAGGCGCACCTCGCCTTCTGCACGATCATTGCGGTAGACGATCTGCACGGCGAGCCCGTTCGGAATCACGGCTTGCGCGCGCTCGCCGCGATCACGTCCATATCCCCCGCCACTGCCCCGGCCACCGCCGCCGCGCGTTTGCTCGACGGAAGCCGGCAGCGAGTCGTCGGGCTTCGCGCGGTGCGCTTCAAGCACCGTGCGCAGCGCGCTCGCGTCGGCGTTGCCGTTCATCTGCACCTTCACGGCCTGGGCGTAGCGGCTGCGCGCACGCTCCAGATCCATCACGGTGTCCACGGTGAAGCGAATGCCGCCCGTGAACGCGTCGTTGCGCGCGCCGCCCTGCACGACGAGCAGTTCGTCTTCCTTGAAAAGGGCCTTGTGCGCCTCGTACTGCTCGTTGAACACCGTCACTTCGCACTGGCCGGTGCCGTCGTCGAGCAACGCGATCAGCATCTTGCCGCGCTGGGTCATCTGCGTGCGCAGCGAAGCGATCACGCCCGCGATAAGCTTGTCGCGCCCTTCCTTGAGCTCGCCGATCTTCTGGCGCACGAAGCGCCGCACTTCGTCCTTGTAGGCGTCGAACAGATGGCCCGACAGATAGAAGCCGAGCGCGCCCTTCTCCTCCTGGAGCTTGCGCTTCTCGCCCCACGCGGGTTCGTCGACGAGTTCGTGCGCGGCGAGCGGCGCGTCGCCCATGTCGAAGAGGCCGGCCTGCATCGCGTTCGCGCTCGCCTGGTCGGCGGCTTCCATCGCCATCGGCACTGAGGCGAGCAATTGCGCACGGTTGTCGTGGATCGTGTCGAACGCGCCCGCGCGGATCATCGCCTCGATCGTGCGGCGATTCACGAGACGCCGGTCGATGCGCTCGCAGAAGTCGAACAGGTCCTTGAAGAGGCCGCCTTCTGCGCGCGCGCGCAGGATTTCCTCGATGGCGTTCTGGCCGCTGCCCTTGATCGCGCCCAGACCGTAGCGGATCGTGCGCGAGCGCTTGCCGTCCGCCTCGGCCACCGGCTCGAAGCGATACGCCGACGCGTTCACGTCGGGCGGCAGCACCTTCATGCCGTTCGCGATGCAGTCCTCGAACAGGATCTTCACCTTGTCGGTGTCGTCCATGGCGAGCGACATGTTGGCCGCCATGAATTCGGCCGGATGGTGCGCCTTGAGCCACGCCGTGTGATACGCGAGCAGCGCGTAGGCCGCCGCGTGCGACTTGTTGAAGCCGTAGCCCGCGAACTTCTCCATCAAGTCGAAGGTCTCGTCGGCCTTCTCGCGCGTGAGGCCGTTCTTCGCGGCGCCTTCCGCGAAAATCTCGCGGTGCTTGGCCATTTCCTCGGGCTTTTTCTTGCCCATCGCGCGGCGCAGCAGGTCGGCGCCGCCCAGCGAGTAGCCGCCGATGATCTGCGCCATCTGCATCACCTGCTCCTGATAGACCATGATCCCGTAGGTCTCTTTCAGAACAGGTTCGACGCGCGGATCGGGATACTCCACCACCTCGCGGCCGTGCTTGCGCGCGCAGAAGCTCGGAATCAGGTCCATCGGGCCCGGACGGTACAACGCCACGAGCGCGATGATGTCCTCGAAGCGGTCGGGCTGCGCGTCCTTCAGCATGCCCTGCATGCCGCGGCTTTCCAGCTGGAACACGGCAACCGTGTTGGCCTTCTTGAGGATCTGGAACGACGGCGCGTCGTCGAGCGGCACTTGCGCGAGCGACCAGTCTTTCTTCGACGGATCGAGCATGCGGATATAGCGCTCGGCCCAGTCGAGGATGGTCAGCGTGGTCAGGCCCAGAAAGTCGAACTTCACGAGGCCGACGGCTTCCACGTCGTCCTTGTCGTACTGGCTCACGACACCGCTTTCGTCGCCTTGCGTGTAGAGCGGGCAAAAGTCCGTGAGCTTGCCCGGCGCGATCAGCACGCCGCCCGCGTGCATGCCGACGTTACGCGTGAGACCTTCCACGAGCTGCGCGAGATCGAGCAGCTGGTGCACTTCGTCTTCGTTGTCGTAGCGCTCTTGCAGCAGCGGCTCTTCCTTCATCGCGTCGGCGATGGTGACGTGCTTGCCCGGCTTGAACGGAATGAGCTTCGCCACGCCGTCCGTGAAGTTGTAGCCGAGGTCGAGCACCCGGCCGATGTCGCGCACGGCC
>Ga0335070_10008888_pt1 | contig 11798 bp, 7 predicted proteins | sample Lox_Sample_13_FD_206722 | JGI IMG/M metagenome (GOLD analysis project Ga0335070, IMG submission 206722) | Soil microbial communities from Loxahatchee National Wildlife Refuge, Florida, United States - Lox_Sample_1.3 | ecosystem: Environmental > Terrestrial > Soil > Wetlands | place: USA: Florida...
ATCGGCTGTCCGGGATCTCGGTCATCGGACCGGTGACGTCGCTGTAGCCGAGTCGACGTCCGAGCCCGTCAACGACGAAGCCATCCACGGGGTCGAGCGCCGCCACCAGCGCGCCGGTGCGGATGATGTTGGCGCCGGACCAGAGCGACTGCGCCGTGCTCTGGTGCAGCGAGGTCGAGACGTCGCTCGGCTCGAAGGAGGCGCCCAACACCGAGAGGATCAGCTCCTGGACATCGGGGTTGAACATGAGCGCGAGATGCGAGACCCCTGCGCTCGTGTTCGCGCCCTTCGCGAACGGAGCCAGCAGCACGCGCGAATCGCCGTAGAAGAGCTCGGCCGACGACTCGATCGGCACCGTGCCATCCCCGTTCGCGGCGACGGCGTGGTCGAGGAACCACTCCTCGCCCGGCGCGGGCGCGCGCGGGACGAAGTCGCCGAAGGCGGCGATGCGGCGCCCGCCCACCGCCGGTCCGACGAGGCGCTCCACCGTCGTCGGAGTCGCCACGTTGGTCCCGTAGATCACCGTCGTGGTGTCGCAGAGGCTGGCGAAGGACGCCGGGTCTCCCGCCGGCTGGAAGTCGAAGCCCGCGTTCAGGTCGAGCAGCCAGTCGTTGCGCGCGGCGGGGTCGGCGTTCACGTTATCGACGCCGTTCCCGAGGTCGAGGAAGTCGTAGGTCGCGAGCAGCGCGCGAATCGTCGGAACGTACTGGTCGATGAACTGGATCGGGTCGGGCTGGCCGCTCAGCGGATCGGCGATCGAGAGCGCGTCGATCGGCTGGGGCCCGCCGACGATCGCTCCGCCCGGGAGCTTGAGGTACACGCGGTTCAGGATCTTCGACAGCACGGCCACGTAGGCCGGGTCCGCAACCCAGTTGTCGTGGAGCGGATTCCAGGCCTTGGACGCGCCGCGGTTCGGGACGCCGACGAGGATCAGGTTCCGCACGCGAGGCAGCGTGGTGCTGGAATCGACGGCGTCCCCGTAGGCCGCGCTCTGGATGTAGGTGCGCGCGACCAGGCCTCCGGTGCTGTGCGCGATCACGTCGACCACGTCGAGCGCCTCGCCGCCGTGATCCTGCGCCCACTGCTGGACCGCCTGCCTCAGAACCGCGCCGAGGTAGTCGACCCCGTACTCGAAGCTCGAATCGGCGACCGATGCGCCCGTGAGGCCGCTCACGAAGCCGTCGTAGATGCCGTCGGCGGGACCGGGCGGCAGCCGCCAGTCGTAGTCGACCACGAAGAGGTCCTTGCCGTCGACGTAGCCGACGTTGCGGAGCGTCTGCAGCAGGTCGTCGTAGGCGCCGGCCAGCGGGTCGGTCTGCGTGAAGGAGGGGTCGATGCCGCGCTGGAACAGCCAGGGGCCGTCGTCGGCGAGGTCCGCCGCGTAGGTGCCGCCGATGCCGGGCACGACCACGACGGGACGCCGCGGCGGGAGCGGGCTGAAGTCGAAGCTGAACTCGACGTTCTGGCTCTGCTCGCCCGAGGGATAGCTCGCGCTCGCTGCAACGCTCCCGGAGATGCTGAAGCCCGGGGGCTCGGCGATCGCGCTGGTATCGAAGCCCTGCTGCAGGATCGGCGTCAGGCTCGTCACGCCGGGGAGACCCGACACGGCGACCGTCCCCGGGACGACCCCCTTGAAGAGCGGCATCACGTGGATCGTCACGCGGGTGGGGGTGTCGACGGCGAAGGTCGCCGAGAAGCTGGCGCTCCCCGACGTCGTGCTCGACGCCACGTCGTCGCAGCCTTCCGCGTTCGGTCGGCCAAGCGCCTGTGCCTGCAGACCGAAGGACGAGATGTCCGTCGAAGGCATCGTGTCGGGGTAGGCGGAGACCTGGACGTAGCCGTAGGCGTCGTACACCCGGCACTGGCGCCCGAAGTTCTGGAGGCAGGACTCGCTCGCCTCCCACAGCGGCGGTCCCTGCTGGTCGAAGCGGCCGCAGTTGAGCCCGCCGACCGTCACCGTCGCCTGGCCGCCTCCAGTGCTGTTGCCGGTCAGGCTCGTGACGTGAACCGCGGCACGTGCCGATGTAGCGGCGACGAGCGTGAGGCACAGCCCGATCGCCATCGCGGCGCCGGCCCGGCTTCGACTCTCCAGCGTGTCGGCTCGCAGCATACGGAGGGCTCCCTCGGCACCTTCTATCACGGCAGCGTCACCGGGCGATGTCCCGCGATGACGGGACGGTCAATCGCCGGCGCCCCGCACCGAGCCCGAGCGCGACACGCGAAAAGCGTACAATCGCGGCGTGCGCGCCTCCTGCTGCTGGCCGGTCCTGCTGCTGCTCTGCGCCTGCGCGGCCGAGCCGCCCGGCGGCGCGCCCGGCGTCGTTCGCCTCGGGCGGGCGGAGCTGCAGCTAGATCCCGCGTCGGCTCCGCCCGCGTCGGGTGCCGGGGAGCCCGTGTCGCTTCCCGACCGCTGGCGCGAGCGCCGCCCCGGCGCCGGAGGTGCGGCGTGGTACCGACTCGAGCTGCCCCGGCCGGTCGAGCCCGCCGGCACCTGGGCCGTCTATCTCCCGCACGTGAACATGAATGCCGCGGTGTGGATCAACGGCATGCCGGTGGGCTCCGGCGGGCGCTTCGCGGAGCCCGTAGCGAACAACTTCAACCGCCCGCTCTACTTCGCCTTTCCCGCGGCGCTGCTCGACCGCCCCGTGAATGCGCTGGAGATCCGGCTCTTCGCGCTTCCGCACCACTACGGCGAGCTCGACCCGGTCTGGGCCGGACCGGACGAGGCGCTGCGGCCGTTCTACGAGGGCGCCTACCGCGAGCGGGTCACGCTCGCCGAGGTCGCCACCGCGCTCTGCTTCGCGATCGTGCTCTTCAGCGGCGCGCTCTGGCTCGGAAGCGGACGCGATCCCGTGTATGGCTGGCTCGCCGTAGTCACGGCGTTGTGGACCCTCGCGAGCCTCAACTACTGGCTGCGCGATCTCCCCGTCGGGCACTGGACCTGGGAGCGCATCGTGCACCCCGCGCTGGACGGGTTCATGCTCGCCCTGGCCGTCTGGGCGCACCGGTTCGCGGGCGTCGTCCGGCCGCGCCTCGAGCGCGCGTTCGCCGCGGCTGCGGCAATCTCGCTCGGCGTCGCCTGGATCGTCCCCGCGTCGCACCTGTACCCGACCGTCAACGTGATCCACGCCGCGGTGTTCCCCGCCGCCGTCTACGCCACCGCGCTGATCCTGGCGCACGTGCGCCACCTCCGTCCGGCCGAGGCCGTGCTCTACAGCGCGAGCGGCATCGTGGCCCTCGCCCTCGCGATCCACGACCTCGCGATGCAGTTCGGGGACGCCGACCCCGGCACGCCCTTCCTGCTCCCCTACATCGTTCCGCTCATGCTGCTCTCGTTCGGATCGACGCTGGTGATCCGCTTCGCATCGGCACTGCGGGGCGTCGAGACGCTCAACCGCGAGCTCGAGCAGCGCGTCGTCGACAAGCACCGCGAGCTCGAGCAGAGCTACGACGATCGGCGCGCCCTCGAGCGCGCCAAGCTCCTCGCCGAGGAACGCGAGCGCCTGGTGCGCGACATGCACGACGGCCTGGGCGGTCAGCTCGTCTCGCTGCTCTCGCTCGTCGAGGCCGACGGCGCCTCGGACCCGCGCATCGCGCCGGCCGTGCGCGCGGCGCTCGCCGACATGCGCCTCGTCATCGACTCGCTGGACCCGGCCCTGCAGACGATCGGCGGCGCGCTCGGCGCGGCACGCGCCCGCTTCGAGCCGCTCCTCTCGCGCAGCGGCGTGCGGCTCGAGTGGCAGGCGAGCGATCTGCCGCGCACCCCGTGGCTGGGACCGCAGGACTACCTGCACGTGCTGCGCATCGTGCAGGAGGGGATCGTCAACGCCGTGCGGCATGCGGGCGCCAGCCGGGTCGCGGTGCGCACCGGCCGCCGTCCCGACCCAAGCGGCAGCCCGGGCATCTTCGTCGAGGTCTGCGACGACGGGCGCGGCTTCGATCCCACGCGGCTCGAGAAGATGGACGCTCGGGGCGACAAGACGAGCGCGCGTGGGCTGCGCAACATGCGGGAGCGGGCCGCGCGGCTCGCGGGCACGCTGCGCGTCGAGGCCGCACAACGCGACGAGGATGGAACGCCGATCGGAACTCGCGTGGAGCTCTGGCTTCCGGCCTCCCCGACGCCGCCTAGCCGTCCAGCTTGACGATCCCGAGCTGCAGCGCCTCGAAGACGGCCTCGGCGCGCGACCGGACCTCGAGCTTGCGGTAGATGCGCCGCACGAAGGTCCCGACGGTGTGCGGAGAGAGCGCGAGGAGGGTCGCGATCTCGGGGAAGGTGAAGCCCTTCACGACGAGCTCGAGCACCTCGAGCTCGCGCTTGGAGAGCACGGGCGTGCTCTCCGCGCTGGTCGTCGCGGCGCGCTCCTGGAAGCGCAGGATGAGGTGCTGGGCGATGGCCGGCGTGATCGGAGAGCCGCCGGCCAGGAGCTGCAGGATCGCCACGCCCACGCCCTCCTCCGACTCGTCCTTCAGCAGGTAGCCCCGCGCGCCCGCCTCGATCGCCCCGAGCACGCTCTTCTCGTCGCCGAAGACCGTCACGACCATCGACTGCGTGTCGGCCGACAGCGCGCGCGCGGCGCGGATCAGATCGATGCCGTGCCCATCCGGGAGGTCCAGGTCGACCAGGAGCACCTCGGGCGGGTCGCGGCGGAGCACCCGGAGCGCGTCCCCACAGGTTCCGACCGCGTCGGCGAGCTCGATCTCCTCGGGGTGGGCCGCGATCGCGCGCGCGAGGCGCTCGCGCGTGGGCTCGTCGTCCTCGACGATCAGGATCCGCCGACGGCTCAAGGGATCGCCTCCGAATGCCAGTCTATCACGCGAGATTCCGCGGAAGCGGCCTCGGCTGTCGCGCCTTCGCGGGACGCCCGCCGGCTCTCGGACCGGCACCTCGAGCCCGAGGTTGACAAGCCAGTCACCCCCGAGTGTATACTCGCGCGCTCCCATGGATCTCCTGCGCGGTGCGGCCGCTGCCCTCTCTCTGCTGTTCGCCCTGCCGGTCGCGGCCGTGCAGCTCCCGACGCTCTGGGTATGGCCCGGCGACCTCTGCAGCGCGACGCTCCAGGAGTGCATCGACGGCACCGCGCCCGGGGACATCGTCCTCGTCGCGACCAACGGCCCGATCGACGAGTCGATCACCATCACGGGTGCGCTCGACCTCGCCGCGGCCGGCGGCTTCTACCCCACCTTCTCGGCGTCCCAGTTCATCACCGCCCGGACCTCGTCGAGCGGCGACCAGAGGATCTCGATCCGAGGGCTCCGGCTCGACCGCGGCTTCATCCGGGTGCACCAGCAGAGCACGGGGACGCTGACCGCGGAGGTCCGCGACAACACCGTCACGGCCCTCGACAACGGATTCCCGGCGATCTGGATCGATGGCTCGATCGGTCCCGTCTCCGCATCGGTCTCGGGAAACACCCTGGAGGTCCTGCCCAACTCGGCCGGCCAGCAGACGGGAATCGCGGTGACCTCGTCGCTCGCCGCACACGCCACGATCGACCACAACCTCGTCCACGTGCAGGCCGGGAGCCAGGCGATGGGGATCGCGGTCTCGGGTCAGGCGGACGCCGCATTCGACGTGATCGCGAATCGCATCTCCGGCGTGGGCTATAACGAGGGGATCGACGTGAGCCAGTCGGGAAGCGGCACGATCACGGCGCGCATCCTGGACAACCTGGTGACGGGTCAGGCCAACCAGTCGGGAGTGCCCGGGGCCCTCGTCCTCTACAGCGGAAGCAGCAGCGGCTTGCTCGACGCGACCGTCGTCAACAACACGTTTCCCTACGACGACACCGCAATTGCGTCCCGGATCGATCCGCCAGCGACGGCGAGCGTCCGGATCGCGAACAATCTCTTCACCGGCAACAGCTCCGCGGCGATGCATCTGAGCGGGCTCGTCGACGGCGCGAGCCTGACGCAGGACTACAACCTCTTCTTCGCCAACGGAACGGACATCGCGGCGACCCCATCGGCGACGCCCGGGCCGCACAGCGTGTTCGCGAACCCGCACTATGCGGCGTCCGGCAACTACCGGCTCCTCGATCCCTCGCCGGCTGCCGACGCGGGCGACGACGCGGCGGTCCCCGCCGATCTGCTGACCGACCTCGACGGAAACGCGCGCGTCGCGCGGTCGCACGTGGACATCGGCGCCTACGAGGTGCCCGAGCCGGACGCCGCGCCCGCGGCGGCGACCGCGGCAATCAGCGCGGCGTGGGCGGCGGCGCGTCGTCGGCGAGCGCGCGCGCTCGAAAGACGTCAGCGCGGACTCAGCACCACCACCGGAATGTCGCGCTTCGTACCGGCCTGGTACTTGTCGTAGTCGGGCCACTGCGCCGTCATGACGGGCCACAGGCGCTTCTTCTCCGCGGCGCTCGCCGTGCGCGCGGTGACGGGGAGGACCGCGTCGCGCACCTGGATCTCCACGTCGGGGTGCGCGAGGAGGTTCTTGTACCAGCCCGGGTGCTCGGGAGAGCCGCCGCGCGACGCGACGATCACGTAGTCCTTCGCGTCCCGGCCGTAGATCAGCGGGAACTTGCGCGTCGCTCCCGTCTTGCGGCCGCGCGTGTGGAGGATCAGGACCGAGGTGCCGTTCCAGTCGTGGCCGGTCCGACCCCCGGTCGCCTCGTACTGCCGGACGTGCTCGTCGCCGAAGAGGCTGAAGTCGGGCATGCGCCCAGGATGCCACGTCCACCGCCGCGCGACGAGCCGCGGGGATTCTCGGGACGAAGAGAAGAACGCGGAGGCCCCGTTTCCAGGACCTCCGCGTCTTCGCCGGCGCCTCACCCCCCTTGGAGACGCCGGCTCAGTGCGAGGGGTTGGTGGGGATCGGGGGATCTCGGTCAGCTACACCCGCTCGTGCCGCCGCAGTTCGCGCACTTGTAGCAGGCACCGTTGCGCACCATGATCGAGCCGCACTCGCTGCACGACGGTGCGTCGGCCTGGTTGACGATCGCGTAGGGCTCCGCGCCCCCGCGCCCGCCCGAGCCGCCCGCCACCGCGGCGCGCAGCGCCGGGCGCGCGACCTGGCCCAGGCCCACCACCTCGGCCTCGGTCTCCTGCTCGTCGGGCACCGGCGTCTCGCCCGAGAGATAGCGGCTCCCGAGGTAGCGGAAGACGTAGTCGGCGATGGACTTGGCGAACGGGATCTCCGAATTGTTGGTGAAGCCCGAGGGCTCGAAGCGCGTGTGGCTGAACTTGTCGACCAGCGCCTTCAGCGGCACCCCGTACTGCAGCGCGATCGAGGTCATCGTGGCGATGGTGTCCATCAGGCCCGAGACCGTGCTGCCCTCCTTCGCCATCTTGAGGAAGATCTCGCCGGGCGAGCCGTCGTCGTAGAGGCCCACCGTGAGATAGCCCTCATGGCCGGCGATCGAGAACTTGTGCGTGCGCGCGACGCGCTCGTCCGGGAGCTTCACGCGCCGCGGGCGCGCCTCGTCGATCGAGATCACCTTGGCGCCCGCGGGCTCCTCCTGCGCCTTGCCGGTGTTGAGCGGCTGGGAGCGCTTGCACCCGTCGCGGTAGACGGCGAGCGCCTTGAGCCCGAGCCGCCAGCCGGCGACGTAGGCCGTCGTGATGTCCTCGACCGTCGCGTCCTCCGGGAGGTTCACCGTCTTCGAGATGGCGCCCGAAAGGAAGGGCTGCACGGCGCCCATCATCCGCACGTGCCCCATCCAGTGGATCGAGCGCACGCCCTTCTGCGCGCGGAAGGCGCAGTCGAAGACCGGGAGATCCGCGTCGCGCAGGTGCGGCGCGCCCTCGATCGTCTCCTCCTCGTCGACGTGGCGCACGATCTCGTCGATCTGGCCCGGCTCGTAGCCGAGCTTGCGCAGCGCCATCGGCACGGTCTGGTTCACGATCTTGAGCAGCCCGCCGCCGACGAGCTTCTTGTACTTGACCAGCGCGATGTCGGGCTCCACGCCGGTGGTGTCGCAGTCCATCATGAAGGCGATGGTGCCGGTCGGCGCCAGCACCGTGGCCTGCGCGTTCTTGAAGCCGTGCCGGCGCCCCTGCTCGAGCGCCTCGGCCCATGCCCTGCGCGCCGCCGCGAGCAGATCGACCGGGACGCCCGCGGCGGGAATCGCATCGGCCGCGGAGCGGTGCATCCCGATCACCTCGAGGAACGAGTCGCGGTTGGCCCGATAGCGTGCGAACGGACCCATCGCGCCTGCGATCTCGGCGCTGGTCGCGTACGCCTGCCCGCACATCAGCGCAGTCACCGCGGCGGCCAGGTTTCGGCCCTCGTCGCTGTCGTAGGCCACGCCGCGCGCCATGAGCAGCGCGCCGAGGTTGGCGTAGCCGAGCCCGATCGGGCGGTACAGCTGGCTGTTCTGCGCGATCCGCGCCGTCGGGTAGTCGGCGTGGTCGACGATGATCTCCTGCGCCAGGAACACCACGTGGACGGCCCGGCGGAACCCCTCGACGTCGAACTCGCCGTCGTCGCCGACGAAGCGCATCAGGTTCAGGCTGGCGAGGTTGCACGCCGTGTCGTCGAGGAACATGTACTCCGAGCACGGGTTGCTGGCGTGGATGCGGCCCGACGCCTTGCAGGGATTCCAGCGGTTGATGGTCGAGTCGTACTGGATGCCCGGGTCACCGCACGCGTGCGCCGCCTCCGCCATCTGATGCAGCACGCCTCGCGCGCGCAGCGTGTCGGCGATCGCGCCGCTCATCACCTCGCGCGTGTGCCACTCGCGGTCGGCCTGCGAGGCCTCCATGAAGGCGTCGGTGACGCGCACGGAGTGGTTCGCATTCTGGAAATACACCGAGTCGTAGGCGCCGCCCGGCACGTTGAAGCCGCCGTCGTAGCCGGCCTCGATCAGCGCCCACGCCTTCTGCTCCTCGTCGGCCTTGCAGCGCACGAACTCGAGGATGTCGGGGTGGTCGACGTTCAGGATCACCATCTTCGCGGCGCGCCGCGTCTTGCCGCCCGACTTGATCACGCCGGCGAAGGCGTCGAAGCCGCGCATGAAGGAGACCGGGCCCGAGGCGATGCCGCCGCCCGACAGGCGCTCGCGCGACGAGCGGATGCGCGAGAGGTTCGAGCCCGCCCCCGACCCGCCCTTGAACAGGACCGCCTCGGTGCGCGCCAGCTCCATGATCGAGTCCATGGTGTCGTCGACCGAGTTGATGAAGCACGCGCTCGCCTGCTGCGGCGTGTCGGCGACGCCGAGATTGAACCAGACGGGGCTGTTGAAGCACGCGAGCTGGTTCACCAGCACGTGGGTGAGCTCGGCGCGGAAGGTGTCGCCATCCGCCGGGGTCGCGAAGTAGCCCGCGCCCGCGCCCCACTCGTGGAGCCGACCGACCACGCGCCCGATCAGCTGCTTCACGCTCGACTCGCGCTCGGGCGTGCCGACGTGCCCGCGGAAGTACTTCGAGACCACGACGTTGGCGGCGAGCTGCGACCAGCTCTTCGGCACCTCGACGTCGGTCTGCTCGAAGATGGTCTCGCCGCGCTCGTTGGTGATGCGGGCCGAGCGCAGCTCCCACTCGACGCCCTCAAAGGGATCCTCGCCGGCGCGCGTGAAGTGGCGAGCGAGGGCGAGGCCGGACCGGGCCTCGCGGCCGAGACGCGGGCGCGGTCGCCAGGTTCCGTTGGTCGAGCGAGTCGCCTGGATGTCCGTCACGCTGGCCTCCCCTTCCCCCACGATGAGATCGATGAAATGAGATCAATGAGCTCGACGCGATCGACGAGGTCCGCACGATCCGAGCGACACCGATCCCCGCGCGGCACCCACCCGGCGCCGCGAACGGCCCACTCGACTGCAGGAATCAACCGTCGAGAGCGAAGAGATCCGGGGACGAAGAGGGCCCGGGTACACCCCCGGGCCCCCCGAGCCCGATCTGGGTCCTCCTTCCCATTTCGAGCTCGCCACCTTCCGACGACCGCCTAGTTACGAACCCCCCCAAGCCGCCGGAAGGCCGTTCACATCCCCGTTGCCGTGGAATACTCCTGCCACGCGGGGTCGTCAATCCGAAAAAATACAAGATGTCGAGTGAGGATGGAAGTTGAGCTACAAGCCATCGTGGCTTCGCCGGATCCGAGGCTAGGAGGACCCACGCCCCGGGAGGGCAGGACGGGGCCTGGACCGAGCTGCCCGTTCCAGCTCCCGGCCAGCATTGCAAGCCAGCGGAAACGCGAGATTTACGCGGCGCGCTAACGCACTGCGTCAGGAGGCACGCCGGTAAACCGGATGCCGATGCCCTCGGCGACCTTGTAGCGGACGTTCAGCCCGATCAGGAGCGCGGTGATCGACTCGGCGATGCGGGCGTTGGCGAGCGGTCCCCCATCGATGGCGCGCAGCCCCGGCACGAGCGCGCAGAGCGCCATCACGACCTTGCGCGGCACGGGCGGGCCCGAGACCAGGACGTCGCACTCGACCTCCGCATCCAGCGCGCGCAGCCGGTGGGCCGACACGTTCTGGAACGCCGAGACGACCGGCACCCCGTCGGGCACGAGCGAGGCCACCAGCTCCGCGCAGGATCCCTGCCACACGCCTAGGATGCGCGCGGCGGCGTCGCCGATCGCGCTCGCCAGCGGGACGCCCATCGAGACCACGATCTGCTCCGGGGCGAGGCTCGCCCGCACCGCCTTCACCGTCTCGGCCGTGTGCTCGAAGGGAACCGAGAGGATCACGACCGGCGCGCGGCGGACCGCGTCGGCGTTGTCGAGGCCGACCACGTTGGCGCCCGGAGCCGCGCCGCGCACCTCCTCCGCCGCCGCCTGCGCCCGCTCGAGCTTGCGCGAGCCGATCACCACCGGCCGGCCGGCCCGCGCGAAGCGCAGCGCGAGTCCGAGCCCCTGGTCGCCCGTGCCGCCGAGAATCGCGATCGCGTTCGCATCCATGGCGGGACACTAGCTGAGCTGTCGCGCGACTGTTGACTTCGCTCGCCTTCGGCTCGCTGCGCGCGCCCTTCGGGCGCTTGCGGGGATGCTCCAAGTGATCGGGTTGCCTCGGAGGCGACGGGGCGCGTCCTGATGAGCTTCGCTCGCCTCCGGCTCGCTGCGCGCGCCCTTCGGGCGCTTGCGGGGATGCTCCAGACCGGCTCATTGCCTCGGAGGTGACGCGGATTGGAGGCGGTATCGTCGGGCCGTGGACGAAGAGCAGATGACTCCGACGGGGATCGCGCAGGCAGGTGCCCGCGCCCTCCGCATCACCTGGGCGGATGGGCACGAGAGCATCTTCGACGTGCGCCGCCTCCGCCTCGCCTGCGGCTGCGCAGCCTGCGTCGACGAGTGGAGCGGGGAGAACCGGCTCGACGAGGCCGCCGTGCCGGAGGACGTGCGCCCGCTCCGCATCCAGCCGGTCGGCCGCTACGCGATCCAGATCGACTGGAGCGACGGCCACGCGACCGGCATCTACCCCTTCCGCCGGCTGCGCGAGCTCTGCGAGTGCGGGGCGTGTCGGGACCGCGCGTGAGCGCCAGCCCCGCCAGGCTCGACCCGGCCAAGTTCCGGGATCCCCTGCGGACCGCGGGCGGCGAGCCGCGCGCACGCATCGCCCTGCGCTCGCTCGACACGCTCTGGCTCAACACCGGAACGCTCTGCAACATCGAGTGCGCGCGCTGCTACATCGAGTCGAGCCCGCGCAACGACCGGCTCGCCTATCTGCGGCTCGGCGACGTGGAGCCCCTCCTCGACGAGATCCGCGCGCTCGGGCTGGCGACGCGCACGATCGGCTTCACCGGCGGCGAGCCCTTCATGAATCCCGACATCCTCGCGCTCCTCGACGCGTGCCTCGAGCGCGGCTTCCACGCGCTGGTGCTGACCAACGCGATGCGGCCGATGCAGCGGCTCGCCACGG